>Ga0208957_1001172_pt1 | contig 14441 bp, 46 predicted proteins | sample RifOxyA1_FD_184029 | JGI IMG/M metagenome (GOLD analysis project Ga0208957, IMG submission 184029) | Groundwater microbial communities from Rifle, Colorado - Rifle Oxygen_injection A1 (SPAdes) | ecosystem: Environmental > Aquatic > Deep subsurface > Groundwater | place: Rifle, Colorado, United... | reverse complement strand
TTGATGAAGTAAGTCCTGTTTCTAAAGAACTTTTTATTCTTTCTATACCAAACGCTAATTCTGCTAATTTAAGAAGTCTGGCTGACCATCTAAGACCGTTTATGAAAGAGAATAACATAATTCTCACTACTACAGACGTCAGACCTGTTTCTTCAAGCGATCTTAAAACATTCTTAGAAAACATGATTAAAGTTATCGATGCAATGCCAGTCAAACCTGTAATAAAAGAACCTGAAAAAATACTTGATTCTAAAGAACAGGAACGAGTGGATGCAGAAGTAACAGATTTGCTTAAAAAGGAGGGTCGCCTATGACACAATACGTTGAATTAATTATTGCAGTTCTAACCCCTGTATTAGCTTCTGGGTTAGGATGGGCTAAGAATTCATTAGCAGACGGCATAATCAAGGATTATGAATGGCGTGAACTTATAGTTACTATATTCGGTGTTGGTGTTCCAGCTATTGCTTTATATTTCAGTATTAATGCATTAGGTGTAGATTTCAGTGCAGTCGGTGCAGCTTTCGGCGGACTTCTCTTTGATAAAGTAGTAAGAGCAGTTAAAGCCGTTAAAGAGAAAAAGAAATAATCATTGTAAAAGGAAGGTATGAATAGCAGTTAATGGGATTAGAACCAGGGGATAACTGCTATTGTCCTTCTTAATTCAAGTATAATAGGGATATAAGCCTTTAAAAAGGTATTGGAAGTCTAAGAGGGACGAAGGGTAACTAAAAGTGGTCAAATTCTGCAAAAATTGTTTTATTGCCTTCGAGAGGCTCATCTGTCCACTTTGTAATACACCAAACTTTTCTAAAGAAATAGGAGAAAATGAATCCAGAAGAAGAGAACATTGAAGAAGAAAAGATAAAAACCAATGCTACAAGTTCGTTCAGTTTCGGGACTGGAACCGTGGGACAATTTAAGGTATATTTCGATATTTCAAAACCTCTCGACGAAGTCCAAAAGGATCTTGACAAGGCATTAAAAGTGCTAAGTTACCTGAAAACCAAAGGATATTGCATCCCGAGATAAATAAATTTATATATTCTTTTAACTACCCTAATTTGGTGTTATCAGATACTCAAGAAGGGGATAAGACTTTTATTCGAATTACCCAAAAAGATATTTTCAATAAACTTCAAGAACATGATAAGATATTAAATGATATCCATTTGGCAGTCAAGTTAACTAATGGTTCTGTAAGATTTCAAAGACATTGGCTTACTATTTTAAGTGGGATTGTAGGAACTAGTATTTTATTTATTTTGAGTATTCTTTTAAGGTGAACTTAAATGAGAAAAAAAAGTAATTGTAGGGATTGTGGAAAATTAATTATTCTTCGTTCAATTAGGTGTCGTTCTTGTCAGAATAAAAATAATCATGTTTGTGGTGAAAAACATCCATTATGGAAAGGTAATAATGTTAGTTATAATGCTTTACATGGATGGGTTAAAAGAAATAAACCTAAACCTGAACTTTGTGAGATTTGTAAGATTAAATCGCCTTATGATGCGGCAAATATATCTGGAGAATATAAAAGAGATATAATGGATTGGGAATATCTTTGTAGGTGGTGTCATATGAAAAAAGATGGAAGATTAAGAATGAATGATGGAAGAAAGTTTACTGAAGAACATCTGAAAAATATGAGTTTAATGAGAATTGGCAAACGTAAAGGTATAGAAAATTATTTTTATGGTAAACATCATTCTGAAGAAACAAAAGAAATATTAAGATTAAATAGATTAGGAAAAAGACTTACAGAAATAGAAAAAGATAGAAGAAAAGTAATTTTAAGATTCCGAACTTTACAAAGAAATATTTTTAAAATACCTATAGAATATCTTTCTTTTTCAATATTAAATTATCAAATAAATGGAATAAAAAGTTATAAAGATTACCTTAAGATTACCATATAGGCTTACAGCGATAACGGTAGTGTCAGGTTCGGCTTTTCTTTACCTTCTTGGCTTAATCATAGGCATAATGAAAAGTCCGTTCTAATCGATTCTAATTGCTTTTAAAATACCTAATATATTAGGAAATACATAATATATTAAGAATCAAAATTCATCTTTTTGATTATGCTTTCTTCAATGTTAAAACCCTTATTCTCGAAATATTCACTTAAAATAACCATAATAGCAATTTGTTCATCTAAAGAGAGAGCTTCAATAACGCATATTATGGCTTTAGTGTTGGTTATTATTCTCTTTTTTTCTTCAGTGTTCGGAACAAATATCCTTAATTGTTCATTCATTGTACTGGCAGTGGTGTCAAGTTTAGCCTGTATATCTTGTGTTCTGCATTCAGTTTAAACTTATTCTGGGTTTTGAGTACCATCAGATCGTTCCTGAACGTGTTACAACCTACTGAAATACAAGTTCCTGTGGTGTCTTTTTCTGATAAAAGGCCAACCAGAGTATAAGCAGCCTGGTTTAAGCTAAGCCCGTCAAGTTTACCTTCGTTTAATACTTCTTCAGTTATTCTCATTCTTTCTTGTCTTTTTTCTATTCTTTTATCCTTTTTCGTATCGGTTTGCATAATTTTCTCCTCCTTTCTGTATCTTTTCTTTTTCGATAGTTTTTTGTATATTCTTTTGAACAGTCCGGTGAACAAGTAACACATCTGTGACTTCTTATTGCCAGTCTTGATCTTGTAGGAAATCTCTTTTTATATCTTTGAAAGATAATCAAACATTCTTTACAAGTAAAAGGTTCAGTTTTGCCGCTATGCAGTCTCATAAGAATCCTCCCAAGATACTTCAACTGAATATGCAGATTCAATTAAAACTAGTGCACTGTCAAGAACTTCTTTTGAACCAGATAATATGAAAGTATTGCCTTCTTGGATTATCTTGAATTTATCACTGTACTTACTGCCGTTAAGAAACCTTTTGAAACTGTTAAGATTGTATCGGTTAATTTTTATTGCCACTTTCATTGTAAATCATCCTTATCTGTGTAAAACTTGTCTTTGCTAAGCGTGGAATAATTCCTTTTTGATTTGGTATAAATAGCTCCGCAAACAATACAATATTTATCTCCATTTTCTTTTTTTATTTTTAATTTTCCATTACAAATACATAATATCATTTAACACCTTTCAATTTCCGAATAATCCATGCCTTTTTCATATTTAATTTTGTTTCTTCTGAACATTTTTTACCTAATCTATGACTAATATAGTGTTTACCATACATCGGATTTGTATTTCCAAATCTATGGACTCCATACATGGGATTATTTTTTCCTTTTATGGCACAAGATTTGCATTTTCCTTCGTCTTCTATCTTGACTTTATTTCCGCACAAGCAGTTAATTATAATTTGGTTTTCCTTTTCCATTCATATCACCCATTTTATACACTATGTATATCACTAAAGCTATACCAAGCACCATTATTCCTGCAATAACAAAGTCACTTACCATTTTATTGCCCTCTTGAATAATTCCCAAAACATCTTTAAACAGATTTTATCATTATAATATTTCATTGTTTCACCTTTATTGTTTTCATTTTTAAACCTATTTTTTTATAATATTCTTCTTTTTCTTTTAATGATTCTATAGGTTCGGTTATTGCAATTTCCCAACAAATTCCACTACTTAAATCAAGTAAGTCTGTTCTTTTTTCTTTACAACGTGCCTCTGCGATTACGTTAACTCCATTAGAACGCAGTTCCCAGAATAACTTGAACTTGCTCAACTCATGCAAAAAAGTGTTGCCCACGTTGATTCTAAGGCAGTTTAAATGACTTCTGTCTTGCTGATTTACCAACCGCATTACTTCTCGTTCTCTATTTGTCATTAATACCATTTTTCAGATTAATTTCCTTTTTACGCTTTTTTCATTGCTTGGGCAATATCATATGTCTTGCCAGTTTGTCTTGCTTGTATCCTAATCATCATTCTTTCATCTCCTTTATATTTTCTACAATTCTTTTTGCATCACATAATCTTGATTTGTCTAAACATATATCTGAACAATAATCTGACTGAGTAAATACTAATCCTTTTTTTAATATCTTGACACTATTCTTAACTTTTCCCTCATAAAAGTTATGGCAATATTTACATCTATTCATTCTTTCATCTCCTTCTGCATTTTGGTTTCTTGTCTTCCTGTTTTGGCTGTTCAGGTTCCGTTTCAATAGGAACTATGTAATTGTCATATTCTGAATGACACCTTGTTTCAAAGTATTGTGCTCCATCGAAATAGTCCAATGGTCTTGAAACTCTTACATTTTCCAAGCTGACATTTGCCACGACCGTAAGATTTCCTATAAGTTTACTTAACAGCCATCCTCTTAGTTTTCCCATCATTTTAATCACTCTCCATTTAGTTCATCTTTTTCTATCTCTATTATCAATTGTTTTGCATGGCAACAAATAATATTCCTAAATCTTGGAGCCCATCTATACCAGGAACCATGTAAACAACAACATGAATAGGTTTCTTTATTCGGATCGTACCAGACATCATATTCTTTTCCTTGTTCGTTTTCCACTATAGCGAAATACTTTTCTCTGCCTTTAATTAAGTTAGTTACTTTTAGTTCCCGCATTAGTCTTTTCCTCAAATAGTTTTTCAGTTAAATAATTAGTAATCTTATCATAAGTATATATCACCTTGAAATTACAAAATCCATATACTTCAACAATGATTTCTTTTCTATCTTTAATTATCCAAATACTCCCTGTAATGTTTGGATTATTTAACTGATTGATTAATTCCTTTAATTCATTCCTTGTTTTATTGTCACATTTGTTGCTTTTAACTTGGATAAATTCTAAACTCTCACCATTTATGGCAAGGATGTCGGCAATACCGAAGATGTCGTTATGCTTGAATCTCTGGTATCCTGCCCTGTGCGTTTTATAGCCCCAACTTTGGTATATCTTTTCCGTTTGGAGTTCCCTTCGATTGCCTTTTTTCCTGGTTTTTACCATTATTTATCCCCCTTTCTTTTGATATAAAATGTCCTAATGCTTGTAAATAACCTTCCCAATATCTTCTTTCTAATTGATTATCTTTATCAAGGGTAAGTTGTAATTTTAATATTCTTGAAATTTCTTGGTCTATTTCAAATCTATCTTTTGTTTTTAAAGGGATTCTTTTCATGAATTGTTCGAATAAATCATTAATTTCATACCAAGATAATTCTGAAGATTTAGATATTTCATCTCCTGTCATTTTAGCATATTTCTTATTAAAACTTAGTAGATTCATTGTTTCAACTCTTTTTTATCCCTTTTTTAATACGTGAACCTATATCTATTGCATCTTTTATTATATCGACTTCTTTAGATTTGTCTAAAGTTTGACCTTTTTTAAATTCTTTATTTAATTGATCTACAACATAATTATGATTTAATGAACTTGTTATATTTACAAGTTGTTCAATTCTTTCATTTGTAGTTATAAAATATTCTTCCATATACTTCAATTTTGCCCTATGATCTTCTAATGCCCATTTTACTTTTGTGGCAGTTAAAAGTTGTTTAATATCTTCCATTATTTTCATTGTTTTGTTTCCTCTGTCTTTTCTTTCAAATCTTTCCATATAAGTTTTTCTAATTCGTCTTGGATGATACCAATTACCATAGTTGTATTTAAGACTGGTTCTGTATCTTTTATACTTTTAAGCACAATTTGAGTAGCCCTATCCTGGCAACTCTGTCTTACAATTAATATCTGTTTTCTATCTTCGAACTCTTGCTTGGCTTTTTCCTTTTCTTCATAGTAATTAGATTGTTGGTAAGCTTTATCTACACGTTCTGTTACAGATGGACTTGCAGTCGGCCCCGATACTTTTGTTATAGTAGTCTTAACTTCAGAACCTACCATTTCTTCTTGAACAGTATCTAATTCATAATCTTTTAAATTCAGATATTTTCCTTTTTGTTCAAAATTGAAATGTATTCTTTTATTTTTAAAAGAAGATAATGTCTTATCAAATGTTGTATATGTTAATCCATCGATTTTTACTTTCCAATAAATAACACCAGTTTTGCCAGTTGCCTGCATGACGTCTTCTATAATTCCATTATTTGATACCATTTTTGTTTCCCCCTTTAAATACAATATTATTTCTAAGTATAACTACTTTATAAAGATTTATATACTATAAAGGTTATTTTAATTTATATAGTTTCTAAACATATTCTTGAATTTAATATTGCAATCTTTATTGTTCCAAGTAAACTATAACATAATAAAATCGTTAGTTGCCATTATTTCACGCCTTTAATACAGTAGACTTCCTTTTCAGGTTTTTTTGCAGTCAAGTTATACTGTATCTTACTGCGTTTCTGTTCGATGCCTTGTTCCTCACTTGAAGTTGCTTGAGTTTTACCCATTTTTATCGTTCCGTTATTGCATTTAGCACAGATACAGAGTTTAGACTTGTCGTCCCAGTAAAACGGAAGTTCTAATTCATTTTTACAATAAAAGCAGAATAACTCGGTAAGATCTTTCAATATCCAAAATACCTCTTCTTTGTCTTTAGTTTCTTTTTGTAACGTTGCCATTACCATTCCTCAAGCGGCTTTGGATTTTGTTTTATGGGTCCGCTTACTACTAGATTACCGGAAAATTTGTAAGATCTACCGCAATGAAAGCAGCAGATATGTTTCCTGCTTGAACTTTTTTGTATCCAACCGCAATAAAAACATCGTATTTCAAGAATCGGATTCATTTTTTGCCTCCTTGTTTAACTATTACTCATTCTTTATGTCTCCTTCCAACATACCAATCAAACATATCTTTTCTAAGTTTTGCCATTCTGCCATCTGGGTGATAAAATACAACACCTTCAACAAAGCCGTTCTTGTCTCCTCCTTTCATTGCATATAACGGCATTAAAGTTTTAAACCATTCAGATATGGACTCAAATGTTTTCGGATATTTACCCCAGCTGGTATATGCCAGATGTTTTTTGCAATAAGTATTAAACGGCATCCAAAGATGTCCTTGAATCTTGTAAGGGTTGCCATTTATTTTTTCGCCAATAACTTCACCAAAGTGTTGTCCATCTGGCAGAAATTCCATATAACCTTTCTCATAAGAATTCAATACGGCTTCTATAATATATTTCTTGCCTTTGTTAAAAAAAGGTATTCTTTCAGTTCTATTCCATACCGAAGTTATAATGCCATCTTGGATTAAAATACTTACATTTGTTCCATGTAGTTTTTCAATGGCTATTACTCCATCATCATTAAATACCCATTCATAGCCTTCTGTAATTTCTGGAATTACTATATAGTTTCCATCAATTTCTTTTCTAACAAAAGGACTTTCAATTTTTGGCATATCTTTTATTTCGTTCATTATTTCATCTCCTTTCCTTTTAAATATGCTTCTTTTAGGCTTCTTGATATATTCCATCTTTTATCCTTACCGTTATATAAAGAAATAATTAAATCATTTGTCCAATTCTCTATCATATTGATTTCAGCGTCGGTTGTCATTTTTTCATTTCCTTTTGCATTTCCATATCTTTTTTTCCTAAATATAATAAAAATGTTCCAATAATTAAAAGCAACCAAAATGTAATATATTTTTCCATAAATACAAATATAAGCCCGATTGTTATAAATAATACACCCAAACACATTATTTTATCGCTCATTCTGCATCTTCTCCAGCTCTTCACAAGCTTCTTTCCAAATTTCTTTCCATCTTTTGAAATCCTTATCATTATCATAAGGATTTCTCTTTCGCAGTTCTCTGATTTCAGCGTCGGTTATCATTTTTTCATTTCCTTCTGCATCTATTTTATATTTTCATTCAACATTAATTGATAATATCTACTCAATTCGGCATATAATTGATTTCTCTCTTGCAATAATTTGTTTAGTTTGCCAAGTGTTAATGACTTTGTTATTCCCATATTATCAATTTCTTCTATCCTTTTCAATATTATTAATTGCGTTTCATGACTCATTTTTCCACCTCATTCTGCTACTTTCTTTGTAAGATTAATTGACCTCATTGTTTTATCTCCTTTTTCTTCCCTATAAAATAATTATCAGAATAAATAGGTTTAACATCATAATGTCCAGATGGCAGAATTCTTATAACGTGTGTAGGTATAGTCATTCCTTCAGGTAAATATCCAACAGTTCCTTTTAAACAATCTTCACACATTTTGCATCTTCTCCAGCTTGTTAATACATTCAGGACAATGTAAATAATGACTTTTATCTGACTTATAGGCACGAAAATAACTACATTGGATTTCAGTGTCGGTTATCATTCTTTCCTCTTTGCTATCGTTAAATCTTCAAATTCTATACCATCTTCCCTTGCTAAATCTTTTAATGATATTAGCAAATTGTTTAATATCAAGTATTTTTCTATCAAGCTATAACTTTTTAAGTCATCAATTATCTGGTTACACTTATCTATACATCTTTTATTTAGCCATTCTATTGAACCTTCAGTATCGGTTGTCATTTTTTCCTTAACTCCCATTCTCTCCAAACTTTACAAACTACACAAGTTGATACATATTCCTTACACTTTTTACCCCAATGCTCTTTTATTGCGTCTTCTATTCTTTTTGCATTTATATTCATTCTCTCAACTCCTTTTTTATGCCTTCCTACTATACTCCTTCCTTAAAACAAGAGGGACAGCAGTAATAAAGCCGATACCCATTACCCATATCCGGATGCATTTTATCGTTCTTGTCTAAATACATAAAAGATACGGGTTTCAGGTTAGCTTTGCCTACTCTTTTACAGCACTTGTCGCAGGTATTATCATTATGTATTACTGTTTTTTTAAAGATATACTTCTTTAATATTCCGTTATGCAAGTTATCATCTTCAGAATGGTTTTCGCTGTATGCCATATTTTACCCCAAACTTATTATAAACTTCCCTGTAATGCACTTGCACTTTGGTGTCCATTGATATTTGTCTATCTTTTTGAAATTAACCTTGCAAGTCATACAGCGTGGTATTCCTGTTTTTTTTAAATGTGCAGTTTCTATCTTTGCCTGTTTAAACCAATCTGTATCCTTGCGTCTCATTCTTTCATCTCCTTCAACATTCCTCTATCTCTATATAAAACCCAAAAATCTTATTTTCATATAAAGACCTTGATGCTTTTGACCAATGTGTGATTTTTATTCCAAATAAAGTTTCATCTGTTATTTTATCCGGAAAGATATGTCCCACTGTGTTCAGTTGTTCCCTATGTAGTCTAAGCCAATGTTCATCACCAAATATTATTCTTATTGGTTTCAACCGTGCTTCCTTACATAATGCTAATTGTTCAGCAACCATTCCCATTATAGTTTCCATGATTTCGTCTCCTTTTTAATTTCGCAATATAAAAAGTTCCTCTTTTGCTGTCATTTAATTCCACAATTGCTTCAATTTTGAAACTCTTTTTTTCATTATCCATAACTACATGCACATCTCCATCTACGCAGAATGCTGCTTTAAAAAATTCAATTACTCTTTCTTCCCTATTTTTTTTGATTTCAGCGCCGGTTATCATTCTTTCCACTCCTTTTCTTTCATTATTACAAACTCTTTTGTCGTGGGGTTTAATATTACTTTACAAGGGTCAATTCTTTCATAAGTGCCATCCTCTTTTTTAAGGCAAAAACTATTGCCGAATATAAGTTCGTCTATCATCATTTGTTTCCTAATTGATTCAGGTATGTCTTCAAATTTCATTCTTTCATTCCATTTTAATACTTCATCGGCGTCTTCTATGGCGTTCATTCATTTACTTCCTTTGCATTTTAATTTGTTTCTTGCTATAACTAATCTATTCTCTCCGCAGTTTATACACATTTCTACTGCTGACATTCTGCCGTATCCTTGTATATATTTCGGTTCAAATTTGTGCTTTCCCCAATCATAACCAAATTGTTTCATTCTTTCATCTCCTTTCCTTTCTTTGCTTTTAATAATTCTGAACAATCTCCATCAACGATAATATAATATTTTCCAAATTTATCTGTATCAGAACCCAATATGCTTTTTTCTTTTGTAAATAATTCAAGCAACTTTTTTTTGTCTTGGTAATTATTATGAGGGTATACTTTTACTGGATTCATTCTTTCATCTCCTTCTGCATCTTCTCCAGGTATTTTTTAAATCTTTCAAATCTTTTATAAGGACTGTTTTTTTCTATCTCTATACATTTATTTTTTAATTCTTGGATTTGTTCTGTTTGTCTTTTTGATAAATCAGTTAACAATTCCGCAAGTTCACCGCAATCTTTATGGTCTAATTCTACAGAATGTCTTTCATACATAGCTAATAAGTCTATTATCCATTTTTGTATTTCAGCGTCGGTTGTCATTTTAAACTCCTGATAACACGGCACTTATCGCAGACATATCTATTAAGGATTGTCATCCAGGACTGAGACTTCTTTCCTTCGACTTTTTTCCTGTAATAGATTCTTTTCCAATTGTGATTGCATTTCATGTATGTTACTAATTGTTACTTATTTATAAAGATTTGTGTCTTGGGGTATACAGATTATCAAGCTGAACTTTTCGCCTTTGATGATTCTAATTCTTCACTGATTTTGATTAGTTCTAGTTTAATTTCACTGTATCGTTGTGTCAACTGCACATTCTTTTTAACTACATTAATAATGAGATCAACTACATTATCTTCGGCCATCTCTTTTTCAGTATAAATAACGTCATATATATTTTTAGATAATTCATTAGCTTTGGCTAATCTAATTATTTCGTACCATACTTGGTCATTGCCTTGTACTAACCTTGCTTTTTCTTTCATATTTTCACCCGCTTTTTACGTTAAATTATCTGAACATATCCTGGTTTAGGCTGGAATATATCACCCGTAAGTCTTAATTTTTCTATTAATGTTTTAACTTCTTCTTCTTTCATTCCTATTTTTATTGTTTCGGCAACTACTTCTTTAATACTTATTTTTTTAATACCAGTTTCAGTAATTTTATAGATTATATCCCTAATTGCAATCATTTTTCCAAAATTTGAAGTTGGCGTATTGACTACAATTTTAGCAATTTCCAAATCGGATTTATGGCCTTCTTTCATATAATTGTCTTGATTTTTAAATAATTCTATTTCAAGTTTAGTAAGTCTTGTTTCTATTTCAGTTAATCTGCTTTGTTTCATTTGTTTCAACCTCTGTAGTTTTTAATTCATTGTTTAATTCATTAATTGTTTTCATTGCTCTGTTCAGTTTTTCTGCTATTTTATATAATGCTTCATAAGTATTTCCTTCTGTTTCTAGTAAAGCCATTTCTACTATATTAATAAGTTCTTTATCTTTATTTTTGCTTTTAATAAATCCATTTAATAGGTAATTTATGAGATAATTAAAATTCTGAATTTGATTATTAGCTTTTAGCTGTTCTAATTGGGTTCTAATAGAATTAGGAACAATTATGCTCATATTAGTCGTTTCTTCATTATAAAGTTTTTTAGTTATAATACCTCACCTCAATTATTTTAAATGAAAAGAGGTATATAAAGATATAGATACTATACTATAATATATTATAATTTGTGGAAATTTAAAAGAGGTCGGAAAGTGACAGAAATATTTAAATAGTTTTCTTACTTAACTAAAAAAAGAAAAAGCTACAAAAAGAAAAGCGTAAGTGTAGCTGTGATAATTGGGATACTATTTCTACATACTATTAATTATTACTGCTACTTACAATTATTACTGCTACTTGCCCACCCCCAAATAATTTTCCACAAATTATAATATATTATAGTATAAAATTAAAGTTCAAATTAGCCTCTGTTTGGCAAAAGGGGGCTATTTCTAAAATTTCATTCAAAAAGTCACTAATGTTTAATAGGGGGTTAAATAAGCCTTGTTTCCTTTGGGCAGATAACTCGGCTACTTAACTTTCCCCTGTTACTTGATTTATGGGAAGGACCAAACCATCGAAGGTGAAACCATGGTATCAAAAGAATGGTCTTTCTTTCCATTTTTGGGGTAAGGAGGTTTCTTCTAGTAAAAGGGTGTGTTGCATCCTAATCCTATTGGCTGAAGATCCCACTTATCTCCCCATTAAATCTATTGATTTTAGTAGTTGTTTCTTTGTTAATTACTTTTCTGATACTTTTTTGCTGCATTTTGGATCTTGGATATCCGTGAATGTCAATGTATGGGCAGGGCAGTTCTTTAATGAGTCCGTTTTTATCCTTAAATTGTTTTAGATTATTTAATCTTCCATCTCCATTAATATGGCATTTCCTGCATAACCATTCAAAATCATTGACATCTCTACAATATTTACCAGAGATATTAGCTAAATCATAAGGTTTAGATACTTTACAACATTCGCATAAATCTGGCTTGAGCTTATGCCTTCTTACCCACCCATGTAATCCACCATATCTCACTTTATCTCCTTTCCAAATTCCATTCTTATTACCTAGATTTATCATTCGTTTTCATCCTGGCAATCATCAAAATCCTTGTCAATATCGGCAGTTTCAAGGCTAGTAATCTCAAATTCTGCTTTATTTTCTAATACTTCATGTATCCAGCTTGTTGCGTCTGATTCTGAATCGGCATGTATCTTTATCTGCACGTTAATATAGTATGGTTTCATTCTTCGTTCTCCTTATCTAATTTTTTAATTAGATTTTTAACTTTATTTTGAAATATCTCTAACGGAATTGAGTAATTTATTCCGTCAATTTTAAAAGTGATTTTATGTGTTCCTTCTTGTTTTTCTCCCCATTTTCTAGTTTCAAGTCCGACTTCAAAATTACCCAAAGAGAGGTTTATATTATTATATCCTATATGAAATTTTGTGATTCGTGCTGTTTGTGTTTTAAAATCTATTTTCATTTTGTTACCTCGTTAATTATAACTTCTATTGGCTTTTTCTCGCCACAATTTGGGCATATTATATCTAATTCCATTTTAATGGTATTACATTCTTTATTTAATCTTTTTTTCATTTGTCACCTCATCATAATCTTCCTTTTCGGTTTCTACGATTTCTCCGCCCCAACAACCCTCTTTAATGCACTCGGCTATATGCTCTAAATCGTAGTTCTCTAAATTGTTATAACTATTGTTTTCAAGTTCTAAATGCCACCAACCTCTACGTGCTGCCATCAGGCCACCTCTTTAAGTGTTGTTTTAATACCTTGAATATAGGCTTTAATTGCAGAACCTCTAGAATCCAGTTCTTTAAGCTGATTTTCCAAATCTTCCGCCGTCTCATAGTAACATTTAATCTCGGTTCCAGTAGATCCCCACCTAAACATAAAACTGTTAGGCTTTAATGTCTTGATTTCCGTTATTGTCTTATGTTCTTGATGCCATGGTGCCATTTTCATTGCGTCTTCATATTCTTTTTCTTCATCCATTTTTTCTAATTCTTCACTCATTTTATTTTCCTCCTATCTTTTCATCTAACATTTTTTTAGTTATCTCCGTTATTTCTTCAAATATTTGTGCATTGAAGTTGGGCAGTTCAAGTGTCTTGGCTACATCTTCTTTTGTTGCTTTGTTAAACGAATTAAGCCAAGCAGTTTTATAGTCAAATACCCTTAAAAAACCGGTAGTAACTGCATAATGAGGATACTTTTTCTTTTCCTCATCTGTCATTTGTTCTGTTTCAACAAATTCAGTTAAATTGAAATAGAAATAACTAGGAAAATCTATTTCTGTTTCCGTTGTTTCCTTGTTGAATATCCTGATTTTTGGTTTATCTGTGTTTAAATACCCAGAGTTCCAATTCCCAGAGTTCCAATCCCCAGAGTTCCTATCCCCAGAGTTACCATACCCAGAGTTCCTATCCCCAGAGTTACCATACCCAGAGTTCCTATACCCAGAGTTACCATACCCAGAGTTACAATCCCCAGAGTTCCTATCCCCAGAGTTACCATACCCAGAGTTCCAATTCCCAGAGTTCCAATCCCCAGAGTTCCTATCCCCAGAGTTACCATACCCAGAGTTACAATTCCCAGAGTTCCAATTCCCAGAGTTGTTGTCTGTTTTTGCGTCTTTTTCTATGTATTCTTTGCCGTCAATTAAAATTTTCATGTTTAGTCTCCTTTATTTCCGTTTGGATCACATTCTTCACACCAATGTTCTTCATATTCTTCGTTTTCACAATTGTCATCTTCGTATTTCCAATCTCTTTCATCTTTTTGATTTTGATTGTTTATTTTATTTTGACAATAATCGCAGGGTTCCAAGTCTGTCATACCACAAGTGCAATATTTTTTGCTGAAATACTTTGCGTGTTCTTTAAACTCCCTTTCGATTCTATCCTCTTGTTCCCGAGCATAATTTAAAATCGGTTCCAGGAAATAGCTAATTGCGTTTAAGTTGTCATCAGTTAATCCGTGAATTGTCGGTTTATCCTTACATTCTTTAAATCTTTCCTTTATCATTTTACTCCAAATTAGTTCAATTGTCATTGTTTCCCTC
>Ga0208957_1001169_pt1 | contig 14488 bp, 28 predicted proteins | sample RifOxyA1_FD_184029 | JGI IMG/M metagenome (GOLD analysis project Ga0208957, IMG submission 184029) | Groundwater microbial communities from Rifle, Colorado - Rifle Oxygen_injection A1 (SPAdes) | ecosystem: Environmental > Aquatic > Deep subsurface > Groundwater | place: Rifle, Colorado, United... | reverse complement strand
AATCATCCTACCCCAGCTTGCGTGCCCTTTATTCGGTTCGATGCCATGGAAATTATCAAGGCTGCACCCCCGCGCCGCCGCCATGGTGCGCCCATATAGGTAATCAAGCAAATACCCGTCGCTACACCCGTAATCAAGTACGCTGAGCGGATATAATTTATACTTATCAAGAAAATCACCGATAAGCTTTTTATGCCTATTGAGCTTAGTTTGCTTTGTCATCATGAAACTAACTGATTGCGCGCGCACCTGCTCTCGGTAAAATTCCTGTAGGTTTTCCAGTTGGGGGTTATACGTCATAAACCCGCAGCTTTTACAAATGCAGAAATGACTATCGTGGATAGGTGGACGTATGCTATCGAGTTGTTCCCACGCCTCCGCCCCACAGCTCGGACAAGTCACCTTTGCCCGTCTTTTGTCGTACATCATCTGAATCGTTATCGTCTTCGTTAGTGGTATGATCTTCTCGGCGTTCATTTAGTAGCTCCTTTACAAAAGTATCGCGCACAAAAAAGCGTAATGCGCGCCTATTCAATGCGTATAACCGTTGACTTCCCAGTTGCCGCGTTCCCATAGCGTTAGCCTTTTCACGAAAGACGACGACGCCGTCTGCTTGCGCTCGCTCAACGAGCTTTTTAGCTGCTTGAGGTTCGCATTTTAATTTGGCTTGTATTTCTTTGAGTGTCATTTCCTTTTCTCTGAGTAGATACAGCAGGTGCAGCCGCTGCTCTCCAGTTAATTGTTTGCGTATCGCTTCGCAGGCTGTCCTAAATGAGTACCAGTCACGCTTTACCATTGGGTTCTCCTAGTAATAGATATTCTATCGTCGTGTGAAAATAATCTGCTAATTTCTCTATGATTTCATAAGAAACCATGTCGCCCGCCAGAAGGCGCGACACACGCGATGTAGATTTCCCCAGCACTTTACCGAGTAATCGGTACGACAGCGGTGGGTTTTGTATGCTCATAAGTAATTTTATTCTTTGCGTAACACTATAATCTATCGAATTGACCATTCTGTCTCCTTACAAAAGTGGGGAAGTCAAGCTTCCCCACGCGGCGTTTCATTATGGTTAGGTGCTTACCGTATAGGGTCCCCCCTTTGTAATTGAATTCTTAGCGGCGCCTACGCGCTACTGCTTATTTGACTTTATGATATCACTTTGTCAAGTTTTCGTCAACACTGAAATTAACCCGAAAACTCCAAAAAAAATAAATGCCGTGGCGCTAATTATTTCAACTACCCGCACCGGAATATGCTGGGTGAGCCACTTACCTACAAAAATACCCGCTCCGTCACCGATCACCATCCCTAGGCACGTCGCCGCCCAGACTATTACAGGGTTATGCTGCGACGCGAAGGCGATGGTGGCGAGCTGGGTTTTATCCCCCATCTCTGCTAGAAAAATAGTTAAAATGATACCTTTGCTCGTGTCGAACGTATCTTTTTTTATAGCCAGCAACCCAAAAACTATAAACCCTAACGACGCTATTATTTGCATATAGTGAAAAGGTATTATGTTCCCGAGTCCCGCGCCAAAGGCGCACGCTAACCCATGATTGAGAGAAACTGCTACAATCAGCCCAAACAGCACTTTCCAGTGGTTGTGACGCGCGCCGAGCGACATGCATAGCAGCTGCGTTTTGTCGCCAATCTCGCTGACTAAAATCATAAACATAATAACAAAGAATGTGGGCATTACTTAAATAACCTGTAGATAATTGCTCCCGCTACCGCGACGAGAAGCACGAGCGCAACGAAGTCCCCACCGTTAAATTCTCCCACACACATTGACGTTTTCCCCGGCGTCGGCGGTGGCGCTGCTGCTGAGCCTATGTATAAAATATTTCCCATTTTTATCCCCTCCTAAGCACTTCTATATTTCCTAACCCGGTACGGTTAGGGTTGTGCCCCATGCGAAAAGGCCAAATCGGGCACCCTTCGAATTCACATAGCTTAGCACTCTCACCGCATTGTGCGCAATAGCTTTTTATTGCCCTGCAAGCAGTAGTTTTTTTATTTTTAGCTTTACCAAGTCTAAACTCAAACAAGTCGCATTTTTTAGAAGGGCACAGTTTAATTTCTTTCGGTTGAAAGTTCATGCAAAATAAACATTTATCTCTAATCGCTTTCCCCGGGCTAGGCGCTACTCTTGACACGTCGGTAACCCTCCTCGTCCTTGCGTATGTGTTCGGGGTCTTCATGCGCGGAGATAAAGTCCCGTAGCTCCGCAAGCTCTTTGACGTCCATGCTGCATTTATGATCTCTAAAGCTACTCGATGCTCGTAGTCTTTCCGTTGTGAAATGCTTCTCGATGCAATACGCACCCATCAGCACAGCGGCTTTTGCAGCCTGTAAGCCCACCATATGATCGCTGTACCCAAACACAAACCCGGCTGCGTTGAGTTTTCCTAGCATCAATAACGACGACTCTGGGTACACAGACGGGTAATGCGGGTCGCAACCCATGTAAACAACGTTCCCACGCGGCAACTTCTCGACGCTGCCGTCGTAGTACCCAAGGCTTACTAGTTTACGCTGAGGGAACAGCTGCGCATGCTCACGATAAACATCGAACTCGCTACTTGCATACTTTACCAATACGCCTGCGTCGTAAAGTCTTTTGTATTCCTCAAGGTTAGCCCCAAAGCACGACACACAAGGAACCCTACCAAACTGCTTGATAAGCTCAACAAGCTTCATCACATCGCCAAACAGCAGCGCTCGCTCCTTTGTAGGTAGGTAGCGCACGTCGTCTTTGCGATAAATTGCGGCTACGTTCCAGTATTGCAACTTGATAATGTCAGACAGCGGCGCTGCCACTTGGATAAGCATCTTCGCCGTATCAACGCGGCCTTCAAAATTTTGACCTAACTCTGCGCTAAGTAGCGGCATATCACATTACCTCCTTATATGTCGAGCGGTCTTTTATTTTACGTATCGTCTTCCAGGCAACACGATACTCCGATGCAAGGGTGGTTATTTTCTCAGTACTATTGCGGATAGTTAGTATCTCTTGTGGCTTTAACTTACGTAACCGCTTAAAGTAATTAAAAGTGTTTTCACGTAGACCAGCCTTAGCGGCATGTGCGATATTCTCTACAGGCGTGCACCACTCTAGGTTATCCACTGCATTATTATCTTTGGTACCGTCCTTATGATTAACTTCTTCTTTGTTTTTTTTGTTAGGTATAAATGCTAAGGCCACTAATCTGTGCACGAAAAAATGATGCTTCCTTAGCGTTACCTTTCTATAACCTTGACCGTCCCGCCAAGGGCGTAATACCTTACCTGTGCTAGTATTAATCACCCCCCCAGAAGCAGTAACCACATACTTAGGATGCCCCGGTATTTCCGCTTGCCTATTCATTGTCGCGCCTCCCCAAATTTAACTTCTAACCCATCTTTATGATAATTATGTATCCCTACAACCCTTGCCACTTGCTCAGCTACATTATGCCTTAGTGCGACCGGGCTCTCAAACGAAACAGCAACTTCTTCGCCTATTAGAAAACCCGGCACGAGCCCACCCTCAATCCTAAGCGTTATTATACTGTGCATCCACACACCTCCTTAGTTTAGACAAATCGAGTAACACGACTCGGCGTCGTGCTCTTCCATAAGCGCACCTTTTACCCAACCAAGTTCGATAAATGCATATTCGAGTGATTTTCCGCACACGGTGCACACTGTTTGAAATATTAAAGTGTCGTTATCGCGATCAACAGCGAACGACGATTCTTCCTTGTGCCCACCCAACAAGCAAAGAAGCTTTTTCATTATTTCAACTCCTTCTTAACGAAAGATGCGTCTACATGCGTTGCGTCCTCTATTCTACGGGTAACAAAAACATACAGGCGTAACAGCGTGTTGGTGTAGTAACTACAATGCTCCTTGTCCGGTTGTGGCGTGTCGTCGAGGCGCATTTTAATTTGTAGTAATTTAGCCAATTCAAAACGCGAATCGAAATCAGCTTTCTTAATCCGTGCTTTAAATTCGTCTACGTATCGCCTACTTACTTCAAGAATGTAAGCTCGTTCGCCCTCGTTTGCGGGGCTGCGACTAAAATCCTTGAACGTTTTTTCAAATTGGCCTACCAGATCTCTATTCGAAAGCGTCGCTAACTTTAGGGTCAAACTATCCACCGATGTTAAATTATCCATCTGCACACCCCCCAACCGCACATTAGTAACAGTGTTAAAGCGTACACCCCCATAATAAAGCTTGCCTGTCGCCTGTTGCCTTTTGTCAATTTTAAAAACCACCCATACGGTAGCCCCGTAAAACCATAGCTTAACCGGTGTACCGTTACCAACGGAATAATGACGAGTATTGCCAATACTACGCCGCAGATTGTTAGACCGATTAGTTTACAAATTTCTTTCATCGTTTGCTCCTTGTCCTCTATTACCTCTAAATTGTCGCTCGTCCTTGTAGGGTTCCCATTTACCGTTCACAAGTTGCTCAATGCGTAATTTTTCTGGTGCCATTTCCTCTTCTACAAGTTGCGCAATTGTCTTCTGCCCGCTTAGTGCTTTTACTTTTTGAGCGTGCCACACCTTAAACGTATTCGTTTCGATGCAGCGCTTGAAAGCTAACCGCTTATTTTGCCACTGACTGCGCTCGTCTTGGGCTTCACCAACAGCTCCGCTCTCTCGATGAATCAAGCGCACAGCACTATCGGTAACGTTGCGGTGCTGCCCGCCTTTACCGCTGCCACGGAAGGTTTGAATGATAAAGTCTTTCGCTGTTACGCTGAATAGTAGTTCTTTACGCATCAATCCTAACCTTTCCATTCTCTATCTTCTCGTGCAGCTTCAACCATTTTAAACTCCGCTCGTCGGTCGTGCAGTACTGTGCCTGCGCTAGCTCCATAATATCAAGAAGCTCTAATATTTCATCAAGGTCGTGTGTTTTAATTTTTGCGGCCATTAATTCTCTCCCTCGCAATATTTACATATTTTTTCGTCTTGCTCAATTAAAATAAAATTCCTGTTTGTCTTTAAGCACTACCGTCCCCAGCGTGCACTCGATTAAGCTCCCACATTGTCTATAATCTCCCTATCCGCTTTCGCTATTTCTTCCGGCGTAAACTGCCCATGCGTCAAACTGTTCTCATGTATTCGGTGGTAGAATAGCGGTGTTTTACGGTAGTACCCAGTCTTAAACCCAAACTTCTTAAATGTTTCAAACAAACTTGTCCCGTCTCTGAATTTTTGACCCTCGTTGTAACGCACATAATCCAGCTTCTTTCTTTCAATAAGTGCCTGGCTTGGAAGGTTCGTCTCTTCGCCTTTAATAACGCGCGTCTTCTTGTCGCCAATCATTTCATAATAATTAGGAACCACCATGCTAAACTCAGGGTGCGTCTCAAGATACTTATGCAGCGCTTCCAGCGCCCCCGGCGTTAATAAGTCATCAGCGTCCATACGCAACACGTAGCGCCCCCGGCAGCGCTGCAATGCAAACTGTATCGCCTCGATAAAAGTAATCTCTTCAGCAATGCGATAAAATTTGATCTTCTCATTCGGTAAAAATTTTAAAATCGGGTCAACGTGTCCCAAGTGGTCGCTGCCATAATCTACAATAATAAGCTCAAAGTCACGAAACGTCTGCCCCAACACACTAGCGATAGCATCGCTAACGAAGTCGCTATAATTACGGTGTACTAAATAAACGCTGATAGGGGGAACAAAATTAAGCATTTTAAGCCATTTATATTTATTAAAAAACACTACCACGTCAAGCAAACTAAACACCGGATTAAGAGGGTAGAGACTGCTGTAAACAATTCTACATAGTTCGTAGTCTTTTTCGTTATCAAGGGTGAGGCGAATCCCCGACGACTCGGAATATACAGGAGGATATGGGGCGCAGCCGATAGTAAAATCATCGTTTTTTAAGTAGTGCTCTAAATGCTCGATAGGTTCACCCGGGAATTTATCAAGGACACGACGCAGCGCTGAACGCTTAATTAACTCGCAATCAGCTCCACGTATCATCCCTTGTTGGTAGGTGTAGTCGTATTTTCCCGCTACGCCATAATCGACAAGCTTGTGCAAACAGTCGATATCCGTGAATAAATCGTCGCCTGTGACGCGGACAATATACTCGTACCCTTTACTTGCGTCGTAGAGCCGCTGGGCTATGTTTTCGTAGCTGCCCTTAAATACTTTCAGGACGTGGGGGTAGCGATCGAGTACAGCGTCGTCGAATTCTTTCTCGATGCATGTGTCTTCTTTTCTATCAGTTGTCGCGACGACAGTGTTATAATGCGCAGTGTTTAGGCGCTCACATAAATACTGCAAGCAACTCTTCCCGTCGTCACTAATTGCTCTAATGATTTTTCTAGGTAGGCGGGTAGAATCAGCCCGGCACTGCACTACAATAATAACTTTTTCTTTCATAACTCAACGTCTCCTTCTACTTCATTACCCCATACGTCCCAGCCCGGCGTTTGTACGCGTGCAAAAAGCTCTATGCGGGGAACATCCCCGTACAATAGCTCTATGCGTTCTCTTACTTCAGCGGGTTTCGCGCTATGCCCCCCCTTAGGTGCAAAAACAATTTGCTTAACTTTGGTGCTGCTTCTCCAGTATCGCCCCTTTCTACCTAGCAGCACAATCTCGCAGTTATTGGGTGTGTAGTGCCCTATGCCGTCCATACGCACCCCTGCGCCGTCATTACGCATCTTAACCCAGACAAAAGGCACAGTACAGTAACAAAAACCCCAGTATTTGAGCAACTCAATCCCCCAATCAAGTTTAGGAAGCGTGCACCAAAGCAGCAGCATACAGTTCTCCGCACACAAACTAGGTACGTCTATGCTTTTCAGCTGCTCTAATGACAAGGTCTTGTAATGCTTGCACGCTCCTCCTGCCCCGGTGGGGTTGTTTTTTGTTGGGGTATTGCGCTTATCCTGATAAGCCCAAGGAGGGTCTGCGTAAATTAGATTATATTTTTTCACTCGGATACCTCTTGTAAAGGTCGTCAAAGATAATAGGCACGCCAAGTGCAAAGGACTTAAGTATCGCTTTTGCAAGCTCTTGCATTTCAGGCTGGGCAGCAGTGCTGCAACGCTCTTCAAAGAAGTGTCTCCACTGCCTTAAATTATTAGTAATTACTATCGTCGTAGCCGCTGCGTTAGGTAACACGCTGCGCGCTGTTTGCGGCTTAAGTCCTAACTCAATCATTCTATTGTAGCTGCGCTCGGCTACTTGTAACGCTAGTAGCCACGCCTTGAACGCTTCACGCTGGTTGTCGTCGCTATAGTCGCTCGCGGCGATAGCACTGTTATTATTGCTTATTTTGATATTAGCAAACGCAAGAGGAAGCACAAACTCCAAGCCTTTTTTCGCATAATTAACATAACGTTGACTGGTTTGGCTGTAGCTCGAAATTCTATGCCTGACAAGTTGATGGCTAATATCACGGCTTGTTGTTACCTTGACGGTAATTTTGCAGTGTTCAATGACTGATAGGTGCCCCGCTTGTAGTATCATTCTTATAAAATCCTTGTAGCTATCCTCGGTGATCTTATCACCTGATTTCCAGCACTCCCGCCCGGCTTTCTCGATTAGTTTACACATCGCAACGCCGTCAACGGGTTCTATGTATTCAAAACTCTGCTCGATTATTCTCACGCTATGCCCTCCGGTTGTAGATTGTAGGCTAGACTTGTCCTCGCTTGTGGCGGTGTGTATGATATCATTCCTGCGTCTGGTAAATTATCGTCGTTCACAGCAACGCCTACTGGGGTGGTTATCCATTGCCCTATTTTGTTTAAATATTGCCACCGATCACCGAACCTGCGCTGCACGCGTAGTTTTCCATTAGCTACGGTAGCGCTGAGCACGCCGGGTTTACTTCCTACCGAACACTCTATTTCTTTTTGGAGATACCACGCGGCTTTTTCAAGGTCTTCAATCTTCTTATCCGCACTTTTATTCCCAGCGCGTACTGTATATTTGACTACATTACCCCGGCAGAAATTAAGTTTCTGGTCGGTGATAAAGTCGATAACCTCGATCTTTCCTTGTAAATAATGCGCGGGACTGTTGACAACGTCGCTCATAATAAACTCCTTTATGTATAAGACTCTCGACTATCGCAATTTTTACACGCCGTGGGCAGGCTGCCCACGTAGTCATAATATTCAATGTTTGCTAATTTATTGCGTAAACTTTGCATTTTCGTATTGTCCCAGATATCGATCAAGCTTTCGTTGTTTGCGTCGCCGACGACGAGAAAAGGTTTGTGCCACGCTACGCAACAGGGAAATACTGAGCCGTCCGCTGCGACGACGAGGCGCCGATTCGCCATGTAGCAATTTTTACGCCCTTTAAACTCCGAACGGTCGCCGTGCTTTCTATCCATTGCCGGACGGATAAACAGTTTCACAGGGTAATTTTCCCACCAATAAGTGAATCCTTCGCGCTCGTGACTGTTCGCTGCCGTCTCTACAAACGAAAGGGTTATATCTTTGAGTCGATACCCCTTTTTATTAAGGAACGTGGTCATAATGTTAACGTTGCTATGCACCGTCCATAGACTACCTCCGCCCTTAATAGATCGGTACGTGTCAGGGTTACCAGCATCGACGCTAAAAATAACCTGACGGCAGTGCCGAGCGATAACTTCGTTCAGTTCCGTAGGGTAATTACCGTTCGTATTCAAGCGCACATCGATAAAATAGAAGAATTGTAAATATTTCAGCATCTCGGAAAAATCAGGATGCAGCGTACTCTCTCCTCGTAAATTTAGCTTGATGCTGGGTACTCTTCCCGCGATGTTTTTTACGACTTTGCTGTAAAGGTCTATAGCCATAAACTTTTTTTCGAAATCTAACTGTGGCGCACTGTGTAAGCAAAACCCACATTTTAAATTACAGTGACTTGACAGCTCTAAGTCAACGTGTACCGGATATTTAGGAACTATATATTTTGCGCGCCACCACTTAAAACGATACCTATGATAATCAAACATTGTATAGTCCTTTCTTACTTTGGTATTGTGTAAAGCCCCCCATAAATAAAAACGATAAGCCCAATAAGTAATAACCCAGGGGAGCTTATCACTAAACCAAGTGTAAATAATAAGCAACCCATGAAAAAAACACCCACAAGTCTTTTATTCATTTTTTACTTACCCCCGCATGCATTGCTGGTCTACCAGTATACAAACCGTCGTTTTTTGCGTCACTAGTCAGCAGGCTGCCATCGGTAACCCGCACGCGATTACCTATTTTTATCCAGGCATCAAGTGTGACATGATCTCCGATTGTGCAGCCCCTGCCTATTTTAACCCCGTCTTTTATCTCGCATCCGCAGCCGATTGTCGTGTATTCACCAACCGTCACCCGTTCGCCGATCTTTGTGTCGTCTTTAACAATGACAAAATCAGCCAGATAGGTTCCGTGGTCAATCGTGACGCGCTTGTGGATAATAACTGACTGCGTTGTGATCGCATTAGCACTGATTCGTGCTGTCTGATCGATAACCGGAATCGGAGTGACTACGAATTCTGAAAGTGCTGCGAGGTCTTGCAGGCGCATCGTGGCCTTGTTGGTAATTGCAAGTATTAAATGATCGAAATCAAACTCGCTTAGTGATTTACGAACAGGAAGTCCGTTAAGCGTAAATACCCGTCGTGCGTCATCTTTGTAGCCTACTACCACAAAGCGTTTTTTGTACCGTCGCTGCTTTAACATCGCGACGACGAGCTGCGCTTCTTCTCCCGACCCATAAATTAAAACTTTTTTAGGCACTCCGTAAGACCCTCTCTTTGAGTTTTCTATACGCTGGGTTAGTGCTTAAATCAGAAAACGGCATGACGCTATAAGAAGTATACCCGCGTCTTTCGAGTTCCGCGAACAAGTCGGCAAGACTCTCCTCAACGACGGTATAGTCCGTCAGGAAAACTTTCTTAAGCCTATTGAGCGCTGACATCGGACTTGGTGCTTTGATAATCCCGGAAAAGTGCTTGTATAGCACGTCGTTATACTGGTAGATGTTCCCATCTTTATATTTCACGAACATCTTCTGTTCGTCTTTATCGTACCCCACACAATCAAGCACTGTTGAATTGGTGAGCGTATACATTTTCGGCAGCTTTATCATTGCTTACCCTCCTTTTGTTTCTGTTCTGCCATTGCATCAAGCATGACAATAATTCTATTGCGACAATCCTCGCAAAAATGCAGCTTTGTTGAGTATTTATGTGTAGCACTTTCCGCAAAGCGCACAATGCGCGGCGCTAAGCTTTCGAAATGCTGCTCTATATCAAGTGAAAAAAACATCTCTTGGACGTGGATTTTTTTGTGGCAAATCTGGCATAGGAAATACTGTACTACCATTCAAAAAAATCCTTTCGTGTAGGCGAGGCCGATGCTGGCTAAACATCGGCCTCTGAGGGGACGTAATCAGGAAAAAATTCCCTGCTTACAATTAAAGTATACCTAAAAACCATGCTGGTGACAAGCACTTTTTACTTTATTAGGTTATCTACAAGGAAATAATTTAATATTTTACTCCACCCGGGAAACCCGCCAAAGTTCTTGTCGTCGATATACACATCAGCGTATACCTTCGGAAAGGGTTTAAACCCGATAACGTCAATTGGGGCGTTCTCGTTTAAGTAGTCGTAAGGTATTCGGTTAGCGTCGAGAAAGTCTTTACAATTCAACAACTCCGAGCCTCCACGACACGTAAAAATAATAATGGTGTGCCCTAACTCCTTTAAGGTGCTTATCGTTTCTTTTGCTCCGGGCAACAACTCTCCGATAGCTGGGAATTTGTGCTCAACTATTGTCCCATCAAAGTCAACGGCTATTATCATTTAATCCTCCTAACTAAAGTTATCCATGCTCGTTCGGCTGTGGCTGGGACAACTCCGTTTCCGAGGAGTCTAAGTCTGTCCACCCTGGGGGCAGTCCCATTAGTTGTTCCACCCAATCCGGGTTCAGTTGTCCTTGGGGCTTCCCAGTCGTACTGGGGTTCGTTGTGTCTTGCAGGCCAACCCGCATTACTACTGTGGGTAGTGAGCTGTCCTGCATCTTGGAGCGAAATAGATTCATCCCTCCGGAGTCCTTGTAATCCCGGCTCATTGGTGTAGGCCAATTCTGAACGTCTTCCCTCAGGTTCTTGCAGCCTCCCTTTTTCTTGTTGCGAATTAATGCTTCCCCCGTTTTCGGCGGCAGAGAATCCAGTGTGTTTGGAGTGACCCAAGATAAAGAGCCTTTTTCTCTGGTGAGGCGCACCGACTTCAGCCGCTGAGAATATTCCTGCCTCAACCCTATAACCCATTTCTTCCAGGTCTCGTTTGACTTCTCGGAATCCGAGGGAAAGGTGTCCTTCGACGTTTTCAAAAAAGACCCAAAGAGGCTCAATTGTTCGTATGTGCCCCCGAATATAAGGCCAGAGATGGCGGGGGTCTTCTTCCCCTTGCCTTTTCCCGGCGACGGAAAACGGTTGGCAGGGATATCCTCCAGAGATGCCGTGTACCTTGTGGCGAAACGGTCTGCCGTCGAAGGTTTTAAGATTCGTCCAGATAGGAGCGACATCCAACTTACCTTCTTCCATCTTTGCAACCAAGTTCGCGCAAGCGAAGGCTTCAATCTCCACATAAGCGACTGTTCTAACATTTGCGCCAGTTCGCTTAATTCCAAGTTCAAGTCCTCCGTATCCACTACACAAGCTAATAATTCTTGATTCTTCGGTATTATCCACAAAGTATTTCCCTTTCTACCATAAGTTACTCCTAAGCTTAAGGTAATGTGCTAAACGCTCCTCCGCCGTGTTGGGCCTGCGTATTAATTCCGCTGTTTCATGCGCCATCTCTACCGCTCTGCTCATGCTGATATAGGCGTACAGCCCCAGCCTCCCGCAGGTATAAAAATTCTTCATGTCTGCTGCTTTTTTTAATAGAAAACCGCACCTTTCAATGCTATTCTTCGTCGAAACAGGGTAAACTTTGTCAACAGCTCGCGTGTAATACTGGAGTATCGAAGTATTCATTTCTTTGGCTACAAACCCACGCGCTTTGTCAAGCATCTCGTCTTCGTCCGGCTTACCTTTAGCTGGGTCGTAGGGTATGTCAAAGCTAATTAGGGAGCTCCCCGTTAGCTCTTGCCCAGTAATCTTCTTGTACTCGACGCACCGCGTCCAAGGGTGGTGATTTGGAAACGTAACGCTATATGCCGGTAAGGCGTTGTGGGTGCCTACGATGGCAAAGAGCGTATACACGCCGCGCCACGGAAGCGCTTTCTCGTACCAGAAGACTTCGTCAAGGGGGAGTGTATTGATAATGACGTCATCCAACTCAAAATAAATCGTTTCTTTTGTCGTCGTGACGCCCACGACGCGCCCGGAGCCTATAATGAACCCGTTTACAGTCTCGTTCAAACGCAAAGTCAACTCCTCCGTTAACTTTTCAAACGCCGGATTAAAACTACCAGGATGCCCCGCCCACATCTCCCCGAACATCTTGGGGTGCTTTTCTTTAAGAGTCAGCGGCCTTGACGCTGCCCACTCCGCTGACATGTCGCGCGGATGAATGCCCCATTGTTTAATGTTATAATGCTTCACAAACAACTCGTAAGCTACCCTGCCTATTTGGCTAACCATGTATGTTTCAAAATTGGTATAATCCGGTTCAGTAACGACTTTTTCCGGGTCTACGTTAAGGCGGGAAAGACTATGTCGTGATATGGGAAAGTCCCAAAGAGCCTCAAAGCTATCAAGTTTACCATCCACAGCACAGCGTACCCGATAATCACGTACGACATTGCCAATAAGACCATCCCAGAAACGTTTCTGATCTTCGTTTTTTGCATATAAGACATGTACCCCAAACTCATGATTAAAGCCATGAAAATTATCAGTCCGACAGAGACCACCTGCCCTGCTGTCACCATCGATAACGATGCTTTCATCAAACCCCTCCTTTAACTCACTCGCAATAGTTAATCCCGTAAGTCCCGCCCCTAAAACATAAACCTTTGGCATTGGTTTTTTACCTTCCTTACATATATGCTTTTCCCGCGCGAAAACAAATTAAATACTTTATCAATGAGAAAGAATCTAAAAATCATACCCCACTGCTAGCCCCCTCCTAACCGGATAATTTGCCCACAGTCACGCACTGTAGTAGCAGGGCGACCCTTCCAATCTTTCCGGTCCTTATACTGTATCGTCGCCATAATGTTTGTGCGTAGAATAGTTCCAAGTTCTAAATTACGGTACCTAACATTAATAAACGCGACCGAGTCGCCCTCGTGTAACTCGTTTCCTAAGTAATCCTTCATCGATAAAAACCCCCTGTTGCTTCGGCGTAATGCCCACCGCATAATCCTAGCCCTAATTTCTTTGCGAGACTACAAAGCAAGCATGGTGTGCACTGACTAGACCGTTTCGTCTCCTTACCTGCATACTCATCTAAAGGATAATCCCACCTTCCTTTACTGTCAAACGGAACTTTCAAAGATGCTTTTTTCATTATAAAACACCGTCCTTTATCGCTTGAAAAAACTCATCCTGATCGTCAAACTCATATATGACGGCGTCTTCGTCGCGGGTAAAGAGGTTTAGCACCTCTCGAAACGCACCTGTGCCGTTTGCGTAACAATCACTACCTGTAAAACTTACCCATGCATAACAGGCGTAGCCGTCGTTTGAATATTCGTCAACGCGATGCAATTTATATAACACACCGGTGCTACTTTTCGCAAAATACAAACAATCTGTACTCGCTGCCGAAACACTTTTGAGAGGAATGCGCTCCTCGGCTACTCTTCCTACGATTCTTTTCATGCTAATACCTCCTTCACTTTCTGCATAATTTCTTCGTTACTCGGCGGGACGATTTCAACTGCTGACTGGTTGTTCTGCTGGGGCACGATCTGCGCGCCGTCTTTGTCGTACATCTTGTTATACAGCGTAGCTTTTACCTGTTCTCCTAGCGCCTCGTAAGACATTCGCCCAATACTATCATCCATCGTCGTACATGTTTCCTGGGTTACGTAATGTATGCAGATCACCGGGGTATCGCTGCACGCGACGACGAGATGCTGCACTGCACTATGACTACAGATGGCAAGCTTTGCTTTCTGAATCAGTTCGATTTGCTGTAAGACGTCAAGGTCTTCGTGGCTGGCGTTTCGGCAATTCAGAAGTGGAGTCATTGATTTATCACCGAGCCGGACTATCTCATACCCCGGATAAGCGGTCTTTAGCTCGTCAATCAAGTCTTGCGCCTTGTTTAAGTTAATGTTACGACTATCGTCAGCATATGTCGCTTCCCTAAAATGCACGACAATGCTATCGGTTTTCTGATACCTCTGTGGCACAAGCTTAGGAAGTTCTTGATGGTGCTTTAGCCACATTTTCGCGCGCTCTTCCCAAATTCTAAAACCCCCGCGATACTTGAAATGCTCTATGTATGGTAAATACCTCAGCTTGACGATATCAATGTCGTCAGTTTTTACCCGAA
>Ga0208957_1001168_pt1 | contig 14489 bp, 23 predicted proteins | sample RifOxyA1_FD_184029 | JGI IMG/M metagenome (GOLD analysis project Ga0208957, IMG submission 184029) | Groundwater microbial communities from Rifle, Colorado - Rifle Oxygen_injection A1 (SPAdes) | ecosystem: Environmental > Aquatic > Deep subsurface > Groundwater | place: Rifle, Colorado, United... | reverse complement strand
CAGCCGCGTCGATCGACTCGCCGAGCTGCACCCACCGGCCGGCTTCTCGGTAGCCAACTGCGCCGTTCGGAACTCGGCAGTCCGGGTAAGCCGGCGAGCCTTCGCACCGCTGGCCAGCGCGCTCGCGGATCGCGTCCGCAATGCGCTTCCAGTCCTTCGGGTATCTCGCCTTGTTCTCTGGTCTGATCGGCATGTAGTTCTCCACCAGATGCTGTCTAACTGTGCACTCAACCGGACTCGCCTCCGGCTCGCTCGGTTAGCGCGGCGTTAGGCGTCAAATCCCATCATCCTCACCGCCGTGATAGGCAGCCCAATTCGCGCGATTGATGTCCTCGTGATCGTATGCACACAGCACCAAGAACATGCGCCGCGCATCCATCTGAGCAGACTTGTCCCACCACTCCTCAAAAGTGTGTAGCCGATGCGCAACTACATTGAATGCCGCGGTGTCTCCTGTCCAAGAACTAATGCGCTGCGGAGCGCTAGGCGTCTTCATGAGCGCTATTCGCATTAGGTGCCGGCTCGTTGCGTTCATCGTCTGTCCCTTCTCGTTCACCACGCCTAACTGTCACTGGAGCGGGACGCCTGACGGCGCCCCTCAGCTCAAACGTTGGGCGTCTTGCCGCAGGCGCGGCAGTCTTGAATTGCGTACTGCTTCGCGCACGGCTGCGGCGGGTTGTCGTCCGGGTGGCATGTGCACGGCCGGTCTTCCGGCTTCGGCCGTTCGTGCCCGTACATCGAGTACTCCCACTCGCTTTCACCGAAGCGCGCAGCGTCGGCCTGGTGCATCGCAAGGCATTCGGCGTGCATCTTGTTCGTGTCCACGTAGCCGCCGTCATAGGTGCGCCAGCGCTTGTAGGTCTCGCCCGCCACAATTGCCTCGCCGCAGCTACTGCAGCGGTGCGGCTTGCGCGCCTTCAGCGTCTCGCATTCGGTGTGGTACATGCATCGTTCCTTTCGTTTCTCCACCAGCCGCCCAACCGTTCACTGGAGCGGGACGCTTCGCGCCCCTCAGCTCAAACGTTGCTCTGTCGAATGCGATTCAACTCAACCCGTTTTCTAGGCTACGTCGCAGCGGGCATTGCGGCAGGGGCGATGGACTCTGCAGGCTTCCTTCGCCTCGTCGCGTGCCCAGTGTTCGGCGGCGGCGGCAAGTCGCTGACCGGCCGGCTCTCTGCCCAGGCCTTGACCTCCGTGACCAGGTAGCCGGTGCGGCGGCCGGCCAACTGCCGCGGTTTGGGGAAGTTGCCTGCGCGCACTTCGGCTTCGATGGTGGACTTCGACAGCGAGGTGAGCACGATCGCGCCCTCGATGTCTACGTACAGGGGCTCGATGTGGCTCATGTGACCACCGGCTTTCCGGGCGTGACCAGGCCTTGCCGAGCGAGCATCTCGTACACGGCCTGGGCCTGTTCCTTGCCCTTGACGATAAAGATGGCGGATTCGGCGTCGTCCCACGTCACCCCGTCGACGAAGACGCTGACCGGGTCGGTGTCGCGGGTGGCTTTCTGCAACAGTTGCAGCGTCGAGCTGTAGCCGATGCGCAGCACACGCTCGCGCATCGCACGGATCGTGTCAGTGCTCATCAGGCAGCCTCGCTGCTCGCGCTGGCCTTCACCGCCGCGGCTTTGGCCTTGCGCACCTTGCTCGCTTTCGGCTGTGCGCCCGGCGCTGGCGAGCTCGAGCTGGCGGGCATTTCCGGGAACGGCCACGCCGCCGCGGCGCTGAGTGTGGGGATGGGATTGCCGGTTGCCGACTTGTCCGTGTCGGTTGGGAACGGCCAAGCTACCTGCTCGAGCTTGTCGCCATCGACCTTCTCCGCCTGGTCGGCCTGTACGGCGGCCGCCAGGGCCTTCTCTGGCGTCATCACTTCGGCGGCTTCTTCCTGGCCCTTCGCGGCAGCGCGCGTGGGTTGGGTGACGGTGCCTTTGCTCGACTTCCTGGCCGCAGGCTTCTTGAGCGATGCCTTACGTGGCGCTTCGGGCTCGACCACCTCGGCCAGCTGCTCGATCTCGTCACGAATGCCGCTGTCGACCTCTTCTTCGACCTCGCTGCGCAGCGCAGGCAAGTCGAGCCGGATGTCTTCGGCCAGGCCGTTCGCCACTTCGGGCTTGTCTTCCATGCGCCACCTTTCCTCGTTCACCGAGTCGCACAGCATCATGGTGACGGCCAGGCGCGCGAGGCCTTCAGTGTCCAGCGCGTCGATCCAGCCGAAGCCGAGTTCGTTCTTTCCGCTCACGGCACGCTGCAGTGCATCGAAGTCGATAGAGCATGCTTCGTACACCTTGTCGACCAGGCTGCGCATCCAGCCTTGCGTGTCTGGAAAGCCCTCAGCACCGTCGGCGGCAAGGTGCTTCCACACTGCGCCTGGCAGCCGGCCCGACATCAGATCGTGCAGTCGCTGCTTGCGATGGGCCTTGATGTCGGCCACGGTGAGCACCTTCCCGGGCTGCCCCGGCTTGCTCTTGGTGGCAGGCTTCAGCAGCCCCTTCGCCTTGAGCGCGGCCTTCACGTCGTCCATCTTGGCGACGGTGATGGGCAAATCGTCATGCTCGGCCTTCACCATCTTGACGCCGGCAAAGTCGGTGCCGATGAGCGTGCGCAGCGCTTTCTTGTTGCCTGTCAGCTCCTCCGCCGACTTGTCCAGGTTCAGGTAGTTGCTGGATCGCAGCGTGTAGTCGCTGATCTGCTCGTACCCGCCGAACGCCTTCTTGGCTGCGGCCCCGGTGAGCACGGGCAGCCCCTTCGCGCGCGCCTGCTCGAGCAGATGGTCGCTGTGCGCAGCGGTCTTGGCCTGGTAGCAAGTACCGTCCAGGCACATGTCATCGCTGCCCATGTCTCCGAACAGGTCGGGGTTGGCGCTGCTGCGTTTCGGGCAGCTGGTGCATGCGCCAGCCTTGGCCAAGAGATCTGCATCCGCGATCGCAAACACTGCCTTGCCGAGCTTGAGCATGTAGTGATCGCGCAGATAGGCCATGGCCTGGCGGTGCGTGAAGGGCTCGCCACCCCATCCTTGCATCAGGCCGGGCAGCGCACGCTCCTGCTCGCCGGCGCCCATGCGCGCCAGGCGCTCGGCCACCTTGAGTTGCAGCGTGCCTTCGAGAAAGGCTTCCTTGGCAGCCGGCACCAGATCGAGCAGCTTGATCCTGCCGAACACGTAGTTGGGCTTGTGGCCCACGCGCTCGGCCAGCTGCTCGACGGTGTAGCCGCGCAGCCGCGCGGGGGTGAAGTCGCCACCGCCCACGGGATGCAGCAGCAGGTTCTCGTAGGCCTGCGCTTCTTCGAGCGGGTGCAGGTCGTTGCGGTTGCTGTTCTCGGTGAGGGCGATCTCGCTGGCCGCGAAGTCATCCAGCTCGCGCACGAAGGCCGGGATGGTGTGCGGCGCCAGGTAGTTGCCGCTCTCGGCGAGCAGCTTGCTGGCGCGCCAGCGGCGCTCTCCGGCCACGATCTCGTAGCGCGGCTCGCCCGCCTTGGCGCCGGCCACCAGGCGCAGCACGATGGCTTGCTGCACGCCGTGTGCACGGATGCTGTCGGCCAGGTCGTTCAGAGCATCGGCGTCGAAGCGCTTGCGGGGCTGGAACGCGCCGGGCTTGATGAGGTTGAGCGGAACGCGCATCGCCACTTCGGTACGAAACCCGGTGGCCGGGTCGGTGCCCATCGTGTTGAGCGTGGCAGTCTGGTCGTCTTGGGCGGTGCCGGCCGTTGCGTCGGCGGTGGTACTGGTGTCCAGTGTCATGATGGTCTTTCGTGATCGGGATGAAAAACTGGAATGCCGGGCGCGCCTACACGGTGCCGAACTTCTTGCGCGTGTTGTGCTTCCCCTTGGTGGGCGGCGGGGCGGCAAGCCAGGCGCGCACATCGGTCTTGCTCCAGTACGGGTGGCGGCCTTGCATCAGCGCGGGCTTGGGGAACCCCTGCGACTCCATGGCCATGTACAGCCACACGTCGGTGCGACCGATCTGCTGGCACAGCTGCTTCGCCGTGAGGTGACCTTCGGGCGCCGGTGGCGCAAGCCTCGGGGCCGCGCGGCGCTTCTCGCGTGCACGCAGCCAGGCTTCGACGGTCGCTTCGCTCCACAGCAGGCGTTTGCCGAACTTACGGTCTTCCTTGGGAAAGACGCCGCGGGCCATCATGTGCCACAGGTAGGTGATGTTGTTGCCGATGCGTTGCGTCACCATTTCGGTGGTCAACATGCCTGCGGGGATGGCGCTGGCCTGGGCCCGGCGCAGCTTCTCGGCGCGATGCCACTCGAGCACCGCGGCCCGTTCGTACAGCTGAGTGCGGCCATGCTTGCCCACAGCCGCTGCAAAGGTGCCTGCAGCGCAGTGCTTGCGCAGCGTGGCCACGGCCATGTGCACCATTTCGGCAGCGGCCTTCACATCGACCAGGTGCTCCGGCACGGTGCGCGTGCGGATCTGCATCATGGCCTTGCCGCTTTCCGGCGGTCGGGAGGCTCGCTGCTGCACGGCTGGTGCAGCAGGTTGGCGAGTAGGCGCCACTGCCGGCATGGCGCCGGCCGGCCGCATCAGGTGCGTAGGCCGGGTGTACACGGGCAGGGATTGCGCGCGGGTCTTGGGCGATACGGCCTGCACGGCCGGCGTGCCCCAGTTGCGAAGCGTCGCCAGCAGACCCTTGGCCACGCCGATCGCCTGGTGGTAGCCCTCGGGCGTGGGTTCGGCGCTGGCCAGCGTGGCGAGGCGCTCGTCGTACTCGCGGATGCTGAGTGTGGTCATGGCTGCACCAGTTTGCGCACGAGGTGCGGAGCATCGGGGTGCATCTCGATGAGATTGCGGCCCAGCGCGTAGGCGATGGCCTGCGACCACATGTCGATCATCTCGGAGGACACCTCCCAGGGGTCGAACAGGGCGCCGATGTCGTACCAGCGCCGGCCATCGAGCATCACCTGGATGCCGTGGCACTCGATGTCGCTCACGGTGTACATGTCAGCCAGCCGGTAGGCGGTGGCCACGCTGGCGATATACAGCTGGTGGCGCGTCCAGGTCTGTGCCTGGGAGATCGGGTTCTGTTCAGCGGTGAGTGGCATGGTTAGTCGTCCTCGCGCTCACCGGCGGCGGCACGCTTTCGGTCGAAGGTGGGGCGCGCGCTGGGTGTGCGTGCGGCATGCGCAGTGCCGTAGCGTGGCATGGGCTTGCTTCGGCGCTCCAGCAGGCCGGCATGAATGCGCACCACGCGGGCGAGCACCGGATCGTTCATCGTGGCTTCAAAGGTAGCCGGCCAGCCGTTGCGCCGCCGCTGCTGCCAGGCCTGGCGCATCAGCGTGTCGGGCATGTCGGTGTGCCACACGATGCGCTGGCTCACGTGCGGTGGCCGGGCAGTCCGGCAGGGAACTTGAGCAGGCGGCCGGCGCGCATGGCGGCTTCGAGCAGCGCGCGCTCGTGGCGCTGCGCCTCGGTGAGGCTGCGCAGCGGCCAGTCGGCCGGCGGGCGTGGGGTGGGACGCGCGGAGCTCACAGCTGCCGCCCGATCTGCATGAACAGCACTGCGATCACCCAGCCCAGGCCCACGCCGCCCAGGCCGGCCGCGATGGCGCCGAAACGCGCGCCCTTCCAGAACCCCGCCTCGAAGCCGACGCCGTGGCCATGCAGGTGCGCGGCGCGCAGCGCGGTTTCCTGGCGAGTTTCGACATCGGCGCGGTGCTCGCGCAGTTCGGCATCGCTCTCCAGGTCGCGCTCTGGCGCCAGGCGCACGGCGCGCTCGCGGTCCAGATCGGCAGGGTCGGGGAAGGGCATCGGCTTGCCCAGCGGCAGATCGATGTGCGCAGCGGGGCGCGTGTCGAAGAGCGGGCGCATGGGGCTTGGCAGTTCGGAGAAGCTGGCGGGCAGGGCGTGCAGCGTCTGGGGAAGGGGGCGCATGTGCATGGTCGGCTCCAGGCGGCAGTGGGTCAGGGAAGGGGTGCGTGGTCCAGCCATCCGGCCAGGCCCCACAGCAGGAAGACAAGCACCAGCACAAGCGGCCAGCGCACGGCGGGGCGGCGTTCGGCCCAGCGTGCCAGCGGGCTGAAGTGCTGCGCACTCACTTGCACAGCTCCGGCCGCAACTCGCAGGGCACGGGGTCGAAGCCCTTGCGGGCGTCGGCCTCGAGCGGGTTGTCTTCGGGGTCGCCGCCGCCGCAGCCGGCGAGGGCGCCGAGCAGGGCCATGAACAGCAGTACCATGCCGACGACGAAGAAGCGGCGCGCCAGGTGCCACGCGGCAGCCTCGATCGGGTCGTATTCCGGCTCGGGCAGGGGTGGCCGGCCAGTGGTGGCCTTGTTGGCCGGGTTGGGATTGCAGTAGCGGCAGCCGCGGCCGCCGCAGCCCAGGCAATCCAGGGGCTTGAGGATGGCGCTCATGCTGCACCTGCCATTTCTGCGTCGACGATCACGGTGCCGAACTTGATGGAGGCCATCTTCTCGGCGGCTTCTTCCTGCGTGGCCGCGTAGTGAACGTCGGGGTGCACCAGGTAGCAGCCGATGCCGGTGCCGGCTTCGTCGGTGCGGTCGAGGTCTTCGCGGATCCGTTCGTAGGACTCGCGGCGCGCGCGGGCTTCGTCGGCGGTGTCGGCCACCTGCAGCAGCTGGTTGGCCAGCACGCGGGCCTGGTCGGGGGTCAAGCTTGTCGACAGGCGCGCGAACTCACTTTCGAAGTCGAAGTACACCTGCTCCGCCATGGAGTCGAAGCCGACCTGGTTGCGGTCGTAGGTGTAGGTCTCGAAGCGCGCGACCGATGCCTCACGCAGGTCGAGCTGCAGATTGATGGCGCGGGCGCTCATTCCGTGTACTCCCCGGAGATGAGCGCCGCGGCCACGCGGAACTGCACCGCCTGGTAGCGGTGGCGCTGGCCGAAGAGTTCACGGTCGCTGCGCGCGAGGGCGCGGCGCATCAGGTGCAGGCGGTACGCGGTGTGGGACATCGTTCGCTCCAGAGGCCCGGGATGGGCGTGAAGCGAAGTATTAGCAACGGGCTTGCTGTTGTCAATAGCCCATTGCTAATAGTTGTGCAATACTGCGCTGCCTCCAGTAGTTGGAGGAAAGGAGCTAGTGATGGAGAACGGAAAGAACGCCAGCAGCGACGCTGACCTGTCGTGCGTGGTGATGAAGAACGTGGTGACGTCGGTGTACGGCCTGGCCATCGACGTGCTGGACGTGACGCGCCCTTCCGAGCCGACGGAAGCCGAACTGCGTGAGGCTGCTTTGGCGAGGCTTGCCTACGGGCGCGCGGTGATGGAGCGCCTGGGAAGGCGCTGGGACGGTGCGCAGGCCGTGCGCGACATGGCAGACACGGTGGTGTCGGTGGCCACCGAACCCAGGCGCAACAGCATGTTCCGCTCGCCGGCGGGGCTGGACGCCTTCATCGGGGCCATGGAATCGCTGAAGAAGGCTGCGCTCGGCTGAGCGCAGCGCGGTTCGTCAGCCCTGGGGTGGCCGCTTCAACGCGGCCACTTCCCTTTCCAGTTTCTCGATGCGCGAGATCAGCATTCGCATCATCGTGGCGATGTTGAATTCGGGCAGGCCATCTTCCGGCCGCCTGGCCTGGTTGCGGATGTGCTCGGCGAGCGCCATGGCGAGGTCGGTGTCGGCTTGGCTCATTGGGTGCCTCCGGTGACTCAGTACAGCCCCCACTGGCGATGGATGTGCTCCACCCGAGTGAGGGGGTACACCTGCAAGGCTTTGCAGGTGCGTGCTTTCCCATGGGCAGGCAGGGTGTGAAGGTTGGTCTTCATCTGCCCGCCGCGTATCGTTTCTGACGTTCCTGCAATAGCGGAACAGTCGCCCCCCGTCCCAGTTGTGTGCGGCTTATCACCCGTGGGCTCTTCGTACTGGCCGATCAGCATGTTGATCGAGCGTTGCACGTGCAGTTGGTCATCAGGGGTCAAGCGATCCCACCGCGCACGGTCCACCAACGGAAACGGCCATTCGTTACCGGTGTGGACGTTGTCCATGTGGCCGCGCTCCAGACCCAATTTCTCTTCGAGTTGGCGCGCAAGCTTGTCATCTATGCGGCGCGGCGTTCCGCCCTTTCCCCGTCCATGCCGATGCTTCAACTGGCTGATCTGGCTGTGAGCGCGATCCACCTGGTCGGCAAATGCCTGGATGGTCTTGAACTTCCCCAGTTCAACCAGGAAATTTTCGTGCCGAATTTCATCGATGGTGCGCATGAGCACCATTGCATAGGGCGGAGCTGCGTAGCGCAAAGAGCCGGGGGCTAGCGTAAGCATCAGCCTTGGGCTAATATGCTCGCCCATGGACCTACGCACCTATCTGAACCAGGCCACCCGCGGCGAAGCTGCCCGGGTGGCTCGCGATGTGGGCGTGCACCCGGTGATGGTGTCGCAGTGGGCCAGCGGCAGGAAAGAGGTGCCGGTCGATCGCTCGGCTCCCCTGGAGCGCGCCACAGGCGCCGCCGTGCGCCGCTGGGAGCTGCGCCCCACCGACTGGTTCGTTCACTGGCCGGAGCTGGTCGGTACCGAAGGTGCCCCCGAAATCCCGAGTGAAGAAGAGGTGCAGCGTGCAGCGTGACAGCGAGTTTTCAGCGACGCCGGCGGCAGTGGCCAGCGGCTTCCGGACAGTGAAGCCATCCACATTGCGCGCGGCGTATGCACGATGGTGTGATGACCACGGGCCCCGCTTCAGTGCTCGGAAGATGACCCCGACACTCCGGCCCCCATTCGGGCTGCTTCGATCATGGATTGCAGTAGCGCGCAGGCACCTGGCCGTGCTGCGTCTTGTCGCTCCGTGGCGCAAACGCTGAGGTTCCGGATGAAGGTTTCGCGGGCCTGCGGCGGAATCATTGCCGTGAGTGACATGCAGATGGCGCCGAGTGCGTCGCCGATGTCCCGCGTGGAAATTTCGATGGGTTCCATGGGTGCTCCCTTTGCAGTAGGGGAGGTGCGTGATGCAGCGTAGCGCTGGCCTTCTCTCCATCCGGGTCGACAAGCGGCTGCACCGCCGCGGTGGCATCAGGAAGCAATGCGCCCGGCGAGTTCTGAAAGCAGCTCCGTGGCATTGGTGCGGTCCAGCGAAAACGGCAACTCGGCACCGCCTGGCATGCGCATCACAAGCTGAATGCTGGCGTCCGTCGATGTCTCTACGTGCGCTTGCGCCGGCAGCGCAAAGAGGTGTGGATCGGTTGTTCGCTCGGCTGAAAGCTGCAGTTCGAGCAGCATCGCAATCACCCGGGGCACGGCCGGCAGCCATAAGCCGAGCGCTACTTCGCGCCGCGTGCCGTCGATGAGCCCATCGCCTGCGATGAACGCGATTTCTCCACTCTCGCCGAGACCGCTGTGTCTCGGCTCGACGAGCACCAGATCGGCTCCGGTGCGGCGCGGCTTTTCTTCCATGGGTGCCCCCTTGCGTGACGCTGTGTTCCGGGAAGTTCCCAGCGTACCGCAGGCGGGGCGGCCCACCCGCTTTGCAGTTGTCTCCTCCTCCGAGGGCTTGCGCCCCGGTTCGCGCCCCGGCCGGTAACGGCTGGGGCGCCTCTTCTTCAAGCAGCGAGATTTCCATGTCGACAGCTTCGCCGACCCCAGCTGAAAGGGCCCGAAAAGCGATGCAACTCGCATTGCAGGCCCTGCAAGAGCCTGGGAAGGCCTCGTCAGTGGCCACCGCGATGGGCGTGTCTGATTCCACGATCAGCCGCATCAAGACGGAGCGGATGGAAGAGGTGCTGGTCGTCCTGGCACACCTGGGGTTGAAGGTGGTGCCGGCCGAATACAAGTGCGTGCAGCCCGAGGCGCATGCCTTCCTAACGCAGACTTTCGAGCGAGTGCAGGCGAGGGCGCCGCACCTGATCTGGGAGGCCGACGAGTGAACTGCTCGCCCAGGGGTGAGAGCGCGCTCGCCAGGCTGCGGCAGGCGATCGTCAGCAACCCGATGACGGAGATCGAGGTCGACACGGTGGCGCAGCGATACGAGGTATCGCGCGCCTACGCGCTGAAGATGGTGATGCGGCTACAGCACGAGGGGCTGCTCGAGCGCGTGCAGGTGTACCGCGTGCCACGCCAGGCCGCCGCGCAGGAAGTGCCGGCATGAACACGATGGAAGGCAGCAGCCTGGAGCGGCTGAACCCCGACGACGAGGCGCAACGCACGGCCGATCTGTTCATCGGCTCGGCGCTGGCCCGGCAGCAGCTGCGCGCACAGCGCGCGCCCAAGCATGTGGCAGGCGTGTGTTCCAACTGCGGAGCACCCTGCCTGCCGGCGGCGGTGTATTGCGACGAGGCGTGCCGGGCCGACCACGAGCACCGTGAAGTTCTCCATGCGCGGATGCGCACATCGTTGGGGTAGCGGCTTGGCCAGAGACCTGAACGACGTGATCTCGCAGATGGCATCTCACGGACTCCACCTTCCCTCGAAGGTGGATCTTGAAAGGGCCTTCTCGAAGTACCTGCGCTTCCGACCGGAAGGGCAGAAGAGCCCGAAGAAGTGCGGCTGGGTGCGCCTGCACGAACATGCCGTGGCCAGCACCGGGCAGCGCTACATCAGCGGCGCCTTCGGTGTGTGGAGCGGCTCGCGCAATGAGTACTGGGCGGTGGAGGCCGCCTGCGCAGACTGGTCGCCCGCCGACCGTGCCGCCTGGCTCGAGCAGCGCAAGGCGGCCGAAAAGGCTGCCTCTGCCGAGCGCACGAAGGAGGCCGAGAGCGCAGCGGACAAGGCGCGACGGATGTGGAACCGGGGCCGCGAGTTCAAGCCCGAAACGGCGCTGCACCCGTACCTGGAGCGCAAGAAGGTGGGTGCGTTTGGCGTGCGGCTGGGGTTCAACGAGCGGCTGTTGGTGCCGCTGCGCGATGTGCAGGGCAATCTGCACGGACTTCAGTACATCGCCGAGGACGGCGGCAAGGTGTTCGGCACGGGCACGATCAAGGAGGCGCGCTCGCACCTGCTGGGGCAGATCCGCGAGGGCTCTCCGCTGTGCTTCGGCGAAGGCTATGCCACCTGCGCCAGCGCGCACATGGCGGCCGGGTGGGCGGTGGTGACGTGCTTCGATGCCGGCAACCTGGCGCCGGTGATGGGGGAGTACCGCAAGCTGTACCCGGACCTGGAATTCGCCATTCTGGCCGATGACGACAGGCACCTGCTGCAGCGGCTGGCCGAGCGCTTGGGCAAGCACGGGATCGTGTGCACGGTGAGTGAGCTGCGCGAGCGGCTCAAGCTGGGCCTGCTGCAGATGGATTGGCAGATCCCCGACGGGCCTCACGTCGAGCTCGAGGCCGGCTGGAAGAACGATGCGGCCGGCGTGGCACGCCTGGAAGGCGAACTCAGCATCAACGGTGCGCGCGAGACGCTGGTGGTCGAGAACGCGGGCCAGGCCAAGGCGCACGCCGCGGCACGCAAGTTCAAGGCGAAGGTGCTGACGCCGTTCTTCGTGGACCGCGACAGCCCGCACACCGACTGGAACGATCTGCACTGCAGCGCCGGCATCGACAGCGTGCGCGAGCAGCTGCAGGCCGGCATGGACGCTCCTCCCGAGAAACCGCGCGCGAACGATCGCGCGCAGCGCGGGAAGGGGAAGGGCGGCGCCGCCGGCGAAGGCAAGGGCAACGGCGGCGAGTTTCATGGCGACAGGGAGGGCGACATGCCCTTCATGGAGCGCTACACGCTGATCTACGGCACCACGACGGTGTGGGACGCTCAGAAGCGCGAGATCGTGCGCCTGGAGGCGCTGAAGGTGGCCTACGGCAAGCGGGTCGACTGGTGGCTGGGCAATGTGGATCGGTTGATGGTCGACCAGGCGCACGTGGTGTTCGATCCGTCAGGCAAGAGCAAGGCGCCGGATTGGGTGAATCTCTTCGACCGGCTGCCGCTCGATGTGCCGCCACCAGGCGCGAGCTGCGCGCGCATCCTGGAACACATCTGGAACCTGTGCCAGGAGAACGATGCGATCTATCAGTGGGTGATGAGCTGGCTGGCCTACCCGCTGCAGCACCCAGGGGCCAAGATGCGCACGGCGATCGTGCTGCACGGGCGCACCGAGGGCACGGGCAAGAGCAAGCTGGGCGACATCATGCGGCGCATCTATGGCCGGTACGCCACCAGCGTGGGGCAGAGCGAGCTGCAGCGCGACTTCAATGACTGGCTGAGCGCCAAGCTGTTCGTGATCGGCGAAGAGGTGGTGAGCCGGCAGGACCGTGCCCACCTGCAGGGGTACCTGCAATCGCTGATCGACAGGCCCACGGTGCAGATCAACACGAAGAACATGCCGATCCGCGAGGAAGACAACCACGCGAACTTTCTCTTCTTCTCGAACCAGCAGGTGCCGGTGCTGCTGAACCCGCGGGACAGGCGCTACACGGTGATCAGGGTGGAGCGCATGCACCCGCCGGAGTACTTTGCGGCGATCGACGCGGAGCTGAACGACGGCGGGGCGGAGGCGTTCTACCAGCATCTGCTGGACTTCAACGTCGGCGACTTCAGCGTCTTCACCAGGCCGATCGAGACGAAGGACCGGGTGCACCTGATCACGCTGGGCATGAGCCCGGACCAGCGGTTCCTGCACTACTGGCAGAGCGGCCATGCGGGCGTGCCGTTTTGCACCTGCCCGGCGGGCAACCTGTACGACGCGTTCAAGGCGTGGGGCAGGCTGAACGGAGAGCGGTTCGTGCCCACCAGCACGGCATTCGGCCGCACGGTGACGGAAGAACTGGAGCGTCTGGAGGCGCCCGCCAAGCGCTCGAAGCGGTACGAGACCTACAGCAGCAAGCAGATTGCCGATGGCGACTGGGGAGAAGACACGAGCAGCACGCAGGGCATTTTGTACTTCGTGCCGGCGCACATCGAGCGCATGCGCGCCTTCAGCAGCGACGACCCGGCGCCCGCCGTTCCAGACCCTGCACCGGATTGCACCTCGCCGGACTACTTCAACGCGAGGGTGAAGCTGTTTCAGGTGGCCCTGCACGATCTCATGGCGTCGGCCAGGAGGTCGCTGTGATGCGGTGGCACAGGCTCGCCCTGGTCTGGGAAGGGTGTGAATGGGTTTTCTGGACAACCCTTCCCACGCAAAGCCGCGCCAGTGCTGGATCTGCGCATGCTGGGAAGGGTTTGCAGGGTTTTGCTACTACCTCCCACGTGTGCGCGAGGCGTGTGCAGCGTGACGGGGAATCGTATCAGTCTGGTGATGGCCTATCCGTGCCATTCATCGTTCCGAATTCATTGGGAGAACTTACCTTGAAAACCCTACTAACCCTTCCCAAAGGGCTGAAAGCAAGCACCGGTGCGGCTTTGCGTGGGAAGGGTTGTGCGGTTTCAGCCTTTACACCCTTCCCAATGGGTGCGCTGTGAGCAAGGGGCTGCGCGAGACCATGCCGACTACCGCCTGGCTGGTCGACCAGCTGCGCTTGAAGTGGGGCGCGGAGCAGGTGGATGCCCTGCTCAAGCGTGCGATGCGCGGGGAGGGCAGCAAGGCCCTCGGTTCGTTCTACGTGGCCGAGATCGACGAGGGCGGAGAACTGCGGGAGTTCGGCGCCACCGTGGATGGGCGGAGTGCGGTCTACATGGAGTGCGCGTGGCATTGGGTAGATGCAGCTGGCAAGGTTGTCCGGCGTGATCCGGCGAACTCGAGGAGTGCGGCATGTTCAGCATAGGCGTGATGTCGAATGTGGAGCAGGAGTTGAAGCGCTTCGATGGCTTCGAAAAGCAGCTTCCCTTTGCCACGGCCTTGGCGCTCACGCGCACGGGCCAGTTGGTGAAGAAGGCCGAAGAGGCTGCGATCCGAAGTTCATTCGACCGGCCCACGCCCTACACGCAGCGTTCGGTGTTCCTTCGGCCGGCGACGAAGCAGCGGCTCGAGGCGGTGGTCTGGCTGAAGGACGACAGTGCGACCAGCGGCACACCCGCCACGGCCTACCTGGGGCCACAGGTGTACGGGGGTGAGCGCAACCTGAAGCGCTTCGAGAGGGCACTGATGAAGGTGGCCTACATGCGCTACGGGGAGCGGGCTGTGCCGGCAGCAGGTGCGCGGTTGGACTCCTACGGGAACATGAGCAGGGGCCAGATCGTGCAGATCTTGAGCCAGCTGAAGGCGAACACGGTGGCGGGCTTCGACGCGAATGCGACGAACAGCCGTCGCAGCAAAGCGAAGCGGGCCATCGAGCAGTACTTCGTCAGCGAGGGGCCGGGCAGCAATCGAACGACCTTCGGCAGTCGTCGCTTTGGGCGTGGCACAGCGAAGCAGCACCTGCCTCGCGGCGTGTGGATTCGAAGGCAAACGGCTTGGGGTACTGCTGTCAGGCCGGTGCTGCTGTTTGTCACTGGCGTGCGGTACACGCCGAAGCTCGACTTCTTCGTCATCGCTCAGCGAACTGTGGATGCGAACTTCCCTCAGCAGTTCGGCATCGCCACCGACCAGGCGCTGAGAAGCGTTGGAGACTTCTCTCGCACGTCAGGCTTCGACGCGACGGCGCGCGGGGCGGTGCTCTTCAGGACAGCCAATCGATGAGCCCCCACCCGACCCCCCTTCACGGGTCCCTCCACAGACCCACCCACAGGGGTAATTCAATC
>Ga0208957_1001162_pt1 | contig 14530 bp, 17 predicted proteins | sample RifOxyA1_FD_184029 | JGI IMG/M metagenome (GOLD analysis project Ga0208957, IMG submission 184029) | Groundwater microbial communities from Rifle, Colorado - Rifle Oxygen_injection A1 (SPAdes) | ecosystem: Environmental > Aquatic > Deep subsurface > Groundwater | place: Rifle, Colorado, United... | reverse complement strand
TCGAGAACAAACCCTTACCCGGCTTTGATTAAAACCGTTCCAACGGAATACAGCAAGGACGGCATTTTATATCACAATAAATATACGACAACTTACTTTTCTGACGCTACCTGCACGCCCGCCTTTGCTTTTGCGTCAGGAAGTTCCGGCGGGTATGCAGTAGAAAATTTAGACCCGTTCAGCGATTTACAGGTCTTATCATATTCGAATGCCCTGTGGTTTATGGAAGGGAACGGCTTCCCCCCGATGCGCTGGGATAGGAAGAAACTGTATGATTGGGCGGCGCCTACGGCCCCCTATGTATCAATAGCGACGGGAGAAACAGGATGCACGGGGACTTTCCGCTATGCTTATTCGCAGATGAGAGGGAACACCGACCCATACGAATACCCGATTTCCGATTGGAGCGACGAGATAGAATTGGCCGACAGTGGGGCCGAGCTGATTTTTACGGCTACCCCGGGTCTTCATATAACAAACCGCAAAATATATAGATCGGCCCTTACCGGAGACACCCGCTTTCACTTCCTTGTTGATACCATAACGAACACGGAGCCAAACTATATAGTGACCGACGACACCTCCCCGAATTACCCCGCAGACGCCGTTTACGGAGGCGTACACGATGCTCAGACCCCGAGGGGCAAATATACCTGTATGCACTATCAACAGGTGGCGGTGGCGGGTATTCTGGGCCTTCCTTCCTGTATCTGGTTCAGCGAACCGGGGGATCCGATTTCCTTCCCCCAGAAAACCCGCCTTTTTATCGACAGCGACAACGGGGATAAAATAACGGCGATAGCCCCCTTTCAGGGTAATATAATCGCCTTTCAGGAAGGGCACCTATACAAGGTGGTGGGGACGAATATAAACAATTATCAATACCTTATGATTTCCGACAATGTGGGATGTGTGGACGCAAAGAGCGTAAAGATATTCAATGACATCCTTGTCTGGCCGGCGGCAGACGGGCTTTATGGATATGACGGCAACACCATACGCAAGCTATCGACAAAAATTGACGGTTTATATTCGATGCTCCAACGCCCGAAGATAAAATTTAAGGCGGCGATAATCGACACCTACGACGACTGGAACGAGGGAACGGTTTACGATACCGGCTTAAGCGAAAATTCAATCGACATAAAGAATTACCCCGGCTTTCTTGTAATGGATACATCGGCGGCTGATCCTGACAGTTATGTATCCAAGACGATAAGGCTAAGCGACAAGATTAAACAGTGGGGGGCTATCACGGTGGCCATGAGTTTTGAAAGGGGGGATTCCCCCTCTTTCACTACAAGGTGGCAACCGTACGCCCCCAGAATATATTATAGGGCCGATACCGAAAGCGTTGAGGGCAAAGCGTGGGAAATCATACATTGGGTAGACGACACTTCCGTTATGCACCACAAATACGCATTTGATTTAAACTATGCAACGGACTACGGCGGCCTGGGATTGCCTACTAACTTCAAATTCATACAGTTCAGGGTTGACGGCGATACGAGAGACACGGGCACGGGCAAGTATGTAAGGCCGATAGTGATTGACAATATCGCCGTTGAGTGGGCCGAATATTCCGGGGGGAACCTGCCTCACGAAAATCAGGCGGCAAGGGATACCGTATGCGTTCCCTCAATGGTGGCCGAGGTCTATGACAATCACTACTGGCTGTCTGCCGACATTGACACCGGGGTTTTGTATGACGGGATAGATACGGCTTTTGTAAGAAAAGTACTGATAAAGATGAGTGCTGATTTCAAATTCACGACCTACTGGGGGATAGACGGCGGGACAAAGAGCATAATGACCCCGTCGGCCTTTGGCAGGTACGGGGAATATTTGTTAGCCGGATATGCAGGTAGAAGGGTCGGGATATTCGCATTGGAACAGGACACATCGTTGACCCGCAATTCATGGAGCGACAGCGTGGGGATATATTCCGCCGGAGGGTCGGGGAACACATACCCGATAACAGCGATATACCGGACAAAAAACTTTGACTTCGGCTTTCCGATATGGGAGAAGGACTACCGCATATTCTCCTATACCTTTGATGTAGCCGAGATAAACACTTCCGAAACCCTGACCTTTAACATCAAGTATAAGACCAACCATGATACGGTTTGGAGTTCCTTACAGGACACGATAACGCCTTACACCTACGGGTACGGCTCGATAAACAGGGCCGTCAATTTCCCTCACGGAACGACGGGCACTACGATTCAATTTGAGTATTACGACAATACGAACAGGGCGATAAAACTTCAAAGGGTAGATTTGCTCTGGAACAAAAATCTCGATATATTCAACAGGAGGAAGTAATGAAAAAATTACTTTTATCAATCATTCTCGTTATGGTACTTTGCACTCCGGCCCTTGCCGTCGACCGCTGGATAACCTCAAACGGCTTCGCCACGAACGGAAGCGGCGAGGTCTATTTAAACGGGGAAACGGGATTGCCCGTAACGGCGACGATCACCGATTCAAGGGGCAATGACGCTCTGGTCTGCCCCGACGGAGGACAGTTTGTCGTAGAGGCACCCCATTTTTTCAATAACATCGGGTATCTATTCAATGCCGATACATCGTGGGCTTCCGTGGCGAATGGGGCAACGGTTAATTTTATGATAAAAATCCCCGCCGATACGGATATTATGGTCAACTTCGATGTTACGGCAAGCGGGAACGCCGAATATCTTTTAGGAGAAAGCCCTACCTTTTCGGCCTTCGGCAATACCATAACCGCCAGAAGTAAAAATCGGTCTTTAGTGAGAGCGACGGGAGCCTTATTTTATGCCGACCCCACGATAACCGGCTCCGGTACCACGATAGACGGGCCTCATTTCATATCGGGGGGAAGCGGCCCTTTCCGGGTCGGAGGATCAACGGGTATAACCGACATGGTATTATTAAAAAACCAGTGGTATCTGATACAGCTAATAAATGTATCTGGCGCCGCGGGTAGATTCGGAATAAGTTTTGAGTATATAGAGTACTAAAATGAAAATCGGGTATTATGTCACGCTGTTTATAGCATCGGCCTTTGTTGTCGGCTTTTTCAGGTATGCAGAAACGGCGAACAATCGGTATCAGTCAACGGCGTATAATGTCAATGACACGATGAATGACATTATGAATGGGATAGCCCTGGGGCCGAACAGAGGCGGTCAGAAAGCCGGAAACCTTGACGCCGTTGTGGTGGAGTTCACCTTCATAGGGGCGAATGTGACATACCCCGTAAGCCACAATCTGGGCCGGAAGCCAGTCGGGTACATCCTTACCTTTGAGAGCGACCACGGAGCGATATACGGGATTAATGAGAGCCAGTGGACGGCTTCCACGATATACCTTGCCTGTAACCAGGCGGGAACGAAAGCAAGACTTTTAATATTTTAGGAGATGATATAAATGGCACTTATAACGAAAGTCGGCGGCCCCTCGAACACGAACACCCTTCAAATGACGAACCGAAAGGCCAACACGGACGAGGTGGATAATATCGCCACGGCCCTTGCTCCGGTTCAGTCGGCTGCCCCGGTGAGCGAGTATATATCATCTATCGACAAGGTTCTGCCTACTTCCAGACAACCGGCAGGGGCTTCCCTTACTCCGGGGAACATCAACGAGAACCTTACGGACGCTATGGGCGCACCGCTTGGCAACCAGGTCAATGTAGCCGACAAGCTGAAAAGCTACGCCGGACAGTCTTTAGTTGAGCAGGGCGGCACTATCGGTATGACGGAATACGATCAGATGACCGCCAAGCAGAAGGAACAGGTATCACCGGGGGGATTAGCGGAAAAGCTGACCACGGCACCGGCATCATCTGCAACGCCGACGGTTACGACGCCGAAGCAGGAGATAGACTACCAGAAACTTACGAAAATATACAACAGCGTGGGAGGACAGTCTAAGTTTTTGGCCCTTCCCTTAGACCAGCAGCAAGATTTAATGAAACAGGCATACAAGACATCGGCCACCGCCTCAACAATGCAGACCTTAACGGCTTCTCCGACCTCCCCGGCGGCACAGGCCGCAGTCAAGGAAGGGATAAAGAATGTGAATGTCAACGCCCCGTTCCCTCCGCAGGTGACCGCAGGGGCCGACACTTATATGGGAAATCTATACTCAAACTCCCTTAAACAGGCATACAGCCTTAAAAAACAGGCTGCGGCAGACGCCGCTTCAAGGGGCCTGGGCAGGGAAAACCTTAACGAGGCATACAACAAGATTGACGCTGATGTGACTACGGCCTTTCAATTGGCCCAGAATGAGTATTTAAATGCCGATGCCCAGCGGCAGTTTGAGGCCAAACAGTTAGACAAACAGCAGGGCTTCGCCGCGCAGGAAGCCGAGAAGGAACGGGCCTTTCAGGACATTATGGCCAAAAAGGGCTTTGAATATGAAATGGCTAAAACGAAGTTTACCGCAGAGGAGCAGATAGTGATTGAAAAGTTAAAGATAGAATCATCGGCCCTTGAATCCGAGAAACAGCGGGTATGGGAGTCCAACGAAACCCTTAAAAACTATGATTTTCAGACCTCCATGCAGTTATCCCAGAATGACTTTAACGCATGGATACAGAAGTTTGACAGGGCCACGCAGGAGAACCTTTTAGGCATGAAGGCCAGATATGACGCCGTGGAGTCCGAAAAGAACAGGGTTTTTACTAAGAAAGAACGGATCGCCACACAGTCCTGGGAACAGATTCAAAACCTTACCGAGATAGACGCAAGGAAATTCTTACAGGCGACCGACCTTACTTTCAATACATGGAAGTCACAGTTTGACGCCACCACGCAGAAAGACCTGGAAACCATGAGGACGGCGGCCCAGAGCATAATGCAGAAGGACGCGCAGACCTTTGAAGCCTTTGAGGCGATAAAGGACAGGGATATGCAGAAATGGTTATCCGGTCAGGATTTTAATCTAAAGGAAATGGAGCAGACCTACGGAAGGGCCACTGCACTAATATTACAAGGCGCACAGGAAGAATGGCAGATAAAACAGCTTGAATTACAGCATGGGTACTCAAAGGAAGATGCGACACAGGCATACCAGTATAATCTGGCCCTGAACGACGATAATCAGGCATGGGAAGAATATATGAATGGAAAGACGAGCGAAGAGACAGAAAAACTTGAAAAAATGAGGATACAGGCCATGTCATCCGAATCGGCACTCGACCGGGCTGCCGTAGCAGTTCAAAATCTATCACAGGAAAAGTTAGAGATACTTCTATCAAACAATAAAATAGAGGCAGACAAAATACTTGCCGGGATGGATATAAAAAGCCGAGAACAATTGCAGTTTATGCAGAACGAAAACGAAAAATATATAAGCGGTCTTGACCGGGAGAGTCAGGAGTACATGGCCCAGCTTGACAGCAAAGACAAGTATTACCTCCTTGAAAGGCAGTTGCAGTACAATTCCATAATGTTCAACAAGGAAACGGCGGTACAGGAGAAGGCGGCGGCAATCAAGGCGGCGGCAGATAAGGAAATATTACAGACCGAAATGAATTATAAGTGGGCTACGCAGGAGCAGGACAACGCCATACAGCAGGCGCAGATAACAGGGCAGTTTACGCCGATAACGGGCTACCAGAAGGACGCACAGGGGAACCTTGCAAAGGACGCCAACGGGAAGGTCATCCCGATAAAGGGCGAGCCTGTAATGACGCTTGCCGCCGCTTCACAGATGGCCGAAATCAATATGGAAATGACCAAGCAGATGGGCTACCTTGTTAAAATGGTGGATAATATGCCGCAGGCGGTTCTTGATGCAAGCGGCCAGAAGATAAAAACCCTTGACGAGAAGAAGTGGAATGATACCCTGATACAGCAGGGGATTGAAAATAAACAATTTCAGGACACGCTTGACAGGCAGAAAGACAAGGATATAAAGGACAAGGAAACGAGCATGTGGGGAAGCATATTCACGAATGTTTTAAGCGGGGTGGGCGGGGCAGTATTCGGCAAGGCAGGTCAAGCGGTGGGAACGGCAATCGGTGGGGCAGTCACTAACTTATTAAGTGGTGGCGAAACGGAAGAAGCCGGAACTAATTACGCTACAGATCCTACATGGAACTCGATGAAAACGGGTATAAACTCATTATTGGGAGGCTAATAACATGGCAGGAATGATAGACGCAACGACAAGGGACAGGTGGAAGAAGATAAGGGACGAAGCGGTACAGGGCGGACTTTTAAAAGCGGCAAGCCAGAATATCAACGGGGCCAAAAGATACCTTGCCAAACAGCAGGAGAAATTTAGCGGAGCACCCAAAACCTCTACCTTCGGCGACAGCGAAAGCCCCCTTGTTAGCACTCCGGCCCCGGCCAAGACGATAGCGGACGACCTAAAGCAAGTTGAAGTCACAAAGAAGCCCTCCCTTTTAAGCAGGGTAGGTACAAGATTAAAGGAAGCAGGGGCCGCAGGTTCAGAAGCCGTAAGGGTGGAAATGAATCCCGACAAGGAAGGCATAACCAAACTGACAACCTCATTCCCGGAGTACGCCGACCTGATTAACCCCGGTGAGAGCCTTGCCAAGAACATGAAGCGGATAGCGGACAAGGAGAAGGAAAAGAAATCAGACGAGCAGATGAGAACGGCAGAGAAAGAAAAAGCACAGAAAACGCAGATACTAAAGGGCTACGGCATAATCTACGATGAAGCATTGCATGGAGAGTTGACATCGGCACAGGTTAAAGATTTAGCAGAGGAACAGGTCAAAGGAGATAAGGGCGCACCAACCGAAGCCGATAAAAAGATAAGCAGATATTTTAGGGACAATATACCCGGGATGGAAGGGATTACAGATAAACAGATTGAGGAATTAAAACCAGCGGCCCTTTTAAAGCCGTCCGAAGTTAAAATGACAATGACAAAAGAGGAAAGATTAAAAAGTCAGGCCGAGCAGTCCGCAACAAGATTTGCCGATAGACAGATAGAGGAACAGAAGAAAACCGTTGCAACAAGGGAAAAGGAAAATAGGGAGATTATAAGGGAAAGCAACATTACCGATAAGTTAGCTGGGGATGCAGAGGTATCAACCTTTAATAATCTTGCCATAAAGGAAGGAAAACCGTATTTGGCAACCATAGACGGAGAAAAGGAAGTAACAATATGGGAAAACGGTAAGAAAAAAAAGCAGATGGCACCGAATATTATCATAACCGATGTAAATACCAACGAATCATGGAAGCCATCTGTATTCAGTGCCGAATTAAATAAAATATTATCCAAACAAACAGAAGCCCCGGCCCAGAAGCAGGGGGAACCAAACGAAGAAAACCTTCCCGTTGTAAAAACCGAAGCGGATTATGCTAAAATAAAGAAGGGGCAAAAGTATAAGGATGATAAAGGGAATATAAAGGTTAGGCAAAACTAATGGCTTCTTGGGATAACGACCCGATAGTAGGGCAGAAAAAGGAAAAGAAAAAGCCGTGGGAGCTTGATGAGATTATCCCCCCCGCCGAGGCCACGCCCTTAATCAAGGCCCCCGCCTCAACAACGGCGGTCAAACCCGTACTGCCTGACTATCTATCACAGCCCGTCAAGTACGCAACGGAGAGCATAAAACCGAAACAGGAAAACGGAGGATTAACTATTCCCGCCAAAGCAACGGGAACACAGGCGGGAGCGTTTGGAAAAAACCTTTTAAAAGAAGGAATATACGGAGCCGGAAGGTTTGCACAGGTGGTAGAAAAACCTGTTTTTGCATTATCGGCTGCAGGGGCAGGGATAACCGGAGCGGTGGCAGGGGCGATAGGACAACCGGGGGTTAAAAAGGTTCTCGATGAAATTTACGATTATTACAGCCAACCAGAAAAAAACGCACCGGTATCAAGCATAATCGATCCAGAAAGGGAACGCAGGAGCATAGAGGCAAAGAAACAATCCTTTGCAAAAGGGCTTATAAACGACATCGGAGAACAGGCTACGGATATGATACAGCTAATGACCCAAATGTCGGTGTTATTCCCTACCGCACCGATAGCCGGAAGCCTGACAACCGAAACCGGGGGAGCACTTGCCGGCGGGATCGGTCGGTTTGTTCAGAACACGGGCAAGGTAGGGTTATATAGTGCCTTAACCACGCAGGGAACGGCAGGGGAGAGGATAAAGAACGGCTTGATGATGGTGGCGAATAACCTTACGGCCCCGATAGCAAACGCAACGGGGGCAGTAGGACTGAAAGCGGCGACAATAGACTATGCTCTTAATGCGGCTGTAAATATTGAGCCATACTGGAACGCAATTAAAACAGCGGAAGGCCCGCAAGACCTTGTTTATAAACTACTCCCTCAAATTGCTATGGATATAAGGGGAGCATGGAATACAAGGGGCTTGCCCGAAAACCAGATGAAGGCCCAGATAAAGAAGCAGTATAGCATGTCCGATATAAACAAAAACATGACGCTTGACGAATACGCAAAATATATTACCGGGATGCAGGGCACAATGGAACCCAAACAGAAATCCGAATCCCCCCTGCCGGAGCGCAAGGGAGCGTTAGGGAAGATTATCACCAACAGGGCAGAGGTCGAGAAGGTGGGGAAGACTGTAGAAAAACCAGAAAGCACAATCGGGAAAACGATAAACACTTCCGTTGACGAACCCTCACAAATAGAGATTGAGTCAAGGGCGAAACAATTATGGGAAGCAAAAGGAAAACCGCAGGGTAAGGATGCCGAAATATGGAACGAGGCGAAGCAGGATTTAATATCTCAAAAATTACTTGCCCGTGAATCAGCCTTCCCCGCCGAGCAGAAGCCCACGGGAAGGACGGTGGCAAGGGAAGGGCTACAAGAACGAGTAGCAGACCTGCCCGTACATATTCAAAGGGCTTTTATAGACAGTGGAGAATTACAACTTGAACGCCAACAGTATAAAATAAAGGAAAATCAAGAAGTCGCGGATAAATGGATTATGGAAAACGCCGATAATTTTTCCACAGCGGAGGGTATATTTAAAGATGAAACGATAGACCCTGTTCAGCGTGGAATAGCAGGTATGGCCATGATTAAGCGGTTAGACGCAGAGGGAACAGAAACGGCACAGAAACAGGCCGTTGAAATATATGATGCACTTTCCGGCAAGGGAACCAAGTTCGGACAGTATAACGCCGCAATGAAGGTTTGGAAAGAGGCAAGAGGAGAAACATGGTATCAGAAATTTAAGAGCGTTCTTACGGAAAAGAAGATAGATATTGATAGTGTTTTAACTCCCGACCAGATTGAGGCGGTAAAAAAATCCTTTGCTGATATAAACAAACTTCCGAAGGGAAGCGAGGAACGAAGTTCGGAACTTGAAAAGGCGATTATCAAGGCCACTCAATTATTGCCGAAATGGAAGGATAAGGGATTTTATAAAGATGTGTTTAATTCCTTCCGTTATACGAATATGCTATCCTCCCCTATGACTCACCTTGTCAATGTGTCACAAAACCTTTTAAATATAGCCGGATGGCAGGCGGCAAAACATGGGATAAGGGGCATTATATCAAAAGATCCGTTAAGAGGGATTAAATACGAGGCCGATATGTTTAAGGGATTACCCAAAGCGTGGCAGGCGGCAAAAGACGCATTATCAAGGCCTTCTTTATTTGAGGAAGGGAATGTTGACACGGCAGCAAAAGGGCCGATACAAAGAGCATTAAGAGCGAGAGTGCCTAAAGCGTTAAGATTAACCGGGGAAGCACTCGGAGCAGCAGACAAATTCTTTTCCGTTCTTGTTGAAGCCGGAGAAAAATCACGCCTTATGAAAACAGGCAAATATACAGAAGCAGAAGCCGAAACAATAGCAAAGAAATTATCGGATAAAATGCTTTATAGAGAAGCGATAAGAAGCCAAAAAGAAATATCGGAAGGTGGAGATATTTCATTAGCCGTTAAGGAAGTTGAGCGGATAGGTTCTTTTTTTCAGAAAGCAACGGAGGCGGGGGGAATTACCGGGGCCGCTTCCTCTGCCCTCATGCCTTTCATAAGGACAAGCACAAATATCATAAAGCAGGGCGTTCAGACTACGCCCCTGGGCCTTACAGGCAAACCCAAACCGGGACTTTATGAAAAGTCGGCTTCCTATAACCGCAGACTTGAATTGTGGGCCGATAATCAAACACAGGCTACACTTGGCAGTATGGTAATGCTTATGGGAGCAGGAGCGGCGGCGGCAGGACTTACAACCGGACAATTACCGGATGATAAAGCAAAAGAAAACATGAATGCCAGAGTATTAGGGTATGCCGCAGGACGGCAGCAATGGTCTATCGAAGGCCCCGGCGGGGTTCGTATTCCTATGGCCGCCTTTGGTATCGGCTTTATTCCTCTTGCATTGGGGACAATAGTTCACGACGCTATAAGAGATAATCCTTCCGTTGTCAGAGATAAGGAGTGGAATGATAGAGTAATTTGGGCGATTAAACAATCTTCAAGGGTGGTTATGCAACCTTCCAGCGTTAAGGGGATGCAGAGTTTTATAGGAGCATTAACCGGGGAATACGACAAAAGCCTTAAAGCAACGGCTGGATTTGGGGCAAGTCAGTTTGTGCCCCTTTCCGCTACTCAAAGATTTTTTAATAGGATGTATGATCCCCGATTCATAAAGTCAACGGGATTTAAAACATCATTCCTTCAAAACATAGCCTTTATGACAAAGGGATTAGAAGGATATAAGGGGCCGGATAAGAAGGAAAGTAAGAGACAGTTGGGACAGATAATATCTCCCTTCCCGTTAACTACCGAAAATCAGGGATATGAAAATAGATTTTTAAGCAGAGTCAGAGAACTGCAAAAGAAGAAATAAAAAGGGGGACTTATGAATTTCATCAAGGACATCATCGAAGGGAACCTGCTGAAAATCGGGCTATGGTATTTCAGGTTCAAGTTAGGCGACAGGGCAGTGGACGCTATTCTTGCCGCCGTGAGGGAAGTCAACGCCCGGCAGTGGCAGGCGGGAGCCAAGACGCTTGAAAAGGCGTGGGAGTACCTATATGAAGCGTACCCCGGCATTGACAAGGTGATAAAGAAGCGGTGGGTCGAGTATCTTATGCTTCTGCTTATCAACATGCTTGACGAAAAGTACATTTAACGGGAAGGGAGATAGGGAGATGACCTTTAATCAAGATCAGCGCAACGAGATAAAGGACATTGCGTACAGGGAAACGACAGCGGTAGTTCAGGAAATATCCAAGACCATAAAGACAGACATGGAAATTCTGTTAAGGGCACATTTTGACCCCTTAAACATGAATTTAAGCGGTGTCAGGGGCAAGATACACGACCTTTCCAATAAGGTTCAATACCTTGCCGGAGCGATGGGGATTAAATTTGACGGGATGTCTTCTGCCGAGGAACAACCGAAAGAGGTAAAAAAAAAGTCATGCCAAAAATAGACAAACCGCAGTCATGGCGACAAATGGTGGTATATCCGTTTAAATTGCTCTTAAACAGACTTTTAACCGACCTTACCAATTCGAGGGTGTTCAGGTACGCCCTGATTATCCTTGTTTTGGGTTCGGCGTTTGGGTTAGCAAAACTGGCAGGCATATTTCAACTTGATTTTGTTAAACAGTTATTTGCCTATTTCACCGGGCTTAAAATTCAATGACAAACCTAATCCCCCGGCTTAAAAAGAAGCCCTGCAAAATCTGCAAGCATGAAACAACGGCATACTGCGAGCACCTTTACCGTAAAGGGCGGGGTTGTGTTCAGTCCTGCTACACCTGCATTTTTGGGCTTGATAATCAGTGCGGTAAGAGATATACTGATGATAACGGCAAGGCCCGGAGGGTGGTTCTGGTTATCTGCGGAAACTATGCGCCGATTAATCATTTGGAGGTAAAGAAGCGTGAAAAAGGACGGGAAAAAATTAACGATAAGCGAACCTCTACCAAGCGAATTGTCAGACGAGTCGGTAGAGGAGTCCGTAAAACAAACGGAGGCTATAATAAGTGAAGCGGCAAAAAGTAAGCAACCCAACATTAGCCAGAGAGGTTAAAGAGCCGGTTAAGTGCCTGATACTCTGCCCCTGCAATCGGGGCGGTTGCTGTGAGGCCGTTAAATGCGTGAGGTATAAATAAGGAGGTATTTATGGTAGGCAATTTTGACAAGGCGTTTGAGTTAGTGCTTTTATTTGAAGGCGGCTATTCAAACGACAGAAACGACAGCGGTGGGGAAACAAAGTTTGGTATAAGCAAGCGGGCCTACCCTTCCGAGAACATAGCCGACCTTACCGAGGACAGAGCGAAAGAGATTTACCTTGCCGATTATTGGCAGAAGTCCCGTTGTTCAGACCTGCCTTATCCGATAGACCTTATTCATTTTGACGCCGCCGTCAACTGCGGGGTAAAAAAGGCGAACATTCTTCTCCAAATATCCATAAACGAGCGTAGGGACAATATGATTAAAGTGGATGGAACAATCGGCAATCAAACCCTTGAGGCCCTTACAGACCCCGAAAGGATAGCAAATAACTACCTTTTCAACCGCGTACGCTATTATGTTCAGCTAAATAAGCCGGTGTTTCTTGCCGGTTGGATAAACAGGATTCTAAGTTTAAGGGTGAGAATTTAACGGGCAAAAGCCCAAAGGAAGGTACTTATGTTTATTTCTCCCTTTGATTTCTTACAGCAGGTTCCCCAGGGAGCCAATGTCGGGGTGATCCGCAAGGCCGACATATACCAGTACCACGATGAGGTAACAGGCGAGGACAAGGCTTGTTTCATAACCGAACCCCCGGCGTTTGTCCCGCCGCCGCCCCCGCCGAATCAGGCGGTCGTTGATTTTGAAACCAAGTTCAATATTGTTGATTTTAGGGAGGTTTAATCATGGCAAAGAACAAGGATGAAGAGGTAAAGGCGCCGGAACCAATCGAGAAGGCGCCGGAACCAATCGAGGTTGACCTTTCCGCAAGAGGAAATATCGCAGACATAGTCGGGGCCGATGTCAACAGGGCCATAAGAGGCTATATGGACGGCCTCGTTTGGTCGAGGGTAGAGATAAACAAGACCCCGACAGGCTACACCCTGAAAGTTTTTCAGGCGGTGAAATAATGAAGGCCAGCGGCAAGCCCATGAAGGGCAAAAAGCCCGACATGAGCATGAAAACAGGCAAACGCGGCGGTAATCTCAAAATGAAACTTACCAAAAGGTGCGACAAGAAGAAATATTAACCGTATTTCGGATAGTTCCTCCTTTGGTAAGGGGCGGGGTGGATAGAAATATTTGCCCTGCCCCTTATTTTTACTCTTGACATACTTAAAATACTTGTTATAATTTGAACATCTTACCAGAAGGAGGACTAAATGCCGAAGCAGAAGAAGAACATCTGGCTTTATTACGCCCACATGCGAGGCAAAACCGCTAAAGACCTGCGTGATTGGTGCGTGGTATCCCTGAAAACCGCTAACCACATACTCCGGGGGGGAACCCTGAATAAGCTCGACATAGCAAGCCGAATCGTTAAGTATCTCGACATCCCCTATGAGGAGTTCCAGCATTTCTGGCATAAGCCTAAAAGGAGAAACTACAAGAAAGAGAAAATCGAGGCGCAGAGGGAGGCCATCAATGAGTGACAAGGTACTCGATAGAAATACATATTTACGGGTAAGGCATAGAATAAGGAATAAATTTAGAAAGGGAGATAGTGTCAAATTTTGTTTTGAAAACATGGTAGGGAAAATAACAAGTAAGGACAAAAACGCATACCAAGTTGATTTTGCTGACCATGTAGTTTGGATCGATTCTTCTCTCCTAATAAAAACAAGGGAGGCCATCAATGGCTGAACCGCTTATTATCGACCCCAACGCAAAGGACACGCTTGTTAAGGCCGCCGCCGAGGTGGACGAACTTAATAAAGTGATGAAAGAGCATCGGGATAAATTCATCAAGGCCGTCGTCCGTTTTACCCAGCTCCGCTTCAAGACCGTTAAATACTTCAAAAATGCAAGTTTCAACGAGGTCACCAAGCATTATGATTTTTTAATGTTTATCAGCGTGATAACGGTTGACGAAAAGGAAATTTACTTTGAGTTCGCTGGACGGGTAGAAGGCGGGATGAATTACGGCAGAGACCATCTGGCCGCCGATAGCCCGGAGATCGCCAAGTGGGGAACCAGCACGGAAGCCGAATATCTTGAAGGCAGGGCAAAGATAATGTCAGACCTGCAAATCAAAGACGACAAGCTCATTATAACGAGATAGGGGGGAATATGAATATTTTAAGAGCGGTTTTCTATCTTATAGCAGGCACTCTTTTAGGGGCAGCTTTTATTCAGAGCCTTGTAAACAAGCGCAGAATCGAGAGGATAATTAGAGATTGCGAAAAACTGGCCCACGAGTGTAGCAATAATCACATTATCTCGGCATAGAATACAGTCCTGCCAAAGAAAACACTATGCCAGCAAAATACATCAAAAAGGCGGTAAAGAAATGATACAAGCATTGAACGACGCAGTATTGGTAAAGGCGAGAAAGACGGCAGACGAAATCAGGGAAAGCGGGATAATCGTACCGAGGAA
>Ga0208957_1001161_pt1 | contig 14535 bp, 34 predicted proteins | sample RifOxyA1_FD_184029 | JGI IMG/M metagenome (GOLD analysis project Ga0208957, IMG submission 184029) | Groundwater microbial communities from Rifle, Colorado - Rifle Oxygen_injection A1 (SPAdes) | ecosystem: Environmental > Aquatic > Deep subsurface > Groundwater | place: Rifle, Colorado, United... | reverse complement strand
CAATAAATTCTATAACTCCTAGAGTCCATGAATTAAAAAGAAAAGGACTAATAAAAGAAGAGAAGATAGATGTATGTCCTTTTACCAGAAGAAAAACAGTCTTTTATGTGAGGGTTAGAAAATGAAATTTTGGTTTATTTATCATGGGGCACTCTTTACCGCGTTTGGGTTAGGAGTAGTTTTAGAACAATCAATAGAGCTAGCTAGTGGATATTGGTTCTTAGGATTAGGATTTTTGTTCTTAATAATTCAACTATTTATGCCAGAGGTAAGAAAATGAATGATTCACTACCAATTAAAAATGCTAAGATGAAGAAAGAAGTATTTTCAAAAGAAATAGAAAATCAAATGAAACTATTAGAAATAAAAGAATTAATAAAAGAGGTGGGGGAAAAATGAAAAAAGAGAGGATTAGTTTAAATTTGTTCATAATGAGTTTTTTAATAATTCAAATATGGATTTCTGAGTATCTTTCAGAATTTGAATTATTTATTAGAGTAATTGCACATATAAGTTTAGCTTTTGCTTCTATAACTCTATATATTTTTTATTTCAAAATACAAACCCTAAAAAAAGAGGTGGGGGAAAAATGAAAACAAAAGAAAAAATAAACTGGATTGAATTTGAATTTGAAAGGAAGACTTATGAAGTTCAAAAAGAAATTTATGATAAAATGAAATACATCGAAGCTGAAAGAATTGCAAAAGAGAATGATTGGAAGATGTTAAATGTTCTTCAGGCAGGTTATCTTTTTGATGAAAAGATAATTAAAGATTTCTGCAAAGAGAGAGAATGGTTAGAAAATTATTCAAAATTAACAAGAGAAGAAGGTTTTAGTTGTTCCGCTTTGAGCGACTACTGGAGTGGCAGTAGGTTGGATGTTGATGGCAGCGGCTGGTATGGCGACGGTGATGGTCGTTCTTTTGGGGTAAGATTTGTTAAGCTCAAAGAAGAAATTAAAGAACTTGAAGAGGAGCAAGAACAAGACTTTAAATCAATTATTTATAAAAATAAAGAATTTAGAATTTATAAATGGGAAAATAAACCAATAAAAGATTTTGTTTATCCTAAAGGTTTTAGATTAATTGAACATTCAGAATTTACAAATTTATTTAATAATGAAATTATTGATTATCCCAAAAAGGGACGGGTAGTTTATTTCACAAAACATTATTCCAAAAGAAAACAGAAAGAAAATATTTTGTCGAGGTGGTATCTGGACAGGAACTTGTGCTTGAGCTCTGATAGTTCGTTCTTGTCCGGTTCTAACGACGTTGGTAGGGTGGTTCTTGTGAGGAATTTAAAATGAAAGAACAAAAATTTGAAAAGGTTGTTGAATGGGATATTGATAAAAGAATTAGTTCTATTTTCTTTATTTTAATGATTCCTCTTTTAACTGGAGGATGGGTAAGTTATTTTCATAAGGCCTTTAATATTTTTCTTTCCATTCTCATAGTATATTCAGGTCTTTTTTTATTAGGAATAATTGGTGTAATATCAAATAGAAAAGTATTTTGGAGAAAAATTAAATGACATACTCCCATACCCTAAAGGGTAGGGTATCTCACGAAGCTACGAGATTAAAACCAAAAGGTATATAAAGGTATTATACCTTATTATAGCATGGATAGATTAACAATATACCCCGATAGAGAATTGCAGGAGAAACTAAACAAAGAAGCTGAAAAACAAAAGAGAAGTTTGAATAACTTGATTTTGTTTATACTCACTTCTTATTTTGAAAAGAAATATGGCAAAGAATAAATACAAACATTTCAATCCAGAAGAACATCAGATTAATGTGAAGATAGCTAAGGTTAGAGTTTCATCTCATTGTAAGCATAATATTAATTATCACATAGTTTTTATTCCTAAATTTAGAAAAGCTGTTTTAGTTGGAGATAAGTTAAAAGAAATTCTGTCTACAATCATTAAAGGGCAGTGTGAAGATTTACAATGCGAGTTATTGGCTTTAGAGATTATGCCAGACCATGTTCATATCTTTGTTGGAGCAAGACCAACACATACTCCTTTCAGAATTGTTAATCAGATTAAGGGAAATACTGCAAGACAATTAAGATTAATTTTCAACGACATCAGATTTTTAGGTTACAAACAACATTATGGAAATGGTTTTGATAGTTTGTGGGCAGATGGATATTATTGTGGAAGTGCAGGTCATGTTTCTCAAGAAAGTGTAAAAAGATATATTCAGGAACAAGAAGGAAAGAAAGTTTTTGATTATGATATTTTTGAATGTCCAGAAGAGTTGAAAGGTCAATTAAAAATAGGAGATTTTTTCGGATGATGGAAGACTTTAAAGTTATTAATGGAGATTGCATAGAAGAGATGAAGAAGATACCTTCTAAGTCTGTTGATTGTATAATCACAGACCCACCATTTTTTATGCCTGCTTCTCACTATGCAAGTAGAATAACTTATCAGAGAAATTATGGAGATTTGACACCATTAAAAGTTTTCTGGGAAGTTATAACAAAAGAGTTAAGAAGAATTTTAAAAGATGATGGACACTTATTTGTTTTCTGTAATTGTGATAGTTATCCTGTTTTCTATGAACCAACATACAATAATTTTGATAAAGTTAAGTCTATTGTTTGGGATAAAACAAGAGTAGGTTTGGGAAGAATATTTAGAAATCAACATGAGTTAATTATTTGGGCGAGGATGAAAGAACATAAATTTATTCAAGATGGAAAATTAAGAGCAGATGTTTTGAAGTTTCCAGCTACATTAAGCAAAGATAGAGTTCATCCAGTAGAAAAGCCAGTAGCACTATTAAAAGAATTAATTTTGGCAACAACTCACGAAGGCGACATAGTTTTTGATGCTTTTATGGGTGGGGGTTCTACTCTTATTGCTTGTAAAGAAACTAACAGAAAAGGAATAGGAATTGATATTAGTAAAGAATATTGTGATTTAGTTAGGAATAGATTATCTGAAGAAGTTCAAGAAAGATTAACTAAAACTGACGGAGGCGAGTTTTTCTCCTCCCAACCTTAAAAGGAATTGGGTATCCGAAAAACACGATTTATATGAAAACTCAAAATTTATTATTAGCAATTGCAATCTTTTCAGTAATTCTAATTGCCCCAGAAATTATAGCTAAGTTTTTTAATTTACCAAGTTGGTTATCAAATATTATTCCTGCATTCATTGTAGCAGTTTATGTTTACTTAATAGGAGATGAAAAATGATATTTGAATATTTACTTGAAAGATTTAAAGATGAGGATTTAAAAAAAGTTTTTGCATTAAGTCTTTTATACGGTCTTGCAGTCGGTCTTGTATTCGGTCTTTTATACGGTCTTGCATTCAGTCTTGTATACGGTCTTGTATTAGGTCTTGTATTAGGTTTTGTATTAGGTTTTGCACATTTTATTAATTTCTTCGCCTTTTTAGGTTTAGCAAGTTTAATTTCACATTACCCAAATCCTTTACCTTTATGGGTTTTCTTTGTAATTATATTTATCTTAATTGAAGTTTTCTTTTGGTCAGATAAACAAAAACCAAAGAAAAATCAAAACAAAATAACTTTCACTTTATTAAAGAAAGGGGAAGCATTATTAGAAACAATAATGATTTTAGGATATGCAAATTTAATAAGATTAGGAATTGAAAAGATAAGTAAGTTTCAAAATTGGGACGTTATTTTAAGATGGGTTGGATATATTGGAGCAGGAATAATTATCCTTATAATGGGGTTAGGAATAATTTATCTTTACATTAAATTAAATAGTTTGAAATATAGAAAATGACATCATTTGAATGTGTACAAGAGGGAACTAAACTAATATGTAATGAAATCACTAAAACTGTTCCTGATTTTTTTAGTTTACCATCATTATTTTATAAATTGGGACTAATCCTAATACTAATTATATTCTTATATTTAGCATTGAGCTTAATTAATATTTTCGAAGAATATAGTCAACCATTTAAAAAATTATGAAAAAATCAACAATTAAAAAGAACTTAGAAGGATTTGAAAAACAATTAGAAGAAGAACTAATTGAAATAGATAAAATTAGAAATGGGTTAAGATCATTAATTAAACAGACAAAAGGATATTTGGAGGAAGTAAAATGAAATCAGAAATTAAAAACAATCAACAATTTAGAGATATGAATTGTGGGCTTATGCATATTGGAGGAATGTTAATTTTAGGATTAATGACAGCACACTTTCTTGGAACAGAGCAGTATAAGAATCTAATTATGAGTTTTTTAGCAGTCTTAATGATTGGAATTGGAACAATAATTGAGGACACAAAATGAAAGAAGAAGCATTTGAAACAGTTCACTGCATAATATGTAAAAAAAAGATGCTAAGAAGAAAAAAGAAATCACACGCAAAAAGAATACCTTCAGGAAAATATGCCATGGGAAGAGTTACTTGCTCAAGAGAATGCTCAATTAAACATAGTAAATTACAAAGAGAAGAAAAAAGAATATAGAAAGTTATATAAAGGGTGTTTATCTTTATAATAAAAGATACAATGATAAAAACAAATACAGAGGAGAACAAATTGAAAAAGAAAGTAATCCGTTTATCTTTAAAGGAAGTTTCAGGAAAAGACGGATTAATGACAGGAAGAAAGTCAAATGGAATAATTTATACTGTTAGAAAAGATAGACACAAATATTTCTTTCCAGATGAATGGAACAAATTTCTAAATGTAATAAGGGAAGACAAAATAATTTTGTTTGAAACTTTACTTCAAACTGGTGGGAGAATTGACGAAGTCCTCCATTTAAAACCAAGAGATTTTGTCTGGGATAATAATTCAGTTACATTAAGAGTTACAAAGTCAAAGGCGACAAAAGGGGAATCAAAAGTATTAGGTGGGAAAGCAAGAAGCTTTTCTGTCTCAAGTCAATATCTAAGAAAACTAAGAAAGCACATTAGAGATTATCAAATTAAAGATGAGGATTATTTATTTCCAATTACAAAACAGGGAGTATCTCAATTATTCAAAAGAGGGCTTAGGAAAGCAGAACTAAAAGAATGGGAGTATTCTTTACATAATATCAGAAAGACTTCTGGTATGTGGCTTAAAACAGTGCAGAGAAGGGGTTCAGACTTAGATGTGAGTGAAATTTGCATGAGATTAGGTCATGACCACAATACTTTCTTGAAACACTATGGTTCTCCTTCAATCTTCACTGACCAACAAAGGGATAAAATAGTAGAAATACTAGGGGATATGTATAAACTAAGATGAAACTAAATAAATTATTCAACAAAAATTTTAAGAAAGGGTTAAGTGTTTTTCAAATGTTTTTAATGGTTTTTATGGTTCTTGGAGTAATCTCTAATAATCAATCATTGATTTTATTTTCAATGGCAATAGTTATTTTTGGATACTTTGAACCAAATCAAGAGAGGTTTTCGATATGAAACTTTCTAAAGAACAAATAGAAGAAATAAAGAAACTTTACAAAGAGGGAGCTAACCAAATAGAAATTGCAAAGCAATTTAATGTAAAGCAATCAACAATAACTTATTGGGTAAACCAAGAATACAGAGAAAACAAAATAAGAACATTAGTAGAAAAATTTAGAAACCTTCCAAGAGAAAAGAAAGTAGAATTTCAAAAAGGGAGAACTGAATATATGAGAGAATATCAAAGAAGGTTAAGAAAAAATAAACTATAATTAAATGACAACAAATTTTTAAAAAGGAGAAGATATAATATAATATATGGAATTTCAATGGATTTATGTCCCATGGATTATTGGAACACTAATAGCTACTTATTTTCTTTACAGAGCATTAAAAAGAATCGTTAAGGGAATCATCAGTTATAGAAAGCTAGGTAAAGAAGAATTTAAGAAAAGATTAAAAGAGGGTTTTGAATCAATAACTCCAACACAAAAATCAAAAGGGGAACTACGAGGATTATGGATTATGCAATTGGGTCTTTTAGTTGGAGTTATTGTAACCCCTATAGTTAGGATTACTGGATTTTGGTATTGGATTGAAATACTTTTAATTGGGAGTTTTGTTCTCAATGGATTTGGATTATTAGGTAAGTGGCAAGTTTATCAAATTCAAAAAAAACAAGATGAAGTAATGAAAAGCTTAGATTTAACAAGAGAAGAACAAAATGTTAATGAATAAAGAAAAACTACAAAAGGCAATCAATATGATGCAGGAAAAATTAGGAATTGAACTAACAGAAGTTTTTGTAAGCTATCATGTTCAAACTAAAGATTTCAAAGAACAGGGATTTGGAAATATAGTTGCAAAGTTTCCAGTTAAATTCTTTGAAGGAAATATGGGGGCATTTATTGAGAATGTTCAGAAATCAATTGAATTAACTTTAAATAAATTATATGAAAAGGAGTTTGAAGTTAAAATTTTATTTTTTCGTTAATTAAATAAACAGGAGGTAAAAAATGGAAGAAGAAAAAAAGAAGAAAGAAAAGAAAGGGAAAATCTACGGTGACCCAGAAGTTTCTTTAAGTTATTAAATAGAATATGACACAATTGAAAAAGAATGGGCATTTACCATTAAATGCAAGAATAAATATTAAATATAATTCTAATAAACCTAAAATTAGTTTTAGTTATCCAGATAAGAAGAACCAAATAAGAGGAAGTATGCTTTATCCAATTAGGATAGGTGGGTTTTTTATTGCTGTAATAACGTGGTTTCTAGTTTATTTCTCACATATTTCTTTAAATAATCTTCCTTTCGTTGGATTATGGATGTTGGTTTGGTATTATGTAATTCCATCAATTATTTATTTTCCTTTTAAAAAGAGATGGGATAAACTTTATCCAAAATATCAAGCATTCACCTCAAGTAAAAAGTTAGCAATCTTCTATCCTAAGGATGTAAAAGAAAGCGAAGGAAAGATTTATGTTGAGTTGCCAGTCTTTTCAAATATAGTTTGTGATTTCAAATGCAAAGGAGAATTTTCAGATTACTTAAATGAAATAGACATAAGGGAACATAAATTTACAAGTGTCAGATTAAAAAGAATTGGAAAGAAAAAATTAAACAAAAAGCAAAAGAGAAAAAGAAAAGTAAATGAGTTTCTTTGGTACGCAAGATGGTATTTCAATAAGAGACCAACAAAAGGAAATCTAGAGGTAATTTTTAAATAATGGAATTTCCTTCTTTTTCAGATATTTGGGATTCTATTGTAGATGAATTTGAATATTTTATTTCTTTTGAATGGTTTGGAGATATGTTTGAATTCATTGCAGGGATGTTTGAAAATATGAGCGAGTTTAGTATTCCAGGAACTCTCTATGGAATTGTCTTAGTAGTTCTAGTTTACCTTTTTAAAAATCAAGTTTTTGTTTTAGTTAAAAGTCCTTTTTTGCAAATTCCATTTTACTTTGCTGCATTTGGAATGGGATACTTAGCAGGAAAGAGAATATGGGAATAAATTTAAAATATAAATATAAGGGAGGTAAAAATAAATGAACTTAAAACAAAAAATGTTTGAAAGAATTGAAAAAAATTCAATCAAGGTAAACATGAATGGAGAAATAATTTATCTAAAGAACTCAATGGGATGGCATGTAATCTATCCACCAATAGATTTAGAATCAATTGAATCTTCAAAGGATGAATATGGAAATATCAACTGGAAAAAGGTTAAATGGGATAAGATAAATTTCATTTTTGGAGGAAAAGCAAATGCTATAAAATATGCAGCAATTGGAATTTTGATAGTTGCTTTAACAATTGGAGTTTATGAAATGGTAGCAAGTTATAATATAGTTTTTGCAAATCCTTTAGTCCAACAATGTCTAAAACAAGTAGGAATAGTTATAGGATAAGATGAAAACTTACAAAGAGGGAATTCCTTTGAGTTTTTACTATTGGATACACTCTAAGATTAGTAAACAAACTTTCAAGGAACATATAACCAAAGAAAAACTTATGTTAGTCTTAAGACAACATTATAATATTGAGAAATCTATCTGCCCATTAATTATTAAGGAATTAGAAATGATAAACTTAATAGAAAAAAAAGAATTAAAAGTTTATAATCTTAATAAGACCTATTATAAAGTTAAATGTTCAAAACCAACAGAAGAAATTATCTTTGAAAAGAAAAAAGAATTAAATTTACTTTAGTCTTCCTTTAATTGAAGACCTATTCTTTCTATATTCATAATAAATTTTACCTGTCTTAGAAACTCTTTTTCCAGGAAGTAACGGAGGAAGCTTACTTATTCTTTTTTTTGGTTCTTCCCCAGTTTGATGTTCTGAAGGTTTCAAAACTCTTTCAGGATTATATTTAAAGGCATTTGTGATTGGCCTAGGTGGGACTTTCTTACTTTCAATATAAGACATTGGTTTTGGTATTTCTTTTCCTAGTAGTGACATTTTAAGGCATTAAACTTTTTTATTTAATAAATCAGAACGGTTCATTCTCTTCTCATAATAAATTTTACCTGTCTTAGAAACTCTTTTTCCAGAAGTTAAGGCACTTCTTTTTTTATCTTTTGAAATATTTGTTTTTCCTGTTCTTGTATCCTCATATTTAATTGTTGTTCCTTTTGCATTAAGTAAAGATAATTTGTTCATAGAAAATTAAGGCACTTAGCATTTAAAAATATGGGGGTTTATTATAATAAAATAGTTATATGTGAAAGTATAATTATATTAAAACATATACATAAAAATAAAAGGGACAGCTTACGCCGTCCCCCAAGGATTAAAGGAATATTAATAAAGATTAAAAAGAGTTTTCACTCGTTACTTTTTAACCTGTTCCTTTAATCCCTGTTAAAAATTTAAATTAAATTATTGTTGTTTTATAAAACTTATTTCTAAATCTAAACTGCTAATAAACTTTAGGGGGCAAGATTGTTCAAAAATCTTTTTAAGCTCTTTTATGTCAAAAATATCTTTTCTTTCATAACCATAACTTAAACCCTGTTTTATTTCTTCTTCTTCATTTAATTTATTAATAATATAAATTTTATGACAACCATCAAAAAAGAATTTATTTCCATATTGGGAAGCTATTCTTAAATTCTCTGTTATTTTTTCTGTTTCCATCTTTCTCTCTTTTACTTTTTTTTAATTTTAAGGTTTTTGTTTCCTTCCGTTCCTTTCGGTTTAGGTCTGTTCTACGAGATAACCTTAAACTCCTCTTGCCTTTCGGCGTGAGTATGAACCCCAACAAAAATAAAGTAGGGGTAATGTTAAAATATTAAATTAATCTTGAAATTTTATTTAAAAACGCATCAATTAAACAGCCATCTAAACTATAGGCTTGTCCAAATGTTTGCCTTCCCCAATAATTATTTAATAAAACTTCCTTTTGTTCTTCCAATTTTTCTTTTATATACTCTTCTTGTTCTTCTTCCGAAATACTTTTTAAATAATGTTCTTCATTTTCTTTTATTTCTTCTTCTGTATAATAAAGGTTTTCAATATCTTCATAATTTAAAGGTGCTTCGTTATCCTCACAACTTCTTTTTAAAATATATTCAACTTCTAGATTATTATTAAATAAAACATTATCTTCAACAAATTGTTTATATTCTTCGCACCAATTGAACAAAGCGCTATTTTTTTTATAATTCTTTAAAATTTCTTTTGCTCTTTCTTTTGTAATATTCATTTTATTCTTTATCCCTCCTTTTTAACTCTTTTAAATATTTAAATTCTCCTATCATTACATAATCAGCGATTAAACCTTTTTCTTCTTTTGTTGGTTCTTTCTCAGTAACCCATTTAAAAAATTTAAATAGTTCTTTTATTAATTCATTTTCATTTAGTTTAAAATTAATATATCTTTGTTTCATTCTCTAAAAACCCCCTGCTCTTCTAACATCTTCCAACTATAATTTAATATTCTCAAGATCTCCTTATCTTCTTTAAATAATTCTTTGAGTATTTCTTTACATTTTAAAGTATTTTTCTTATTTGAATATCTATCACTACGAAAAATATATAATAATCTAAAAGTCCATTCTTTTATTTTATCTTCTTTTCTATATAGAAATGTATGATTTTTTAATCCCTTATTTGTAATTTTATAACCATTTTCTATACTATTTTCTAATCCCTTAATCCCCTTTTTATATTCCTTAAAAGTGGAAATAATTTCACTTTTTATTTCATCCCTAAACTTATCTAATCTTAAAACCGCTTCCTTTATTTTTTCTTTTGTTTTCATTCTCTAAAAACCCCCTGCTCTTCTAACATCTTTATAATAGAATTTTTCGGTTTAACCTTTTGTTCTTTTGTCAATTCAATTAAACCCTTAACTCCCTGTTTCCCGTGTTCTTCTTTTGTGTTTATTTTCATTTTAAAAATTGCATAAAGCTTCTTGTTTAATTTCATTGTTTACTATTTCATTAAGAAAATTGAAAACCTTTTCTTGTTCTGTGGGTTTTAAATCTTTTAATAAGATAGCAAAACTTTTTCTTAATTTGCTGTTTTCTTTTTGGAGTTTCTTAAACTCTTTTGTTTGTGTTTTCATTTTGAGTATAAGCCGTTTGCTTAACCCCGAAGGATTAAAGGAACGGCGATTTGTTTATTTGTTTTTGTTTAAGACTTGTTTATTATATGGGTGTAGTCTTTACCACTCTTTAACTTTATAGTAATGTTAATACAATCCCCTTTATATAGTTTTCTATTTTTCTTATGTATCCTAAAGTATAAACATATTTTAAAGTTTCTACTAATAAAAATAAAGGTTTTGTTTTTCTTTATAACAAAAGATAAACAATAAATTCTTTTTAATTAAAACAAATTCCTTTTAAATTATTTTATTTTAAGGGATGTGACCATAAGAAATAAAGGAGTTCTGTTTCATGGGGCAATTAAAATTTTTTAGAATAATAAAACAAATCCAAAAAATTTTGAGAAAAAATAAAATTTTTTTTGAAAAAAAAGTTAAAAAATAACCTGCTTAAACCCACCTTAAATACACCCTGTCCTGCCTAGTTTAGAAAGATATAGGCTCTTGATTATAAAAATGCCTTAAATAACCTTCTCTTATAGAACATGTGCCTTAACATCTGATTAAAACATATATATACTATAATATTTACCATTTAAATTTATCGATTTTACTATGTTTTACGAGTAAAACAGCCATATTTTTAAGTTTTTTAAACATTTAAGATTAAAATTAACATTTTCAGAAGCAATTTTATAAATTTTCAAAGAAAAGAGAGCTAAAATAAAGGAAAAATAGCTTTAAAGGTCAATTAATCCCAAAAAAACCCCAAACCCCCATCTTTTTAAATGCTAGGTGCCTTAATTTATCATGGCAGAGGATGAAAAGAAGATTTCTAAGTTCTCATCAGGTTTAAATATCATTATGAGACTTGATAATCTATGGAAAAACTGTCAAGAACTAAAAAGAAAGGGAAGATATTCAGATTGGAATGACGAATTAGATACTATTTGGTTAGAACTTGCAAGAGATGTAAGTCAAGATGACTACAATGATAAAGAAATTTCAAATAAAAAAATCAAAGGATATAAAAGTAACTTTGATGAATTTGAAAATGAATTAAAAGTAGAACTTCCTTTCCACGATTCAAACAGTGGATTTAAAAAAGTAGAAGATAGTATAATAAAAAAAAGAAATAATCAATATAAGATATTAATGAAGAAACAATTATTCTTAGCGAGACTAGAAAATGAACTTGATAAAGGAACAACTTATGAATCAGAAGATGAAGACTTCTAATTACGGAACGAACGTCGTAACTATTGAATACCCAAAAGGAAAAGAGGTTAGTTACTTCTTAGAGCCATGGATAAAAGAAAAATTTGATAAAAAAATAATTCCAGACTTAAGAGATAAAGATAAAGATTGTATAATTGCAGTTGATGGAAAAGAAGGAAGCGGTAAATCTACATTAGGTCTTCAATGGTGTAAATATATTGACCCAACATTTAATTTAAAAAGGGTAGTCTTTACACCAGAAGAATTTAGAGAGGTAATCTATGAAGCAAAGAAAGGTCAAGCTATAATGTTTGATGAAGCATTCACTGGATTTTCCTCAAGAGCTGCATTATCAGGAGTTAATAGAACTCTAATTAGTTTAATGATGCAGATTAGGCAAAAAAATTTATTTATTGTAGTAGTTCTTCCAACAATATTCCTCTTAGATAAATATATCTCAATATTTAGAACAAGAGTATTAGTTCATGTTTACGAAAATAAAGGAAGAAGAGGTTTCTTTAGAGTTTATTCAAGTAAGAAAAAAAGAATGTTGATTATGAATAAAGAAGCGAAAGTTTATTCTTATGGAATAATCTCTAGAAAGAAAGGAAGATTTTATGGAATATTTGCTCTAGGTGATGAAACTGAAGAAAAAAAATATAGAAAGAAAAAGGAAGAAGCATTAAAAAGTTCAGAACATAATCCAATAACTTCATCAGGAATAAAATATCTTGAACAAAGGAATATTATGATTTATATTTTAAGAAAAGAATTAAAGTTTTCTTACAAGAAAATTGCTAATCAGCTTCTAGATTATGAATTTGACATCTCATACGCACAGGTAAGAAATATTTGTTCTAAGCTTGGAGATTCAGAAACTAAAGAAGAAAAAGAAGAGGAAATTGTAGAAAACAATAAAGAAACTTCTTTCTTAATCTAACCCCCATCTTTTTAAATAGAAAACACTAAATAATAATAATGCTTTTTAGCATTAGTGTTAGGAGGGTAGAAAAAATAAAATAAAATGTTACAAAATATTCTTTGGGGCTTTATTGTAATTATTGTAGGAGTAAACTTAGCACCAACAGTTGCTAACCAAGTTGCTGCTGCTAGTGCAAATACAAACTTTAGTTCCACAGACACATCTCTTTTAGGACTTGTAACTACATTTTTTGTTATTGCTATACTTAGTATTGGTGTTACTTTAGTATCAGTAAGTTTCAGAAATGCAGGTCTAGCTTAAGGAGGTATGGATGAAAAAACACAAGGAAAATAAATTAAAATTTATTATTCCAATTATATTTATTTTTATTTTTTTTAGTTTTACCTCTGCACAGGGTTTTATCCCTCCACAAACAAATAGTTTTAAATCTTATACTGGTAATCTAACAAACTTATCTGAATTACAGGATGTTTATATTTCAACTCCATCAGCAAATGATTTTTTGAGATATGATGATGCAACTGGAAAGTGGATTGTCTATCCATTTGCTTTAAGTGATTATTGGAATTTCGACTATGGAGATTTAATTAATTCACCGACAGCACTTTCAGATTTTACAGACGATATTCTTTGGACGAGTGGATTTAATACAACAGGAGATACAAGATGGTTATTAATCTCAAATTGGAACTCCACAAATAGTTCTTACTATTTAGATTCAAACCCTTATGGATTTTACAATTCAACAACTCTTACAAATAATAATCAACTTCTAAATGGAAATGGTTTTTATAATTCAACAGACTTTTCAATTGCTGATTATCTTCTTCTTTCAAATTGGAACTCCACAAATAGTTCTTATTTAACTTCCGAAGTAAATTGGAATGCAAATTATTCTTTAGTTGTTCCTTATACAGTTTTAAATAATGGTTCTTACTTTAATGTTGCTGAAACCGACCCATATTGGACTGGTAATTATTCTACATTTTTGACCCATATAACTTGGGCAAATGTGATGAACGGAACACTTGCTTTGAACTCAACATTTGGAAATTATTTCACAAAAGGAGAAGTCTTAGGATTCAATTATTATAATTCAACAACACTTCCTTCGAGAGTTTCAGGTTCAGGAACAGCTTGGTATATTCCAATGTGGAACGGGACTACTTCATTAAATAATTCTGCTATTACTCAAAATGGAGGAAATGTAGGAATTGGGACGACGAATCCTGGGGCGAAATTAGCACTTTCTGGTGATACAGCAACATTGGGGGCTAGTGGAATAAGGCTTGATGACACAAATGCAAATTCAAATGCTCGTAATTGGTTAATTGGGAATGACCTTTCTAATTACGGGAATCTTGATTTTTCTGTCGGAGCATCGCTCGGTGCTGCACCAATCAGTACTGGAGTAAAAATGACCATTGATAAATCTGGCAACGTCGGCATCGGGACGACGAGTCCTGGTACAAAGTTTGAAGTTGCAAATGCTGGAGATGTTGCATTTACTTTAAATAATACAGCGGCAAGGTCGTGGAGATTTTGGAGTCTTAATGGTGGAAATTTTGGAATTTATGATACAGCTGGAGGAGCTGGTTATAGACTGATGATAGATACTTCCGGCAACGTCGGAATTGGAACGGTATCACCGACGGTAAAACTTGATGTTGCTGGAGTCATCAATGCAACAAATCTTTTAATTAACGGAACCGCTGTTAGTACAACAACAGGAACTTTAACTGGAACGGGAACAGCTTGGTATGTTCCTATGTGGAATGGGACAACGAGTTTGAATAATTCTGCTATTGCTCAAAATGGAAGTAATGTAGGAATTGGGACGACGACGCCGAATTACAAACTCGATGTAGCAGGAGGTATTCACTTAAATAATAACGGAGACACAAGAATAAAT
>Ga0208957_1001160_pt1 | contig 14543 bp, 34 predicted proteins | sample RifOxyA1_FD_184029 | JGI IMG/M metagenome (GOLD analysis project Ga0208957, IMG submission 184029) | Groundwater microbial communities from Rifle, Colorado - Rifle Oxygen_injection A1 (SPAdes) | ecosystem: Environmental > Aquatic > Deep subsurface > Groundwater | place: Rifle, Colorado, United... | reverse complement strand
TAGGGATATTGCTACTGGCGTTGGCGCTGGGCCTGCTGGTTCGCTGGCTGGTATTTGCGTTTATCTAGCCGACAGCACTCATCCGAGCAGTAGCCCAAACTAGTTTGGGCGCCGCCAGGAGACTACACTTCATATCGCTCTATTGTTCTAATGCGATATTCCCGATCTGGTATCGATGGGTGCAAATCAGGATAGAGTGCTTTTATGTCGACTATATAATGTGTGTACTTAATGGGCCATCGTCTCTGTGCCCATTCGGGAAACCACCGTTCTTTGAAGGCCTGCCACCAATCGGCGGGATATGATGTTTCTCGGCGCTCGAGCTGTTCCTCCCAGACAAATCCCCGTACCTCGATACGGATATTGTCAGCGGTAAAATCGATCCATTCGGAGATATTAGTTTCGGTTTCTATATCCAAACCAGATAAGGCAGTTTCAATAGCAAACTTCATGCGTCCCAAAACAACTTTTCGATGTTCGTGAGGGGCATCCATATCTATCCTTCTATCTATTTTCATCTTAATAAGCCAATCAACTCGTCTATTATATCCTGCGGCAGGTGCCGCTTGATAGACGCGGCTGCCGATATTGGATCGTCCACGCGGATAGCAACTCGGCGCGGCCGCTTATTTCCGTTCGATTTCGGGCATCTCTTTGGCAGGTGGATCTCGCCGCATTTCGGGCAAGGCGGCGTGGGAACCAGCGCGGGCAGGTCTAGGTGATAGCGCAAATGCGCCGATTTCGGCTCATAGCCATGGGCGATATTATGTGCCGTACCGGGATTGATGCCGAATAACTCGCCCACTTTACGCCAGTTTTTCTGCCGCTCATAAGCCCGTTTTATGCGATCCTGTAACACATCGAACGTAATCACTGCGACGCTCACAATCACGTTGAAAGCCCCAACAGACCCTCTGGGAGACGGTCGACCAATATGACCTGTAATTGCCCGGAAAAGCCGCTAGAACTCATTTGGGGCTATCATGCGTTTCCAGCCACCCCCCCGCGGCCTGGTGGGGACAGTTCTTTTGGTGGGTTCTTTTTTGATTCAACCGCCCCGTACACCAAGGACAGAGTTGATAGCCATCCTCATCTGTTGATATATTTCCCATTTCTTCCAGCAACGCGCTGATGTGCCCCTCAGATTCGGCGGCGCGCTTCTCCATTTCCTTGTAACTCTTGACAGCCAGGTTTATCTCATTCGCCATTCCGAGAGACTTGTGCCGTTCCTCTTGTACCTGCTGTTCGGCGGCGTGTAGTTTAGCTAATATCCCATCCAAGTCTAGCTCAAGCGGTATTTCGTCCATCTTATCCTCCTACTCCACTTCCGGCACGGCGAACACCACGCGCTCGCCGTTTATTACTGTAGAAAATATCCCGTTGCCAAGCGCATAAATCATGCGCTTACAGTCCTCGTCCTCCATCGATGTAATCCCGACTACCGTGTAATCATAAACGCCCGGATTGAGCATCCTGGCAGACTGGCGGATAGTCTCCAATAGCCAGCGGCATTCGCCGGGGTTGCCGTCGATGTGCCAATCGACCGGCCTGTTCAGATCCATCATCACCGGCAGGCCGTCCAGGGCGATACCCATCAGCGCGGGCCTGCCTGGCAAGGGTAGGTAATGCCGCTTGTATAGCCAATTGATAACGGTATACAGGGACGGGCGGGGGACGGCTGGGCGCTCGACTGTGATTATGTCGGCGGGTGCAGGCGAAACGAAGTTTCGCACAGCTGTATCTGTCATCGCTCTATCCTTCTAAACTCAATCATCCATACCCAAGGGTTGCTGCTCCAGGGATAGCCGCGCTTTATATTGATGTTGTCCCACAGCTCATGGAAGCCATTACGATAACTACCATTGGTATATTGTTTCAAGTTGTCATCTTCGGGTATCCATAATTTAGAACCCTCGGCCCTTGCATCTTCTTGACTGATATCCTGTAACCGCTCAACTTTCATGCCGGTAATTTCCAGCCAGATGCGGGCGATGTCCTTCGGCATAAAAATGGATGGACGCCATTTTGGTGCTTCAGGATTGCCTTTCGCTTCCTCGGGAGGCCAGTTGCCAGGATATGGATCGCCGCTATCTGCCTTATACTGGTAGTAATCCGGCGTGCCGTCATCGTCATTTAGGATCGCCCAGGTTTCCCGTATCCACAGCCGATCGCCGACCTGATAATTTTGCGGCAGACGATCATCGCCATATTGCCAACATTCGCCTGTGTTCCAAAAGCCCGATTCCCTTAAATCGTTGTCTACGATTCCAATCCATTTCCTGGGGAATTGGATCACCCGCCTGGTCTGGCTCTTGTTGCCCGCCAGGATTGCGCGCACCATCTCGCCGCTGAATAAAATCGGTCGCTCTTTCACGGCTCTATCCTCCTTACTTGCTTACCGCTCAGCCTCCCGGATATATATCCCGGCTCGAGCGCAGCCCGCACAGACCGCCAGGCGTAGGCTCCCAGCATGGCTGAGACCGACACAGCTACAACCGTTGTCACCGCCGAAAGGTCAAGCCAGAAGATTATCAGGAACAAAATTTTATAAGTCCTTGTCCCATCCCCAACTTGCCGAGCGGCTGCCAGTGCCAGCTGTGCGCGGGCATCCAGCTGGAGCGCGCCCAGCAGCACGGCGGCAGTGATAACGCAGGCCGCCAGCAGGCCAAAGCCGAACGCCAGCGCGACGATAGCCCTCCATTTGGGAGTGTCGTCTATAATCGTGGTGGTCGCTGCGCTTACGGGCTGGCGGTTCATAACGTTTTTAGGTTCTGGTTAATCGGTTTGCGGCAGGAACCTTACCCAACTCGTACTGGCTGGGGTAGGGCGGTGCCAGATAGAATCCTTATCGAACCGCGCCAGCTGTTCGAAGCGGTCGAAGGCCTCCCGGCTATCACTCGCCTGCCAGCCGCGCTCACCCTTCAGCCCGATCAGCTGCAAGAGTCGATTGGTATTGTTCCAGTCGGTCTGTGTAATCCCGGCCCGCTCGCATTCCGGGCGCGTAGCTTCCTTGCCCTGGTGGTAATGTAAGCGCAGGATACGCCAGCAGACCAGCTCCAGGCGCTCGTTGTTCGAGACGGTGAAATCTTCCACGACTTGCGCGGCGGCGGCATTGTAGCGGGCATAATCCTCCGCTTCCCAGCGGCGCAATCTCTCAGCCTTATCCATGCGTAAGTCGTGGGTCGTGGCGAAATACGTCCAATAGACTCCCACGAAGGCAGCGGTGAGCACCCCGAGCAGCCCCCCGGCTTTTAGAATTAGCCGCCAATCCAGCTCGAATACCAGCCCGGCGACTGCGATAGCTACAAATACAAATAAGCCAATCAGCGCGGCGGCCTTGGCATGATAGGATACCGGCGGCAACCGCTCCGGCTTGGGCGGATCAGCTGGCGCCGGAGTTACATAGTCCTGGTAGATGATTTTTGACATACCGCTCTCCTTTCCCCCTGAGCGGCATAGCTGATAAAATGCTTCTCAGCCACCCTGCCACCCAGGGATTGGTTAGGGCTTCCACTCGCGTTCCCCGCCTGTGGAGGCCCGACTTATTTTTGCCTTATTTTATCCCTTTTCGCTCCGCACTTCGGGCAATTACCGAGGCCGTCACAGTTTGCACAGCCTTCCCCGCGGCATGATTGGCAAACCCGGCTATTACGGCAGGCTCTGCATTCTGGCTCATCCTGCTCGCGCCAATCCGGGCGCGGTGGGCGGCGGGTCTGGTGCATCATTGGCTCCTTAATCATCTATCCCGATTTCCCAACTATGCTTACCGCCATACCATAGCCACCTTTCGGCAAACCAGGCCAGGCGGCATACGGGCGATGAGCAGCAGTCCTCGTAATCAGCGTCGTGCTGCCGATTGTGGCGTGTCCATGCCCAGCCAAACAGACTAGATAGGATTAGTGATCGTTTCAGGTTCATTTCGGCTCCTTTCGTTCCTTACAGCTTCTAACGCCTGTTCTGGCGTGGTCACAATTTTGACCGGCCCCAGCCAGGATAAGTAGGGATTTCGATATCGCAGGCAACCTCATTTCCCCAGCTATCCCAGCCTGGGCGCTTATAGCGGGCGAATAACTCAAGGTATCTTGAGTCAGGGTAAAGCCGCTCGATTTTCCTGTATTGCTCATCTGGCTTGCGGCTGTGCTCTCTGACCGGCGAATAAATCAACGCCTGGACTCCCCGGTCGACCGGTTTGGTCACATTCCCGCGAATAGCCAGTAAACATGGCTCTGAATTAGAGCGGGTATAGTAACCCATGCCAGTGAAGAAACCAAAGCCGCTTGTTTTTGATTTTACCCAAACCCAGGCGAGAGTCTTATATTCAAAGCCCCAGGCATCGATGACTTTCACGGCATCGGGTAATAGAGGCCAGCAAGACCACAAGAAGAGAACTGCATTATCAGCGGCGGGGATAGTAAGATTACAGATATCTGCCGTGGTCATGGTCGGGTAATAGCGATTTGCTCCCCGTGATCTATCGTGGATCATTCCCGGCTCATCTGCTGCATAATTCTGGAAATGCCAGGGCGGATCAGCCAAGATCGTATTGTAGAGTTTCACCCCTTCGCCTCCTGTAACGCCAGCCATAGCGATACTTCAGCATCCGTGGCGCGCATCGGGCTGCCGCCGTCCAGGACGACGTACCATTCATCGCCCTCCTGGAACAGGCGCACCTTCATCCGCTTGGGCTTCCACGGCTTGAGCGGGCGTCCGCTGGCGGCGGTATCCAGCGGGGAACCATCCTTCGCAGCCGCCATCGCTGCGACCCGGTTGGCCGCGCCGCGTGCGTTATGGGCGGGTGTGCTGTTCACGGCTCCACTCCAATCATCACCGGCAGCTGTACCGGGATGGGTCTCTCGTTGATTGCCTTCCGGCAGGTCTGGCAGGTCTGGACGTGGCGCTTATACGCTTTCCAGGCTCTATCATGCTCGGGTGTGCGGATCTGCTCCATCACGGCTCGGACCTGCTCGGCTGGCACGCTGTTCAAGATCGGCGAGTGATTCGCCAGGTCGATGTAGAGTCGTAGTGCTGCCGGGCAAACGGTTATGGGGTGGCTCATCTTGCCCTCCCGTTCCCGTTCAATTCGACTATTTTCGTCACGGCATTTGCGAAAGCCGGGTAGGTAGTGGCTTTATGCAGGTCAAACGCCTGTTTGGGCTGCTCCAGCTCGCGGCCTTTGCCGAAGATGCAGGTAACGGTATTAGGCTGCTCGCTTTTTACCAGGAAGACGAGCAGGTCGGTATCATAAAATTGCTGGTTGTTGCCGCGCAGGTTGCCGCCTTCCGGGGTGCCTGCGTCCATTCCGCGCTTATTCATCGAGTGGATCACGATTCCAGCCAGGTTCAGAGAACGGCAGATCGCTTTCATATTGGCGCTGATCAGTCCAGTCCGGTCATTTTCGCTCATGCCGTGGCCATCCTGGAGCAGGTAAGCGTAGTCTAGAACGAACCACTCAATGCCCTCTTGCGCTTTCAGGCGGGCGAGATCTGCACGCAAGGAAGCAGTAGTCCATTGGACCGAATCGGACAGGTACAGCGGCAGGCTAGCCCTTTCCTCGGCGGCGTGAAGAAAAGGTGCTATGTTTACCTCGGCCATTTTGCCAGTCTTGATCTCACGGGTTGGCACCTTCGAGATGGCAGAGATCAGCCGGCGGGCAACACTTTTGCCTAGCATTTCCAGGGAATAGATTGCGCCGGGATGTCCCTTCTCGGCCATCTGCGCGCCCATCTGGCAGGCCAGCATAGATTTACCCACTCCCGGCTCACCGGAAATATACAGGATTTCGCTGGGTTGCAATCCGCCCGTGATGCGGTCAAAGTCAACGAAGCCGGTTGGGATGCCCCAAATATCAGTTGGGTTTTCGATCCGCTCGTAAGCCTCAGCGATCACCTGATCGATATAATGCTTGATAGGTATTGCTGCGCCTTCAATTTGGATTGCCATAAGAAGCCGATCGATAATCTGGCTGGCTTCCTGGTCAAGGCTCACTTCCAAGTTATAAGCCAGTCTGGCGGTTTGGTTGGCGATTTCAAGCCAGGCCCGCCGGCGCGCGTAATCCTTGACCGTATCAGCATACTCAGCAGCATGCAAGCTGGAAGGTGTGTTGTTGACCAGCCCAGATAGGTAGAACATCCCCCCCAGCTCTTGGAGTTTCCCGATCTTATCCAGCTCTTCAGAGACGGTCAGGATATCGATGGCTGTCCGCCGTTTATAAAGCCGCTCAAAGGCCTCCCACGCCCAGCCCAGCTTACGCAGGAAGAAATCACCCGGCTGGATCTTCAGCTCAGTGAAACAGCCCGGATTGAGCAGGACTGCCCCGATCAGGGCTTCCTCAGCCTCAGTGCTAAACATATTCGGCACATTAATTTGCTTTGTGGACGACATAGCCTTTCTCCGTTAATTGAGAATGCAAGTCGGTTGGTTCACGGTGATTTTCTGCAAATACTGCCTTTGCCGTCTCGATCACGCTTTTGGGGCTGCTTACGGTGACATCCTTCAGGCGCGGCAAAGTTCGATTGATCAGGTCCTCTGCCCTGCCAACGTCGCAATCTACTAGTTCAAGCAGGTCATCGATGGGCGTCCACCAAAGTTTTTGAGTTGCCTTGATATGCGCGTTGTCGGTCTTGGGTACGGGTAATCCGGTCTTGGTCAAGAAATGCTTGATAACTTGTTCTCTCTCAGGATGCTGCCGCGATTGCTTAGGGGGCTTATCGGTTTTTTGAGTTGCAGGAGGCGCGGCGTCAGCCGCGAGAGTCTTTTTAATTCCCTTGTCCTCTTTAACTTCCTCCTCCTCGCGTAGAACCTGATTTTCTTTCAGTTCATTAGGTGACTTATCACCTGGTTTTTCACCTGATAAATCAGGTATATCAATTACTGGTAAAGCAGCTGTCGCTTTGCTTATGGTGAAACCACCGGGTTTATCCCAATTCTCCGTAATTATCAGGTGCTCTTTTCCGTGGTAGCGGGTACGGTCTGTCCAGCCGGGGGGAGCAGGGTAGTCAGACGCGCCGGCCCATTGTGGACTCTGATACTTCCACCAGTTGATCAGCTGGATAAAGGTTTTACCTTCAGCCTCATATTTAAGGATCATGTCCAGCTCAATCAGCCGATCCAGGTCTGCCTCTACTTCTGCCAGGGGAATATCATCAAACGGCCAGACCCTAGAGCGCACATAAGCGGCAAAACCAGGTAAGCGGCCCTGGTCGTCTGCAATTGCAATCAAGCCTTGCCATAAATCACGCTGGCGATAGCTGAGCGCGGCGAAGGTCTGCGATGTTCTAATCGTGCTATCCAGGGCGCGTTTTTTGCTCATGAGATACCCTTAAACACCGAACGCCCGCGCCGTGCATCCACTACTGCCTGTCAGGACAGCCGGGGGTACACAACGCGGGCGCTCGATGAACGAACTATATGCGGTTGTTAGTGTCGTGTGGACTGCGCTCGTTAAAACACAGCCCCCGATACCGTCCTGACAGGTAAAAACATTATAGACCCAAACTTCGACAGAGTCAAGCGCGTTCACGCTGCAACCCCTCCAGCTGGTCTTGTAGTTCCAGGTTCACCCACACAAATTGCATGAGCCGGTCGTGTAATTTCCGTTTTTCCGCCCTCAGCTCGACCACCCGATGTTCGGCAGCTGCGGCGCGCTGCAGGGCGTTGTACAGCTGCCGGTTTAGATAGTCCATGCGCTCCTGGCGGGTTTCAATTTCAAGCGGGTCCATTATGCGACTCCGCCTCTTTTGCATTGAGCTCTGGAATCTTGTGAACAAATTCCAGCGCGTTTTCTATCCCATTGATTGCCAGCAGGGTAGCCGCCATTTTCATCTGGATGTAGTTTGCATCGACTTCTCTTAATGCCTTGACCAAAATCCGCGTATCTTTCACAGCTGTACCCCTTCCGGCGGTCGCCTTACGATCCGTATCCCTCTCGCCTTGCCGGGGGATACTTCGACCCAGCCCTCACGCTGCATTTGAAACAGGTTTAAGTTTATGATGCTGGTCGATTTGCCGAACCTGCCGCCGATCTCGCGGCGGGTGGGCGGGAACCCCTTGCGGTTCCTGAACATCTCTATATAATCCAGCATTCTCGTTTGAAAGTCTGTCATTTCCCCTCCGGGAGGTCGTGCGAACAAGTTCGCCTAATTCCTGCTGAATAGTTCCGGCCTGGCGGGTCCAGCCGGCACGGTGGCATCGACGGACTTGACGGTGGCACCCCAGGCCCCGGTATGCAGGGCGTTGGGATTACCGTCTTCCATTATGGTCAAGACCGGAATATCAAATATATATCCATCAAAACGATATTGCCTGCCGCAGGTGGGGCAGGTAAAGGTTACGCCGTCAGTGGATATGCAGGTGTGTACCATCACGCCGTGCCTACCACTGGTTCGTTGGGGTCGTCGCCTGCGGGCGATTGCGGGAAGCCGGGGTATTGCCCCTGTGCGTCCAGGCGGTCGGCAAGTTCGTCGGCATAATCGCTAGTAATATTCAGGGTTTGCCAAAGCCCGGCGTTCTGATTGGTAACTTCGTCCAGGTGGGCGCGCAGTTCGGCGTTCTCGGCGCGCAGGCGATCCCGCTCCACCTCCGCCGCTTCGAGCAGCTTGCGGCCTGGGTGATAGCAGATATTGGAGAAATGAGTGATCTGGCAGAAGTCGCAATAGGTGCCGATGATGGATGACATTATCGTGTCCCTTGTGCGTCGTCACAGTCACCCGAGATGCCAGCCAGCGCCATGACCAGCATCCCCATGAGGAAGCCGATAACGAACGAGATAACCATGCCTGCCAGGATTGTCATAGCTATACCTCTCTCCACCAATGGACGCAGCCCAGCAAATCGACCCGCTTGTACCAGTGCCCATCAGCCGGCGACCAGGGCTTTGCGTCCTTCGGCAGCCTGTCGACCGGCGGCTCGACGCGCACCCGCATCGGTCGCTTAGGCAGTCCCGCCAGGCTGTCGATGATTATGATCGTGAGGTCGATGGTGGTGGTTTCACTCATCAAAGATATCCCGGTAGCTGTTGTCCAGCTCTGCATCTGTCAGGTGGGCATAACGTTCGGTAATAGCGATATTTTCGTGGCGGGCCATGCGTTTAGCAGTATAAATATCGCCGCTTTTCCTGAGAACCTTGGTGACAAAAAAATGCCTGAGGAAGTGGGGAGAGATTGTCCCGACTGCTTCCTTGCCGAGGCACTCTTTTACCCGCTGGTCGATGATATTTCGCCCAGTAGTCGTGGTCATGCCCTTGATTTTCTTTGCACCGGCTCCCCGGTCATGCCTGCTGAATACGTGCAGATTGGCAAGCGGTTTGCCTGTCCTGCCGTCGATCACGGCGCGCTCTTTCAGATAATCATCGATTGCGCCTATTGCCCGCTCAGAGAACCTGACGACGGCCTGCTTATCCCCTTTCCCGATCACGATGGCCTGTACCTGCTTTTTGCCACGGACGATATCTCCGCGTTTGAGATTGCAGGCCTCGGAGATCCGCAGCCCTGTATCGGCCAGGGTGATGATCAGCGCCCGGTCGCGCAGGTCGATCAACTTCCCCTCTATATCTTTATCGGCTACCCATCTGTGCTCATCCTTGAGTTCATCCGCGTATTCGATCAGCCGTTCGATGTCCTTTTCCGGGAAAGTTGGTAGCCGACGCCCCGGCCTGCGTGACCGCCAGCGGATCAGCTGGGCGACCTTTGCCAAGTTCACCTGGGTGGTGATATCCTCAGCGGCCAGGAATTTCAGGAAATCGGACAAAACGCCTGCGTATAGCCGTTCGGTTGACGGGGCTAGATTGCCGGTCACATCCAATAACCAATTGACCACCTCTGCCGAAAGCTGGTGGGGGAGGGAGGTGGATGGGTCCAGGCCGTGGCTATCCAGCGCACTTTTGAATTTTCTCAGTGCCACGCGGTAAGTTCGCTGCGACGAAGACCTTGCAGCGCCTTTAATTTCGAGATAGTAGTCGATGGTCTGAGTGATGGTCATTTCTTCTTTTTCAGGCATATTTCCCTCAATTCTATGGTTACAGAAATATGTTTTTGCGCAACCATGAATTATACTACTAGAGGGAATTCACCTACCCTTTACGGGCCTGCAATCTGGTTTGATCTATAATCTTTCAGCCGATGGGCACGCGCCGATTCTTGCAATCTCAGCTGTACGCCCCATCCAGTGACGCTCCCATATCACTCATGTTTAAGTAAAGTATTATTGTATGCAATCTGTATTGCACGCTTTTAAACATGCTAAAGCCGTATTGAGAGGATTAATTTCATGGTTGATAATACCTGCCCGGCCAGGTGCGCCAGTCCCAGCCGGGCATTAGGGGGAGAAGAAGGAGGAAAGCGAAAGCCGCCTGCAGGCGCGAAGGCAAAGCGCGCAGGACGGCTTGAGGTTATAATAAGTTTAGTAAGCTCAGGGGTGCCCCCCCTGCTGGTGTCGGACATTACCGCTCCTGTGCACGAGGAGATGAGCGGTTGTGTCGCTGGGGACCGGCTGGGTAGCGCCGGTCGGTCCCTTTTGAGCGCAACGATTGACTTGATTACTGAATAGAACGAAGCACGCGGAAATTTGTTACAGACAAATCCTGTCAGATTTGCAAATTCGGTACAATGTACTGAAAGCGGGCGGTAATCGGGGGGTAATAAAATAGGCATGATGCGATTTATCGGTCGCTAATGCGGGCTTGAAGCGGGTCTTTTGAGGAGACGCTTTAAGCAAGGACGGTCCAGTGCTAATAGCCTGGACCGTTCGTTTTTTAGCTGGTTTCTTCCCGAATTATCAGATCGCCGGGCTGGATTTCGAGAACTTCACAAACCCGGTCAATCGTATCGAGCCGGATCTGACGCGGCCGGCCAGTTAGCTTGGACACAGCATTTTCGCTTAGTCCAGAGATACCCGCCAGTTGCTTTTGCGTCATTCCTCGCTCTCTCAGGATTTCGCCCAGCCGTAAGCGAACGGCAGGCACCATAAAGTTTAGCATCGAACCTCCTTTATTAGATAATCTATCTAAATAGATTATAGGCATAACTTACAGATTGTCAAGGGGTAACTTGATAAATAGATAAATTGACCCTTGACAAAATACAAGTACTCGTGTATTATTATAGCAGAAGGAAGGAGCAACCAGATGATACCCAAAAGTACTAAGGAGGCAAACCACATGAAAATAGCCAAGCCATATAACGAGACATTCCACAGGATAGAGTGTCAAAAAATGAGGCTCAGTGTGTCGGAGGAATGTAAGGGGTGTATGCCGGTCCCGACATACTGGAACATCATCCCCCCGTTTAGCGACATAAAATACAACAAAATCGGCTACTACAAGCGATACGTCAACGGTTATGGGTACGCCATTGACCCAATCACGGACGAAAAGATAGATTGGGCAGTTCACGGCCTGGGATTATAACCAGTCGAAACCCGTGCCAGCCCGGAGAGCTGGCGGGTCCAGCGGGACTACTCGCCCGCTGCTGACGAGACAGAGCACAAATACTAAAACAGGAGCAACCGACGACCGATGACCCACCAGCTGCAAGCATACAAAGTCTATTTCAGACACCGCCACAGCCGCCGTACGTTCGTCTGGACCCGGCTGGCGCAGAACGAGCAGGCCGTCAGGGAAAGCACCCAGCGGGACTTGAATGCTGAGTTTTCCCCGGATACCCCCGTTATTACGGCGGTTATCCCGGTCTACTGGAGCGATGACGTCGGGAAGTTCGTGACCGTTCCGGTGTAATTTAGAACGGGCGTTTCCGATTAATAGAATAGGAGTACACGATGGAATCAATCAATCACAAAACCCGGCGCGGATCACGCGTCGTTCACACCGACAACAACAGCGGTGACGGATACGGCAAGGATAACTTTTACTCCGTCCTATTCGTGAACCACGGCGACACCTGCACCACCACCCGCGCCTATCACAAGACCTTGACCGGCGCAATCAATTGGGCTAACAAAATCTTGACGAAAGGAACCGAACGATGAACCAAACCCTAAAGACCAAGTTTGAGAAGGTGATCTATATCGGGGAACCCCGCCTAACCCGCGGGGACAATGGCGAGAGGATTGACACCGGGCGCTTATCACCGGGTGGCAGCGTGTACGTTCAAGACGCCACTTACGGATGGTATCTTGACAGTTCGTACAGCCCCGACCGGTGGAAAAAGACCGGCGAAACGGTAGACAGCGTTTTTTTTGCCGATTGGTAGGAGCACAGGAGAACACGATGGCACACACACCTGGAAATTGGCGGGTTCATACAAAGCCCGATAAGAATGATGGTCACTTCTCTGTTTTTACTGATGCTTACGGTCATTTGTTAATCTGCGACCTGTTTAGCGAAAGAAAAGCAGACGACGCCTGCCTGATCGCCGCCAGCCCTGACCTGCTGGCCGCGTTGGAAAAATCAGTACCATTCGTCGCCAAGTATGCGAACGATCACGAAAGCAAGATTGCTTTCCGCATGCTGGCTCAAATGCACGCCGCCATCGATAAGGCAACGAAAGGATAATCAATGAACCAACCTGCCTTAAAGCAGTACCCCGGCATGAGCGGCAACTCAACCGGGGCGGTGTCAGGAGCGGCAAACTCAAGACGGGATGATTATACCGTAAATGAGCAGACCTGGTTCCCGATGCAACCTTTTCACAATCCCACCCCCGAACTACTCGAGCGCGCCAAGCGGCTGTGCGTCAAAGCCTGGCGGCTCGAAGTGCGGGTGGGCGATCTACTTGAAAAGGATATGCAGATCGGCGACCTGCCGATCCTGGTCGCAGACCTGGCGGCATTTGCCGAAAGCATCCACAACGAGATTTATAAGCAGACGAATGGGGAGGCGAAATCATGAGAACCGACATGCAAGGTACTTCCAAGTGCCCGCCCGGCAGTGAGCAATATGAATACTTTAACTACTACGGTCCGCGCCGGGGAGAGCTGCGGGTGCAATACGACTACCGCACCCCTGAAGGCCAGCTGTTCTCCTGCATTGCGAAATCCCTGGAAGATGCCCGGGCCCGGCGTGATGCCTGGCTGAAAGAGCAGGCAGAGCAATGACCCGCCAAACCATGTTTTTTATCCTTACCACCCTGATCACTATATTTGTCATCTGGTACCTGCTGGGCGGCACAGGTGCGCCGTTCAGCGCTTACGTCCGGTGGTCGACCCTGACCCTGGTATGCCAGGGCGGGATATTCGTTGCAGACAGAATTGGGAGGAAGTAATGAACAGACAAACCGCAGAAGAACGGACTAAAAACCGGCTGGTCAACTACTTTAAGGTGTTATTTGAGGCTGCCGGCTTGTGTTGGGATAGCGACAACGCAGCCGAAGTCGAGGAGATTGTCGAAAACCTGATGGACTATGCCGAATCTATTGCGCGTGATGAAATCGTCAAGCATGAAACATATGGTCATTGTTAGATGGGAGGGAAGCCAATGGACATTAGTTGTATTCTCGCAATCCTTCTGATTGTGGCGATTGGCGGCATGGCGACCTTATACGTTGCCGGCGCCGTCAAGAGCGGGGGCTATGATGATATCGTTGAAAAGTAACTACTCTACTATCGGCTCGTTCATCCTGTCTGCTGATCGGCAGGATGACCTGGTCCAGGAAATCCTGGCACTATTGCCTTATGAATATTTCAAAGCCGCCGACCAGGACAGAAATGCCTTTTGGACGCGGGTCATCACAGCTATCGATGGTGGCGAGCAGGACGTGACCAGGCTCGCACAGCTGTACCAACACCGTGGTGCAGAGATTGCTCAGGATTTGCATATCCTGGTTGACGAAGGTACTTGACCCAATTAGTCAAGCGTGGTACTATATCTAAGATATAGTACACTTGATTAGATAGGGACAAAAATGCCAAAAGGAAAATTTGGACCCGGATATCTCAAAGACCTAACAAGAGAACAGCTTTATCAAATGTATCATGAAGAAAAGATAAGCATGCACCAAATAGCGGGGAGGTTGAATGTAACTTTCGGGGCGATTTGGTACTGGATGAAGAAATGGGACATTCCAACCCGCTCTCACGATGACGGCTTGATCCTTTTAGGCAAGAGCGGGAGGTTTTCGGGGGAAAATAATCCAAGGTGGAATGGGGGTAAAACACTTTCGGCGCAAGGATATATTCTGAAAAGGCTTCCTGATTATTGGCGTGCTGATAACCGCGGTTATGTCCGAGAGCACATTTACGTATGGGAACAACATCACGGCAAGCATCTGCCGAGAGGGTGGGAGGTTCATCATATCAACGGAATCAAAACAGATAATCGACCAGAGAATCTTTTAGCTATGGAAGGGCATAAACACAAAGAATACATTCCAGCCCTTCAAGAGCGTATCAGAGAATTAGAACAGGAGATAGAGAGGTTGAGAAATGGACACTCAGATAATACCAATCAATAATCCAAATCGTGAACAAATTGACCTTATTCGTCGCACGATAGCCAAAGGCGCCAGCGACGACGAACTACAGCTGTTCGTCATTCAGGCCCAGCGCACCGGTCTTGACCCATTCGCCCGCCAGATTTACGCTATCAAGCGATG
>Ga0208957_1001159_pt1 | contig 14562 bp, 15 predicted proteins | sample RifOxyA1_FD_184029 | JGI IMG/M metagenome (GOLD analysis project Ga0208957, IMG submission 184029) | Groundwater microbial communities from Rifle, Colorado - Rifle Oxygen_injection A1 (SPAdes) | ecosystem: Environmental > Aquatic > Deep subsurface > Groundwater | place: Rifle, Colorado, United... | reverse complement strand
AGTATCAGCCACGGTTTTTGGATTGTTTCCAGGTGGGCGCGTTCCCGCCATAATACCTACTCCTCTATCGCTGTAATTTGGTTTTTCGGCGACTAGCCCCGCTCCGAACATTAAAGTTTCGACGGCAGTCGCGGTGTTAAAACCTGTGCAATTTGAAGTTTCCGTTTGCTTGATTTGAGTTTCAGATTCAGGCACATCATTACTCCAATCCGAATCGGGACGCAAAACTTTCCGGGGCAGTTTATTCCCGCCTAAAACATAATCTTCTTCTTTTGCAGGGACGTAGAGATAGCCAGTGTATTTCATTTTATTGTTTTAGATTTTTGCTCCGAACGCATTTCTTCTAAAGTACGCCTGATATACTCGACATTGGTTTTTATTTCTTCTTGGTTTTTTTCCACCGCGCCCAATCTGACATCTTGAACATCATTTTTTGATTTTAGGTCTCCCGCCCAAATAAAAGGCGCGCCGATACTTGCGATTAGTGCGGCAATAACGCTAATGGTTTGGATTGTTATCTGACCTTGCATATTAACCTTTGCCTTCTTCAAATATAATTTCATTCGGTATAAATTCGACATCTTCCAAAATCGGTATCTTATTTTCATTTCGATTTACCAAAAACAGCCACAAAAGAAATGTGAGAAAAATAGCGAGGGGGATAAATAATAAAGCGTTAAAGGACCTCATAGTTACTTTGTAAGTTTATTGTTTTTGTCTTACATTGACAAGAGCCCATTTATTGTCTACCCAACAATAAGTGGGCTTAGTCTGAAAATCTCCTTTTTGATAAACCGATAATGTTTCTCTAACCCAATTTGAACCCTCCCATCTTTTTATAGGCTTGCCTTTATATACGCGAGTCGGGCTGACCCCCACACCCCCAACCCGTAGTTCTTGAGAGGGAGAAACAGACGGACTTATAGACGGGCTTATACTGGGGCTGATGCTTGGGCTTAAAGATGCAGAGGGAGATTGAGAAGGCGAAATCGATGGACTAATCGAGGGACTCAATGACGCCGAAGGCGACACGGATGGGCTGATACTTGGCGAAATGGAGGGTGACAAAGAGGCCGAAGGGCTTGGACTTGGACTTATCGAGGGCGATAACGAAGGGGAAACACTCGGTGATATTGAAGGCGATAAACTAGGAGAAAGCGATGGAGATATACTCGGCGACAGAGATGGACTGATTGAGGGAGAGAGAGACGGCGAAATACTAGGGCTAATACTGGGACTCAAGGAGGCGCTAGGAGACGGCGATGGTGAAATACTTGGGCTAATGGAGGGTGATAAAGAAGCCGAGGGGCTTGGAGAAGGCGAAATACTAGGAGACAAACTTGGGGACAAAGACGGCGAGATACTTGGAGAGAGAGATGCACTAGGGCTTGGAGAGGGACTGATACTAGGGGAAAGCGAAGGACTAATTGATGGTGAAAGAGATGGCGATAAAGATGCACTAGGGCTTGGGCTAGGCGAAAGAGAGGGACTAATTGATGGTGAAATACTTGGGGAAAGCGATGGCGAAAGCGAGGCGCTAGGCGATTGAGATGGGCTGATAGAAGGAGATAACGATGGACTGATACTTGGAGAAATACTTGGCGAAAGAGAAGCGCTGGGACTTTGTGATGGGCTAATGCTTGGCGAAAGAGAGGGGCTAATGGAGGGAGAAAGAGACGGAGACAAAGAGGCGCTAGGGCTTGGGCTCGGACTGATACTGGGGGATATTGAGGGACTGATACTTGGGGAGAGAGACGGCGAAAAAGAACCCGCCGCATGTGTCACTACCAATTTTGGGTCACTGGTTGTTCCCGCGGTTTCAGCCAGAACTGAACCCGTTGCGGATAAACCGGCTACCCAACTTGGTGCAGTATTGGTTCTGTCTCCTGATTGGCGTAATCCAAGTTTGGTTATTCCTGTTTTGCTTATATTCCCCAATCCAGTGCTATTGAGGGGATAGTCGTTATAAACCGTTTTACTTAGGCTTCCTGTTGTAAGCTGGGTATCCGATTGCAGGGTCGTATTATTTACTGTTCCTTCAAAATCTCCTGCCGCTAAAGCAGTGTTGGATGCGGTGGTGGAAAGAACCAAATCGGTCGTCTGGGACAAATTGTTAACCTGTGAATCAAAGCCCACTATCGAAAATGTTGCGGCGCTTATGGTATCGCCGTCAGCAATAGCGGAAGTATCAAAGAGGAAAAATCCCCTCATCATCCCGTCAAAATTTGGAGAACTACAACTCCTTGCGTCTATAAAAGAGTTTTCGTCGCCAGCTTCCGCGTCTCTGGCGCTATGCCCAGACCCCGCTCTTAGACTTGCAAACGATTCGCAACCGCCCGCAACCTTTCTTGACATTCCATCCACGCTGGTGGATTCAGGATCTGGGTTGGGATAAAACGTAGAAACGGTATCTGTATAAACCGGATAAACAGCGGCGTTCAAAAACGAAACAGGAATAATTTTAGTAAGCAAAAAAGAACTTCCCGTTCTCTGGTATTCAACGCTTATGTTTTCTCGTTTGCGCCCGGAGGGGTTGCTATCATAAACAGTAAAGTCCTTGAGCCCAACCCCGCGTTTGCCTAAAGCTCCGGCGGCATGATGCGAAATTCCCCTCGTGGTAACCAGCGTCTGTGTTTTATTCCAAACCCGCCTTCGGACATCATGGGCCGCCAATTCTTCCCGATAAATTTCGGCGAATTTTGACCTTAGCTTTAATTTCTCTACGTCTCTCGCCTTTTTCAGATGATCCTTAATCCGTGCTTCGTCCACCGCCGTAAGAGCTTCCTTGTAATACTTAATTTCACAGTCAGAGGAATAGGATAGCTCAAATTCCAAACGAACGTCTTGAGTGACCAACGGGTCTTCTCTGAAACGAACCAGTTTTTTCAATCGCGGCGCCTTGCCGTGGGAGACCCAATAAATTAAATCAGCTTTAGGGTAAGCATCTGGATAAACAACATACTCCACTTGTCCAAAACCCAAATTCCCAGTTTCTCTTACTCCGGCAACGTCGTTAATCCCAAGCGCTCGTATAGTCTGTGTAAAGGGCGGGTCGGTGATTTTCTTTTTCTCAAAAATGTCCCATCGGTTATCCGATATAAATTCGGCCGTCCCTATGGATGACTTAGGAATTTTGACTTGGAAAGGCGCCCCAACGATGCCGAAGTGAGTCCCGTTATCCACAAGGCTCACGTCAATATCCTTAAACGTATCGTCGGAATCTAAATAATGAATCCACTTAATACGAAACTCACGCTCAATCTCGCCGAATGAGTTAACAAACGACTTGCTGTTCCACGTCCTATCGGAAAGTCTCTCGTAGAGCCTCATAATATCCTATATTATATCCCGTTTTTTAGTGTTGACAAATCCTTATCAGTCCACCCGGGCACCGGCCAGAATCGCCCAACTAACCACGATAAGGGGTGCATGGCCCTATCCCATTTATTCCCCCAAAATAAATCCTGGACTCCTTGTTTTGTTTTTGCGACCTCGCCGGAAGGCTGTGGATATGGGAAACCGAAATCCCCTCCTTGCGTTCTGAACATATGGGCATACCAAGTCTTGTGATTCACCAATACTCTCCCGCCCGAGAGCCATGTCTTAACGGCCACCTCTATCCCTTGATTGCCCCAATTCCCCAACGATTCATCGCAAAGTCCCAGTTCCCAATACTTCTCGCGAGTCGCCATAAAACACGAACCCTGTAGCGACATCGTCTCGGTAAATCCTGTTTTTCGCATTTCTTGGGTTGTCGGGCGCTTTTTGTATTCTTCAAAATACTGAAAGTGCGGCTCCGGGTCGAAACAATAAGACCAGCTTTGGGGACGCTCCTTGCCTATCCACATCATCTTGCGACGGAGTTTGTCCGGTCGCCCGCAAGCGCCACACGCCTTAGGAGTTGGCCCCTGATAAGTTTTCCACCCGCAATTATAGCACTTCCAATCAAAGACCCAAAGATTTCGCATAATTGGCACCGCCACCACATCGTCTCCGGTCTTTTCAAACCCCTCGAGCATCTTCCGGTCGAATCCTTGATCGAAAGCACAGTGCGCGTCCACCTTCATCACATATTTAGCTTTCGATAATTTAGCCGCCAAGTTAGTGGCCGCGCGTTGGCCAACAGATTCCGGCACATAAATTACGTTCACTCGCTCGTATTGAGGAATCGGCGGGTCGGCCCACGCGCCATCTAAGACGGCAATAACCTCGGTGTCCGCTTCTCTGTGCGCCAAAATATCTTCGATGGTGCGGGCAAGAAACTGCTCATTGCGAGCGGGAATTAAAATGCTTAAATCTCTCATACCTTAAACATCTCTCTTAGATTCCAATAAGGAATTTCGTCTATTGTTATTTGCCGCCAGTTGGTCGGCATATGGTTAAATTGGTCAAGAGAAAGTTTGGGTATAGTCATAGTCAGTCTGTGCCGGATATCTATATTGGGATACTCGGATTGCCACGCCTCGCTTTTATCATCAGAGAATCCGCCTATTTTTGTTCTCTTGCCGGGTTCGTACCCCATAATTCTCGCCCACTTCGGATTTTTGCTAGGGTCTTTATCGAACCCATTCTCTCTGATATAGGCCAACCTCTTAATAAAATGGTTAATAGCTAACTCACGATTGACGCACATGCCGGATAATGACCTCATCTCGTCATAGGTCACGCAGATATTTCTTCTGGGGTGACACCGCCATACGTTTGTATTGTAATAAAACGTGTCGTCTCTTGGCGGGGTAAAGTTGAAATGAGATTTATGATAAAGGACATCATGCTCGCAGAAGAATATGTATTTCTCCCCGCTTGCCTTGAGCGCCGCCAGTATCTGCTCGAACATCGTTACCGCGGATGGCTTCAGGTTCAGTACGATGTTCTTGCCGAAATTTATTGGTTCTAGTGAACAGCTAACCACGGAAAGACCAGACATCTCAATATGCTCACGTACAAGCCCCTCCAACATCCAGTCGGCTTTTAGTTGAGACAGTCTATTGTCGGTATAATAGATGATGCCTTTCATAACTATTTTGCGAAAAACCAGCACGGGTGCCTGTCGTCCGGGTACGGATTATGTTTATCTTGTTCAATAACCCGCAAAGAAATCTTATGCTTGGCAACGTATTCATCCACGGCTTCAATCACCCCGCGATTGCCGGTGCGGGATACTTCGTAATTATGGCCATACACAACTCCGCCCAAACGAACCTTAGGGCTCCATGCCTCTATGTCTCTTTTCACTCCCTGATAGGAATGGTCTGCGTCAATAAATACAAAATCTAAACTCCCGTCGGGAATATCTTTCGCTACTTCAACGCTATCCCCCATTATTATTGTCGCGCCGGGATACCGAGCGAGCGTTTCTTCGGCTAAACTGTAGGCGCGCGGATTTCTATTCCACAAATCAACGCACAGAAGCGACAAATTAGGAATGTAATCCAGTAAAACACGCGCGTGGTAAGCGAAGTCAACCCCAATTTCCGCTCCTTTTGTAAAACCAAGTTCCGCTAAATACTTAGCGATTTCTATTCTGTTTTTCATAAGCTGAATCTTTTCATTAACCAGTCAAAATCGTGTTTTCGCTCCGCCCACTGGTTATTAAGCCAAAACTCCCTTGAATACGTATTACCTTGCTTAATTTCTCCACCATCCAACCCCATCGTCCGTTTGAACTTCCGGTGTTTATGCGCATACCAAGTATTTTTATTTATCATTACCTTTCCTCCGCCAAGCCAAGTTTTTAGGGCAATCTCCATCGGTTCTTGGGCGAACGTACCATACCCCTTCTCTTGAAGCCCGCCGAGCCTATCCCAGTGTTCGCGAGACATCACCCAACAAGACCCTTGGAATACCATGTTTTCGTCCACTAAAATATTCTTTCTTTCTCTGGTTCTGGTAACCCACTGCACCCCGTGGAGCTTGTCGGGCGTTACCGCGATGCGCTCATAAACTATCGGAGCGTCGGGCATCACTTCCCACTTCTCCGTATCGAGCTTGTATCTCATAGGGGAAACCACCCAATTATCTTCGATTTCTGCCAGAAGTTTTAGGTCAAAATCTTTATCAAACACGCAGTGGGCATCAGTTTTCAGAAGATACTTGCCCGAAGACGCTTCTACTCCTCGATTCACGCTTCCCCTAAGCCCGATACGTCGCTCATTAAACAAGGTCTCTGCCCCGTTCACCTCGGCGAATGTTCCATCTAACACCGCAACTATTTCTATCTCTCCTCCCGCTTTCGCCCTCAAGTCGTCTATCGTCTTTTGCAGACACGGGTCTTTCGCCGAAGGGATTATTACAGATAACCTCATATTCGCCATTTCTTTTTAACCTCATCATAATACGGTCTCCATAAATCGTGAGCGTATTTTAGATTGGGCAGATAGTCCGTATTTCCGTAGCTGTGAGTTCGGGGGAAACTAACGTGTTTATGGGCAAACCAAGTATTCTTATTCACCATCAGCTTGCCACCAGCTTGCCAAGTCTTGAAAACCATTTCGTGCGAGTCTTGATACATTGGCCCGTACCCCTCGGTTTCTAACTCTCCAATAACCTTGTTCCACCACTCATGGGACATCACCCACATCGAGCCTTGCATTGCCATTGTTTCATCTATGGGGATGCCGGCCCGCTCCTTGGCTCTTTCTTCCCATGGAATACCCGTAAATTTTTTGGTGTACCCCGCCGTTTGAATAACTAGTTTCTCGTAATCCACATAGGGCATATCCATTACTTCCCACTTAACGGTATCTAAAAAGTACCTGCGGGCGGTAACAATCCAATCCGGCTGGCAGTCTTTGGTTAAAATTACATCAAACCCCTCGCCGAACATACAGTGCTCATCCGTACGCATAATAAATTCGCCCCGCGAAAGGGCGACGCCGGCGTTGATGGCTTCTCTCATCCCACGATTCTTGCCGAGATGTATCACGCGAACTCGCGGGTCTTGCTTAATCGGGGCTATAGGCCAATAGCCATCTAAAACAGCGATAACCTCAATTTCACCTTTCGCGTTTTCCAACACCGACTCGATTGTTTTGTGAAGTAGAGGATCACGATAACTTGGTATGATAATGCTTAACATTTTATCAACTAATATCAATCCAAAGATCGTTTGTTTGGGGATTTTCCGGTCTGGCTTCTGAAATAGTAATTCTATGAGTACCCTCTACGGCCTCCACGACTAATCTTGCTTTACCTGAAAGGGTTTCTAACTTGTCTCTAATTTGTTGCGGGGTTAATTGTAATGCGGGAGTGGGGGCGCTCACGGTTTTATTATCCGATTTCATCGTCCGCATTTTATCATAAATAAAATTCATGCCCTCCCGTTGTTCTTTCGCCATCTTCTCATATTCCTCATACATCTTCCCCATTCCGCGTTTATGTTCTGCCATCATTCCGTCCTTCATACCAAAAATTTCTTTTTTAAGCGAGGAGAAATTCCCCAAGTTTCCTTCTTTAAGTTTCTCTGTTATCTCGTTCATCATCGAATGCATCATTTCCATTGATTTTTGATGGTCTTCCAAAACCTTTTTCTGAACTTTTGTAACCAATTCAATAACCGCCTTAAAGGATTTCAAGAAATCGTCCTTTTTTAGGATGTCTGACGCTTTCATTACGATTTGCATTTCTTCTTCGGGCATATTGATTACTTATCTTTAATATGGTATAAGGATAGTATGTTTAATGTCTTATGATAGGATAGGTATGAAGATTCTTGTTGTTTTATTTGCTCTTGCAGTCATCACTGGAATCATCGCTTTGATTATAGCATTTCCGCTTCCAGCGATTGCTATAATTCTATTGTTAATTTTTTTTCGGTGACTGGAAGATTGGAATAAGGCCGAAAAAGAGTAGTTCTATTGACAAGTTCTATAAAATTTAATATAATTGAATTATGCGGTTAGTTCAGCGGTAGAACGTTGCTCTGATACAGCAAAAGTCGTGGGTTCGATTCCCTCACCGCATACTACTTTTTTACTATATTCATTAACCATGGTTTTACTGGTTTACCATACCAATCCTTACTAATAAGGATGCGGTAGTTTTCATTTTCCAAAATTATTCTATTTTGTGTTTCTTCTTTTATTGGCAATGTATCAATAAGGTTTTTTATATCATTTTCTTCTAAATCAAGTTCTTTACCAAGTATTTTTTCCTGTCCAAACCCAGTAGATTTTCCTATTGGGGTTTCTCCTTGCCGTAAGGCAATTGCACCAAACCGTTTTGAATTTATTTGACCAACAAGTTCATTTCTTATGCCCGTAGTTGATGGGATTGCGCCCTTACCTAAAGGGACAGATTCAAATGTTTTTATCAATCCTTCATCTGTTTTCTCTTTGAGGGCTTTTTCTATAATATCCAAGTTTCTTCTTAGTTGAGATTCAATATCTATCGCATTCATTACTTTATATCCCGCACCCCGTGGAAGTAATCCACCAACAAAACCACGAATTGAACCTCCAGTTAATACGTCAAGATATTTTGCTACAAAGTGTCCGGCTTTTTCAACCAATCCTCGTTCATTGATTCTTTGTTGTAATTTATTTACCGCTTCAATGTTTTTATCAATGAGTCGTTTTGAATCATAAAGAGCAGAAAGTTTTTCATCTATTGCCTTTGCTTCTTCACCACCCAAACCTTGTCGGGCGACATTTTTAAGACCGCTACGAGTTTGTTCGTATGCTTGTGCATTTACACTTGTAAGAGGATCTCCGATTTTACTAAACGCTTTTGAACCGAACTCTATATTATATATTCGAGAAATATCGTTGACTTCTTTTCGAGTAAGACCCTCTCTATTCGCACGAGCAATCATCTCATTTATTTCTCCTAACGCGGTATTATCTCCAATTTTATTATAAAGTTCTGAAAGATTACCCAATGCACGGCTTACGTAATCGGTGATTGCTATAGTACCCCCTTTAGTTTCTTTTGTAGCAAGTTGTCTAAGATTATAGATTGTCGGGTCTTTCAAAAGCTCGTCATCTACTTGTTTCGCTAATGTAGGAATGGCTTTATTGACCCGATCTCCTAATTCTTTGAATGTTTTTACTCCCGATGTATCTACTGTTCCCAAAGCCAATTCTAACTGCTTTACGTCTCCGGCCTTACCTTGTGCAATTTGCCCCAATGCCTGTTCTTTCGTTCGAGGAGGGGTTATGAGGGTTTTTCCCTTCTCTACCACCCTTTCTACGCCCTCTTTTGCCATCTGAAAGCCCTCCTGGACAGTTTCCCTTGCTCCACCAGTCAAATCCTTGGTTAATACTCTTTTAAGCGCGCCAGGGGCAAATTCCGTAAGAGGTTTTGCCAAGAATTTTAATAATTCTGGGCTTTTTTGGACTACTTCTTTTTCTAATGCGGTTGAAATTGTTTTACTCAATCCCAATGAAATAACAGGTAAATCCAATGCAATATCAATCCATTCAGCAATATTTTCATTTGCACCCATTTTTTTCAAAGAATTTCCTACTTCACCCATACGTCTTTCGGAAGTAACGCCACCAGCTAATTCGTTTACTACAGTTGGCAAATCTTCTGCCGTTTCTGTATAAGGAGCTATTGCGGCGGCAATTCTTCTTCCAGTTGGAGTAAATCCAGTAATCTCGCCAACCGCTTTACCAAATTCTTTCGCTTGCCCTACTGGACTTGCCAATTTTTGTGCTTCTATTTCTGCGGCTTGAGCTTCAGCACGGGCTTGTAAAATACGAGAAGATTCCTGCCGTCCGGCGGGTTTGATTCCCAATCTTTGAGCTTTTTGTAATAAGGTTTCTGCCATATTATTCAAGTTCCATAAGTAACTTTATCTGTTCTTCAGAATATCCTGCGGCTCGTAATTGGTCAGCTTCAGTATTTGTTTGAGTCGGGCCACCACCCAATGCTCGTGCTTTGGCTTTAATAGCTAAGTCCTTAATTCGATTCAATTCGGCTTTGAAATCCTCCTCACTTACTCTATATCTTCCAGTCCCAATTCCATCTTTTTTAATCTCCCAAGTTCCTATTTTTGTTGCCGCGCTTTGAAGGAGTATACGTTCTTGGTCTGAAAGCGCACCAAGCGTTCCACCACGCGCCTTCAAATTCACAAGAGTATCAATCGTCTCTTTATTTACGAGTTGTGTAACTCCGGCGGCAAATTCAGCTCGTGCGGCCTTATCTATTGCAAATGGCGTAAATCTACCTATTGGATAAACCCCAACTGAACCTTTTAGTCCGGCACCACTTAATAAGCTATCTATAAGAGAAATTTTGTCTTGCAGAATTTCTGAAGTTGCTTCTGCGGTTGCTACCGGATTGAGCTTTTGAGAATCTTTGAACTTATCATAATCTAGTTTTTGTTGGTCAAGTGCGTGTCCTAAATTGAATTGTCTTGCATCTTCTCTAAACTTTTCAACTGAAAGATTATAGGTTGCTGTTTGTAAATCTCTTTGGAATTGTTTTTCCTCTTGTTTCTGTCTAAATTCTTCCCCCAGAGTACGACTCGCCAAAGTAAGTGCACGATTGGGGTCTTTCTCGCGTTCCAATAATTGTTGGGTTTCAACATCACCTCCGTTTAGCGCAAATTGCATACGAATATCCATAACTTTATTTGCGTTTTCTTTTTGTTCATTCAATATCCGGTTTCTTTCACCCAATAAAATACCCAAAGCATCAGCACGTTTTTTATCGTATCTTTCAAGCGCATCCCTATTTATTGAATATGTAGCTTTAAGAAATTCTAATTGAGCTACCTTCGGAGCAAATTCCAGCTCTACGACTCTATTGGCTTGTTGTTGAGCAAAAGATGCTTGTCCTTGTAATGTTTGTGCAATCGCAGACAACCCTAATGCTTTAATGGTATTTTTCCTTAAATCCGATTCTGTCATCAATCTCTGCTGTCCTACTCCAGCCCGTCCGGCAAATTCTTCCTGAATCTGTAAAGGAATGGCCGCCGCTTCTTTTTGAAGGGTTTGAATTTGTCCCATTACGTCCCCAAGCTGTTTTTGGAATCCTGGAAGCCCTGCGGTTTCTTCTGCTTTAAATTGCACGGCCTGTTGTCCTCCTAATGACTTCGTAACGTCAAGAAGCATTTTTGATATTTCGTCTTGAGTTCCTTCTTGCGGAGGTGGTTGCTGATATTGAGTTATTATTGAATTGAGCGAAGAAAGATAATCTGGTTCTTGTCGTATTTGGGGAAGTGAAAGCGGTGTTACCGGCGTAAGCGAAGCCGAAGTAATAGCCGAAGGCGGCTGTTCAGTAAACTGACCAGTTTTAACATCAATCCTCCCTCCGATTGGGTTTCCTTTTTCGTCTATAAGCTCCCCGGTTGGTGATACTGGCATAATGTATCTATGCGGTTATTCCAAAATTAGTAATTGCTGTTCTAATTGAATTTACTGCGGTTACAATACTTTGAACGTCTACTTGAACATACGAACCGCTTTGTGTAGCCGGCGCAGAAATCGCTCCTGCTTGAATTACTGGCGTAACTCCATATACCGAAATTTTCTCACTGGTTGTTGTGCCAATCTTCAACCCATTCGTGAGTCCTGTTTGTATCGAAACCCCATCCGCAAACTGCATATTCTTATAGATAAAAAATCTGTCTGAAAATATAAATTTCGATAGTTCTTCGCGGATGATTCGGCGCACGTCTTGGTCTGTAAGGGGTGGCATAAAATTAACTAATCATAGACACGTTTTCCGGTTACGCGCTCTTTAATCGAAATACCGGTTATTCCTGCGCGACCCGCAGAGCTTCCGACCATAAGCCGGAGTTCTTTATAATCTTTCGGAAGTCCGGTAACCGCTGAATACGAAATCTCATTCCCAGAAGCGGTATTTTGAAAAATCTGTGTGAATGAAGTATCTTCGTCCGTAAGATACGAAAGTGTAATTACTTGATTTACAATGAGCGGTTCAAAAGTAACCGTAACACCTTCCAAGTCCTTTTTTAATGACGAGTCGCCTCCAGTAAGAAAAATTGTCTCAAATTGCGATGTTGCGGCGTATGTTGATAAATCTGTTGTTCGGTTGCAATTATAGGTAGCCCCTCCAACCGCATACGCAATCGTCAAATAATCTCCCAATAGCTGAAATCCTTTTGCGGTATCCGTGCCGTCAAAGGTGGTAGAGTTGTCCCATCTTCGCTCAATCGCAACCGCCATATTCCCTGACTTCGTAAACCCGATAGACCAAATCCCCGCAGTTCTTCCGGTTTGTCCGAACATCTCAACCGACATCATAAAGTACACCCGATTGTTCTTTTTTTGCTGTCCGCCGAAATATGCGGTACTTGCTGATGTTTTGAACTCGGCAAACGTATCTACCTTTGAACCTCCCCATACTTTGAAATATATCCGTGGATTTTCGATTGAGGCCGTAGTCGGGCTTGAGCTTACTCCCACAATATATCCGTTTAATTCTTCGGCGACATCAAGATTCTCTGAACCCCATTCAATCGTTTCATTCCAACTTACCGCATTCATATCCCATAAAAAGATTCTCGATTTTCCACCGATTGAAACTGGCTTTGTAGCTATACCGAGTAAATTTCCATATTCAAAAAGAACGGTAGGTATGCAGTTTGTTGGAAGTACAAGTTTTATCCCAGTTCCTCCATTATCCCATGTTCCCGCGTTATTTTCCGCAACCCACGCTCCTGACGAAGTCGCATATCCAACATATAATTTATCATTTTTTGAATGGACTAACCCTTGTGTGATAGCCGCCTCATTATTATCAGTCAAAAACGCCTTCGTAAGTGATGTCCCGTTCATTGTGTTAGTTCCAATGTTATACTCGGCGATGTCCGTACCAGACACAAATGTAGCATTTGACCCATCTCTACAAAAATAAATCTTTCCTTTATATTCAACAAATAATCTCTCTGAAAATCCCCATTGAGTATCAGCGTTTGACCCTGCTAAATCCCACGCTCCCGAAGGGATGCTTGCTCGCTTGAAGATAGTCGCGTTGGTTTGCGCAACCGTCTCATTATCGCAACCCAATGCATATTGAGCCGTTCCCGATTGCGAAGTGCCATATGAAAGAAATTTGCACAATTTAGCGTTGTTCACAGTATAAGGAGAAGTAAAGCCGTCCGCAGACATACTTAATTGCGGCATAAGCCGTCCTTGAAAAGAAAATATATCAAAGCCAAGTATCCGATTTGAAAATCGAGCGTCTTTTTTACGCACATCGGAAGTCATCCCTCCGTCAAAATTCGTGGCTTCCGTCAAAATTGTATCTCCTGTTTTTAGCATATTGCTTATTTATTCAATAAATCCAACCGTATCAACAAAAAGCGACACTGTAGGCGTATCTCCGGTAAGAGATGCGACATCATATTCAAATACTTCCCCCGAATCCAAAGGAACAATAAACTGTCCAGTTCCCCGATTAAGGATATTAGCCACCTGCGGCATAACATCGAGGCGCGGCAGATTACTGGTCGCCGATGAACCATTTTGACGAAATTGCGCCCTACAACCTATACCACCACTGACAGAAGAAAACGTGCAATCCAGTTTTACGTTGATAATCACGAATCTGGCGACATCTGGTGTTGTTGTTGAAGTAATATCTACATCCGTGAATGTACCCGCAGTAAATGTCGCCCGATTTACTGAATTAACTGGTGTCGTCAAAAACTTGACCGCTCCCACTTGATCCCCCGCAACATTCAATGTCCCAGAAATCTGTGCCATGCCCGCAATCTCTACGTTTCTCTGTGTTGTGGTGGAAATACCTACCCCCAAAGCCCCCACAATCATTTGTGAGGTCGAAGCTAACCCAGAAACCTGCAAACTTGTCGTAGTGGCGTTAGTCGTTGTAGCTTTCGCAAAATCGTGTATTCCCGTCCAATTATATGTGGCGGCTTGGTCTATAGCAGAGATTTCCCAAGTTGGAGCCGATACCCCCCCATTAGACTGCAAAAATTGACCCGATGAACCCCAACCAACAACGGTTTTAACAATTCCCGTCCCATTCCCCAAAAGAAGCTGATTTGACGAAAGCGTGGTAGAACCAGTACCACCCAAAGGAACTGTAACCGTCGTAAACCCAGAAGCCAGAGAGCCGCTTGACAAAGCTCCAACTGTAACAAGGTTAGAAAGCGTAGTGATGGCGGCGATAGAAGATGACGAAACCTCAATCTTGCCATCATTAAGATTCGTAAAATTGGTGTTTATGGTCGCGCGCGAATCAGAAATCCTATCGGTAGATTGTATAGTAGTTATAGTACTGCCTAATTGTTCGTGTTTTCTAAAATCAAGATATTCAATGTACTTCAAAGGAACATAGTTATAAACACCTACGGTGGTAACTATACTCAATATAATTGTCGCTATAAGATTAAACATTAGCTTTTTGAATCGTTGGTGATGGTTACCATATTTTTTGATGCTCCAGTCTGCATTGGAGTATGGGGCGTTTCCCACGTTCCTTCGGCTTCTGCCCATATGTCGTCGTATTCGCCAATCGTAACCAACGCCGCCGCATTCTTTGAATCGTTGGTTACTGTTACTAGATTTTTAGAATCATTTACAACATCAACTGCCATAATTTTAAGTATAATTAATGCTTTTCATC
>Ga0208957_1001156_pt1 | contig 14594 bp, 21 predicted proteins | sample RifOxyA1_FD_184029 | JGI IMG/M metagenome (GOLD analysis project Ga0208957, IMG submission 184029) | Groundwater microbial communities from Rifle, Colorado - Rifle Oxygen_injection A1 (SPAdes) | ecosystem: Environmental > Aquatic > Deep subsurface > Groundwater | place: Rifle, Colorado, United... | reverse complement strand
CAACCTCTAAGGTCGAGATAACCGCCAATGCTCTTAGGCAATGTTATCACTTTAAGGTCGCAACCGCTAAGGTCGAGATAACCGCCAATGCTCTTAGGCAATGTTATCCCTTTAAGGTCGCAACCTCTAAGGTCGAGATAACCGCCATTGTAATGCTTAACGCAATAATTAAAAAAGTAAGTAAAATTAATAAATCTATTTTTAAAACTTTCCTCGTACTCGTTTTTGTCCTGTCTGAAATTGTCATTATATCTTAGTTCTAGCGTTCCATCTGGCATGTAATGCCCCTCTTGCCATATTTTGTTATCCAGTTTTAAATGCTTCTCTGTTTCACCGTGGGAGTTTAAATCCCACACTGCAATCTCCGGCTTTCCGTCTGCATCTGGCTTGTGAAAGAAACTTATAAATTCACACATTATAACAACCCTCCTTTGGCTTTAATCTCGCTATATATACTTTTCCCTCTTGGTGTGTTATCCCCGAAATGCACCCCACTATTTACCAGTGACTTCTCTAAACTCATTCTCACATTTAACCCAATACCCTCCTCTGTCATAGACTTAATATCTTGATGCAGTTTTTCCACTTCCGCTTGTAGACATATCATCCCCATACGGTCAAGGTGCAATAGTTCCACAACCTCGGACTTTATTTTCTTTAGTAAGGTCTGCTTGTCCGCACCTTTTTTACTATCTATATCGTATTTCGCCATTAATTCCAGTGTCAACTTAGCTTCTTTCCTATCTATATTCTGTTTCGCTTCCAGATGTGCCTTGTATTTCTCATTGTAGGTGTCTGTGAGAAGTTTTCGGGCTTCCGGTATTAGAGCAAGTGCTTTATCGATATCGGTTAGTTGCATTTTTCCTCCATAATTTAATCATTATAGCATATTACAGAACCAATGTCAAGGGTTATTTTTCTTAATACCGTCTATTGTTTTCTTTACAACGTAAAACTTACGTGAACATTGTTTTTTTTATCATCTATCCAAGTAAAAATATCTGCATTGTTTACCTTTATCATAACCTTTTCTTAATCCCCATCGATAAGCAAGAGCAGTAATAGTATTTAACAAACCTGATACTTCTTTTTTGTTATCAATAGAATAAGGTTTTAATATTAAAAACAATACCTTTTCTTTTACAATCTCTATTTCAGCACTTAGTTTATTATTCTCTTCGTCTGTCATTTCCCCTCCTCTATTGCCTTTTCTAATTGTTGTTTTTCTACTGACATACAACCTTCCTCAACTATTCCTTTTTCGTTAAAAGTTCCTTCACAATTTTCACTTTTACATTTTTCTAATCCTTCGCATTTGTGTTTATATGCAGGAAAACATTCTGCTAAGTGGTCGCAATCACAAGGCATTAAATCTTCAAGTAAACAAGAACAGTAATAATCTAAGTCAATTAAACCGTCAAAGCCATTATCCTTTAGATATTTTGATATTATTTCTCTTATGTTCATCTTTCCTCCTGTATTGCTTTTTCTGCTTCAATTTCTGACAATAATAAATCCCTATCTATCGCCGTCAGAGGTGTATCATCTATTGCTTTTAGTCCTTTGTATTTGTGCATTGTCTTTATTATTTGAATCGCCTTCTCCAACCCTAACTTATATCCTTTTGCTACTCCTCTTGTTTCGCCTTGTTTTATATGGTCAGTAAAACATTCTACGCAAAAACTATTGTGATGTTCTCTACCTTGCCTTCTGCCTTCCAATAGGGCGAGGGTTTCGAGTTCGTCTAACACTCCAGAGCAAACACTACCGCATGTATCTTCATCATAGTCAAAACATCCTATTTTCTGTTTTCTACAGTCATCAAATACTTTACTTTTCCCCTCTTCATAATTACTCTCTTTCTCTTGTTTGGGTTCTGGCTTATTTAGCTCATCTATTTTTTTTCCCCAAGCATCAGGATAATCTCCCGACACTTCTGGTTTCGGCATAAGTTTTACTACGCAATTAAATATTTCTCTTATTGGTCTTGCTATGCAAAAACCACCTACATTTATCCCTATTAAGTTTGACTTTGTTTTGAAGATAGACGGGCTGTAAAAATCCCCTTCCTTCTCTCTCCATAATTCAACATCTTCATTTTTACAACTCTTTTGCTCAGTCATTCTCCTTTCCCTCCGCTAGACATTGTTTGCATTTAAGAGTTCTTGGCTGATTTCTATACCATTCACTTTCAAATCCAATATGCCCATATTTTGCACAAACACTATTTGCACCAGTGGTATCAAGTGACATATGTTCGCAGGTCTTATAATTATTATTTTCGCAATACTTCCCTTTTGGTACACTCATTTTACCTCCGTTTGTTTTTCTACATCCAATTCTCTTTTAATGACCGATATTTTATAGCCAATGTTGCTTACATAACAAATTATTTTATCTTCTTCTGTTGTGTTCTGTAAACCTTTAGCCGATACTTCTATTTCTTTTGCCAACTTATTTATCAATTCTTTTTGTGTCATTTTCCCTCCCTTAGATTTCTCATTTATTGTACCATAATTCTTTCCACTTGTCAACAACTATTTTACCGTGTTTAACACAAACACTAATGCACCAATCACCGCAAGAAACAACCCCACCGCCACCAAACTAACCATAAAATCGCCTTTTATCTGATTTAATCTCCTGCTCATTTTTTCTCCTTTTTGGTCATTTTTGGTGTTTTTCGGGAGAGCTTGTCAAGCTTTAACTGAAATATCCACCAAATAAAAACCCTTATTCTACCAATCCAACAGAATGTTTTTAAAAAAACTTCTGTTTTCTCTTGACAAACCCGAAAAAAAAGTGTATAATAGATATGTGGTATCTTCTACAAGCTTCATAAATCATACAGTGATATATCGGGCAGTCGCCCTAATGTAAACGGTTAGTATGTAGCAAAAGGTTTAGAACGAACAGCAAGGACAGAAAACAAACCCAGCCGAACAATAACCCTCCCGACTTAATAACCCGATACCAACTGTTCTTAATCTTGGTAATTATAGTTCTTGAAATGTTAATCATAAGATTAACAGCTTCCGTACAAATTGGAGTTAATAAAATCTTGCTCATCTTCTAATCCTCTTGTTATCTCCCCGATAATATCTCTCTGGGTAGTTAAAATGCTTTCCGTGTTTTCTAGTTCCTCAATATCAATTATCTTTTCTATATCTTTTATCTTTTTCATATTTGCTCCTTTTAACTTTCTATATTTTTAATAAACTTTGACATTTCTTTTTTGTTATTAAAAATCTTAATATCCCAAAATTCGCTTCCGTCCCTATGTTTCTTTATTCCGTCATAGTAACTAACAACATATTTTGCCTTGCCGATATTGTATTGTATATTGTATTTCATCTTACCCCCTTGTAATATTCATTAACAAACCCTCTAAACTTTTCTAATGCTTCTAGTGTTTCCTTTTTGTGTTCCTTGATGTATTGTATACGTTCCTTGCCTTCTGGTAGCCCTTTACCCACCCACCAGACCCCTTTTAGGGCTTCTATTGCTTCTAGGCGTTCCGGTAGCTTAAAATCGTAGGTGGTTAGAATATGAGCTATTTTGTCAAACCCCACCATTAAGGGGTTTTTCCAGTCATCAATAAGGGCTATTGTACTGTCAATCCCTTCTGATGTGATCCTGTCAGTCAAAATGTCCCTTTTCACTATTTGTATATCGTTTAAATAATCTTGTTTTGTCATAATTCCCCCCTTATTCCTGCCCTATTGGTTAGGGCTTACCGTGTTATTCTAATTCTAATAATTCTAAATACATTTCAGAACACTTAATAAATGACTTGTCATTAAACATTGTATTGTAAGCCCTGTTTTTACCATAAACTAAAATATTATTAAAATTTGTCCTTATTTCATTTTTAACCTGATGGACTGTACCGCCTTGCCACCCTAAAAACCATATAACATTTTCAAGCGTCCACTTTTCTATAAACTCTTCAATTTTCTTTTCCATTTTCCCTACCCCCATTTCCCTTTACTATCTGGTTATTATCATACTAACAAAACATTGTTATTTTGTCAATAGTTATTTTTTAGATAGTTTGTAAATGCTTATGTATCAAGCATATAATAGCATAAAATAATTATTTTAATTACAGAAAAAACGCCACAATTAGAAAAAACTTACAGGAATAATAAAACGGGATTATACACTACACTACACTACTACACTTATAGGTGTAACAGATATATAATCGGCTATACTAACCAACAATAACAGGTAGTAAGTGGTATATCATACCATATAGGGTGTAATATCGCCACAATCGATTTTAAGCAGGGTCAATAAAGCTAGGGTATATAACCTATGGTTAGTAGTGTTTAAACTCAGCAGAAGGCAACGTGAGAAGGTTTTGCAATGCTAATATAAAACCATTAGCAATAGACCAAGGCAATCGCTAGTATATAAAAAGCGGGGTTAACACCCTAAAAACTTACCTATATACCAATAAAGCTCTTAACTATAGCTTTTTTGTCTTTTTCTTTGTTCTTATATAACTTAATAGCAGTCTTACAGTGCTACTATAGAGCTAGTAGCAATAGAGCAAAAGCAGTCAGTAATGGTAAAGACTTACAACCTGCAAAAGGGGATTAAAGCATAGTGTTAGATAGCTCGTAAAGTGCCTTAAACTATATCTTATTAAACACTACTATGATAATACTACAGAAAGTAAAAGGTTTCAAATGAAACTATCTAATAGTTGAAGTAGTTTGCAATAAAGCATATAAAACAATATAATATGGACTATTAAGAGCAAAAGCAAACAAAGCAAGAGCAATGCAATGAGCAGTATAGGTGCAGTTAGTAGGTGTTAAAGCCATTTCATATATACCAATACACCCAATAACAGGCAATAGTACAACATAGCGTTTTTGCTAAGTGCTTATGTATCAGGCATATTATGCTGTATTTCTGTTAGAATGCAACCTTTTCGCCTCGAGATGTGTCTAATGTGTATATACACTATAATTGGAGGGTAAATGATTTGTAGATATTGCGGAAATAGTTATAATATAATGCTTTCTGACGGTTTATATTGCAGTAAACAATGCCAAAGTGCAGGACGCAAACAAACAAGGGAAGACCAAAAAACAAGAACAACTTGCACATCCTGGGTAAACATAAGAAACACTGTAAGGAAAAGGGATAATTGGACTTGTCAAATATGTGGAAAGAAAAAAGGTATCACTCTTCACTGTCATCACATAATACCATATAGAGCAAGTAAAGATAATAGTATTGATAACCTCATAACTCTTTGTAGTTCTTGTCATAGTAAAGAAGAAAGAAAGTATTATAATAGTTTATGGTTCGACACTATAAAATAAAATACTGATATAATCAGCACAAAGTCTCACTTTCACTAGCGAGACATCACTTACTGCCAGGGCTTTCCAGTGATAAACAAAGCAGGGTATACGCCATAACCCTTATAACGTATAGCATATGTGTTGCTGTTCAATGCTATGTGCTACTATGCTATTGCACTTGTCCCAGAAGCCCAATGCCACCCGAGAGTGTAATATGACTATGCACCCCCACATCTGATTCCAAATTGTCCGATAAGTGCTTATTCTATAATGACTTTTCTTAATAAGTGGCTGTAAAATTTGATTTTATAATCAAAGTATCAAAATATGGGTAATTATCAAAGAAAAGGTATGGAAGTTGGTATAGAAGGTTCTGAAAATTATGATTACTTAGTGTCTGGGGGGTTGTCCGAAGCTGTCGGAGAACGGTACTATTTGGGGTAAGTGTTAAGTTTATTATGTAAGTCCTTACGTGTCAGGGATATTTTGTACAGGTGGTTTTCGGCGATATAATTATCCACAATTTGTAGATTTTAAATCGTCTTATGTTATAATATGTTTAATGAATTTGGCAATAGTTATCCACAGGTTGGATGTTTTGGAAAACAGTTATTAACAAAGATAAGCAATTTTAGTTAACATAATATTTCTAAATCTGTGGATTAGGTTGTGGATTGCGGTTTGTTTTTTTGGTTCTTTTCCTGTCAAATTCGGGCTTATTACCTTAGAAAGTAGTAGTTATATTTAATAAAAGCTTTTATAATTAAGTGCTTTAAGAGCTTTAACCCCATACCAACCCTCTTTTAACCTTTATCCCCTATAGTCCCCTTTTTCCTTACTCCCTTCCTTTCCCCTTTTTAAAGGATTTCTGAAAAACAGGAAAACAATAAATATGAGATTTATCTGGTTAAGTGAAAATGATGGTCGTGACCAACCACTGTAATGGGTCTAAATCGCACCACGTTTCGTTCTAGTGCATTTTTTTTAAGTTTTGGTATCAGAGTACCACAATCGGTTTTGAACTCGTTTAAATCAATCGTAGAGAGGTTTTTAATGTCGTTTAGGGCTTAACTCATTATGTATCAGAGGTATATCGTATGCATTATTTAATACGGCTTCTATATATAGATAAATTTCAACCATTTTTGTTGTGTTAAAATTTACAGTAGTTACCCAACGAGGAACTATCGAAAATAATACCACATAAAATCTGTGGATTAGACTGTGGATAATTTTTCTGCTTATAGGCGTTTGTCACAAAATCACGAAAAACACAAAAACAAAACCCTTATAGAATAAGCCCAACAGAGCCGTTTTGAAAACCGTTCTGTTATCTATTGACAAAGTGCGAAAAAATTGCTATAATAGAGTATGGGGGAAAAAACACCTGACAGTAAAGAAGATAAGCATATACCCTGCAATATGTGTGGTAAGGACACCAAGGTATCTTCAACTGCTGTAGACGTTATTTGTGCAAGGTGTGTTGTGGATATTCAGGAAGAAATGAATTATGAAGGAAAGAACATCTTTGAAGATAAATCACCGAGCGTTCTCGGGCAAGTTACTTAGGTAACTACTAGGGGAGCTATCCATATAGGATTGAGACTCCCCAACGAAAATTAGCACTAGAAAGAGGATAAAGTGGAAGAAACAAAAGTTACTGAACCCAAAGTTGGGGGAAAACGGGCTGGAGCAGGTAGACCAAAGTCCAAAACCGTAGTAGACGAAGAATCAAGTAATAAAGCCCAAGCGGGTATGATGAAACTCTACAAACTCGCTCTTGGTAATTTAAAGAAAGATATGACATCATCAGATGAGAAGATAAGACAAAATGCTTCTCTGTATGTATCAAGAACCGTAATACCCGACAAGATAGAAGCCAAAGACCCATCGGAGGGCTTAAGTGTTTCAGAAATCGCTTCCAGAGTATTTGCACTCTTCACTGCTAAACTTAACGAATACAGAAATAATGGCAGTGTTAAACCTAATGTCGAAAGACGAATTGAAACAGATGTACCAAGACCTTCTGACGTTGGAGGATTACAAGACAACAAGGAAGATAGATTACTATGTCCCGCACCAGAAGCAGTTGCAGTTCCACAAGAGCCAAAAGCGTAAGAGAGTTTTCTTTGGAGCAAATGGAGCGGGCAAAACGCAGGGAATGGCTGCCGAGGTTTACTACTTTGTAAGTGGCAAACACCCATATAGAAACGATATTAAAATACCTTGTGATGTTTGGGTTGTATCAGTAGATTATCCTACAAGCAAGGGAGTAGCAGAAAAGAAAATTAAGGAATTATTCCCGTTAGATGAAATAAAGAAATGGAATGAAGCAGACCGAATACTAGAGATGAAGAATGGAAGTACGGTAGGATTTAAGTGCCTCCGTGGAGACCAAGAAGTATTACTTTCAGATGGGACATATAAAAGTATTTCTTCGATTAACGCTGGTGACGAGATTTCCGTAAGAAGTCACTTTGGTCGTGGCGGGGTATTAGATAAAACTGGCAAAATAAAGACTGTATTTTCCGGTAAAAAGAGTAAACTTATAAGGTTAATTTTTTCAGGAAATAGAGAAATAGTTTGCTCTCCTGAACACAGAATATTTAATGGATTAAACTGGAAAAAAGCGGAAGAATTTAAAACACACGATACCGTACCATATTATGGAGTTGCTGAACCAAAGAAAGCAAAAGAGTATAATTTATCTCCGTGGTTGTTGGGATTTATACTGGGAGATGGGTGTATAACTGGGAAATCGGTAAAAGTATGCATTTATGATAAAGATATATATGATAAATGCAAGTACGAAGCTAATTCAATAGGATTATTATTAACGCACGACGGGAGTAAGGGAAGTTATAGCATAACACAGGGAAGAAGTGGGTGTGGTTTTTACAGTAAAAGGAATAACAAGGGATATGCAACAGCGTCTCGTAAAAGTTGGTACATGGAACACCTTAAAGAAATTGGTTTGTGGGGTAAAAAATCAAGAAGCAAGTTTGTACCAGACGATATCTTTAAGTCAAACAACAGATGCGTCGCAGAGTTTTTATCTGGATTATTATCTGCTGACGGAACAATAAAAACAGATAAAAAAATTATTTCTCTAGCCACGTCTTCTAAAAAAATGGCAATAGACGTGCAAAGACTATTTGATAGATTCGGTATCAAAACAGCCAATAGATATATTAGACAAACAGATAGTTACAGAGTAGAAACACAGGGAGAGTTTTATACTAAATTATTTTCTAGTGTAATACCTTGGTTTAAATATAAAGAAAAATACTGGAATATAGTTAATGGATGTAAAGACTCACAAAAGACACACAAGTTGTACATTAAAAAAATAGAAACAGTTGATGACGACTGGGTGTTTGATATAGATGTCCCAGAAACAAAATGTTATACAATAGCAGGATGTGTAGCTGTTCATAATAGTTGTGACAGTGGCAGAATCAAATTTCAAGGAACTAGAAAAAGATTAATTGCGTTCGATGAAGAACCCACAGAAGATATTTATGACGAGTGTTTAGCAAGACAACACGCTAACGAACCACTAGATGTGATATTCTCTATGACCCCTCTTTTAGGTAAGTCATTTATGTATGAAAGATTGTACGAACCTTGGATGAACCAAGACCCAGATGCAGATGACGTGGAAGTGATAACGGCTTCGATTTACGATAACGAATATTCTTCTGCGGAAGTTGTTAAGAATTTAGAACGGTCTTTCAAAGGAACGCCAGACGAAAGGTCAAGATTGTTTGGAGAGTTCACAAGCAAGAGCGGGGTGTTGTATCCGTTGTGGAATCGGAAGATACATTTAGTAAAACCTAATACAAAGTATATTGATGAGAAATGGACTGTTGTCAGAGCTGTCGACCCACATCCGGCGACCTCAATATACTGCCTTTTCTTGGCGGTATCTCCAGCGGGTGAAAGTTTTTTAGTTAAGGAATATGTTTCTAAACCAACAGCAACTATAGCAGAGGCAGCAAAAGATATACTTCGATTATCCGAAGGAATGAATATTCTCTACACGGTAATTGATACCTCGGCGAATGCACAGGAAAGAACATCTGGTAAAACAACTGCTCAATTATTTAGAGACCAAGGTATACCAGTAAGAAATGCTATTAAGGATTTAGAAAGTGGTTATCATTGTTGTTCTATGGCTTTAAAAGGTGAAGTTGGCACAGATAGAGAAACTGGAAAGGAAATAGATATTCATAAGTTCTTTGTCTTTGATGATTTAAAAGAGTTTATATACCAAGTGGAACACACGGTCTGGGATGACTCTTCAAATAAAAGAGATATCGACCCCAAGCAAAAACAAAAGAAAAAACGAGACCATTTTATGGACTGTTGGAGATATTTAATGCGACAAAAGGTTGAACATATCCCAGAATTTATTTCAGGGGATTCCCCATACAGAAGTGGAAAATTTGGTTTGTATTAATGGTTAAATCAACTTACTTCGTTAAGAAATGGGGAAAGATGTTGCATATCTATGACCCTATTTTTAGACGTAATTTCTGGTACCAAAAAGTTAAAGACAAAGAAGAATCTAAGAAGATATTTAAAAAACTTGGAATAGATTATGAGTTCAAAGATAACACAAGTGGTGGTTTTGCTGTTTATGAGAAGTTCGGTCAAGAGATATGTATAATGTGGACTGGCGGTAAAAGCAATGATATAGTTCACGAGTGTACACACGCAACAAGATGGGTTATGGAAATGGCGGGAATAGAACATACCAAAGAAACAGATGAAATATACGCTTACCATACTGCCTTTTTATTTAGAGCAATAACCCAATTGGGGAGATAAGATGAAAGCCAAACGCAATAGTCTGATGAGAAGAAGCCAAAAGAGAAAATCATACACAAAGAGAAAGGGTCGTACAAACCCTATGTTATCTATGAAGAGAAAAATGACAATGGCGAGGTATTAAGTGGAAAAGAAAACAGAGAAAATAGTTCAGCCAGAAAGCCCTATAGACACAAAATTTATATACGGACAGGACATTAGTCTAAGCAAAGAAAGACAGAAAGAGATAGTTGAATATTTCAGGAAACAAATATCTGATGCAAAAGAACACAGGAAAGACAAGGAAGCAGAGTGGCAAGAGAATTATGACTTACTAAATAACATAAGACCTGCTAAGTCCGAGCCTTGGGCTGGTGCGACAAACACACCCTTGCCAATGGCTGCGGAACTTAACGATACTGTGTTTGAAAATGTTATGGATAGATACCAGAACCCTAACGGAATATATAACGTAAACGGTCTTGATGAATATTCAATGCAATACGAAGAAGATGTTGAGGACTTTATTAATGCTAGGTTAGAATTAGACCCTGACGAATTTAAAACTATAGATAAGTTAGTACACAGATTTGTTCACGATGACACCTGCGTTATGTTGCAGACAATGGAATTGTGCGATAAACCCAGACTTAAATGGGAAAAGAAAGGTGGAGTTGTTGGTGCGGTTGCGGGTGTGGCGGATAAAGTCGCTGGGGCATTTGGAGCCAAGACATCATTTGGATATAACCTTGTAAAAGAATATGACGAATATGTTAAACCTAAAACTGTTGTTTACGCAATGGAAGATGTTATAGTCCCTATCGGGGCTGTAGATGATGTAGACAAGGTTCCGTTTGTTGCGTTTGTAGATTGGAAAACCAAGGAAGATGCAAAAGAAAAGAACTTCTACACTCCCAATTATTATAAGAATTTAGATGAGTTGGATAAGGTATCTCCGACAGATAGTAGAGATGCTGGAACAGAACAGGTTAATGAGATAGCAAATCTTTCTGGTGATAATCCTTCTGCACTTCCTTTTATCTGTTTATACGGTAAATACGATTTAGATAAGACAGGGGAACGTAAGGATGTTTATTTAGTATTTGAATATAGTTCTGGAATATTTTTAAGGTGTTCTCATTTACAGACATTCCACGGTGGTAGACCTGCCATATCTGGTTCAATGATACCAGTACCGGGGAAGTGGTATGGCACGTCTTTAACAACCATATTGAAGCCCTTGCAGTATGAAGCAGAGGCGATAAACAATCAGACATTAGACAACTGGAATTTATGCGTTAATAAGGTTCTAAAGCGGGTTAAGGGAACGAAGATAAAGACATCAAACGGATATGTTAAACCGGGTATGATAGTAGATGTTGATAACGAAACAGATTTAACTATGTTGAATTTAGGAACCGTAGATTATAACTCCCTTCCCCTATTAAACAAGATTATAGGGTTTGAGAATACAAGGGCTGGTATAAGTCCTGCTTATGGTGGAAACACCGATAGTTCCGACCCTAGAGCTTCTGGCAAGAAAACTGGTATGTTGATAGCCCAGAGTTCCTTGAGGGTTAAGATATTTGTTTATAGATTTAATTCTATGATGGAGAAAAGAGCCAAGATGATAGTGTCTGGCTTTGCACAGCACGGGGATAAGGAACTGGATTATCGTATTTGGGACTATAAGACTAATTCTTATGTTATTAAAAAACTCGATAGAGATGTTCTACAAAACGGAAAGTTCCAATATGTGTTGAACGGATTATCTATGGCCGGGTCTAAGGATGCGGAGAAACAAGACGAGTTATTCCTTTATGATATGTTGTTAAAGAGTCCGATATTCTCTCAACCGCCTAGCGTGTTGGCACAGTTTGCACCTGCACAACTTAGAACGTTAATAGAGAATACAAGACAGTTGTTCAGGAAGTATGATAAATCTCAAATGGAAAGATTGGTTCCTAATCACGAAGAATTATTGCAGTCGCTAGAACAGACAGTAATGGCAAAAATAGAGGGCGAACTTAAACAGGCGGCAGCACAAATTATGCAACAGTCAAAACTAAGTCCCGGTGAGCAGCAACTTGCTATGGCTGGGCAAGGAGAACAGAGTGGAAATAATCCCGCTTCCCAATCGAGTCCTATGCAGGGTATGTCCCAAGGACAGTAAGATAGTCTTACTAAAGACTAGAAAGAGAAGAACCGAAACAAAGATAGCAGAAGTGATGAAGTGCGGAGATGGTGTTAAATCCGTAGAGAAAGGAAGTAAGATAGTAATAAGTGGTTATTCTGGTAGAAAGTTAAAGAAAGATAATGTCGAGTATTTAGTAATAGATGAATCAGAAATACAGGCGGTGGTCAATGTCTGAAATATATTTACAGTTTAAGGATGGAGAAGGCTGGAAGGTTATAGAACGGTCTATTATAGAAGAGCTGTTAAACTATAAAGGCAAGTTGGCGGCACTTCCTAGAAATATAGAGAACACTAAAGACCCAATAGCTTTCACCATAAAGAGTGTAGAATTGGCAACACAGATAAGAACATTAGAACAGGTATTAGAAATGCCAGAAGAAATACTAAAGAAACTAGAAGAAGAAAATAAACAATAGGCATTTGCTCTTTGACATACGTTATAGAACATTTGTACTATTGTTATTGTACTGATAGCTTAGCAGAGCGTTAAACTGCGAGGAGTGTAAATGGAGAATATCCCAGTCGTAAAAACAGATGCTACAGAGAAACCCGGTAGCGAATCAGCTTCGACAACTGATAACAAGGGAACCACCGAACCAGCAAAAGGCACGTCTTCTCCAGACGATAAAGGGAGTAGCCAAGATGCTGAGAGGGGAAACGTCCCCACTTCAAGACTCAATGAGGTGATAGGACAGAGGAATGTAGAAAGGCAGAAGAGAGAAGAACTGGAAAGGAAAGTAAGGGAATTGGAATCACGGTTTTCGGCACCTGCACCTGTACAACAGAGCGGTGGCGACACTGATGAGATATTCACCAATCCCAACGGGGTCATTGATAAAAGAGTGAACCCTCGAATGTCTGCTGTAGAACAACAGTTAAATAACATTGAAGCCCAGAATATGGAATCTTCTCTTAGGTCGGATTATGAGTCCAACCCTGTTCTGCAAAAGATGTACGGTTCCTACGGTGAAATGGCTTATGCTTTAGATACCTACGCCTCACAGATTGGATTCAATAAGGTTCTTACACCCAGAGAACGCAGACTTGTATACTCTAACTTTATAGAAGCAAAAAAGGGAGATATGATAAACGTTGCTATGGATTTAGGAAGAGAGGAAGAAAAGAAACGCAGGGAAATTATCCCCACAACTTCTGATGTAGCAGGTTCCAATGTAGTACCTGTGAAGGGGAAAGAAATAAGCCTCTCCAAAGAAGAAATGGCTTTTATGGACAAAATTGGTTTAACCAAGGAAGCATATAAGGCATTTATGGAGAAGGCAGAGATTAAAGGGACCAAGACCAGCGTCAAACATCCCGACCTTTAAGGAGGAACTATGGCTATCAAATCATCGAAAGTCGAAGAAGAAGTGCCAGAGATAAAAAGCGAAGACACGGCAGTGAAGCATAAGTTTGGTAAAAAAAGCCCGTTCTCGTTCAAAAGATGGGATTATAGGGATAAGAACCATGCTTATAGATATATTAACCTAGACGATGCTGAAAGGCGTACCGACGAGGGTTATGCGATTGTATCTAAAGAAGAGGTTGAGAAAATTAAACCTATTGCTGGTAAGTTCAATGCTTCTGGTGCTTGGGAACTAAGGGGTACTATCCTCATGCGTTGTCTTCTTTCTGTTTGCAAAGAACGTAATAAATACCACCAGAATATGTGGAAAACGCAAATTTCTGGAGATAAACAGAGATTACAAGAGGAAGCGGATAAGAACGATGTAGAGTTAATTGACAATCGTTAATGTTCCTCCCTCTGTAATTACGAGGAGGATTTAACATGGCTGTACAAACAGTAAGACGTAGTGAATACGTGGGAGAGCTTAACGGCGACCACGGGTCAATGTTGTCTTTCCCTGAAGCGGCAACCCAGACGTTTAAATGCGGCGACTTGGTGTATCTTGCTTCTGGAAAGGTGACAGTGTGTCCTGATAACGGTGTAACGATTATGGGTGTTGCTGCGACTGATGCGACCGGAACGACTGATACCGCTATCAATGTAGTTGTTTTAACACCTTCAAGTATCTTATCACTGTCGGTGTACAATTCTACTGCTGCTTCTGCTATTACTGCGGTAGCACAGGTTGGATTGAAATATCCTATTGAAAATGTTTCTGATGTAATTAGGATAGACAATTCAGACCAGACGACACCTTCTTTGGTGGTGATAGGAATAGACAAGCGTGATAATATGGTTGTCGGCGACCAGTATGGTCGTTATCTCTGCACGGTTATGTCTGCTTGTTTACAGACAG
>Ga0208957_1001155_pt1 | contig 14612 bp, 9 predicted proteins | sample RifOxyA1_FD_184029 | JGI IMG/M metagenome (GOLD analysis project Ga0208957, IMG submission 184029) | Groundwater microbial communities from Rifle, Colorado - Rifle Oxygen_injection A1 (SPAdes) | ecosystem: Environmental > Aquatic > Deep subsurface > Groundwater | place: Rifle, Colorado, United... | reverse complement strand
TCTGGATCACTAATAATTTGAGTTGCATCATCACTACAAAATGGGCCAGGTACACATTCAATAGTCGGATCTAATTTAACATTCGCTCCGCCTTGTCCAATATCCACATAGTAAGCGGTTTTATCTTCAGTTAGTTTCACCTCATAATATTTACCCGGTTCAATTATATAAATTAACTTTCCACTTTTTTCAATGATACCTTTGTAACCAGTTACTTCTTGTTGGAATAATACATAATTTGTTATAGCACCTATGGGGATTCTATCTGGAACTATTTGTATCGCTTTCATTGGTTGATTAGCTAAACTTGCTTTATAACAGGTGTTGGTAACTCTTAAAAATCCTGTTTCTACCGAACTTAAACAAAATACTTCCGCACTGAATTTATAACTATCATCAGAATCTACGTTTTTAACAATTATCCTTTCTCCTTGGTTAACGTAAGTAATCTCTTCTAAATTTCCAGTACACTGTTTTCCAGCTAAAGAACCGCCTATAAAAGAAGTAAGTTTTGTACATGAACCGTCTAAGTAAGAGTTAGCAGATTTATCACATTTATAAATTGTGGGATAAAACCCAGGTAGTTGATAAGAGGAACATTCGTAAGATAAATCACAGCCTTTCAATGCATCGCCAGAAATAACCATATCATAACCAGATAAACCGCTATTGCAGTCAAAGATATATTCTCCTTCTTGGCCTATATCACCCCTTCTCACTTCTGGACTTCCAGGACAATTATCACATATAATATGTCCATATTGTGGAATATATACCTTTTTGCCATTTCCGTTGAATACGGTTTGTTCACTTCGTATAAATGCAATAATGACCAAAGCAGAAAATATAACAAATAAAATAATTCCTCCAACAAAGAGTGTATTCTTAGATTTTTTTTTCATATTTCTGATTATATTAACCTCAACAAATATTTAAATCTATTGCATTACTATTCGGATCATACATAAATTTTGATCCGAAATACAATACATTTTAGGGAAACCTAACTCCATAATTTTATCATATTCATTACACACAGCCCCCCCTTCTAAAAAATGATCATTAAGTCCGGTTAGTCTATACTAACAACTACTTTGAGAAGATATAATTTGATAATTTTCGCAGCAAACATTATTTATATTACATTGTGTCCAATTAAATTCGTTTTCAGGAGCAATATTGAATCAACGGTAAATATGGTTAAGAGTAAGTTTGGGAGTAAAGTAATAAGTAAATCATGAAATGCACAAGTAAACGAAATATTATGTAAACTAAAATATAATAAGCTTTGTTTACCAAAGGTATTTCTTTCAAAAGTATTTTTTCTTTTTCTATACTTTGGATCATCCAATAAATAAAAACGGATGTAAAAACTATAATAACCAACATCCCAACAAAAAATGTATATTTCTTCTGTCTTTTCTTTGATTTGTTTACCATAATAAAACACTTATTTAGGGATTATTTGTCCAATATGCGTACCTATATCAACCTTAACACTACACTTTTCAAAGTCCCTTGTGAACACATCTCCATTTTGAATCATCTCTCCTTTTGCTTTTCCGCAGTTAATATTTAATTTATCTTTAACGGCATTATACGTAGTTACGGAGATATCATATGTATGGTGGGCGTTACATGCAGGATTTAAGTAAGATTTATCTCCTATCCCTAACATAAAAGAACCGATAGAATAATCTAAATCTGAGACTAAACAACCTTCTACTTGGGAATAAGCTAAAAAATATTTATTATTTTTAGATGCAAAATTATGGGCTGAGAGAGATCTTTCACTTGTTCTTTTAGGTGTACCGTCAGTTCTCAATCCATTATCATAATCTTGGGTGTCTCTATAGTAAACAACCCCATTAGTCCATTTGCCCATCATAAAAATTTCATCCATGCCACCACTTGTAGACTTAAATAATTCTTCGGCCGCATTTTTTCCCTGCCCAGCATAATTTAGATACGTGTCACCCATAGTTACATATTCTACTGCATTTATTATAAATATTTTATTTTCTGAAGCAAACTTACTTCCCACTAAATTCAAATAAGAAGTGGTTTCCATCTGCCAATCAGTTATAGATGTAAATTGATCTATTTTGTTTAAATAATTTCCATAAGGCTGTACTGTAACCACATCCATAAACAAACCATCAAAACCATCGGTTTTTACTTCAGTTAAAAACTGGGTAGCTGAATAATCTCTCCATCCGCTTTTTGGATTCATAAGATAGCATAGATGTGTTTGTGTTCCATCTCCTAACAATCTTACTGCTGCAGGATCCATAATAAGCTTTCCATTTTCTGTAGCAAAATATTCAAAATGGCTTGTGTTAATAAATTCTATGCCTTCTATGGTAGTGTCCAATGCATCAGAACCATCACACAAAAAAGAAGTTTTATATTCCAAGATTTTAATATTTGGATTAACTTGTTTCATCAAGCTAATTTTATTTTGGTTAATCGAGTTTAAAATAACTAAATCATAATTTGTAGCCAAAGTTGTAGCTTTAAAATCATCTAATGGCTCATAAATCGGAAACATAAGTTTTATTTTGTTGAAAACTCCTTCTTGTGGGGGGGTAATATTAGTTACGTTTGCGGGGGTTGTTGCATTTAATCTGTTCTCTAAAACAATCACTCTACCTAACAAAGAAGAGATATCATTTAAGAGTTGATTGATAATACTCTCTTGTTCTAAACTTTTTGTTATTAACCTATCTAATTCTTTTTCTGTAGAAGTTTTAAAACCGAATAATTCTGCTATATTATCCAAAATTATGTTTAATGTACTTCTATCTTCTCCTATTTTGATAGAAAGTTCATTAAATTGTGTTTCATTGTTTACATAATACTTATTATCCATTACCTGATACAAAGTTACTTGGGTTTCATTATTAATGTATATTGTATTATTTGTAACTTGATAAATCACATCTGTTTGTGTTCGGTCTATATAGTATGTTTGATTAGTTACACCGAATATTGTTTGATTAGTTGATCCATCTGTATAAAAAACGTTGTTTGTAAGGAAATAATCTTTACTTTGATTCTCTCCGACAAAAGGTTTTATTCCCCCTTTCCCACTTGAAAAAAAAATAAAAATAAAAGTACCCAGTATGATCATTATCAAAAAAATAGTTATAACTTTAAATAAGTTCGATCTCCACATCTTTTTTATTTTATTTACCATTTTCACTTGGTTTGCTCCCGATTAAAAATGAAATAAACAAAAGTATTAGACCAAAGATCCCGGTTAAAAATGCAAAAGACTTAAATCCAAGAGTATCAAATAAATTTCTCTGAAAATAATTCTCAATTTCTTTAAGAGTAACGGGTACAACAATCCCAGTATCTTCTATTTTTTTGTTAGGTATTATCTGTATGTCACACTCACTTGGAAGATCTACTTCTTTACCCCCCCCACCACATATATAAGACATACTACTCAACAGATTATCCGCACAATTTTCTAAGTTGAGTACTATTGTACCATCAGAACAATGGTATCTAGGAATAATAATGTTATTAGAACATTTAGCTAAGTTATCTACAACCACCCCATCTTTACACAGAAGATTATAGCCCCCAGTTTCATTTATAATTGTAACTTTATTTACAATTTCTACACAATCAGAAGGAAGTTCTACCTCTTTTTGTCCCAAAAGTGTATTACACACATATTTAACAGCCATTACGGTTGTACACTCATTTACATTAAGCACTTTTCTCCCATCAGAACAAACAAATTCTTCTCTTACTGGCGTTGAAGTATAACACGTTGCTTGTTTAGTACTGTTATCTATTTCAAGTCTTCCATCACAAATATAACTCATTTTTGCTTGAGTTAAACAAGTACCATCTGATTGTAAAATTCCATTATTACAAGGGGTTACTAATCCAACAAAATCGATACATATCCCATCTTTAAGGATAGTATACTTTCCTTCCCCACATAATACCGTAAGCCCAGCGGGTTTTTCTGCAATATAAAATACAGCTACTTGTTGGTTAGCGGGGACCACATAATCCATTTCGTTTAATAATTTATCTAACACAGAAAAATCATGCCAACTTGTTAATGTTTTTTCGTCTAAGACTAAAGGTGGGTGTGCACCACAATATTTTACCGGGAGATAGGTTAATGTATCCTTGTTTACATGTTGCCCGACCCCAAATCTATCCATTACAAGTATTTGTCCAGAACCCAAAACACAAGGTACGGGTTCTACATTGATATACTGTTGAAAATAGTGAGGTCCCCACCATATAGAATAATCATAATTATAATATTTAAAACCGGCAGCATATTCAACTAAATGTTTTCCAGGGGATAATTTATTATCTTTTGTTGGTAACTGACTAAAACTTTTACAAATTCCGTTTTGAAAATGACCGATAGCTTCATCAGCCCCACATCCAGTATTGCAATAATAACGGTATTTATCAATTACTAAAGCATTAGAATCACAACTAAAACCTTTAAAGTTATCTGATTCTATCCTTTGAAGATTAATATTAACCGAGTCTCCTTCTTTAAAATAGGTATATCCCTCTTGATTAACAACTTTTATTGGTATACTACCCCCAAATTCATTAATTGGTGTTTCCCTTGGGGAGATATAACCAAACTGTATTAGGGCAGAATCTTGATTGAGAGTAGACCCCGCAATAATTTGGGTTTGTTGTTCTAAACCATAAATAAAATATAAAGATATTCCAGAGACAAACAATAAAACAATGGATAAAGCTAAACTTATTTTATATCCCAAACTCTTTCGTTTGTTTAGTTTATATTCCATTTTTTTTCCTTCTATCTTGTTTGAACCAAATATAAGCTGCAATACATCCTAAAAGAACTGTAATACTCAATAACCCCTTGTCTAAATTAGAAAAATCTTTAGCTTTACTAACTACGGGTTCTTGTGTAAAAAAAGAAGTTTTTTCCAATTCTTTAAAATATTCTTCTGGTTTTGTCAAATCTATATCCAACCTACATTTATGGTATAACTGATCACATCTTGTTTCTTGTTCTAATTTTCCTATTAAAATAGGGGCACAATGACTGTCTCTAGTACAATCTACATACTCCCAAAATGTAACTTCATGTAATAAAACTTTTTGATTTTGGTCACCAGAAGGATCAAAATCATTAAAATTGAACTTTAAACTCCTTAAAGATAGATTCCAAACAAAAGCTTCAGAAGTTACAAGGTCATAATGCTGATACTCATCTTTGTTACTTATATCTGAAAAAAAAAGAGAACCGCACTTCTGCAAACTATTTATAAAGGTATAAACCATATCGGTATCTTCTAAAGTTAAAGTAGAAAAAGAAGAACAACCTTTATTTACATAGCTTATTTTATATACATTAGACAGATCTATCCCTTGAGTAAGTTTTATAATTCCTTCTGTAACATCTGGTCTATCTTCTGTTAAAAAATCTAAATTAAAAGTATATGGCAACTCATATTCATATCTTTGTATTCTAATATCATTGGGAAATGTTGTTTGATAGATTTCTTTTCCTTTAAAAAAATAACCAAAACTAAACAAAGAAATAATAGTTAAAAACAAAAACACATAAAAATATTGCTTATACTTTTTCATTTTGTCTAATTTTTTCATTTTTTTTGTTTTACCTTTTTCGTTTTTTTATATGGTTTTTTTATAAAAAAGTATAGCCACGTACCTATCACAGGAACAAAAACTAAAATAATTATCCACAAAACTGAATCTTTCTTTTGGATAACTTTTATCAAAGACCAAACCCATACCCCAAAAGCAAACAAAAGAAATATATCTAAAATTAAAGTTTCCCACCAATCTAAAACAAACCATGCTTCATAGAACATATCTCTTGATTATGAACAAACTATATAAAGATAACTATAACTTTTTGCATTGTTGCTTTAGATAACCTTAAAAAATAAAAAAATTAATTTAGTATCTTTCTATTACAAACCGGCCATATGCACTACCGAGCGGAGAAGTAGAAGATACATTAAATCCCACATTAAAAACATTATCTCCAGGGTTTAATAAAAAATTAGTTCCTGTACCCACCGGCATATAATCTATACTATTGGTATTGTTATCTTCTAGATAATATATTCTTGCATGCAATTGTCCAGACCCTTTATAAAAAATATGCCATGCATCCGTTTTTATTTCTCCAGGATACCCATCAAAAACATAATTCATAATTGTATCGTTCAAGGGGTCATTTACCTGAACTTGTGCTGGAACTTCTTTGTAGAGTACCGCTAAGACCCCGACCAATACAACTAAACTTAAGACGGCACATATTACGACTAATCTTTTTTTATTTTCCATTATTGAAATACCTCCACATATTCTTTGATTATTAAAAGATCAACCTAATTTATAAAGATTATTATTAAATTGCATTGTTGCATCTACAAGTGTTTTAGATAACTTTTCAAGTTAGAAAAGAATTGGATCATGGCCACCAAGGCATTGGAATAATAAACCTTTGGCACCTCAATTTTACTTGTTGGTTCCATGTATCACATTGATCATGGGTCCATCCTACCTTTAAACGATCACACTCATCGTGAGTATATTGTTTACACGGTGAGGGTGAGGCTAATACTCCCATTCCAAAAATGAAAATACCTCCAACAATCAAAGTAATTATTTTGTTTTTCATTTTAAGCTTAAAAAGAAGGGGGTATATAAATACTTTTATTGTATAAAATATACCTTAAACCTTAGATGAGTAACAGTACAATAAACGAAGCTAAACCTCCCCCAGACAGAGCGATGAGTCCCAAAATTAAACTTTGTAACCCTGTTGGTCTTTTATCTTTATAAATAGCTTTAAACAACCAAAGACTGATGATAACCGCTAATAAAAAAGAACCAAATACGGCAATAAGGCCCGATGTATTCTCTAATTTATTTATTAAATTAGAAAATACTCCTAAAAGCCCACCCACTTTTATTTCTATAGGAAAAATCAAAAGTTGTTCACAATTTTCTGTTTTGGAATAGAAGTTTAGATTGGGATAATAGTCGCCTTCAATTACATCGTTTGGAACATTTAGACTATACAACAACGGTTCTTCTTTTCTTTTTGTAGGATTAATTAGAAGTGTATCATTTTTTATTTTGATAAAATCAGAACCGTTTTCCTCTTTTTTTATTACGCTCGAATCTATAGTTAAATTGTAAGACTGTAGGTTTGTTACCAAAACAAATTCATTATTTCTTACCCCACCGAGCCCCATCGTATACTTCATCGATTTGGTACCAAACTTAGAAAGTACATCAAAAAGATTTCCATCTGGACATTCTCCAGATATAATCGTAGTAGCTGTTACCCCACCACCCCCTTGAGAAACAGGTACTGGACTGGTGCTAACGCTAAAATTAACTTGTTGATAACCTACATTAGAATAATTATCGTATGCATAAACATTTAATCTGTAATCTGCATCACTACTAACCACCGCACTCGTAGAAAAAGTGGCGGAGGTTAAGGAACAACCAAAGGATGTATTTGCTACCTCTGCAGACGCTCCTCGATAAATATTATAAGTACAATTATCTAATCTATAATTTTCAGTGATTGTTCCTTCAAGACTTATTGTTTTCGAAGATAAAGTACTTCCTTGTGTAGGCGAAGTGATGGTAATAACTGGCTGAGAGTTATCGTTAGATACTGTAAAATTTATTACCGGAGAAATCCTCATATTCCCCCCAGTATCATTAACTGTCACAGAAAGATTATGGTTGGCTAGTGACACACTAGAGATCGTAAAGTTAAGACAATTTGCAATGGACGTATTAGTACCATTATCTAATTTATACCAACAATTATAAACGCCATAATCATCTATATAACTAAAATTAACAGGAATATCAGACACTAAAGATACTGAATTATTCTCTGGATTAGTTATATTCACTAAAGTGGGAGCTTGTATATCTGTAACCGAAAAATTAGAGATTGTCCTATAATAATCAGATGTATTTGTATGAACTGAATATTCATAACTCCATTGACCGATACTCCCCGTGACATTTGGAATTATGTATGTAGTCGAATTCCAAATAGAAGATGTATTCCAATTTCCAGAAAAAATAGTAGCATTTTGACTACCAAAAAGAAGAGTACCATTCGGTGCAGTTAGATTAAAATAAACCGCAGTTATTCTATTATTCCTAGGATCTGAAATGTTTACCGATAAAAAAGAAGATATGTGCGCCCTTAGCGGATCGGGGGTAGTATAATTTTCTAAGATTATTGGAGATTGATTGGAGTATAACCTAACAAAATACCGATTAATTGTTGGATTTTTGTTTCCTCGATCATATCTAATAAACCAATCATCGTAAAGGGTTAGATTAGAACCCATACTAAAATAAATATTTTTAGCTGAAGGGGGATATGTAGCAAAAGAGGCGTTATTATACTCCAATACATAGCTATAAGTAGAAGAGCCATTATTAAGAATTATCCACCATGATGTCTCGTTAATCCCCTCTTCCAAAGTACCCCATGTATTAGAAAAAGATAAATTTATGGGGAGAATATCTGTCCCGCTTAAATTATAAACTTGTTGTACATAATCAGAGTTGTTTGTTGAAGTGTGGATCCCAGCACCGATATATCTTTCTGGAAGATCGTTTGATAAATAAAGCATAGCTATATCTGGTCCAGTATAATTATGAAAAAATATACTTACTTTAGATACAAAATTAGATAAATTTGTATTAACCGAAGGATTTCCGTTGATATTCTCTAAGTTCACATAATGAGGATTAGAGCTCTTATTGCTTTGTACACTTCTGGATCCCGTATATCTATATGTTGTATTGAAAGTATAAAAACCCCCCACCGTATTTATTCTGTTTGTATCAGCAAGATCGTTGTTAGTTTCTCCGTCTATTGCAAAAGAAAAAATATCTTTTAAACTCGCCCTAGGATAACCAGTAAAACAAGAATAATAAATTTCTATTTCAAATGTTTTATTGTAACCCAGTGTAGTATTTGTCCATAATTCCGTATTCTTAATCCCAAAAGCAGAGAAGTTATAATATTTTAATACTTCATTTGTATCGTTCCTTACAAGAAATATATTAGGGTTAGAAGTCCAGCCATATGTACTTGTATCTAACGAAATATTAAATTCCAAAGAAGGATACGTATAATTTTCATTGTGTATTATCTGATGGGAAACCATTTGTTGACAAGAAACATTATAATAATCATATTGAGCATATATCTTTCCTTGAACAACTAATTGATTATCTACTAAGAAGTTTCCTAAGAAAGCGTGCTCTTTTTCACGTAATCTTCTAGCGCCTACTTTTACTGTAAGACATTCATCTTTATTTAATTTTTTTAAACGTTCTTTTGTTTCATTTGAAGTGGTTTTATTAAACATCTTTTGTTCTATGGATTCCTCACTAATCAATGTTAGGTTATAATCCAACAAATCTAAATTTCCCTTGGTTTTCGGAATCTCTCTAAACTCATATTTTTTGAGACTAACATTTTCTTTTTCTTGTATATAAATTGTCGGAACGTAACTTCCGTTATAAGAAATAGAACTATTAATATATACTACAGAAAAATTAGAGAGAGGATTATTGTCCAAATTACAAATCTCATAAACTGAGAACGGTTCGATTATATCTTGTAAGGTATACAATAAAGTTACCTCTTCTTTTTTTCCAAAAAGGTTATCTCCGAAAGATAGTAAAAAAATTAAAAAAACCATGGCCATCGTAATTATTTTTCTTTTTTTATTCATTTGAGATCACATCAACAAAAGATATACTAAAACAATTGACAAAGATAAAACAAACGAAAGTAAACTGGATAAGGTCGAATTGTTAGACAGTCTTTTAAATATTGCATAAAATGACAAAGACAATACCAACATAACAACAATAAAAATCATTAGAGGATAATAAGGAACACACCTGTCTTCTTCAGAAACTTTAAGTATATCAACACATTTTTTTTGAGTTAATTCTTTCCATTTTAATTTTAAAATTTTAATTAAATGGACAGTATTCTCCTCACTAAATAACTGAACAAAGTCACTGTATTCACCCCTTAAAATATCGCCTATTTCACTCAAGTTTGAAAGATTAATTGGCGGAAATGGAGTGGTGACTATTGTGTGATTATACTGCTCAACAACTCCCCCAGAACTTCCTCCCCCTTCTTCTTCGGCAGCAGAAATTTTTACTGTAAATGTAAAAATATCACTCCATGTAGAATTAAGATTATCTTTAGCTAATACTCTCCAATAATAACCTCCGTTATTTAAAGTAACATCCAAATAACTTAACGAAATCGAAGAATTTACAAAGGATACACTACTAAAATCTGAATTATCATCTATTTCTAAAAGGTAAGTTATAGTATCTCCATCTATATCTGTAGCATTAGACCAAACAAAATGAGTATTGGCAGTACTAAATACTGAATTGTTTATCGGAGCGATTAGGCTAACATTTGTGGGTGGAGAATTACGAATAAGAATGTTGTTACTCAAAAAGACGTAACCATCATCAAAACCATCATTAGGAGTTACAGCAACTGAATAATTATTACTTGAATTACTAGCTAAAGAATGTAGTGAACTTCTAAAATTATTAGAATTGTTAATAGCAACTATTTCTTCTAAGATTAATGATCTATTAAAAATCATAACATTATCTATTGAACCAGAAAAAAATTGGTATCCGCTCTCATTAAGACCAATAGTAATATTATTTCCAGTGATGTTTATTGGATATTGAACTGGCATTTTAACAACACCATCAACAAAGTAAGTACTATCATTTTTAGCTATAAATGACCATGATGTTGATGTTGAGTTCTTAATCCATAATATTAAAGAATTTTTAGTATCTGTAACTGTAGTAGCCATATAATCATTACTACCATCAAAAACCCATCCAGAACTATTTGAACTTAAGGTTGTATATCCCCCAGAAACATTACAAATTGCCCCATAACTAGTAGCATTTTTACTATAGCTAGAATAATCTTTAACTAAACTTTTATTGGAATCACATTCCATTCCTAAATTTAAAACAGCAATAGACTTATTATTTTCCCTCCAGTCATAAATTAAAGATAAATTTTGAGAATTATTGTCTTCTTCAGTCCAAACAATATTCTGAACACTTAGATTTTCATTAGTAAAATTAGTACCATATGTTGAATTAATAAACAAATTTAAAGAGCCTAAATGATTAACTAAAAAAGAACCATCACTTAAATTTATATTTCCTCCTGTATCATTAACATAAATCGTATAATTAGTAACTCGACCAAAACTATTATTTAAAGTCATATTTCCCTGCCAATAAGGGCCAGTCATACTCATTAATCCCTCAAATATTTTATTGCCTAAGGTTCTGGTATCCTTCCATATCACAACCCAAACAGATTCTACTTTAGTATCATTGATTCCACTAACTAAAAAACTAGCATTCTGACCAACCACTCCATAAGAAGTGGCATTAACAATATTCCTATAGTTATCAGTAATATTATTTAATGTTGTAGTCATGTTATCCCAAATAAATATATTATTACTAAAAGATGTATTAGCATTTATAGAACCATTATTGGGGGTGATCACAACAGAATAATTATTTAATAAAGTTAATTGTGAAGAATGTAGTAAATTGTTATAATTGCCAGAACTATTCATGGCAACTACTTCAGATGTGTTTAAGGATTTGTTTATTACAAATAAATTATCTATTGTACCATTAAAGTAAAGATTAGTAGCTCCATCAACATAATAATGTCCTAAAAGTGGCTTGCTTGTTGTTTGATGTCTTATACTTGCAGTAGTTGTTTCTTTTAACACACCATCAATATATAAAGTAACAGAGGTATCATTCATAACACAAACTGCAAAATACCATTTATTTATAGAAGCCTGTGCATTCATATCTGCTCTATATAATGTATTTGTGTTATATAAATCACAAGTTATTCCTGCATTTACAGCAGAACTAACCTCTAAATTGTAACCATCATCATCACCACTAGATTCAGCATTAGAAAAAATACCAAAATTGGCATTAATTGGCTGAGAATACATTATAAACCATGCACCATAACTAAAGTTTCTGGTTAAATCCAAATTAGTATTCTCTTCTATCCTTACAGAGCCATTTATCCCATTGAATATCCATCCTGAACTATTTGTAGTTAAATTATTATAACCCCCAAATATACTGCAATTTAAATCTTTAGCATTAGAAACAGTACCATTATTTTTCCATGTTGAATAATCAGTTACTCTGGATTTATTATTAAAATCACATTCCATTCCAAGATTTAATAGCATCAAAGAATTGTTATTCTCTCTCCAATCATAAATAAACGAATTATTTGCACCATTTGATACAGAAATAAATGCAGTTAAATTCTCATTCGTAAAATTAGTTCCTTTTGTTGAATTAATAAACAAACTATCGATAGTAGCTAGAGGAGTTAAAGCATATACAAAAAGGCACATAATAACAACTAACAAAAAAATAATGAGAAACTCATAGACTTTCTGTTTTAACATTCTATTCTACAAAGCCCCCTTCTTTTTATTCTTTTTGATTTAAAAAAAATAACCATCAATAGTCTCCAGAGGAAAACGTGGGTTTTTTGTTAAAGGAAAGTATAATATAGCTAATAGTGAAAATAAAGATTAAGCCATAAGTAATAAATCCAACTGTTCTAACTGCATCCATTCCATAAACCACCACCGATTTAACAACTAAATTATTTATTTGGTGAAAGACAATCCATGGAATAATCGAACCGATTAAGATAACCGATGCGGATCCTATTAAACCAAAAACAAATGTAGACGTTAACGCTGCTTCATCGTTTCCATACACAATTGAATGATAACCCATCCATAACAATCCAAATAAAATAATGAATAAAAGGGAGAGTCCCCAATATAAAAGTCCTTTTTCTATTTTTAACCGATATAAACCCCATGATAAAAATCCTAAAGCTAAAGATATCAAAACACCGAATACAATTGTTTCTGAAGATGCTGCTGGCTCCATAGAAAGCCAAATTTCAGCACTAGGAACCACCTCCATTGTAATTTGAGGAACATCAGATAAAACTGTATTTGTTGCTGTTGTAGAAACTAAACTCAAAAACCCAAAAAAAAGTATGCTTATTAAGAATAATTTTAACGGATTATTAAAAATTCTTATTTTGTTGATACCTCCTATTCCTTTAGAAGGATCATGAATAATCGCATTCACCCACCCATACCGAACATATGCTTTTTTATCTGTTCTGATAATATTTTCTATAACCTTTAAAATAAGGTATAATAACAAAGCACCTGCACCAATCGCATAATAAAAACTAGTTTTGATCAAAGATTCACTAAAGATACCTACTCTTTCGATAGGCACACCTGCAGTAGTTACAGTTGCAGATGCACCGCCTGCCACAAACAAAACAAAATAAGGCAGTATAAACATAAATAAAAATATCCAGATAGCAAAGCCAGCTACCTCTGCCCACTCCGCCATTTTAGATCGATTAGTCTTAAAATTCATGAGATTGATATGAAAGCAAACTATAAAAGTGTATCCCTAAACAGATGTTTAATCCTTCTCTTCTTTATTTTATTTTTAAAAGGTCCGACTTTCCTTTCGCAGGAATGACCCAAAGAAAAATTTTAGAAAGGATTTTTGAGGCAAGACTTGCAATCCCAAGTTTACAATGAATTTTATACGATATCTTTAAAAGTTATATTAATTTTTTGTGGAATGTTAAAAATATAATCTGGAGCACCCACATCAATATACGTTCCCTTTTCTGATAGTTCTTCGAAAACAACAGTATCATACCCGTAGTTAGGTATTCGCACCCCATCCAAAAGCCTAAACTCTATAAAATCATATTCACTCAATTCGTTTGTAGTTTTTATATCTAATTCTATTGTCTTATTCTCATTAAAGTAAGACCATTGCATATCAAAACATTTATCAACTTCATGATATAATCGTATTGGCGGGCTCATTGTAAATAGAATACACTCTTTTCCGACCAAATGATCATTTGCACAATATTGGTACCTATCATCTTCATTTTCTTCATCATCAAAAGAATAATTTAACCAACCTTCAGGATATTCACAGATATCTACCCTATCTTTTATAGAAACATAAATGATCCCAGGAGTCCATTTAAAACAGATAGCTGATTTTTGAAAGTACCCCTCATATACCCCAATATTTACTTTTAGTTTATTAATCTGATTCGGTTTTAATAGAACTAATGTTCCATTTTCTAAATTTTCGTTGTCTGTCAATAATTCGAAATTTGGAGTGCCATAAGGAAATAATTCACATTCAAAAACATCTTCCTCATCTGTTATATTCCCAGAAGTGTATATCCCTTGTCTTAAATAATGATCCCGACTGTAACACTCTACTGTATATTGTTGGTTTGGTAACAGATTACCCTCAGACCAACTATTATTAAATGTATATGATGTACTATTAAACAACCCCCCACTAAACAAGATTTTTCCATTTAATTGTTCTTTGGTTATATAATCTATGTT
>Ga0208957_1001151_pt1 | contig 14625 bp, 10 predicted proteins | sample RifOxyA1_FD_184029 | JGI IMG/M metagenome (GOLD analysis project Ga0208957, IMG submission 184029) | Groundwater microbial communities from Rifle, Colorado - Rifle Oxygen_injection A1 (SPAdes) | ecosystem: Environmental > Aquatic > Deep subsurface > Groundwater | place: Rifle, Colorado, United... | reverse complement strand
TAAAATTCTTCGCTGCTGCGCGAATGAGGGCAACTCCACCAATGTCTATCTTTTCTATAATTTCTTTCCCGACGCTTTCGGTCGGGACCCCGATCCCTTCAGGCGTCGGGGCCTCTGTGCCACCTTTCGCTAAAGTTTCCTCAAATGGATAAAGGTCCACAATCACTAAATCAATGTCTTCTATTTTGTGTTTAGCTTTTTCTTTTTGGTCTTCCACATTATCTCGGCGATTTAAAATACCGCCAAAAATTTGCGGTTGAAGAGTTTTTACTCTTCCTCCAAAAACTGCGGGGAAATTTGTGATTGTTTCCACTTCTGTTACAGGAATTTTCATTTTACGGATAAATTCTGCCGTTCCGCCGGTAGAAATTATTTTTATTTTATGTTTATGAAGCAACTTGATAATTTCATCAAGTCCGTCTTTATTAAAAACTGAAACTAATGCCGAGTTAATCTTTTTCATTACAAAAGCATTCTAGCATAATGTTTCTTTTACTCAAATTGTCTACTAACTTTTACATATGTTCGAGATAGTAGACAAAATTAAAAAGCCGTAAGACTTTTCTCTCGAAAAGCCCAAACGGCTTTTGATTCTTAATTTCCGGCTAGGGAGCCCTCTTGCGAGGGCTCCCTCAAGCCAAGTTGATTCGGAGCATTTAGCTCCAGTTGTTTTGCTGATCAATGATGGGTGGCTGTTCTTCCTCAACCGTATGAAAGGCTGTAAGGAGTAACGTCAGCAGACCTCCCACCATAAACAGCACACAAGACCAAGGCAACGATGGTGGGCCTTTTGTCATCTTCTTTGCTCCTTCCTTCGTGGACATGCCACAGCAGAAGGCGATGGCTCCACTCATTGCCCATAATCCGATGAATCCTGCGATGAAGGCCCACCAAGAATCGCAGACAAACCACCACCGAACCATGCAGATGATGATGATGATTAACGCGAAAAGCGGCCCGGGGCCGTGTTCGAATTTTGGCTTCATGTTTCTCTCCTTGTCTTTCTACTGCTTTTGACCACGCGATCTCCCTGTGGAGTGGCGTTTCTTTTGGTCAAAGATGTGTTGTGTCACTCGACAGTTTTTTGACCTACAGTCTCCACTGCTTTTGTTGTAAGCTGGTCTAGCTTATTAGTTCAAATTACTCCATCACCATACTGCCATATTTAGACGAAAAAGTCCAGCTACTTTTTCCTCCTTTCGGATGTGCTGGACTTTTTTCAGAGTTGAATTCTCTGACGATAGTTTTTTTACTAGTGGGGTGTTTTGCAAAAGATTATTCCTCCAAGAATTAAAAGTGCTAATCCGACCCCAATAATATTGTGTGCAAGGGACTCAAATCTCAAGTAGCTTCCCTTCCATGTTCCGTTACATTTCTTCATACAGTAACCAGTAATTACAAGAGAAAGTCCAACTATCAGTATTGTAATATTACCATAAAAGAGCAATACGCTCATGTTTTTCCTTTCGTAATTGTTCAAAGATTCGTTTTGTATAATACTCTTAATTCTAAAAAAGACAAATTACTCAAACTCGGTTGTTGCTGGGGGTTTTGGAGTCATATCAAAGAAAATACGCACTATGTCTTTGTGTTTTGTCAGCGCGCTAGTTATTTCGTCCATAATATTTTGTGAAAAATAATATCCTTTAGCTGTCATAAAATCCACCGTTTGCACAGCACGAACAGCGAGTGAGTGACCGTAAACTCGTTCATCCCCTTTTACCCCAACGGAATTGATGCCGAGAAGCGCGATGATGACTTGAGAAATTTCTTTTTCAATTTTATTTTTTTTAATAATATCTCGGACAGTTTTATCTGCTTCTCGCACGAGTTCAATATTTTCTTTTGAAACAGGGGTGCCAACGACTCGCAAGAATAAGCCTGGTCCAGGGAAAGGATTGCGTTCATATACAGCGGATGGCAGTTTGAGTGCTCTGGCGAGTTCGCGAACTTCATATTTAAATAAATTACGTAGAGGATGCAAATCGTCTACTTCCCAATCAAGTCCGACGTTGTGATGAGTTTTAATCATTGCAGATTCGCCAGCTTTTCCGCTTTCAATAATATCTGTTGCTAGGGTTCCTTGCACGATAAATCCTGCATTGTATTTTTTTATTTGTTCTTCAAATATTTTTTTATAGACAGAGCGGAATTTTGCGCGTTTTTCTTCTCCATCTATTGTAGTGCCAATATTTTTAATAAATTCATTACTAGCATCTATTATTTTAAAGTTCTTAATATCTTTTTTTCGCAAGGACTGTCCTTGCGAAAGAGCATATGCTGTATTTTCTCTTAATTCTGTGATTTCATTTGCTCGCAGTCCGCCTGTGTCTATCGCCACGCAAATAAGTTTGTCTTTCAAGACTGGGGCGAGGATGGCAACGAGTGTGGTAGAGTCTACTCCGCCAGAAACGCCCAAGATTACATTTTGCTTGTTTGCTTTTTTAACGATACCTAAAACTTCTTTTTGTATTTCACGAATTAAATCTAGCGGGTTCCAGTCTTTTTTACAGCCGGAAATATCTAAAAAGTTTTGAAGTATTTTTTTGCCTTCTTTTGTGTCTGTAACTTCTGGGTGGAATTGAATTCCGAGAACACGGTTGTCTTTATTACTCATAGATGCAATACCACCAGAGGTGGCAATTGAAGTAAATCCTTTAGGAAGTTTCGTCACTGTGTCGCCATGGCTCGCCCAGACTTTTGTTTTTGCTTTGACTCCATTAAAAAGTGGATGTTTTGTGTTTACATTTACCATAGCTGGTCCATATTCGCGATGAAGAAGTGGTCTGTCTACTTTGCCTCCAAGTTTATATGCGAGAAGTTGCATACCATAACAAACTCCTAGTATAAAATATTTTCCTCCGGTGATATCTAAAGATTTTGGAAGTTCTGGCGCGCCTTCATTATGCACACTCCAATTACTGCCTGAAAGAATTACTGCTTTTGGAGTATTATTTTTTAGCCATGCATCAACTTTTTTTGGTGGTAATATCACGCTTCGCACTCCAAGCTCGCGTAAAGTTCTGCCAATAACGAGAGTATATTGTGAACCGTAATCTATTATAAGAATCTGTATTTTATCCATATGGCTATGATATACGAAAATACAAAAAAGTGGAAGCTTTGCTTCTCGGCAAGGTCTTTCTTATTTACACTGAGTTTATTTTTGCTTATTTCTATGCTAATATAAAAAATATAATATGGCTTCAAAAAGAGGAGAAAATTTTCAGGAAGGTTTGACTTATGATGACATTTTACTCGTGCCTCAATATTCGGAGGTTTTGCCTAGAGATGTAGATATAACTTCCCTTCTTACGAGAAACATTAAATTAAATGTTCCAGTTGTCTCAGCGGCGATGGACACAGTCACAGAGGCATCGATGGCTATAGCGATGGCGCAAGAAGGCGGAATAGGAATTATTCACAAAAATATGAGCATTGAAGAACAGGCCAAACAAGTTCGTAAAGTAAAGCGTTCTGAAAGCGGAATGATTCATGACCCGATAACTCTAGAAGGGAGTGCTTTACTTAAAGAAGCTGTGACTTTAATGAAAGAAAATAAAATCGGTGGCATACCGATAGTAGATAAAAATATGCACTTGCTCGGAATTCTAACGAATCGTGATTTGAGATTTCAGAAAAATTTAGAGCTTCCTGTCAGTGATATAATGACAAAAAATAATTTGATAACTGGCGGTCTCGGCACCGACCTAAAAGAAGCAGAGAAAATTTTAACAAAACACAAAGTAGAAAAATTGCCATTGGTGGACAAACAAAATAAATTAATCGGCCTCATTACTTATAAAGACATAATGAAAGTAAAATCTCGTCCAAATTCTTGCCGAGATGGTTTTGGCCGGCTACGAGTAGGTGCGGCGGTGGGAGTGACGTCTGACACATTAGACAGAGTTCGTGCTCTTTTTCAGAATGGTGTAGATGTGGTAGCTATAGACACAGCCCATGGGCATTCCAAAGGAGTGATAGATATGTTAAAGAAAATAAAAAAGGAATTTCCAAAATTAGAAGTGATTGTGGGAAATATTGCCACAGGCGAGGCAGCGAAAGATTTAATTAAAGCCGGAGCGGACGCCGTAAAAGTAGGTATAGGACCGGGATCAATATGTACCACTCGAGTCATTGCTGGTGTGGGCTATCCACAATTTTCAGCCGTTTATGAAGTCGCATCAGCGATAAAAGGCTCTGGTGTGCCGATTATTGCTGATGGAGGAATCAGGCATACAGGAGACGTGGGAAAAGCGCTTGCAGCTGGAGCTAGTTCTATAATGGCAGGTTCCCTTTTTGCTGGTGTGGAAGAATCCCCCGGTGAAACTATAATTTTTGAAAGTAGAAAATATAAAACTTATCGCGGAATGGGTTCAATCGAAGCCATGAAGCAAGGTTCCAAAGATAGATATTTTCAAGATGCAGAAGATGATATAAAGAAACTTGTGCCAGAAGGAATCGTCGGCAGAGTTTCTTTTAAGGGCGGACTTTCTGAAATTATTTATCAGCTCGTAGGCGGACTTCGCGCTGGTATGGGATATTGCGGATCAAAAGATATTAAAACTCTACAGAAAAAAGCGAAATTTGTTAAAATTACACAGTCTGGCATAGAAGAGAGTCACCCACACGATGTTATTATTACAAAAGAAGCACCTAATTATAGTGTAGGAAATTAAAAAATGGCAAATAAAATTTTAAAAATAAAAAAAGCCTGCCCGCCATCGCTACGCTCAGGCGTAAGCGGGCGGGGATTTATTGATGCGGTTGTGGGTTTGCAATGGGGAGATGAGGGAAAAGGAAAAAATATTGATGAACTTCTTTCGAGCGGAGTGTATTCTGCAGTGGCACGTTTTCATGGAGGAGCAAATGCAGGCCACACCATAAAATCTGGGAAATTAACTTTCATAGGACATATTATTCCCTCTGGTTGCCTTAGGAAAAATATAGAATTATATATCGGCAACGGTGTAGTTGTAGATGTCGTGTCTTTGATTAATGAAATTCACCAGCTTAAAGATTTAGGTTTTGACGTAAAAAATCGTCTTTATATTTCTAATCGCGCAAAATTAGTTTCCTATTTGCATCCATTTTTGGATCAAGCGGATGAACACAGAAGAAGCAAAGGTGGAGCGAAGATAGGCACCACCAGCCGAGGCATCGGTCCGGTTTATAGTGACGTGCGAGCCAGAAAAGCGCTTTTGATCGGCGATATTTTATTGCCGGATTTTGAGCAAAAGCAAAAAACTCTCTCGGAATTTCATATGAACCTTCTCAATATGTATAAAGATAAATATGGTTTTGAGATTAATATAGAAAAAATAAATAAAGCTAAAGCTAAATGGCAGGATGGTTTGAAAGAGCTAAAGAAATTGCAAATTTGTGATTTGTCATTTTTAATTCAACAAAGATTAAATGCTGGAAAGAACATTTTAGCGGAAGGCGCACAGGCTGTGATGCTCGATATTGATTTTGGAGATTATCCAAATGTTACGAGCAGTAATACCCTTCCAGCAAATGTTTGCCTCGGCCTAGGTGTGCCTCATACTTACTTGCGGGATATTTACGGCGTGATAAAAGCTTATACCACAAAAGTCGGCGGTGGAACTTTTCCAGCTAGAATAAAAGATGAGGCTCTTGAGAAAGCTTTTCAAAAAGCTGGCAATGAATTTGGCGCAACAACAGGCAGGCCTCGAATGTGCGGATGGCTAGACTTGTTTGCCCTTCGTCATGCTATCGGACTTTCAGGAGTAAATAGAATTTTCATAAATAAAGCAGACATCTGCCTTTCCGAAAAAGTAAAAGTTGTGACTGGATACAAAAAGGCTGGGAAAATTATGAAAGAATTTCCACTTTATTTAAGTGAAGTGTCAGATGTGGCAACTGAAGAAATTTCGGGCTGGGGTGGTGAAAATTTTGGAGTTAATGACAAGAAAAAAGTTTCAAAAGAACTTGGTTCATATTTAAAATATATAAAATCTAAACTCGCTGATTTAGGAGTAAAAATCATCTCCGTCGGCACCGGCCCAGACCGTGACCATTTCTTTAAGTGGGATAAATAAGCATTTGTTGACATAAATGTGATGAAAGAATAATATAAATTTAAATCAAGTGGGCAATTCAGCTCATTTAATTGTGTAATTGTAGTGTTCCTTGAAAGGAGGAAAGTCATGATAACGAGTAGCTTCTTGGTTGGTGTGTTGGTTTTTTTGTTTGGGTTTTTCTGTGTTTTCGTCTCAGGACGAGCAACGAAAGATTTCAAAATCACAATGGAGTTGTCAAAATCTTCTCACCTTTGGATGAAGGTGGCTGTTCTTTGTGTGGTAGGAGGAATAGCAACCATTTATGGTTCATATCTCATTTTGGAAATTTCTACTGCTAATGGACGACTGATCACTGAACTCCCGCCCGCAGGGACTTTGTTCGAGATTAAGAATCTCGGAAATGTTGGAGAAAATGTGAAGGAGTCCAGTAAAGCAAATCGAGAAAAGAAGATTGTGGCGATGCGTCGTTTGAGAATCGAAAACAAATCGGTTCCTTATTACGCTTCAGCAACTCAATACTACGATGCCTCAACTCTCAACATCAGTGGTTTCGTTAGAGGAAACATTGTGGAAGTCGAAGAACATTTCGGCTCACGAACACTCGTCGCTCTCAAACCAGAATTTCTGAAGTTTTTGAAATTCTGGTGTCTTGGTAATACGAGTGACCCTTGGAGAGAAAGAGACGATGAGTAGTTGAGAGAAGGTTTCTCGTTGACATAACAAAGGAATGGTGACTTCCTTTTAGTAGAATCGTCACAACATCGGGCCTGGAATATTCCAGGCCTTTTAATTTTTAATTTCTAAAGCAGATTTGCCTATATCTTTTCTGTATTGCATCCCGTCAAAAGAAATTTTTTCGATAGCTTTATACACTTTTTTTAGCGCTTCTTCTAAGGTATTTCCAATAGCTGAAACTCCGAGTACTCGCCCACCATTAGTTGTGAGGTCTTGCCTCACAATTTTTGTGCCAGCGTGAAAGACGACGATATCAGGTTGCATTTTTGCTTCTTCAACACCTGAGATTACTTTCTCTTTTTCATAAGATCCTGGATATCCGCCAGAAGCGAGAGCAATATTGCAGGCAAAAGTGTCTTTCTTCCATTTTATTTCCAAATCTTTCAATTTTTCTTCTAAGCTTGCTTCCACGATATCAATAAAATCTGTTTCAAGGAGACGCATATACGCTTGGGTTTCCGGATCGCCGAAACGAGAATTAAATTCAAAAACTTTCGGCCCCTCGGCTGTGAGCATAATTCCCGGATATAATATTCCGACAAATGGTCTGCCCTCTTCTGCCATTTTAGCTATCGTAGGTGCAACGATTTCTTTTTCAATTCTTGTCATCATGGCTTTATCTACAAAAGGTAGTGGCGCTATTACTCCCATTCCTCCCGTATTTGGGCCAACATTACCGTCAAATATGCGTTTATGGTCTTGGGACGACGGAAACATTTTATAATTTTTTCCATCGGAAATAGCATGGATAGAAATTTCTATACCTGACAGATATTCTTCTATCACGACTTCATTTCCGGCACTTCCAAAAATTTTATTTACTAAAATATCTTCTAGGACTTTAAAAGCTTCTTCTTTTGTTTGGGCAACGGTCACGCCTTTACCGAGCGCGAGTCCACTCGCTTTTATAACAATTGGTAATTTCCCTTTTTCTATAAAAAATTTAGCTTTTTTAAAATCAGTAAAAACTTCATATTTGGCAGTCGGAATTTTGTGTCTTTTCATAAAATCTTTTGCATATGCTTTAGACCATTCTAGTTCACTTGCATCCTTGGTCGGACCCCATATGCGTAAATTCTCAGCTTGGAAGGCATTTACTATACCTAATGCCAATGGATCGTCTGGAAGTGCTAGAGTCAAATCTATTTTTTCTTTTTTTGCGAATTCGACAAGTTTAGGAATATCAGTCGCAGAAATAGCAACATTTGCGCCTAGCTCTAGAGTTCCGGCATTTCCAGGAGCAAAATATAAATTTTGTTTTTCTTTAGATTGAGCAATTTTCCAACCAATTGCGTGCTCTCTCCCTCCACTTCCTATTATTAAAATTTTCTGTTTTTCTTTATGCATTTTTGTAATTATTTTAATTTTGCTAAAACTTCAACATATAATTCGTTTTCTTTTTTCTTTAATCTGTCATACAAAGATTCAACGGTATCATTTGGTTCTATTTTTTCAAAAGTTTTGCCTAAAACTGGTCCGAAATCAAAATTTAAAGTTAAAAAATGGATGGATGAGCCTGCATAAGTAGATTTTTGATCTAAAAAGTTTTGGACGGCTTTACTCCCATACATTCCCTTATTCCATATACCTTCTGTATTATCAGGATTTAATGTTTTTCCTTCCATCGTATCTGGAATCAAGCCTGGATGTAAATTTAAAATTTTATTTTCATATTTTTTAATCATCTGATCAGGGATGATTTTTTTCCAACCCGCAAGACATATATAATCCGGCGATACTTTTTCTAAAATAGGCATAGCATTTTCCTTATCAGAAACTACTGCAGAAATTTCAGCATTTATTTTACCTTCTGCTATTGCGTTTCTAATCGCTTTTAGATTAGTTTGGGCTCCTCCTTCATGAACTAAAAACGCTAATTTTATTTTATTTATTTGGGACATCATAACTTACCTCATCTTTGCGCTCTTTTAAATCAATAGGGTAAATACCAGTAAAGCAAGAAGTAGAGAGATGGTCTTCTGGCAGGCCGATAGATTTCAAAAGTCCTTTTAATGAAAGATAGTTTACCGATGTAGCTCCGAGGAATTTACAAATTTCTGAAACAGTTTTATGGGAAGCAATAAGATCATTTTGGTTTGGAGTATCCATGCCATAAAAATCCGGAAAACGGATAGGTGGAGAAGAAATTATAAGGTGTACTTCTTTTGCGCCGTTTTCAAATAATGTTTTTACTAATCTTTTCATTGTATTACCTCGCACTATTGAGTCGTCTATGACTGCTATTTTCTTGCCTTTTAGGACATCAGGAAGCGGAATGAGTTTAAGTGCTACGCTGTGTTTGCGTGATTTTTTATCTGGTTCAATGAAAGTCCTGTGAACATAGCGATTTTTTACTAGAGCCATTTCTATTGGTATACCAGATACTTCACTGTATCCGAGTGACACAGGGGTGGCTGTATCTGGCACAGGCACTATCGCATCAACTTTTATCTTAAATTCACGCGCTAATTCTTTTCCGAAATTTTTTCTAACTTCATATATTAGTTTTCCATTTAAAACGCTGTCGGGTCTAGCAAAATAAACATATTCAAAAATATCATGTTTTGGATTTGATTTTTCTATTTGTACGCTTTTTATTCCCTTTTCATTTATGATGAGCATTTCTCCCGGCTCTATCTCTCTGATAATCGTCGCGCCAATTGTTTTTATTGCGCATGTTTCAGAAGCTACGATATATCCATCATTTATCTTTCCGAGCGCAAGGGGGCGCATTCCAAAAGTGTCTCGTACAGCTACTAAGTTATTTTTATCCATCATTACCATTGAAAATGCTCCAGTCATGAGAGGATAAGCTTTTTTAACAGATTCTTCTATAGAATTCCCTTCTTTTGTGTAAAATTCAATCGTATCAGCAACGAGTTCAGAGTCCGAACGATTTTTTTGTAAAGCTTTCTTGGATGCCAAGAAATTTTCAAGCGCTCTAACGCTTGGCAGATTACCATTGTGTGCTAAAGCAAAAGTTTCTTTTTTATTTATGACGGGTTGAGCGTGGTCTAATGCACTACCACCAGATGTAGAATATCTATTGTGGCCGATTGCTATGTGTCCTTTTAAATCTTTTATATTTTTTTCTGTATAAACCTGAGCGACGAGTCCAGCGCCTTTGTGTGTAAAGAGCCTTTTTCCGTTGCTTGTGGTTATACCTGAGGCTTCTTGGCCCCTATGTTGTAAGGCAAACAAGCTAAAAAAGGCTAATTTAGAAACGGGTAACCCCTTACCGTATATTCCTACGATTCCGCACTTTTCTTTTAATTCATCTATCATATTGTTAATTTCCGCCAAAGGCGGATCCGCCTCGGGCGGAAAAATATTTAACTGCGTTTTTAAAAATTTGTAGTCCTTTACCTTCTTTTGAAACTTTTTTATTCATATACCACAATGGACTTTGGTGTGAAAACATTGCTCGCTCTGGATGGGGCATCATTCCGAGGACCCTCCCATTATATGCTAAAACTCCAGCGATGTCATATTTTGCTCCGTTTGGATTATATTCTAGATTTTGGAACTTGCAAATTTCTCCTTTTGTATATTTAAATGCTATCTGGTTATTTTTCTGTAAATTTTTGTAACCTTCTTTACTTGTTGTATATTTACCCTCTCCGTGTGCTATCGGAAGCGATATTTTAGTGATTCCTTTGAGCCAAGGACTTTTTTTATTTTTTATTTCTAGATCCACCCATCGGTCAATATATTGTCCATTTTTGTTGTGTGCCAAAGCACCCGGTAAAATACCCAGATTCGTCATAATTTGGAAACCATTGCAAATACCTATGGCTAGCGTGTCGCGGGACAAGAATTCTTCCAATTCTTTTGCTAAGTGATTTTTAAATTTATTTGCATAAGCTTTTCCACTACCTGTGTCGTCGCCATAAGAAAATCCGCCAGGGAAAACAAGCACTTGATATTCTGAAAGCATTTTAGGCTTGGCTATAAGATCATTGATGTGGATTATGTCTGCTTTTCCTCCCAAAGAGTCAAAAGCGAATTTTGTCTCTTCTTCGCAATTGAGTCCATATCCTGACATTATTATGATTTTTGGCTTTTTATTTTTCATTTTTATCTGCGGAGGACTGTCCTCCGCTAAGTTTTAATATACTTCCTGTTGATAACATTTTTCACAATAAATTTTGTAAATTTTTTGATCTTCTGGCTTGTATGATGTAAGTGTTTCAGTACCACATTTAGCGCAATTGATTTCCCAGAGATTTCGCGGATTTCTTTTACCCATACGTTTTTCGTGTCTGCAGTTAAAGCATTTCGCCGGTAAAGCTAGCTTCATTCTCTTATAGAAAGCAATTTCTCTAGAAATAAAACGATAATTCTTTGCGCATAATTCACATTTTAGAATTTTTGGAAGAAGTTTTTCATCTGAATATTCATCTGGATTATTTGGTAATTCTTTATAAATATAATTTTCTTGTCCAGTGGTGCTTGGAATGTTATCTTTCCATTTGAAACCTTGCGCCAATGCTTTTTCTTTTGAAAGTGGCATATATTCGTTTACTATTGATTCATTATATGCAAATGGGCTCATCCAAATTGGAAAGAAGTTGCCCCAATCTCCATTTTTCTTCATGTTTTTAATAATTTGTGGAGCAAGTTTTTCATATTCTTCTTTTGAATATTGTTTATTTAAAATACAATATGATTTTTTACGAAGTCCATAACAACCAAAAATATTATTGCAATTAAAACATGCCTCAGAATAAAAAACATCGTGAGAATCAACAATAGTTTGTGAACTAATAACTTTATTACTTCCTAATATTGTTAAACATTGATAGCATTCTGATAAATTTCCCGTAAAAGATATATCATAAGAATCTATGGCTTCACGAACAGTAAAGCAAAATCTCGAATTTTCGCCACTTTTTATGTCAAAAGAATTATGAATATTGTGACCATTATATATATGATTTCCTGAAACATTGTTATTATGCGAACCAAAAAAAGAACGCTGGGGAAGCTTTTTACGTAAAGTATTTTGTTCCTCTAAAATATATTCTAAGGTTGATTTTTCATTAAGTGGATGTTTAATTAAGAATTCTTTATATTCTTCTTTTGTAACAGGCTTATTAAAAATATAATAAGATTTATTTACTTGACCTACACAACCAATACAATTTAAACAATTTCTACAATCAAAAAGACCTATTCCATCGACACAAGCTTCGCATTCTTGCGAGTAAAAAAGTTTTGTGCTTCCTAGACAATCGATACATTCATAGCATGATTCACTTTTGAATAAATATAAGTTATCTAACGAATCTCTAGAATTCCAAACAATGTGTCCATAATCACAATCTTCATCATTTAAACCGCCGAAAATAAGATAACAATTTCTACTATTATCAATTTGATTAGAATATTGGCAATTTTCTGACCGCACACTCCAAATAGCAAGATGTGGGACCTTATTAAAAAGTTCTGAAATTTGAGTAAAAAAAGATTTTTTTAGATCAAGATTTATCCCGTAAGAGATGGCATCCCAATTGTCACTCCACCATTCTGTAATATCATAAACAGGAAAAGGCGCATTAGGATTATAAGCTGAAATAATCATTTTACCCGACATACTTGATGGTCTTTTATAAAGTGTCTTAAAATTTCTAAAAAGTGTACGAAGTTGTTGACGACATTCAGGACATTTTCCCGGCATTGGCACTTGTATTTTTTCATAAAATCCAAAATCATCTTCTTCTATAATGAATTTTTCTTTACAATTTTTACAATTTTTTATTTCAGCTTCAGTTTTCATTATTTTTGCGAATTAGAGAATTTGTGATAAATAGCAGTTAGTTTTTTTACAGTTGTTTCTACCACTTTTATAGTGGACACTCGGTGTCCACTATTCTTAGTATCAGTAATAATAAACCTTCCCGCTGTTGTCACTTTCCCTAGTTTAACATAATAGATATCTTTCATTATTTTTTCAAAAACTTTTACGTTTTTAGGAGCTACTGACACGAGTATCCTGCCTTGACTTTCGGAAAAAAGCTTGGCATCAGCTGTCAAACACCCGATGTTTGACACAGATATATTGCATCCGATATTTCCTCCCACACAGGCTTTGGCTAAAGCAATTCCGAGTCCGCCAGAATTTACTGATATAGAAGAAGCTAAAAGTTCTTTCTGAATAGCTTTTTCTGTAGCTAAATATGTTTTGATATTTTTTTCTAAATTAACTTTCGGTACACTATTACCAACTGCACCTAACATTTTAAAATATTCCCCTCCCCCGAGTTCGTCATTTGTTTCACCTAACAAATAAATTACATCTCCATTGTTTTTAAATTCAGGTGAAACGGTTTTGTATAAATCCGGCATTACACTTATTGCTGAAATTAAAAGTGTCGGTGGAATAGAAATAGCGACTTCATTGCCCTTTTCATCATAGCCTTTAAAATCATTAAACATGCTGTCTTTTCCTGATATAAATGGTGTTCCATAGCCTATAGAGTAGTCATAACAGGCTTTTACGGCGTCTACGAGTTGTCCTAGGCGTTTTGGGTCATTTGATGAGCACCAACAGAAATTGTCCAAAATAGCGAGTTCTTTGAGGGTTCCACCACAAGCAATAGAATTTCTAATAGCAGTATCTAATGCGCAGGATGCCATGTGGTAGGTGCTGATGTCTCCATATGATGGATAAACTCCTGTTGATAAAACGACTCCTTTGTTTGAATTTAAAACTGGACGAAAGACTTGGGCGTCGGTATTTATTAGTCCAGCACCAGTGGTGGGTTTTAATACGGATGATGATTGCACTTCGTGGTCATATTGCTGTGAGATAAAATTAAATCCACTGATATTATTTTGGGCGAGCAGATTTTCAAGAGTTTTTGTAGAATTTTTATTCCCATCCTTATGGAGGAGGGGTGCAGGGGTGGTGATTTTATATGGCTCAGTAATTAAATGATGTTTTGGTAGGCCATTGTGCAGGAATTCCATATCTAAATTCATTATTTTTTTTCCTTGATAACTTATTACAACTTTTCCGGAATTAGTAAATTCACCTATTACTGTGGCTTCTACTCCACGACTTTTCATTAAATTATAAAATATTTTCCATTTATTTTTTGGAACAGAGAGAGTCATACGTTCTTGTGATTCGGAAATCCAGATTTCCCAAGGACTTAAGCCAGGATATTTTAGTGGTACCTTATCTAAATATATTTTCACTCCTCCGCATTCCCTTGCCATTTCTGCCACAGATGAAGAGAGTCCACCTGCTCCATCGTCGGTAATGCTGTTATATAAATTCATGTTGCGAGCCTCTTTGATTATCGCGTCGCTTAATTTCTTTTGAGTTATTGGATCACCGATTTGGACAGCGGTGGCAGGCGAAGTGGAGTCTATTCTTACCGAAGAAAACGTCGCCCCATGAATACCGTCGAGCCCAACTCTTCCACCAACCATGACTACATAGTCACCTGCTTGAGCTTTTTTCTCGTGAGAAGGTCGCTTTTTACCTCCATCTGCAGGTAAATTTCTGGGAATTAACCCTATTGTGCCAGCAAATACTAAAGGTTTACCCCTATATCTGTCATCATATTTTACAAATCCAGACAAAGTGGGTATTCCGGAGCAATTTCCACCAACATTTATTCCTTTTATTACGCCATCCATAATCCTTTTTGGAGAAAGCATTTTCCCCGACGTTATAGTCGGGGAGCCGACAGAATCGTCGGCTTTGCCTCTAAATAAAAGTCTTTTGTCGTTTAGTTCACCAAAACAAAAACCATATGCATTTACCACTGGTTTAGACCCTAGTCCAAATCCTATTATGTCGCGATTTACTCCACCTATCCCTGTGACTGCCCCA
>Ga0208957_1001150_pt1 | contig 14637 bp, 21 predicted proteins | sample RifOxyA1_FD_184029 | JGI IMG/M metagenome (GOLD analysis project Ga0208957, IMG submission 184029) | Groundwater microbial communities from Rifle, Colorado - Rifle Oxygen_injection A1 (SPAdes) | ecosystem: Environmental > Aquatic > Deep subsurface > Groundwater | place: Rifle, Colorado, United... | reverse complement strand
GCTTCTCAATATAATAAGCATTTTAACAACTTAGAGGGTTTTGGGGTGCGGTAGTCTGTCTAACGGCAATACACATTGAAGGATGGAGTTAGAGTCCGAAAAATGTCCGCACCACCAAAGCTCTTTAAGAATAACTTACCAAAGAGAATATGAAAAACAATAAAGAATGTACAATTTGCCACAAAAAGAATAAAACAGTTAAAGAAAGGACTGTTAAAGAAGAGGGGGTACTTAGTTATTATGATATCAAGGTTGTTTGGTGCGATAAATGTGTCAGTAGACACAATTATTATTTAATGGCAAGTTGGGGATAAAAATAAAATTAACTTATTACCAAAGAAGAATATGAAAATAAGAATAATAAAAGAAAATACACAAGACAATTGGTTAGAGTTGGAAGGCTCTGAGAGTTCGGTTGTAAAGGGTAAGAAACTTGAACCGATTTGGGACACACATATAATTTGTAAATGGGACGGTTGCACAGACTATAGACACTATTCAAACGGATATGATTGGAGGCACGACTGTAAAGAGGGTTGTCAATGTATGGAAGATTATATCCATATCTGTTCAGTTGATGGTTTTATAGAAATGTTAAAGGAAGTTCGCAAAATAGGAAAAGAATTTTATAAAGGTAAAAGTGGTGAAGAATATTGGGATTAAATAACTTACCAAAGAAGAATATGAAGAAAGAGAAAATCAAGTTAATGGTTGAGTTAGAAAAAGCTATTAAGATGGCAAACGAGGAAATCAAGGAATGGAATAAATTTAAAGATATTGCTTTACGGAAATTATCTAAACTCAATTAACTTATTACCAAAGAAGAATATGGAAAAAGAAAAGACAGTAAGGGGCTATGAATTGGGAAGGCGTTATCAAGCGGGCGCTTGGTCAATGGTTCATTCAAAACAATCAAACAATGTTCTCGAAGGAAACTTCAGAATTACCGGAATATATCGTGTATCCGATAGACCGGTAAATTTGCGCCTTGTCGATGAAATCGTGTACCAGATCCTAAGATTTATGGCGCTAAAGATTGGTTGGACTCAAGGGGATATTGACTTGTCCGTGCAGGATGGAGTAAAAATTGCCCAATTATTAAATAACCAAAAGTAAATTACTTTTAGATATGAACCAAAATAAGAAGAATATGGAATGACAAACTAAAAGTAGTTCCCAAATATGAAAATATCAAGAAAGGGATTAAAAGCAAAATGTGATAAATTATTCTCTCTTAAAGTAAGAAGTATCGGCATATGTCAATTAGCCGGAAAGGATCATGTAAGATGTGGAGGTATGTTACAATGTGCGCACATAGATACAAGAGGTAAACACGCTATCAGATGGAATCCTAAAAATGCTTTATGTATATGTGCAGGACACCATGTTTATTATACTAATAATCCAAAAATGTGGGATATGATAATCGAAAACCTTTTCCCGGATAAATATAAATTCGTTGAAAAACATCAAAGCGATATCTGGGATAAAGATATTGAAAAGGTTTATAAATCATTGTTAGAAGATTAGTTCATGCCCACTAAATACACAAACTTATACGATATAACATTATTACAACAAGAAATAATGAAATATATTGATAATTGGTGCCACGAAGAAAAAACACCAATACCCCATAGAAAAGTTTTAGACGGAATGTTTGAAAAAGGCAAAAAGAAATGTACTGTTATAAATGCGCTATCTGGATTATTAAAATTAGGTTATATAAGAAGAGCATCAACAATATCTAATAAGACATTTTATGTTATGCTTCGGCGACTATGAAAAAAAATGAAATCTCCGTTGACAAATTTGACAATATAAAAAAAGTTAAGTTCATAGATTTCTACAAACGGGATGAAGTAAGGGGTAATATATCAATGAGTTGTGAGGCCTCAATGATTAGCAGACAAACTTATTATGATTGGTTAGAAAAAGATGAGAAGTTTAGAAAAGCTATATACGATGCCAAGATGACAATGTGTGATGACATGGAGCAAGTGTTAATTGCAAGAGCTGTTGAGAAAGACACAACTGCACTTATTTATTGGTTGAAGTATAATCATCCTCAGTACAAAGAAACTCCGGCAAATATAAACATAAACGAAACAAAAGTATTAGTAATGCCGAGTCAACTAATAAACAAGTATGGAATTTCATCAAAGCCAAGCACTGGTAGCGAGTGATACACATGATTACAGGGTTGTTAATTGTGGAAGGCAATGGGGTAAAACTACATTAGCGGTCTACGAGATGATAGCGTGCGCTTACGCTAAGAGTGCAAGAGAGGTCGCTTACTTCGCTACAACTTACGATCAGGCAAGAAACATAGCATGGAGAATGTTAAAAGATGCTTCAATGGCTGCGTGGAGTAAAGATCCAAATGAATCAAGACTTGAGTTGTTTATAAAAACGATAGACGGAGGAGAATCGAGAATAACCCTAAGAGGTTTTGAGAATGTAGAAACTGCAAGAGGACAGCAATTTGATCTGTTAGTTATAGACGAAGTAGCGCAAATGAGAAATTGGGAATACGCATGGCAGGCAATACTCGAACCAACACTCGCTTTCAGAGAAGGTAAAGCATTGTTTATAAGTACGCCGGTTGGATTTAATCACTTCAAAGACATGTATGATCTCGGACAAAATGAGAGTACAATATGGAAATCATGGAGATTTAAGAGTTTGGATAATCCTTTCCTTCCACCGGATAGAATAGAAAGAGCAAGATTACAAAATACTCCTGACTACTTCGCGCAAGAATATGAAGCAGACTTCACCAGAGCAACGGGATTGGCTTTTAAGATGTGGGGAAGAGATTATAACTTAATAGATAGTTTTGATGTACCAAATGAATGGCAACGCGGGAGGGGGTTTGATTATGGATCTAGTGACCCTACGGCTTCTTTAAGGATAGCAATAGACAACGAGGACAATTGGTTTGTTGAAAGGTGCTACAAAGCCAAACTACAAGTTATCAGAGATCACGCAAACGCTATTCTATCGCAAGACTATGGACTATCCTTTATTCCGATATATGGTGATCCGACAGGAGATCAATGGGAAAAAGAGTTTGAACAGGTCAATTTGATAATTAAACCCGCAAATAAAGAAATAGGTCAGGGTATGCGCGGTTGGGTGGAATATGGAGTAGAAGTAATCAATCAAAGACTTAAACCAATACCCGGTCATACTGTTGTACTACCAAACGGTAAGAAGATAGAGAACGCTCCGAAAATGTTTGTGTTAAATACGCCGGAGAATATGTTATTGGTAAGTGAAATAGAACACTTAATGTGGAAACAAAACGCTGACGGTTCTACAATGCCGGTGTTAGATGAGGCGCTTGATCCAAATGGACACTCTGATTTATGCGCTGCTTTACGTTACTTTGCAGTTAGTTACAAAAAAAGAATAATTGGTAATATGAGTAATGATGTAGGTGGCGTGTTGCCTTATTTACCGGGAACTCTTGCATAGTTGCGTTAATATAATTTAATAGTTTAATCTTATTTATATGCCGGATATTGAATTAAAAGACTTAGAGCTACAAATGCTTATTAACAATAAGGAAGTTGGTTTTAACTATCGCGAAAGAAGATCTGAAGACTGGAAAGAGAATTATGAACTCTACCGCGACAAGGTAACAATCAACAGGTTGACGCAAAGGCAATCCGTAAATCTTCCTTTAATGAAGACAACACTTCGTACACTTCTTAAAGACATAGACGATATGCCGGTTGTGGTGTTTGAAAATCTTGATAATGACAAACAAGCACAAGTCTTTCAAAACGAATACTGGAAATACACACTTGAATTAAACAACGCCGAGATACAAGACGTTGTAGACAAAAAACAAGACTTCTTCTTCGGAAGGTCGTTTGATTCATGGCAAATAATAGACGGCAAGATACGATTCAATATAGAAGACCCCGAAGATATGCTTGTGGATCGCTACATGAACCCACATGATATAGATTCCTCAAGATTCTTAATTCATACGCACATCTTTAAACCATTAAGTGTTATAGCGTCTAATCCGGACTACAACAAAAAAGCGATAGAAGACTTAAAAATGTGGTTTGAATCCACACTCGGTCTTATTAAAGCAAAAGACAACGAAGACCAACTTGCGCAAAAGAATAAGAAAATGGCGGATCTTGGTGTTTCTGATATAGAAAATCCGATACTCGGAGAAACCTATGTCGAATTGACGCTACACTTCGTATATCACAAAGAGAAAGAAGACGAGAAAGAAGAGTTATATCTATACGTTGAGGCCGAGAATCAGGTAATACTTATGAAAAAGAAATTAGAAGAAGTCATAGGCGTAACTAAGGAAAACTATTGGAGAACCCACTTTCCTTATAATACATGGGGAGATGATATAGACAAACAAGATTTCTGGACTGACGGTATAGCCGACATTGTGAGAACTCCGAATAAGGTATTAAATGCTTGGTTCAGTCAATTAGTAGAAAATAGAACACTAAGAAACTTTGGTATGCAATTTTATGATTCTTCTTTAAAAGCTGAAGGGTTCGTTCCAAATACTTTTAATCCTGTACCTTTTGGTTGGTACCCTGTTCCCGGCAAACCGTCTGAAGTCTTACAAAGAGTTGATATTCCCGATTTGTCCGAATCTTTGGATGAGATGGCCTACATTACCGAGATGATAGAGAAAGCCACAGGTGCTACTGCAACACAACAGGGTGTGCAAACAGAAAGACAGGTTACGCTTGGTGAAGTTCAGTTGGCGCAAGGTGAAGCAAAAGCAAGGACTCAGGGAATGTCAAAGTTTTATACTAACGTATGGAAACAAAGGGCTTTCAAGTTCTTAATGATGATTGAGGCTGCGTCAGATAAGTTAGACGCCGTAAAGATTTACAAGAAAGGTAGAAACACCGACAATGTGTTTGAAAGAGAAATATCCCCTAAGGATTGGAAAACAAATGCGGGTTATCGTGTTAAAGTCTGGAGTCAGGATGAGAAGAAAGCCAATGATACTGATTCATTAACTAAACTAAACGCGGTATTTATAAACATGATGGACAATCCGAAACTTGTAGAAATATACAAAAGAAAGCTATTAGAGTTTGCCGATTTGACACCGGATGAGATAACGGAGATAATGGACTTTGAAAAGCAGAAACTTGCCATGCCTCTTCCGTCATTGCCCGGACAGGTACAACAGGGGATGCAACAGCAACCGCAGGCAAATCAATTACAAATAAAATGACTATTTTGGATACATTATTAAAAGATTCGGGGTTAAAGTATGAAGATCTGAATGTATCCGAAAAAGAAACACTCAATACATGGATGGAGACTCTTGAGAAAAACGTAATGTCACTGGAAAAGGTAAGGGGATATATAACTTCAATGAAAGAAGCGGTAGAACAAGAACTTACCAAATCCAATCTAAAATCCAAACAAGATACGTTCTTAAAAGCAAGACTGCGAAATTACATGTTATTAGAAGCGTTTATGTCCACGCCTGAAAGAGCCAAACAGCAAGTAGAAAACGCAATCAGTAGCATGGTAAGAAAAGTGAGATAGAGTTGACAAGACGCAATTTCGTATAATAAACTAAATTATTGCAACCAAACCTTTGCAAAAAGACGGAAAATGGCAAAAAAAGCAAAAAGACCTACAAAAGAAGAGTTAGATAACAAAATCACCGAAGTTATCGAAGAAACTAAAGATTTAACAGAAACCCCGGAAGATCCTTCATTTATCATTCCTAAAGAGCCTGAAGTGGAGCCAGAGGCTGTGGTAAAACCAGATGAACCAGAAGAGGAAGCAGAACCATCGGAAGAGATAAAAGAAAAGTTAAAAGTAGAATTAGAAGAAAAGAATAAAAAACTATCCGCATCTGCAAGAGAAAACCAGAAGATATACGCTAAGAATAGAGTTATAACAAAAGCATTGGTTGACGCCGATGATGTTCAAGATCCGACAGAGGATGAATTAAAAGCCGAGTACGATGAATGGGATGTAATGAGTAACACAGAAAGGAAATTCGCTAAAGATGCAATAATTAATAGAAAGTGGAGAGAAACCATTAGACAAGCTAAAGACCAAGCAACCAAGATAGAAAAGTGGAATGATTCGGTGGAAGCGTATATTTCCGATCCGAAAACTCTATCCGATAACCCTGAATTGGAAGGAAAAGAAGAATCTTTTGTGGCTTTCGCAACAACTGAAGAAAACAATAGTGTGCCTTTTAAGTTATTGGTATCAGCATTTCTTCACGATCATCAAGGTAAAACCATTAATAATAAGGGAAGTATGTTTGAAACAGGAACCGGTGGACCAAATGTAAAACCAATACCGGTTTCAAACAAATTATCATTAGATGAAAGTAGAAAACTTCGCGAAACAGATTACAACAAGTGGAAGGAATATGTTAAAGAAAACCGTATAGAAACGGAGTTTTGATTTGCCCACTTGACATAAACTAATTCCACTATATATAGTTACAAATAGATAACTTCCTAACCTCTCCGGAGTCGGTAAAAGTAATCTCCAAACAATATGTCAGCATACGGAACAAAATTAGCAGAAGGTTTTTCAAGCAAAGTAATGCGATGGGTATATGACCGCAACTTGCTTGAAACTATTGTTAATAGAAACTACGAGGGTGAAATCAATGGAATAGGCTCCAAATTAAACATTTTAGACTTCGATAAGATTTCAGAACAAACATACGCAGATACAGCATTGACGGCTGATTCGCTTACAGAAAACAACGGCCAACTTATCATTGACACATACAAGTCTTTCTACTGGAAAGAGAAAGTGCTTGCGAAATGGCTCTCCTATATTAAAGATCCGCATCCCTATGTAGTTGAACAAGTTGGTAATGAGAGAACAAAGAACATGGAAACATTCGCTCTTGCGAAATATGCAGATGTCGGAGCAGGACATTGGATCGGAACAAGCTACACAACCGGGACAGTAACAATTACAGTAACTACGGGTGCAGTAACGGGAGACGGAACAACTTTCACTGAAGCTATGGAAGGCAGACCGTTTAAAGCACTTGGTCATACAAAGTGGTATAGAGTTAAGACTTTTACAAGCACAACCGCTATAACAATTGAAGACGATCTTGACGATGTAGATTCAGCCTACACAGGCGGAGCAATTGATGCCGGAGCAACATTCGAGATTCAATGTGCTACCGTTTTAACAATTGCCGCAGCTAATCTCTTGGCTCAAGTTGCTAAGATAAAACAAACATTGGATCTGGCGGAAAAGAATGGTTATTCCGCAGTACCGGATACAGACAGATTCTTAATCGTACCTCCGGAATTTGAAACAGTATTAATTGCTGCAACAGGAGTCGCGCTACATGTACCAGCAGTATACGAGGATTTGGTAAAGAGAGGATTTATTACAGAACTTCAAGGATTTAAAGTATTCAAGTCCAATAGACTTTCAGGCAACAACACTGACGGATACTATGTACTTGCAGGACATTCAAACTGGATGACATTCGCAGAGAAAGTATTAGACGCAAGAATGGAAGAGGATATAATCGGAGACTTCGGAACAGCATATAAAGATCTATTTGTATACGGCGCAAAGGTTAAAGATATTGCACGCCATCAAGCAGCGCTCGGATGGTGGAAGTTTTAAAATAAAGTAGCTTAGTATACTTGGGAGCTTGGGAAAAGGGTCTCTCCCTGAATCCCATTTAAGCTCCCTTTTTTATTGGAGTAATATGACGACATTTGAAACAAAGTACGATTTACCAAGAGAAGACAGGGATGAACTCGCAAGAATCGAGAATATCGCTAGTGGTAACAGAACAACCGGAGAAACAAACTTTCTAACATATCGCTCACCATACAGAAAGAATAGGATTTTAAGGTGGGATACTGATCGTGTTACTAATCCTCAAAGCCCAAGAAATCACGCGTCAACTGAAGACATACTTGAAGCGGAGGGTGAGACACTTCCTACGGGTTATACCGGATTCAAACAAGGTGCGGTATTTTATTTGCTTTCTACTATCGGTGGTAATGCTTATGTTAATACCGGAGACAACGTTTATGCAAAATGGACAAGACCGATAGAGGCAGAGATAGCGTCCGTATCTGAATCGGAAAGCCCGTCAGCATCAGCTTCCGCAAGTAAATCTCTTTCGCCATCTAAGAGCGGTTCAAAGTCGCTTAGTCCTTCAGGATCGGGTTCTAAATCGTCAAGCGCCAGTGGAAGCAAGTCCGTTAGTCCTTCAATGTCGGGAAGTACCAGTGCATCAAAATCCGCCAGTCCTTCGGGAAGTGTGTCTGAAAGTCAATCAGGTTCAACCAGTCAAAGTCCTTCCGGGTCTTTGTCGCCCTCCAGTAGCGGATCTAAAAGCTCGTCTACTTCCGCAAGTCCTTCGGGATCTGGAAGCGCGTCAGTTTCAGTCTCTGAAAGTCGCAGCAATTCTCAGTCGCCAAGTCCTTCAAGCAGTAGATCCAAATCCGCTTCTAAGTCTTTGAGTCCTTCAGGATCGGCTAGTCCATCGGGTAGCGGTTCTAAATCAGGAAGCAAATCACCAAGCCCTTCAGGTTCGGTCAGCCCGTCAGGTAGCGCAAGTCCTTCATCTTCTCCGAGTTTCCCGCCTTGACATGAATTAATACAGGTGTGTAGTATGTGTGTATGAGGCGTATTAATATCTTCTTAGAGAAAGAACAAATTGACTTCTTAAACAAACTTCCCGGTACTTTAAGCGACAATGTCCGTCAGTTCGTCTCCAAATGTATAAGCGAAATCAAAACTAAAAGTGTAAGCGAATCCAAATCAAAGAAAGTGGGTGAAGAAAATGAATAAGAAATTAACTCCGATAGCAGATGCTGAAATTGTCGGTCAGCCAAGAACTATGTCATTTCCGGATGCTATGAGAATGATTAAGGAAGGCAAAAGTGTTACAAGGGTATCTTGGGGGAATAAAGACTATTGTTTATTAAAAGACGGTTGGCTGACGATTTTTACAAAGGATCAGTTTTTTGTCTGGAAAGTAAATGACGGTGACATTGAAGGGGAAGACTGGGTTATTACATTAACATGCCAGAATTAAGCGTTTGTATACCAAATAGGAATAGTCAATTCACAACCAAAACGATAGAAGATATTTTGAGAAATGCCGGAGTGGATGTAGAGGTAATTGTGAATGTAGACGAAGAGTGGCCCTCACCGTTACTTAAAGACGGTAGAGTTACTTATTTACACCCAAGCGAACCAATTGGGTTAAGACGTGGTGTAAACAGTTGCGTTTCCGTTGCAAGGGGTAAGTATATTATGAAATCCGATGATCATTGTGCGTTTGGTGAAAACTTTGGAAAGATACTTATTGAAAATCATTTAGAAGATAATTGGATACAAATTCCAAGAAGATATGCTTTAAACGCCGAAGAATGGAAAATAGAAGAAAGAACAGATAATAAATACCCTATTGATTATATGTATATTGATTTTCCGAGAAAAGGTAAAGACCATGACGATGGTATGCACGGAGTCCCGTGGAAAAGAGACCGCAAAGAAGAAATAGACGATACGCCCTCGATGCAGGGATCCTGTTACTTTATGACCAAGAATTACTTTGATAACGTATTACATGGATTAAGCGAAGAAGGATATGGACAATTTGCACAAGAAAGTCAGGAGTTGGGATTTAAAACGTGGTTGGGTGGGGGAGCTGTCAAAGTTAACAAGAAAACGTACTATTGCCATTTGCACAAGGGTAGTAGATACGGGAGAATGTATAAAATGCCGGGTGGAACGGTGGATGCGTCAAGTTGGAGTGCTGACCATTGGCTAAACAACAGAGAACCGGGAATGATACATAAATTTGAATGGTTCGTAGATACCAAATTCTCTAACATGCCCTCATGGCCTACAAACTGGAAAGAAGAAATAGAAAGGATGGAATGGATACATTAACTGAGTTGGCGATCAAATACAAAGCCGATAAGTGGGGGAAACACCACTACACACCTTTTTATTACAAAATGTTTCAAGATAAAAGGAAAAAGGTCAAGAAGGTTGTTGAAGTCGGCGCAGGAGAGGGTGCGAGTCTTTATATGTGGAGAGATTTCTTTCCGAAAGCCACGATATATAGTCCGGAAATAGAGTATGGAAGATTATTTGAAGAAGAAAGAATAAAAGTCATTAAATGTGACCAATCCAATCAGAGTGATTTATTTAGAGTTCTGAAAGAGTCGGGAACGGACATTGATTTGTTTGTTGATGATGGGTCGCATAAACCATTCGATCAGGTGTTTACATTCCTTAATGTATTTCCACACCTCGATAGTGGTGCTATTTATGTAATTGAGGATGTTGCAGATGCAAGGATCATGAATGATGTTGGTATAAGCGTCTCGAATCCATTAATAGTGAGATTGGGTAAGAGATATGACGATTGTTTAATTGTATTTAAAAAATGAATATAGCAATAGTTGGTACAGAACACATGGCACAATCCTTTTCCTACTGTATGGAAAGAATGGGTCACAAGATTACTTCTTTAGAAGAATGTGCCGTTTGCTGGATAGCCATTGATACTCCGATAAATAACGGAGTAGGTGATGTTACGCCGGTATTTGAAGCGGTTAAGAAAATAAAACTAAAAGAAAATGTTTTGGTTATTGTATCAAGTCAGGTTCCTGTCGGAACCTCAAGGGAATTGATGAAGATACTTGGAAATAACTATGCCTACATTCCCGAACATATGAGAATCGGAAGGGGTATCTTTGACTTCACAAATCTCACACAGATTACAGTAGGAATAGACGATGAAAAACTTAAACACACATTAATTGACATGTTTTACGACAAAACGGTTTTCTTTACGAGTATAGAGACCGCAGAGATGGTTAAACACGCTACAAATGCTTACTTAGCCACTACCGTATCACTAATCAACGATATTGCCGATATATGCGAAAAGGTTGGCGCCGATGTAATTGATGTTACAAAAGCCTTAAGGGCGGATTGGAGAATAGGTAAAGAAGCATACTTAGATGTATCTGTCGGATTTCGGGGCGGTCATTTTGACAGAGACATAAATTACTTACAGGAAGTTGCTAAGGATAAAGGCATTGAAACTCCGATACTAAATGCCGTTATGGAAAAAAATCACAAACGCAGAGACAAAATAGTTAGTAAACTAATTAATTTATGATACACATTGCTTTGATAGGTCTTGGCGGTATGGGGTCAAGGTGGGCTGGAGTAATATCCGGTAATACATCTCTTGATGCCGTTGTTGATTCGGGCATAAAGGGAACGCCTTCATTTAAAGATGTCCTAGATGACGATTATATAAACGCTGTAATTATTGCCGTTCCGCATAATAGTTTATATTGGATGACCAGAGATGCCTTAAAAGCGGGCAAGCACGTTCTTTGCGAAAAACCTGGCACGATAAATTCAAAAGAATTGAAGAAAAACATGCGCTTGGCAAAAAGAAAGAACCTTGTTTATAAGATCGGATACAATTACCGCTTCCATGATGCTTTTATCAAAGCCAGAGAATTTTTTAATGACGGAGTTATTGGGGATCTTGTTTTTATTAGAGCAAGACATGGGTTTGGCGGTAGGATTGGTTATGAAAGGGAATGGCGGATAAATGAAAAGATAGGCGGAGGAGGACACTTGCACGATCAGGGAGTACACATGATAGACATGGCAAAGTCTTTTATGGGTAAAATTAAAGACGTGAGGGGTTTCAGGTCAGATAATTATTGGAAATCCGGTACTGAAGACAATGCGTTTGTGTTACTTAAGGATCAGAATGGTGTAATGGCATCTATTCATAGCAGTTTGACACAATGGAAGCGTATGCACAGCTTTGAGATTTATGGCACTAAAGGTTACCTTTCAATAGAAGGGCTTGGAAAAAGGTATGGTGACGGTGAAAGATTGATAATTGGCAATCGTACAGGAGACGCAGAAAGAGAAATAGAATGTGATTCGGTTGCCGACCATTCACTAACGAAAGAATTAAACGAATTTGTTTCAGCGATACTTTTCAATACACCGGTTAGTCCGACACCTACCGAGTGTTGTGAGACATTAAGAATTGTGGAAAAGATATACAGAAAATCAAAAATATGAAAAATAATCGTGGTCGATTTAAGAAAGGGATTAGTCCTTGGAATAAGGGTAAAAGAGGTTCTCAGATTGCTTGGAATAAAAATCCAATCCTGAAAGTTTGTGAAATTTGTCAGAAGAATTTTTATGTTAATAAATTTAGAGAAAAGATTGCTCGTTTCTGTTCCATAAAATGTAAAGGTGAATGGCAGTCTCGTTATTTATCTGGTGAAAATAGTTATGGTTGGAGGGGTGGAATTAGCACTTACGAGAGAAAATTATGGTTTAATAGACAGAGAAGAATTAAAAAGTTAGGTAATGGTGGATTTCATACACAAGATGATTGGGATTTACTAAAAGCTCAATATAACTGGACTTGTCCAGCCTGCAAAAAATCAGAACCAGAAATAACTTTATCAGAAGATCATGTTATTCCTATCAGTAAGGGTGGGTCGGACAATATAGAAAATATCCAACCATTATGCAGGAGTTGCAACTCTAGAAAATACAATAGATTGGAGGGTAGATTATGCGTGCAGTAATTTTGGCTGCGGGTAAGGGATTAAGAATGTTGCCGTTGACTGCATTTACTCCAAAACCGCTACTTGAAGTAGGAGGAAAACCTATAATCTATCATGTTTTAAACGCACTTCCCCCGGAGATAGACGATATTATTATCGTAGTTAAATATCTCGGAGACAAAATAAAGAAACGCATAGGCAGATATTATAAAGGGATAAAGATAAAGTATGCTACAGGGTCGGATAAGGGAAACGCATACAGCTTTATGAATACCAAAAAATATCTCAAAGACGAAAGGTTTCTTCTTATTTATGGAGATGAAATACCAAATCCAGAGGATATTAAAAAGTGTTTATCAAGAGACTTAAGTATACTTACTTATGGGGATTCGATTAAAGACGGCGTAATGGTGTTAAATACGGATATTTTTGAATATTCTCCTTCTATTACGAAAAGTGAGTTTTTCAGTGTTATGGTGGATTACTTTAACATTTACCATTTTGTAGATCTAATCAAATCCGAGAACTTTATAGGAGAAATAAATACACCAAAGGATTTAGAAAGGGTAAGAATATGTCTAAAGTCTCTATAATCATTCCAAGTTGCAATGAGATAGCAACCACCAATGAAGGAGTAAATGTTCTTCAGAGGACGGTTCAGGATATTTATGAAAAGGCCACAGGAGATTTTGAAGTGATAGTTGGATTTAATGGTCCTCCATATCAAACATTTCCAAACTATCCGAATGTAAGAACGCTTGAACTTCCGGAGAATGTAGGATTAAAGACAATGGTAAACATTTTAGCAATTATGGCTAGAGGCAAGTATTTATATAAGTCCGATGCACATTGTATGTTCGGAGAAGGGTTTGATGAAATCTTACAAGAAGATATGCAGGATAATTGGGTCGTAACACCAAGATTTTATGTCTTAAATGCTAAAGAGTGGAAATGGCAAGACGAAAGGCACTATGATTACTTTTATTTATGTTGTCCATTTACCGATCCGAGAGGGTTTAGATTTAAAGCAGGTGGACATTGGCCTGAAAGAACCGCTGAAAGAGAAAGTATTTTAATAGACGAGACACCACAATTTCATGGAAGCGGTTGGTTTGTAAATAAAGACTACTTCTTAAACGATATAGGTGGATATATGACAAGAGATCCAATGGGACACGCGCAAGAACCTCCCTACATAGGTTTAAAAACATGGCTCGGTGGAGGGAAAGTAATGGTAAATAAAAAGACTTGGTATGCACACATGCATCAGGACGGTTCGGTCAAGGGTTATCGTTACACAAAAGAACAAGAAAAGGCGTCTTATGACATCTGGGCTAACTATTTTATGAGAAATAAGTGGGGAGAAAGAATACACGACATTGATTGGTTTATTGAAAAGTTTATGCCCATGCCTACATGGCCGGACAATTGGAAGGAGCTTTATGATAATCTCTAAAACACCGCTTAGAATAAGTTTTTTTGGAGGGAATACCGATTTTCGGGAATACTTCTTAAATTATGGAGGATTGGTTCTGTCAACAACAATAGACAAATACATTTATTGTATTGTTGTTAAGAGGTTTGACGATTTAATCATAGTAAATTACTCGCAAAAGGAAACCGTAACTAAGATTGACGACCTGAAGCATGATTTAGTAAGAGAATCGCTTAGATTACTTAATATAACAAAAGGAATAGAAATTACCTTCCTATCAGACATTCCTACGCAGGGAAGCGGTCTTGGTTCATCTGGTGCGGTCACAGTGGGTGTTTTGAATGCTCTGCACACTTATTTGGGTCAAAGTGTAAGTTCGCAACAATTAGCGGAGGAAGCTATAAAAATTGAGTTAGATATTTTAGGAAAACCGATAGGTGTTCAAGACCAACATATTGCAGTAATGGGTGGATTAAGAGCAATTTATTTTAATCAGTCGGGCAGGGTTATCGGTCAAAGGTTGGAAATGAACGAATCCGTGAAAGAGGATTTTAATAATAGCCTTATGTTGCTTTATACGGGAATAACCAG
>Ga0208957_1001141_pt1 | contig 14728 bp, 32 predicted proteins | sample RifOxyA1_FD_184029 | JGI IMG/M metagenome (GOLD analysis project Ga0208957, IMG submission 184029) | Groundwater microbial communities from Rifle, Colorado - Rifle Oxygen_injection A1 (SPAdes) | ecosystem: Environmental > Aquatic > Deep subsurface > Groundwater | place: Rifle, Colorado, United... | reverse complement strand
AAGAGTTTATTTCTTTGTCTTTTTCTTCTTTTCAAAAAATTTATATCTGCCATCCCTAATTTCTTTAGCAATAAACTCTTTTTCGTTTTCTCTTTGTTCTGTCAATTCCCAATCTTCACAAAATAACTCTCCATATTCTTTTTTAATCCTATACCAACCAATAGCAGGAAATTCTGCATCTTCAATTGTAATATCCATACCCGCCAATACCATCAATGCTTGATGATTATTACAGCCATCTAATAATGCCGAACCATAAATATCTCGATTATCTGCATTAATTTCAATGTTTGTTAAAAGCATTTCAGACGCAACATCTTCAGGTACAAATTCATGAGATTCATTTGTATATTTTTGCATGTTTTCAGATAAAACAATACTAAATTCGTGCTTTAAAACTAAGATATTTTCACCCGCAAAATGAATCCATCTACCCTCCTTATGCTCTTCCCAAGAATCATCTTCAAAACCAAATTCTTTTTCAAATTTTTCACTATTTTTAGATGTATAATCACGATAATTAGGAGTTGACCAAAAAATACTCATTTTTGGAGGGCTAGGACGAGTAGGAAGTTTTTCAATAATCATGATCCACATAATGTTTTATCCTTCCAATAAAAGAATTATTTTATCCCTTTATCGCATAATTCGGAACAAAAATTTCTAGATGATCTTTACCATAACTTATTATACATACAGTATTACTATCTCTCCAATGTGAAATTAATTCACCTTTTGCTATATCTGCCCAATCTCTTACAGATTCCCAATAATGCCAATCGTCATAATCTACACGTTTATTTGGGAAAATATGGCTGTAAAATCCACTTGCGTAAAATGTAGAAGGTTTGAATTTTTTGCGAATTTCTCTCAATAATTTTTCTTGAATATCACAATCTTCTAAGGTTTTGGGATTCTGATATTTTTTTGGCAAATGTCTTTTCCATTGATGCCAGCAAAAGAAAAGATCATAATGAGGGTAAGGAAAAGCCCATATACCACGAGCAATAGGGGGTTTATGTGTTCCTCTCCCGGCTGGAGTCACAACATCTTTACTGTAATGAATTTGCTTTTGTGCATTCATTGGCCCTAATCGCCAACAATAGAGCATGTTATTTTTGAAAGTAAAGATGTTATGTTTCATAAAATCAAGAATTTATTTGAATGTAACATTTACTTCGATAGAATATAAAAAAATAACTAAAATAACCCACCAGGAAACCAATCCTGAAAACCCAAGATAAAGAACAATTGGATATGTGATAAATACAAAAATATTAAATTTCTTGATCTTCATCTTCACAATGTTTTCTCCTATATCTTTTCTTTATTTCTATTATTATAAACGTTTATTGTTTATTTGTCAATTAGCAATATTTTACAAATAAATTCACTATTTTATTTAGAGTGTTTTTATTTTTCGAGTATTAATTTTTGTTATTGTCGCATGTTCTAACTGATCTAATGACATATACATCTCTTTACCAGTAGGAAAGACAATAAAATAATAATATTCGTTGTTAGAATACTTTCTCTTAAATAAAACTCGAATTGGAGTTTGTCTTTTTTCGCCATCGTGAGTAGCATCAAAGCTGTTAATTACAAGTTTCATTTTTCCTCGCATAATCAAAATGGTTTTTCAGGTTTATCAAACCCAAACTTCTTATGACACGTACCATATTCATTGGAAATTTCATATCCTTCATCTGTTGAAAGAAAACGAATTGCTTCAACAATCCTATTTGCTTCATCGTCTGTTTCTGGCAACCAAACATAAAAAGGTACTTGACTCCATTTATTAAAACTTTCATTGTTGTCTATGGCAATTTTACCATCTAGCTTCCAATACCATTCCATTCCAGTAGGTTCACCGATATAAAAAATAACATCTTTGTTGCAATACATAAAACCATGCGCTCCATCTTCACCAGAAATTTCTTCTAATGATGTATATCCCGCTTTCTTTACTGCGTTAACCATGCGTTCGAATGGAGTAATGTTATCAGTCATTTTATTCCCTTCACTTAAATTTTATTCCATTTTTAGAGTTATATACGTCCAACCACAAGCATGAGCCATTTTTGCCACATTCATATTTTCAGTTTGAATATATACATCATACACAATGTTTTCAAATGCTGTTGTATGTACTTTATCAAAAATAATTATTCCTTTTTCTTCATTCAAATTCAAATATCCTTCAATAAATTCTTTCAAATTATTTAAATATATTTTTGATGGATTTTTATGAATTCGAAATAAGAAATACTCATTGTTTGTTTTCATATTATTTGCCTATCCTTTTATTTATTCTGAATATTTCTCTAAAATTTCACAAACCCGCTTATTCTGAGGAACGTTTATATCATAATATTCTCGAATTTTTTCTGAAAATTCCCTATAAGTTTTCCATCCCTGATTATAAATTACAAAACTGTAGGCCATACAAGAATATTCAAAAATTGCCGCTTCTTCATCTGTCATTTGCTCTTTGACAGACCGATCATATTTTAAACCATTCTGAGAAGAACAAGAAATTTGAAACATTGATTATCCTTCACAATAGAATAAAAATCAAATTTCATTATTTAAACATTTGTATAAACATAAGAAGCAATCCGATTCCAATCAAAATCCAATCCACTATTCCTAAAGATATTTGTGTTTTTTCTTCCTTTTTACTAGTAATGATTGTACTTTGATTGTTTTCGACTTTGCTGTTATCGTTCGTGCCATTGTTTACAACGTTATCAGGAGTGCTATTTGTCATATGTCCTCTAGTTATATAGCAGAAATTTATAAATTTGTCAATAATGAAAACAAGGTTTTATTCGCTATACTTTTTCTAATTCCCAATTATAAAGACTAAAATTCAACTCTTCTCCGGTATCAGCACGTTTCAAATCATATAGCCTTTGTCCAAACATCCCCGCATTATCAAAACCAGGATGATAACCTTCTGGCTGTCCCTTTTCGAAAAATTCTTTAGCTGGCATATATTTAGTAGCAACATGAACAACTTCTAAAATAACATCGCGCCATTCTTCCCCGTAATTTTCTATTGCAAGATCATTCATCTTGTATTTCATTTTATCTCCTATTTTTTTCAAATAAAAGTCAATTTTTATAATAAATTAATCCTCAGAATGAGTATAACAAGGACTATTTAACGGACTATCTACGCTCATCCAGGAAGTATTACAATTTCCGCAAGTCCATTCCCCCATGCCAGAACAAACAGAAATAGGATATACGTCAGGCCAATTTGTTAGAATTTCATCATTTGTATAGAATTCCCCACCATCTGAAAATCCATCTTCAGGAGTCAAACGCAAACCAGTATTTGTGTCCATATTTACATCCATATAAGCATAAGCGTTATATTGTCCACATTTCGGACATTGAACAATATCGCCTTTTTCAACTAATTTTTCAAAATTTTCTTTAGTGTTATATTGAGGATACATTTTGTTATCTCCTGTTTTGTGTCCGTTATTGCGTTATGCTTATACCCAAATTATAAACGATAATCTTTTTAAAGTCAATAAGCAATTTTACCCCTTTTCTATTAACTGAGAATTATAACAAAAAGGCAAATCATACCACAAACTACCATCTATATCTGAAATAAAAATAGTAGAAAAAATGTTATATTTTTTTACTAGATTAATATTATCGGGAGTAAAAGGGATATACAAATCAGTGGCGTGAAAATCGTAGGGGATTCCCTTTTCTAACACTTCTTCAAAAATGGTTTTGATCTTAGTAATATTCATAATAAAAATTCTCTTTTATGTATGTGTTATGAGATTATGCGAAGAAAGTTTTATTTACCATACGTCCAGAAAAATCATACTGAACAATCATAAAGATGTCTGCTAGATCATCTTCACAAATTTCAATATTCCCCCAAAATTCAAGAGAGTCACCCTGATCAAAAAGAATAACGGTTTTCATTTTAGACTCCATAAAAAGATAATTTTATTGATTATTTGTGATTAATTTAGTAGGAAAATTTTCAAAAACATTAGAATTATAACTTACAGAATATAACATATTTTTTGTATCAATTGGAAGATGATCATTATTACAATAAACCCAACCAACAAAAACCCATCCGTTATAATTAGGATATCTTAGCTCTTTTTCAGCACATTTCCTGAAAACATTATAAATGGCTTGAAGAGAAACCGGATTGTTTTTCATTTTATTTTTCCCGATAAAAAATCAATTTTATTTGTCAAAAAAATAAATAAAACCCGTATTTAATTTTAACCCGATCAATTCTATAACTTTTACTCTAAAAGAATTTGACATGGCGCGATAAGTATTTGACGCTTCTAATTTAATTTTATTGTCCCACTTGTGATAATCTCTACCATATAAATCAACAAATCGAACAATTGATTCATATCGTTTCTGATCTTTTGATTTTGGCATTTTCCCTCCGAATTTTTTGTTATCCTCATAAGGCTAGAAATGAGGACAATCATTATTATCTAGCATCATACAAGTTTTCGTTATCTTGCAAACGCCGCTTTATAAGGGTAAAACAGTAAAACCCATAGTTCTATATTTATTATAGCAAATTTTTGTTATTTGTCAAGAAGGAATAAATAGCAAATTTTTATAATTTTTATGGCTCATAACCAGTATTATTAAGATATTTGAATACCTGTTCCAATGTCTTAAGTTTATTCTTAATAAACGCTGTAACATTTGTTCCTGATTCTTCATCAATTTTAACTCCGAATTTACCAGGAAAAACCTCACAAATAATCGCCTTTCTGTTATCGCTAGAACGCGTTAATGTAGCAATAGGGCCATTTTTATCTAAACATTCCTCAACTATTTCGGCCTCAGTTTTGTGTTTTTCTAACGCGTGAGTAGATAGCACAAATACAATTGTAATACATGCAATAAGCATAAGAATAAATAAATTTTTGAAAATTTTACCAAAATCGACATAACTGTTATCTAACGCCGATTCCATTTTATTATCCTCCTATGAATAATTATAGAATTATATTGTATCCATTATTGCCAAATAATTTATTAGTGCTTCTTCAGCTACCGCTAACAAATTATCGGGATTTCCATTTGCTACAATCCTTACATATTCAGGGCATATGCCCCTATAATTTTCTACATGAGATTTACTATCCTCAATATCCATAACGGTTAGTGTTCCTGTTATAATATGTCCAAAAATTGTAGAAAAAGGATAGATATTGTCTCGTGCCTCTAAAATAATGCTTTTTGCCAAAATTGGAATGTTCATTTTTTTATTTCCTTTTTTATTTATTATTTTATTCCTGTTATCTTCTTCAATGCGGAATCAATGTTATCATCATTACAATATTTATAAATCTCATTCGAAAGATCATACCCATTTTTTTGATTGTTATAATGCCATAATTCCCACCTAAAACACATAGAAGAAATTTCTTTTTTTTCTAGTCGTTTGACAAGAGTCGGATTTTCATCAATGGCGGTTTTAACTTCTTCTTCTAGCTGTTTATAATGGAATGATAAAATTTTCATTGTTTTTTCCTCTTTTTTATTCCATAAAATAATGAATTTATTTGTTATTTATCCAAGCAAATCTAAAATATAAGAACCATATAAACTATTCATACATACAGGATAAATAATAGATGTATGAATAGATGTATAAAACGCAATAACCTCACTTTCTCCCAATTGACAATTAATAATTTGTTCTTTACTTACAATAAACGTATGCGAATCATGTTCTAAAATATATGCCGATTCTGTTTCAAAAATTTTCTTCATTTTATCCTCAATTTTTATGAGTAATATTCATTACCACAAATCAATTTAACTAGGTTTCTACGTGTTCCCGGCGCTAATTCCCTGTTATTGGGGATAGATAAGCAGGGTTTACCATTGCATTTAAAAATTCTATGCGAAGAGCCGTTTTTCGGCGCTTCTGTATAACCCATTTCTCGAATAACTTTTATAAATTTGTCTGTTCTGGTAATACCCATAAGGCTGTTAGAATGATAATTATTATTTTTCATTATAGCCTCACTAAATTATTGATTATTTGTTAACCATATTATAACAAAACTTTCAGGAAATGCAAGCGGGAATATTTTATAAATTTTTGTTATTTATTCCTTCTTTTCAGAAGAAACAAACATGCTAGAAACATACAAATGAGGGACTAATACCCCTAATTTGATTCCCCACTCATAGGAAAGTCTTTCACATTGCAATCTAGCATATTCATAGTTAATTGTATCTCTTAGATGCACAAACAAATCAGATAAGTCTAATTCGTGCGAATCTTGCCATTGGAAAGGATGATTGCATACCGGATTTGTACACACTGTACAATCACCTTTAAAATTTTCGGGATATCCCATATAGAATTTAATGGGGGTTTGACACATGGGGCATTTGTCCAGAATATAAGAAAAATGAGCGGTATGAATATCTCCCGATGTAATTTGAGAAAAAACATAGCCATTATTTGAACATAAGGTGACAGGAACGCTAGACATTTTAGACTCCTTCTTTTATAGAAATTTCCAATTTTTTATGGTTTTTTACCCCAAAACAAATAACCTTTAATGTCGAATGTTACAAATGGAGTCATGATATAAAACCTACTCCAGTTATAATATTTTGGTTTTTGAATATCCCAACAGCGCCAAAGAGCTTTAATTGTTTCGATTTTATGAAAAATAAAATCAAAATAATTTTCTCCATTGACATAAAAATACAAAATCAGACTTTTATTATCTTTATCATATTCGATTCGAAAAGATTTATTAAGAATTATTATAGTTATAAAGTTTTTCATTCTAGACTCCTTTTTCTTTCAAGATGAAACAATCATTTTATGGTGTTAGGATTTTAAAATTCTTAAAATATTTTTCTCGGCTTTACTTAAATCTTCCTCATTTATATCTCTTAATTCATTTAACATAAGACTTATTTGATAAATAGTCTCAGCGTAAAATTGAGCCGCTATTCTTTGATCTTCTTTTGAGCCTTTTCCATTATGGAGGTTAGAAAAATTTTCTGTTGTATTAGATATGATATTTTTCATTTTATCCTCTTTTTCTGTTATGCCATAAAATCAATTTTTTATCGTTTTTTTGTTTATTTATTAATCATAAAATCCGTTAATTCTCTTAAAAAATCCTTCTGTATTGTATTCGGTATATTCTTTTCCGTTATTAATGTTTGTAATTTCAAACGTAAGATATAAACCGGGATAACTAAATTTTACATAATATCCCTTTCTCATTGCTTCCGCATGAGCGATTTTCTCCGCTTTTTCGTCATAAATATTCGATGTATCTTCAACATTTCCGCCACTATCATTATGTGTTACCCATGCCATTACACTTTGATTAAGCAGACTGTTAATTTTCTTAAATGGTTTGATTTGTTCGGGTGAAAGAAAATCTAAGGATTTTCGAGTGGTAGTCATGAGATTTTTCCTTTATTTTTGTAGAAAATTACTTGTTTTTTACTGATTTTTCTTCAATGGATTCTCAAAGTCTGGAAGAGAAACGATTGCCCCTACAATCAAATCAATCCATTTTTTATAATTCTCTAGTCCATTACCGCCACAAACAAGCTTGTTAACTGTCACTCCAAAAGGATTCCCGGTTTCCTTAATAATCAAGTGTTCGATATCCCTTAACTTTTCTTCTTCAACTAATGCGGGACAATAATCATGTTCCATATTTTCAGGTTTAATTTGCAATTTTTTGAGTCTGCTGTCCATTTCATCATAAATTTTTTGTACCGCTTCTTCATCTTCTGACAAATAAAGATAATTATGATTTAAAATGCGGGTACGCTCCCCATTTGCAAAGCGAGGGGAATTATCGCGCATATCTTCAAAAATGGGAATCTCATTCAAAATTTCAGTATATACAGCGTTTACACGTTCGCGCATAATTTCAGTAAATGCACGTTGCATTAGATAAGATGCAACTAGAGTCTTAACACTAGGGGTATTTACAACTTTATTCATGTTCTGGACATTCAAAACGAGAGTATTGTTATTGGGAGTCATTTTGTCCTCTTTTCTTGTTCTGTTATCTCAGTATCTCATTATAAAAATCTGTTATTTATTAGTATACCCTGATTTTTGGATTTGTCAACTAGTAATTACTCCCAATAAATCGTTAATTTTATTCTATTTTTTTGTTCCTGTTATCTGATAACACTGGTTATTTTACATCCAGTATATACCGCCCCAACATAAAGCTTGTGAGAGTCAATTAACGCTCTTATGATCTGCCTGCCTACTGTAGTACTTTCGTCAATACAAACATGTTTCCAGGGTTCCCCGTAGACTCCGTCAATGGAATCAGTGTAAAAATGATATATATCATATTCGATTTTAATCATGGTGTCATTTAGTGGCGTTTCCATTGCATTTTATCCTTTTTATGGTGTCAAATAGTCAAATAGTGAGAATAGAGTCTCTTCATATAATAATACTATTGTTTGTGTTGTTTTCTAACAGTAGAAGGTTATAACCTTGCGATGACCTAATACCCTCCTGATATAATACCGCTAAAATCTTTGTGTTGTGTTCGTGGTATTCTAGCATGTAATCCCCCTCAATTGGAGGACATACGATATTAGAATTCTTAAATACCGCTGTAAAATAAGTATTGTTCCGGTTTCCCGTTCGTGCTAAAACATATCCCCCATTAATTGAGTGACAATAAGGGGTATACGTTCGCCCCTCATATTTTAGTAAATTTTTGTTGGTTTTTTTGGTAATACGTTTGGCCCTCATTTTATACCCCCATTTAAGCGAGCTACCATCTTATAATATTGTGCATCTGTTAATTTCTTTTCGAAAACACATCCCCAAAAATTGCCGATTTTTTCACAAAAATTTTGAATTGCGTGTAAGGTTTTTGGTTTAATAACAGTATCATTTTTCGAAACAAAAATAGACGATTCTCCAAATGTAGCATGTAGTTGAAGGGATTTTATACAAGTTTTATCCGTTTCGTCAAAATAAGGATCGTATTTAATAACATAAGTATTTACAGTGTACCCATACCCACATGCGGATGAAAAGCGGGAATAAGATACTTTTAGGGTATATTCAACGGGGGGACAAGCATTATAAGCAGACATTTTAGACTCCTCTTTTTTTGGTTAATTTTTGAAAGAAATTATTGAGGATATGTTACACCATACAAGGCACAAAAATTCTGAACATCATAATAATAATAAGTTATTTCATTGTTGATTATTCCAATTGTTTGGCCGCGCATAAACTTTAAAAAATCCTCAAATTCCTCGCTAGAAAAATGAGATTTAATCCAATTTTCGGTAAATCCTAATTCGTTCATGGTTTTATTTTCCTTTTTTTTTTTTTTTTTTGCAAATTTTCTAATAAAATGATGGATTTATTGTTATTTTTGATCTGTTAACTTGATTTTATATTCCCCTAAATTTTGCATAAAATCATCATAATTTCCACAATTTGAACGGCGTAGTTGTCCACAATACCAAACATTATTATCTGAGCATAATATATAAGGATAATTTGTATAAGGATTAATTCCTATCGTGCGAATTGTAGCCGGGTATTTAATGGGGGATTTGTTAGGTTTTTTCATAGCAGACTCCATGAAATTTTGATTTTATTGTTCCTGATTGCAAGGTAAAGAATCCTCAAATTTTTCTAATTTTTTAATGCAATCTAGTTGTTTGATAGTCCATCCTATACTCTTATGATTTTCTAGCAAGGCATTAATTAATTCGCGCTGTAATTCAATGTATTCCCTTAATTGATCTTCGTTCATAATTGATTCCTTTTATTCATATAGAGATTAACCTATATTGAGTATATCCTATTTTTTATAAAACACAATAGGCAATATTTTATAAAAATTTGTGTTTTTTATATCTTAGAACCAACATAAAATAAACTAAGAAGCATAACAAAACACGATAAAAGCATTATTTCATGCCATATTATTTATATTTTTTGTAGATTTTTCAATAAGAATTGTAAAATGGTCGGATTCTCAGAGAGTGTGTTCCTTCATTATAATAGTATTTTATGGGTATAGGAAAGATTGTATTTTGCTTGTGAAAAAAAACACTTGATGGTGCAATCGGCCTACATTGAACGATTTTCAGATATTGATAGTTTAGTACCTATTTGATTTTTTAAACGATTGTAGGGCTTCCTACGAGATTCTTAAAATTAAACTTCTTAATTTTATAATTTTAAGACCCCTATATGTGGATATGGTTTTAACATAATATGGTTTTTTGGTTATATATAGGGGTTAAATATCCCACAAAATTTAAACAATGTTAAAAAATGTTGGATAGGTTCAGAGGGCTTGAATTCTTTAAGATATTATGTTAAAGAATATGTAGAATGCTTGTTCTAATAAAGAGCTGGAAAACCGCGATCCTGTTTTAGATATTTTAGGTATTTTATATATTTTAGGTATTTTTCCGAATTAGACCTTTTTAGTCTTATTTGAATATGAGAAAATAGATAAGAATTGTCCGATTTCAAATTAAATAAAAAATTAGTAGATTTTTCCCAAAACAAGCAGGGGAAAATCTACTAATTTTATTTGATTTTTCTGTTATAGGTTTGATTTGCTTATTTCTTTTTTGCTTTTTTTCTCACTTTCATAACCTCTTTATGGTACAAGATAAGTATAGTGTTTTGATCGGGTATATCCAACATATCTTATATTTTGTTCCTGTCTTCTGTCTTCTTCTGTTTTGGCAGACTTTGAGGGCATTAATGAGGGTTGTAAGATGAAAACCGTCTCATTTTCTAATCCTTTGGCCTTATGTACAGTACTAAAAATCACTCCCTCAAGGTTATCATCTGAGAAAATTTGTAAAATTTTGTCGATTATCTCAGAGGTAAAGTAAACCCCCTCCGCGAATTCTCCAATAGCTTCGATTTGATCATTAAGGGTTTCAAGCTTGCGTGTATGTCCTAATGCCTCTAATTTTTCCCCCTCTTTGATCTGATAATCAGATAATGATGATAGAAAATCGTTAAGGTTTGCTGTATTGTACTTCTTTTCGATTTTGACGATTAGGTTAATGAGGTTTGTACCGATTTCGCGCCCTTTAATTGTAACCTTAATGCCCCTAGAGAGTAGTTTATAAGCATACTTGACAAGAGGGGCATTATTGCGACAAAGTACAAGATTTCCATCCCTTACGATATCCTCAAATTGTTGAGTAGAAATAGACTCTAAAATACCTTTTGTGTTGTTTGGTTTCCCTTCAAAAGAAATTCCAGGGAATTCGGAATTAATGAAGTCTATGACGGTTTGAGGACACCTATAACATATACTGAGCGGTAAATTGACACATGTGAAATGGGATTCGATTTTTGTCATTGCTTGACTATCCGCGGCGCGAAATGCAAAAATAGATTGATTTTCATCACCTACGGCTATAATTCTCCCTCCAGGTTTAAGGGATTTTTCTACTAAAATGATCTGACAAGCGTTAAAATCTTGCACCTCATCAACCAGAATATAATCAAATGTTTCACATGGTACAATTCCTGTAGCACATAGGTATAACATATCGGTAAAATCTACTTGATTCAAGCTTGCAAGCGAGGTGGTATATAGCCAATTAATAGCATTAACCATAATACTTGTATTGCCATTAAGTACTAGGGTATGCTTGTCTGATATGTAGGATATGCTTTCCATGCTACAATCTAACATGTATTCTTTGATCAAATCTACAATGCGGATGATTGTACTTTCGTTCGCTTTAACTTCTTCTGCTATGGTCGGATTTTCCGCCATGTAAACTTTCAACAAATCGTATAGTTTGTTGACATTAACAACAAATTTTTTGCTACCCATGAAACGAGAAAAATTAGACAATCCTAAAGCGTGTGATGTTTTGAAGATACAATATTCGGGGATTTTAGGGGATAAGTCTTTAACCAGGTCTTTTCCAAAAGCAATGAAGATTGTTTTCTTTGTGGAAGGGATTCGTTTTGCCAATTGCACCAGCATAAAAGATTTACCACTTCCAGCACACGCGCGGATAATCATATTTTTTGTTGTTTCAGTAAAAACCCTAATGATTTCCTCTTGATATTTTGAAAAAATTATCGTTTTTTCGGGTTTGTTGATAGGGTTTTCCTGATTATCTTTGTTGTTACCGTTATTAGTAGGGTTTAAGGTTTCAAGCAAAGCATTATACTTGTAAGGTGAAAGACTTCCCTTACAATGGGTTTTTGAAAACATAGAACACCCCCAAAAATCCCCAAATTTGCCATTGCGTTTGACAAGAGGGGATTTGCAAACCGGACATAGAGGCAAGGTTTTCATGCTAGACTCCTTTTGATTTGTTTTATTCTGTCTGTTAATTGACTATTTTCTGAAAAAATTTTACAAATTTTTCTCTTTTTTCGCTACAGGATATCTTATAAAATGAATTATCTGTTAGATATCCTGTAGCGCATGAAAGAGGAAAATTTACGATTGTCTAAAAATCGTGTTTACTGTAAGATGCAATGATCTTTCCACTAATCGATTGAATACCCTGTACGTGTGTGTCAGTAAGATCATTACCATTGGTTACCGCATGGGATATTTCGTGTAACAATATTCCGATTGACTCAACCAAATCATAGAGACAAGATACATCAATGTAAATGAAACCGTCACGAGGATTGTATAACCCGCGCGCATGATGATTAGAGAGGTTTGCACCGCGTACCATTTTACTGTCAAATCCATAACGCTTGCAAACCTTGCGGAGGGTGGACATTGTATCTTTTTGGGTATTATCCATCTTATGAGAGGATACCCAAATTATTTCTTGCTTGTTTAACTCTTCAATGATTGAAGAGGCATAGGGTACAAAGTCGCGAATAAACCATCTTAATTGTCCTCCAAAGATGGTATCAAAGATAGGGGCATAACCCCTATGTTTAATCTCGCTGTACTCGGAGTCATCTTCAACCAAAGCGGGTTTTACTCCAAACACCTTATAAAAGGTATGTTGACAAGTCGCATATATATCATTTGTCATATTGTGGCGTGACAGATAAACCGAATTTTCATGTTTTCCGGATTTAACACTTTCCCAAAATTTTACCCACAACTTAGAATCTTCGATTTTATTCCAAATTTCGCCTATTCCAGTGAACAAATCCCCCATGTTTACTGATTTTCTGTCTCTATTCATTTTTACTGAATTTGAGGTGATATTGTAGGCAAATTTGAAGCCTGGATTCGATGCAAGTGAAACCCCTTTTACGTAAATATCAGATTGAGGATTCACTAAGATATTTCCGTTATCGGTAGAAATTAGGATATTTTGGGGGTTTGTAAATAAGAATCTGTCTTTATAGTCCTCATTTTCAGGATACCAGGATTTAAGTACTACGCGCGTACCAGTGATAGATTTTCCGGTTTCCTGGTAACAAATTTTCAAAACGTCCGTATTCCCAATTTTCGTTGTTTCGTTCCAAAATTTCAAATTTGACGTATAAATTTCAACGTCAATATTGAGACGGGAACAAACCAACAAACCGATTTTTAAACCCTCACCAAATTGACCGATTGCGGTTTCATCCGGTTTTGTGGAAATGCCCATAATCAACGCGTCAACGGAAAATCCATTTCCATTATCTGAGATAACCAGATTGTCATTTTCACGAGTGATAGATACTTTGGTTTGTGTATCAAGCGCATTAGAAACGACTTCTCTTACAATATCCCATTGAGTCCAGTAGGATACATATTGAGAAAGACTGATAGGGTATGTAATGGATTGAATAGGGTTTGATGTAGACTTTCGAGATGCGCACATTTTAGACTCCTTCTTTTTTTGTTGGTTGGGTTGGATTAGAGTTTATAAGCTCTTTCAAGAGCTTGAATATTTTTTTATTCAAGCTCTTTATAAGAGGCTATAAGCTTATATGGTTTGTTTTCCTGTGTCTTATGTACTATGGTCTGATTAGAAAAATTGAGAAAATTTAGGGAAAATTAGAAGTTTCCAAAAGTGACAGCGGTATTAAGCATAATTTGAACAGCGGGCCAAACAAAAAACCAAACAATCAAGATAACCAGGATAACCAAAGCGAGAAAAGCGAGAACGCGCGGATCAATTGCAAACATGGTAGACTCCTTTTTTTGTTTGTGTTGGTTGGTGGGGTTTGAAAATAAAATTTAATTCTCGTTTTCGTTCATGTATTTATCCCACGCTTTGCAAAGATCATAAAAACAAGCGGGGAAAGATGGATTAATAAGGTTTGACAGGTAGGGCATAACAAAATCATATGCGTTACAAGTATTAGTATGGCAATAATCATCCATTGCACGTACTACAATATTGATTAGAGTATCCTCATCTTTTGGGGTTTGTTCCATTGTCAATTGTGATAATGCGAATACTGCCATATGTTTATAAACGATTTTACGAGATGTAGAAATTTTCATTTTAGACTCCTTCTTTTTTGTTGGTTCTGACAATTGAAATAGGTTTGATTATTCTAAGGTTACAAACCTTAAACCAGAAAATAAACAAATTTTCGCTTATTTTCTGGTTTGAAGCTTGTAAATTTGTAAAGTTTCAATTTGTAGGTTTTTCTGGATATCCCTGTAAAGTGATTTGATAATCGTTTTCTTGATATAGTTTGGGGCATATTCGAGACGCAAGAGGGTTTAACTCAATTTTGTCTGATATCCTC
>Ga0208957_1001133_pt1 | contig 14831 bp, 19 predicted proteins | sample RifOxyA1_FD_184029 | JGI IMG/M metagenome (GOLD analysis project Ga0208957, IMG submission 184029) | Groundwater microbial communities from Rifle, Colorado - Rifle Oxygen_injection A1 (SPAdes) | ecosystem: Environmental > Aquatic > Deep subsurface > Groundwater | place: Rifle, Colorado, United... | reverse complement strand
TATAACCCAAAGTAGTCTGAGCATTTCCTGAAACTATCGCTATTGTTCCACCTCCACCGGCCGTACCATCTGTTAAAGTTATAGTTCCTGTTGCTCCTGCGGTATTGATGGTTAATAAATGAAGTAATCCTGCAGCACTTGAAATAGTTGAAGTTCCGGCAGCAGCAATATGAGTCCCTGAAAAAGGTTGTTCTACATGAAGCGATCTGACAGGGGACATCCTTACATTACCAAATTTATTTTCCGTAATCGCAGTTGGAGATGTATCGTCAAGTTGAGCTACTAAACCTGCGGCTTGTATTCCTATTCCAGTAGAATCAGTGGCATCAACGATTGATCTGCCTCTATCCCAAGAAGTACCGTTAAAAATGTGACCAATACTCCAAGAATATGTTAAGACTCCACTCTGATTATGAATATATCCTATGGTATTTGAAACACTATCGGAAGCTGCTGCTTGTCCTCCTGTTTGTCTAACAAGAATATTACCACCTGCTTCTATATGACTTGAGGCTATATTAACCGTACCGGCCTTCAACATATCCAAAGTGCCAGATTTAATGAGGTCTAAAGTCCCTAAAGAAATATCCCCTCCGACTATATCTACCGCAACTGTTCCTGATATTGCAGATAAAGTTCCTATCGTATCTATCGTTCCTGAAGATACTTTATCTATTGTTCCTGCCCTCAACATATCAACTGTTCCACCTGCAAGTTTATCAATCGTTCCTGCCTTTAACATATCAAGAGTTCCAGCTTTAAGAATATCCAAAGAACCAGCCTGAAGCATCCCTACAGTATTTACTGTACCTGAAGCAAGTTTATCAATAGTTCCACCTTGAAGATTTGTTACAGTTCCGAGGATTGCGATTATATTTACAGTTCCAACTACAGTATTAAGGGAATCAAGAGTTCCACCAGTCACATTAACAGAAGTTGTACCCGAAAGAGCAGCTAAAGTACCACCTGAAATATGAGATCGCCTTGCAACAACTCCTGTTGAAGTTTCAATAAATGCTTGGTGGTTTCTTGCTCCTACATCTGCTGGTATTGCCATAGATTATCTCTTTCTTCTTCCTAAACGTCTTTTAATTGCTCCCTGCATTTGCATTTGTCTTGGATTACCCATTGGCATACCTTGACCCATACTAGGTGGCATCTGATCCATACCCCCAACCATAGGCATTGGTCTTTTCATTTGATTCATCATGTTATCCATTTTTGTTTTCTATGATCTTTTTTAGTTCATCATTAGTAACTGTTGCCCTAAGTTTGTATCCCATTTCTCTCACTTTAGCAAACATTTCTTTCCTTGACAAATCAACTTTTTCAGACTTGAATCCTGCCGGATTTAGGTCTTTGAGATCAGGAAATTCCTCTTCTACTTGAATTGTTGCTTCCTGATGTTCTGGTTCTTCTTTAATACGATCTGCAGATACAACAATTTTACTCATTAACTCTGCCCTTTTTGTCTGGTCGTTCAAGAGTTTTATTTCTCCATTTCTTACTAACTCCCGATCTATCAGGTGTTTGGCTCCATGATAGACAATAAATGGAGGCCAATTCTTAGTTTCTCCAGACCCTACAATATAATTTTCCCTATTATATTGAAAAGTGAATCCCAAATCTGTGTAATTATGAAATGGGATAGTATCGTATGTTCCCATATTTTGCTTCCTTTCTCTAAATTTGTAATCAGACTTTTGGGCAAGACCGCAATCCTGCCCAAATTGTCTAATTATAATTATAGACCAATTTGTCCAATCAATTATTAGTCAATAATTAAATGTACCAATCCTTGTGTTGCGTCAACTGAAACTACTTCTCTTGACCAACCAAGAACTGTATCTGCTACATCTGCCGCTAACATAGCTTTGACCGCACCTGCTGTTCCTGCAGAATGAGTAATACCCTGTGCATCTGCTGCAGAATTATCAGTTGAATCAAAAAGGACTGTTGCATCCCCTCCTGTTTGAATCCAACCATAATATGCTTCAGTCATAGCATATAAAGCTACTCCAACTGCCCCACCTGTAGGCGTAGTTGGAAATTGAATCACTCCATCATACGCATTCTTTCTTACAGTTATCTGTGAAGAAGTTGTAAGAGCAATCTTTACCGGTCTGTCAACATAGAATTTACAGGTTCCCGTTGTTGATGTTTGCACATCATGCCTGATTATTCTAAAAAGCTGACCAATACCAGTTGAAGATTCTACAACCAATTGACCTTGTTCAAATTGGTTTGCTGTTACTGCTGTTCCGCCTAAGGTTACCGGAATCATAGTATCGTTGATTGCTACTGCTGCCTGACACACCATAGAACGATAATTTGTATCTTCTGCAGCTTCCTGCAAAAGATTTCCAGTTACTAAAGCTGAACCTCCAGCTTGAACATATCTGTATTTATTTCCAAATTCATCAAATCCTAAAGCTCCCAAATTATGCTGTGGATTTTCTGTTTCTGTCCATAGGTCTTGTGCTGCTAAATTTATTATACCTGCCATATTTTTCACCGCCTTTCTAATTTATAAATCAATTTTTAATAATATCCAACATTAAACTGTTGGATTTATTGCGATACCAATAGTGTTTGTAGCAGTATTAAATGCCTGCATTTGTATTCTGCCGGAAGCTGTTGCTTCCCAATCCGTAATTCCTGTGCTCAAGAATGGCATTCCTGTTACTAAGATGTGACCAGTTGCAGTTTGTGCTGATAAATTCATACAAGCTGTGACTGCCTGACCATTATTGGTTGAGAACGCATAAAACATGCAATCTCTAAACTCTGTCCATCGGTCAATTCCCGAAGTACCAGTTACAAGAACATGAGTTTGTGTTCCTGCTGTATCTGCGTGCATCGTAAACCGACACCCGTCAAATACACATCGTTTTGTTCCGCCCTCAAGTTCTATTGATGTGTTTGCAACCCCTCTAGTCATTGTGTCTGCTCCAAAGGTACAACCAGAAAAATAGTTTTCCTCTGCTCCATTAAGGTTCAAAGCTCTCCAGGGAGTAGAGTCTGCCGAAGTAGCGTTTGACGTTCCCTTAAAATCACAATTCTGCCAAAAGTTACGATGGCCCGTTATTGATACAGTTTCGTCAATGTCTGCTGAACTGGTAAAGGTAAGATTCTTAAAAAGAGAACCATGTTCAGAAACAACAAGCGAACCACCTGTGTCAAAAGTTAAACCTGCACGAATATTCTGTGCAACTGGGGCAGCACTTCCAATTAAATGAGTAAATCTCTTTGCCCATGTAATAGCTGTAGTTTCTGTTGTTCTTCCTATCCCTCCTGTTGGAGCAATAACCACTACATCGTGATCTCCGCTTGTGCATAACGCATAAGCAGCTGCTACCGTTGCAAGAGCCCTACTCTGTTCCCTTCCATCTGCTGAGTCACTTCCTGCTGATGGATCAACGTAGAAAATCTTTCCAACATAGGGTAAACCTATCATTCCTGCCAAATCTTCGGGATAAATTTTATGTCCGAATTTAAGAGCTGGAATATATTGACTTGCTTTTCCCATAATATTTTTTCACCTCCTTTCAGTTTTGAATTAAAAGGCCACCCGCAAAAGGTGGCCCTCTAATTCTTTTAACCTTCTGCTATCCTGAATTTGCTCGTCAATAGCAATATTTTTTTTTAACCTGTTATTCCTGTTAATCTACCCATGTATCTTGGCCCTGCTGAAACCAGATTGCCTTCCAATATGATCTGTCCGATTTCCGCATACTGGTTGGTAGGTTCTTTCAAACCGCTCCATGAAAAGCCTGTGGCTTTAGGAGCATCTTCATAAACACCCTGGAAGTTTGAAGAACTCAAACTTATTGAGGAATATTTATGAGATTTCAGACCGTACCAGTTAAGATACTTCTCGTTCAGCATCCAAAGTGTTTGGGAAGTACATTTTTCATCCCTTACAAATGGAACTCCTCTGAAGAATAAAGCATCAAAACCAATCTCTCCCTGCAACGCCCCTCGGCTCTCTGCGACTCCACTTCGGGTTGCCTGAGCATAACCTTTGGCATCATAATTTGCCTGTACGGTTGGCTGAAGTAACGCCTCATAGATTGTCCAGATTGCTTCTGTTGCAACGATCAAACTTGGTCTTTCTCCACCTCTGGCACAGTTATCATACAATGCTCCCATAAGAGCTGGTGTAAGAGTACCTCCTGATGCAGTTCGGGTTGCATTTAACATAGAATAAGTTGATCTTGCTAATCCACCGTAGGTTGCTACCGAAGTAGCATCATCCACGATAGCATCAAGACCCAAAAAATCCTTATTACTATTGCCTGTACCGTCTGCGTACATCAGAGTGCCAATAGAATCAATCATATCCATCTGGGCTGATTCCATTTCTACCTTCACCAAATTCAAGACTCCTGCCGGAGTGGCATTTACATCCACTTCCATTCCCGGAAGAACTACCGACTGGTAGTAACCTCTGGGATCAAAAGACAGAACTTGTCTTGTATTGATTTTGGTTGTTGAAAAAGTATCTAATCCTGAAAATGAACCTCCAGCCGTAGATTTTTGGTACTTAAAAGGAAACTTTAGAGTTTCTCCATTCCAAGACTTTCCATTTCCTAGAATCCTAAGAGTTAGAACATTGGAATTAAGTATATTATCAACGATTTTTGGGACAATTTCGTCTTGTGTAACCGATTGAACATAACTATCAAATGTCATTTTGACTCACCCCCTTTAAAATATTTAAATTCTTAATAATATTAACTAATTCTTCCAGCAGCATCGCTAACTATATCTTCCAAACTTCTCTTATGCAGAGATTGGTATGGTGTAGATTGTTTCGCACCGCCTTCGGTCTTAGCCGATGAACCTATCGGAGCTGCTTTCTTTCTCAAAGCGTGTTTTTCTCCTGTTTTTTCTGCTGTGTCAATTTTCTTCATAAGTTCGTAACCTACTGCAATATCCCCGATCTTATGAGCGTAGCAAAATTGCAAGAGCTTCTGCTCGTCAAATTCTCCAACTTGATCTTTAAGTTGAACTAGAGCATTGGACAATGCTTGATCTTCTGCCGTTATCCGGCCCTGTTCAGCTTGTTGAGCCTGTTGAAGCTGAGAAAAAACCTCCTCCTTTGCCTTTTGGATAACCTCCGGCCAAGTCTTAGGCTCCCATTCCTTACTTTCAGGTCTGTTTTGCCCTACTTGAGTCCTCAGGTTAGCCAACTCTCTTTCAAGGTTCTCCACCCTGCTTGCTTTTTCGTAAACTTCCTTCCATCTAGGGTGCTGATGAAACGGAATATTCTGGTCTTGAGCTTGACCCTCTTGACCTTCAGGCTTATTTTCTACTGGTGGAGTAGCTTGAGCTTCCCCCTCAATTTCGGTATCACCGACTGCACCAAAAACATTAGTATCTTCAGGCATATAGCCTCCTTCTACGCTCTTTTAGCGTTGGTAGCGACAACGAAAGGGATGTTAATAGCCTTTGGAGAGATATTAAAACGAAGGTTAAAAGGAAATCAAGTCAACTCGATAATGACTAACGGTAGTCTATAGGTTTTTTATACTTGGAGAGTTTGCGTTTAATAGCAGGAAGTTTCCCCTGATTGGGATATTCTTTACTCCAACGTTTGGCTATTTCCGGTTTCTTGGCCCATAGGAATCTCCTCTGCGCTTGGCTCTGGAACGTCATTTTGACCTCCTCCCTGCTGTAATTGACTCTTTTCTACTTCAGTATGTACCTGATGTAAAGCCTGAACTTGAGCATCTAAAGAATCAAATTGAGGGGAGTTTATAAAACCTTCATGGACTGCAATATGAGTCTGATCTGCTTTTGGATATGGAGGCACATTCTCTCCAGAGTTAATTCTTTGAATTTCCTCTTGAGCAACCTGTTGCGGGTCTTGGAATTGGGACTGAATATCAAAATGTTGCTTTAACAGTTCTTCCTGAACCTGTGGAGGCAGAGTCTCCATTTTCACGATCATGGTATAGTTATGTCTCTCCTGTTCAGTTTTTTTAGCTTGTTCTCCTTTTTGTGCCATTTCTTCTGCAATTTGTTTTTCAAGATCAGGAAATAACTTTAAAGGTTCAGTTTTCCATAAGAATAATCTTTTTGCCGATTCAACCGGATTAGGCCATTCAAGTTTTTCAAAGAGGGTAATCGGATCAACCTGTCCTAGTTGAGCAAGTTCAATTACCTCTTCCCTTTGTGAAACTTTATCAACCGGAAGAGTAGAACCTTCTTTAACCGAAATTTCAATCCCATCTTCAATATGATCCCTTGAATATTGAATTACTTGTGTCGCTCCGTCTTTTCCTAAAATCCTTGCATAATGCTCTTGGGTATAATAAACCTTAATCATGTGCATCCAAGCCTTATACAATTCATCTGCAACCTGTTCCAAACCTCTGACAATTAAGTCAATTCTGCCAAAATCAGCTTGTTTTAGAATCTGCCTGCCTCCTAAAGTTTCCCTTCCCTGACGCTCTCCACGAGTAGTTGAATGAGTACCTAAGACATTATCAACGGCTGCCCTAAGCTGAATAAGAGAATCAGGAATAAAATTAGGCATTTGCTTAGCCGGAAGTCTGGCTAATCCCTCATTAGGATTACCATGTTCTACCCAAAGTTTATCTCCAGGGTCGCCTGTATATTTTCCTAATTCTTCTTTAGTAATAAAATCTCCAGAACCAACAATTACTCCGTTATCTGAAGCATTATCATCAATCTGTCTTTGTCTTTTATTTATTCCATCCTGAAGAGGCATACCCTGTTCTACCAAACTTACATCATCCCAAAGTGTTTTACCCAAATTGAAACAGTTATAGAAAATATACGGTTTCTTGGGTTTCTCAAAGAAATTATAAAAATATAGTTCTGTTTCAATCTCTTCCCCATTCTCATCTATTACAGGTTTCTCAATTCCACGATAGTCAAAATTAGGGTTTTTAAGTTTCTTGAAAATCGTACTCTTATACTTCCAGCAAACATATTCATCTGTCCAAAACTCAATATATTTGATTTTAGTAGCCAACATTTTGTTATCAATAGTAGTAGGATCGTAACTGCCATCTTCATTCTTCTGAGCTTTAAGATTAAATATCTTAACAATCTCATCAACCTTTTCAGGGAATTTCTCCAAAATATCGGAGATAGATTCATCAAGATATTCAGCCACAAAATCTCCGTATTTATCAACTATAATATTCTGAGGTCTGACCCACTCAGTTTTTATCTCGTCAACTTCGGGGTCATACTTATACTTCAAAACCCCAAGACGGTACAAAAGCAGATGTCTGGTAATCATCTGAAACTTACCCTTAACCTTTTCCTCATCAAACATAGCAAGAAGAACCTTTTGAATCTGTTGGGCCAATTCTGCCGATTCAGGAGTAGCTTGGGCTGACTGCACTACAGGCTCAGGAGGCTTAGAAGTAATAATAGGTATAATAGTTTCAACTGACTGGAAAATAACATTCTCTATAATTCTTGATTGAAAATCCCTTAATTTCTTCCTGTCAATCTGTTTTCCCAACCAATAATTCTCATTCTCGCTTCTTATCCTATCAAGATTGTCATAATCTTTTTTTGCAAATTCAATTTTTTTATCTATTAAAGCCGATAATTCCTTCTCATCAATATCCAAACTCAATTCATCCATAACTTCACCCTGAAGTTCGGTAGTCTCTTTATCTGATAGTGAAAGTTTTTTTACAACGTCTGCCATATATTTTTAGCAATATACTCCAACTCTTGCAGATACTGCTGTACTAGATGCAACTCCAGGGGTATATCTAACAATAACTACTCCATCTCCACCATCCCCACCTTTAGTAGTACTATCTGTTCTACCTCCCCCTCCGCCACCTAAATTATCAGTACCATTTACAGGTGATGTACCTCCTGCTCCTCCTCCTCCTTGACCACCAGACCCCTCTATTGCATTATAACCTCCTGCTCCCCCTCCCCCTCCATAGTAAACAGCCGAACCAGTAATTGAATTGGAGATTCCATCTCCGCCATTACCAGGATCAGTTGTATCAACTGGTTTATGTCCTGCAGCACCCGCTCCTCCTCCACCCGCTCCAGGATAATTACCACCATAATTTGTAACAAATGGCCCTAAATTGCCATATCCTGTTGCCCCTCCAGTATCACCTTGAGTTGCTGATCCGTCTGTATCACTATTATTACATCCTCCTCCACCAGATCCCCCCGACAAACCATTTTTACCTGTGTTACCATTAAGTCCATATCCTCCACCTGCACCACCACCATTGGAAGTAATAGTATCAAAAACTGAATCAGCCCCACTTACTCTTACACTATTTGACGCAGCTGCTCCAGCTCCTACTGTTACTGTATATCCTTGTGCTGTAACTGTGTGAGAAGCATCATAAGATACACCTCCTCCGCCTCCACCGCCTGCATTACACAAATTACATCCACCAGCTCCGCCTCCTGCTACAACTAAGACTTCTACATTTCCGCTTCCCGAGGTTACAGTAAAAGTTCCGCTTGAAGTAAATGTATGTACCTTATCACCGCTTACATCTGTAATGGTCCCGCCTGTTGCAGATACTATTCCCATAATATATTCCCCTTTGTATAATTTTCACCATTAACTTTACTTATTTCTTCTTCTTTTGGCAAATCAACTTTTAAGCTATCCCATTTAGAACTTTTCTTATCCCCTACCCTCAAACCCCTTTCATAACGGTCTATAAATACCAATGCTTCCTCCAAAACCTTGAAGGGGGATTCTCCTTCTACCCAAACCTCTTGGGAATCCCTACCGTAAGCCTTACCAATATAACAGGAAAAATACCACTTGCCTTTTTTCTCATCCGATTCAAGACAAATATTTTCAACCTTCTGGTCTTTAATCAAATGAATTAAATATTGTTCAATCATAGTTTGATTCCTAAAATAGCTGGTAGAAGGAATGAAGTGTATAAATATAGATAGCGAGGTGATGAATCCCAAAGTAATTGTTTCAAAGCAAAGCCTTTATCAGAGGCTATACTAGCAATTAACTTTTTGTCTGCCCAAACTTCCACCAGCCATTTCAAAGATCAAACATACCGCCAATCACGTTCCTCTTTAGCAAATATCGGTTTCCCAGGCATAGTATTGTTCGTAACTTCAAAAGAAGGTTCCCCATGAAACAATCTTGTCTTGTCCTTTAAAACCGCCCCATGCTGTTCAGAAAAGCGTTTTAGACCAATAAGAAAGTAATTTAGGCTATGACAAAAATGATCTGCCCCATTTGCTTCCCAAACAAACTTTGGAACCCCAATCGCATCCTCCACCACCATCTTATACATATTCTTCCAATGGGAGATAAATTCCCCCAGGGAATAAGGATTCATCTGGAACTTGATCCTGCCGTCAGAGAGATAATCTATAACCGTCTGGAGAGTCCTGTTTCTATCGGCCCAAACATATCCCCAATCCTTATCCTTACCCCACTTCACCTCTACAGCCTTATCTTTATCCCTGTGGTAATAACAGAGATAAACCTTATGGGGATACTTCTCCCTTAACTGGCGGGGTACCGTAAGATCAGGAAGAGCATCCATAATGGCTATGGCGTCATATTTGTTCCTAATATTCTCAATATCCTTCCAATCCTTAGTTGTTCCTACCTCAAATATTCCCTCCTTGTTCCCGACCACAAAATGCTTCTTAAGCCCCTGATCTACTCCCATAATACAATCAGTCTTTGAGTTGATCCTGTTTGATACATTCCTTAGAATCAGGGAAGCATCAATTACAATATCACTCCCGATATACGGTTTTCCCAGAACAAAGTTATAAAAATACGCCTTATCCTTATTCTCTTCTTCCTCAATTAATTGCTGGCAAGTTACCCACGGAGCCATCATCTGATTGATCCAGTATCCATGAACTTCCCTCTTTGGATACTTGGCAACCCATTGACCTCTCTCCCTATCGTCTCTTGTAATTCCCTTACCGCATTTTTCGCACATATAGAACTTTCCTCCCTGACGAACTCCTACGTTCTTCTCCCAATCCATGTACTGCCAATGCCCGCAAGAAGGTCTGATAAACCAATGGTACTGACAAGAGGTTGTAAACCTTGCCCCCACTCCTGCTGTAGGAGCTGAAGGATTAGAGAAGAACCACTCTCCCTGGAAGTTAGAGTACTTTAACCTTGAAGAATACGTCTCAACCGTTTCCTTATCGCTCCGGTCAACCTCATCGTAGGCATTAAGATCGCTCGTCAGCATAAGAGCTTCCTTGGAAGTAAAAGTTCCCCTGTAGAATATAAAACTCTTTCCCACCCTCTTTGTTTCTACCGCATCCTTATCCTTTATCCATGAAGCTATTCTCCGGTTATTCTGAATAATAGGGTTTACCTTTGATGAAACAAATATCCTCGCATCTTCAAATGTGGGTAAAGTATAGATTATATTCATATCCATAAACCTAGCCATCCAAAGAGTCTTAAATATATTCATTATTGAAACTCCTACCTGAGCGGATTTCATATACACCTGCTTGGGAGAAAGATCATTCCAAGGCTGAATAAGAAACCTGTGATCCTTAAATTGTATGGGAATACCTCTTTCACTGATTCCTTTATTCAGATAAATCCAGACTAGGGGAGATACAGTCTGAGCTTCAAATAATGCTTGCTGTAATTGTTCCTGTTTAAAACTTCTCAATTCTGGTTGTTCAGACAGTTTCATAGTTTAGAGCTTTGTAAAGCCTTTATTAACAGTTGTTAGAGACGGCCCTTTGTTTAGTCTGCAGTTTGAGAGACGGCCCTTTGTTTATCCAGGAGTTTGAGATGGGATACATGATTTATACATCCCCTCCCCCTGGGGTGCATACCCCCACCAAAAAACTCATGGCTGGCTCATGGCTATATATACAATATGTATCATGACCTCAACCCTCTATGTTATGGGCTTAGTCATTAGAGTCCTAGCCTCTTATAGCCTCAGATATATGTCGTACAATAAATAATGTGCGACTATCCTAGCCTCAGATTAACAATGGTATCAGGAGATAAAGTATCCTCTTTTATGAGATTCTGTTGATCGGACAAATAGCTATCCTCAAACTATAGATTCCGCACTTCAAACTCCAGCTTCCTCACTTCTCCTATCCTCAAACTCCTCTATTACTTGCCCCTCTTCCCTCTTCCTTCTCCTAATACCTCAACTATCTCCTATCTCCTATCTCCTATAGACTATTTACCTATTAATAGTATATATATACTTATATATATTTACTCTTTACTTAATATATTACTTATAGATTTACTAATAGTATTTAATATATCCTTGTTATAAGTTATTTGTATAGGTTTATCGTCATCGCCTTCTAGAGTTACCCGTTGAGAATAGCGGGGATCACGGGATTTCAGGTAGAATATCTCAGGGACAGGGGAATTAGTTGTCAGAGCCTTCTGAATCAAGCTATTTTCCATGATTTCGTTGACCTTCTGTTGATACATATCAAACCTAGCTTTAAATTTAGGGTCTTTTAACCAGTTCTGGTAAGTTCCATATTTTATGTGGAGCTGTTCACATGATTTGAGTATCAGACCATTGTTGTTATAAAACAACTGGAGAAAGTCAGCCTGTCTCATGTGTATCGGTATATCTGTATTTACTTTTACCGTTTGAGGTTCAAGCACCTGTATAGTTTTATTGCTGTCAGCTGTTTGGGTTTTTCTGGTCTTTAGGATCGCCATATATTTTATAAAACTCTTCGTTACGCCTTCCATGTTTATCTATAGGCTGTAATAACTCCTTATGATATTTTTCCCTTTGATGGTCTTTGACCATCTTGTATTTAATATTGTAAGCGTCTACTTTAAACGGTTTAATGTTATACCAGTGTAATTCTCCGCAATCCCGGCATATACCCAGCCTCTGATTATACTTCCTGTCAATTGCCCGGCAAATCATACCTTCCTGTAATCCTCTGTTATCTCCTGCCTTCTCTTCTCCATATACTTCTTGGCTTTTTCCCATTCTTCCTTTTCTTCTTCTTCAGGCGTGGGAGAATGTAAAACGGTCCCCCGGGGTAATTTGACTTTGTTTGTGAGGTCATGTAATGCCCTGGAAAGGCGTTTTTTCCCTAAAGACGATACATTAGTCATCTCATCTTTAAAGGTAGATAAAATAATAAAAGAAATAATAAAAGAGGAAAGACTGGCAAAAAAAGAGGATAAAAATATAATGATTGCCTCCATATAGTTTTTATAATATCTCTTTGAAAATTGTTTGTCAAATATTGTACGACTATGTTTAGCCGTGTTTATTTATTTGATGTACTCTTTGTCTGCTAATCCCCAATCTTCTCCCAATTTCTGAAAAACTTAATCCCATTCTTACCATTTCTATTATTTCCGGGTGTTTTTTCACTAATCCGTGTCTTTTTGCATGACATTTAAAACATAAAGTTTCAAGATTATTTAAATTATTATTCATATTCAATTGTCCATTTTTTCTGCTTCCGTCTTTATGATGTACGATTAAATCATTAAAATTATCATTCTTACAATTTATACATTTAAAGTTATCTTTTTGTAATGCTTCAAAAACCCAGTAATAATATTTCAAATTTACATTATTTATTTTCATACATCTATAGTACATTACCTATTGACATTTGTCAATATTGGTATATTATAATATATTTAATACCTATTGACATTATATTTATAATAGTCTAACATAGTTAGAGATATGAGAGGAGGTGATATATTTATGATAAACCCATTAGCAACAACCACAAGCCAATTAGCAACGATTGAAACCGGAGCATTACTACAGTTTTCCGGCACAATTGCAGTTGGTTTTTTTGTGGTGGGTTTGATTACCGTTATAATTTTAACGGTTGTCGGATTAGCAATAATTATAAAAAGATCAATAAGAAAATAACCAGACTTGCGGATATTGGTTGATTTGCAGGCTGGTTTGAGTTCGCAAGTCCTCAAGCCAGCCAACCTAAAATATTATGAAAACACTTAAACTCAAATGTAATAAATGTGGAAGGCTGGAAAATTATTCAGCTAAGGATTTGGAAGTTTCCCAAACACCGGACGATCTGGAAGTAAACCTAAGTTGTAAGAAATGCGGTTTACCGGAGGTCGGGGGTCAAAAAGAATTAGAACAGCTTTTAGAAGATTACCCGCAATACGAACCCGATCCAGATTTAGAATATGACCGGACAGTGGAAAATGATTTGATAGAGAAGGAGTTGAAAAAGTGAAACGCTATCAAGTCCGGGCAGTCATAAAAGCCTCTCTTAGTGCGGAAACTGAAAAGGAAGCAATCAGTATTTACGCTAAAGCTATTAAGCAACTAGGAGAGGCTACACCTAATTTTAATTGGGACATTAGTAAAAGTAAAATCAAAACATTACCATTTTAAAAGGAGAATATTATGAGTAAAACATTAGAGAAAATTATAAAAATTGCAGAATCTAAAGGAAGGATTCAAGCATATGGAAATATTATCAATATTCTTACCCTGATTGACATAACAAATCCAATTATGACCAATACCATTGAAACTATCCTGGATGAGGTTAAAATTTTGATGGAAAAGGAGATAAATGAACGCTAAAAAAGAGATTCCCCAAAGGAGAAACGGTTTTTACTATATTGATAATCAGAAGTATGTATCAGTTACTACAGTCTTACAATGCTTAAATAAACCCGGATTACCTGCATGGGCGGGAAGGCAGGCAGCAAAAATCGCTCTTGACGATCCTACGCTGTCGGTAGATCAGGTCGTTTCCAAAGTTTATGAGGTTAGAGATACCGCCGGAAATAAAGGCTCAACAATCCATTCATGGATAGAAGCCAAACAAAATGGGGCGGAGTTAGATTTTAAGAACCTCCCGGAAGAAATACAAGGATACGGGAAAGCTTTTGACGGATTTATGAAGTCATCGGGAGCGGTAGTGAGAAAATCAGAAATGACTGTATTCTCAATGGATTACAACTATGCCGGAACACTTGATGCTGTCGTAGAACTACCGAGTAAAGAGTTATGGATTATAGATTTTAAGTCAAGCAAGTCGGTTTATGACGAATATGGTATTCAATTATCTGCCTACGCCCACGCTTATCAGGAGATGGGAAATAAGTACAATAAACAAGCGGTGGTGCATTTAAAACCCAACGGCACATTTACCCTGATTGAGTTTAACGAACCTTTTACAGTCTTTCTGGCGGCTATGGAGATATGGAAGTGGGTTAATTTGAGAAATGAGTTGAAGAGAGGGGGTGAAAAACAAAATGCCAAATGATTGGGAAGAAGTACAAGCATCACAAAACCCTGCATGGGATTACAAGAAAAACAAGGAAATACAGGGAATCTATAAAGGTATGCAAACCAATGTCGGCCCGAATAATTCCAATATGTATGATCTTGAAACTAAAAATGGAGTGATTGGAGTGTGGGGAAATGCGGTTTTGAATACCAGAATGAAAAATATCCAACCAGGAGAAGAGGTTAAAATAGTCTATGGCGGGCTTTTGAAGTCTGAGAAAAGCGGAAGATCGTACCATAGCTTCAATGTATTTTATAGAAAAAAAGGTTAATAGCTTTTAACCCCTGACCACAGTTTAACAGCTTTGGTCAGGAGTAAGAGGCTATGAAAACAATACATACAACAATTACTAATAATAGGTTTTTTCCTTATTTATATCTAAAATTCTTAAAAAAGGATAAATTTTCTCATTATTTTTATGAACCTCAACTTATTATAAGAACCAATAATTATAAACGACTAACATCTTATTTTAAGAAACTCAAAATTAGATACAAAACATATCCTTATCCCTATCCTAAATTAAAAAAACAATA
>Ga0208957_1001132_pt1 | contig 14858 bp, 2 predicted proteins | sample RifOxyA1_FD_184029 | JGI IMG/M metagenome (GOLD analysis project Ga0208957, IMG submission 184029) | Groundwater microbial communities from Rifle, Colorado - Rifle Oxygen_injection A1 (SPAdes) | ecosystem: Environmental > Aquatic > Deep subsurface > Groundwater | place: Rifle, Colorado, United... | reverse complement strand
GAAAACAATCATTCAGTGGGAATTTAATCGAAAGAAGGCCCGTGAAAAATTCAGCTATGAAATTGTCTCATCTCGATAAACTTAAAAATCAGAGTACTAGTATGCTTCGATATTTATCAACCCTCCTCAGGAGGGTGAACGTAGAAAAAAGTTAAGTTGTTAGAATATCTTTTTTTCGAGTTTGAAATTACTTACATGCTAGAACCAAAATGATCAACTATATGATTTAACCTGCCTGGTTGAGTACTTAAAAATGGAGATTATATCTATGCGAAAAGCTTGGCCAGTGCCAACAAATCCAGTCATGACGTTAATAAAAGTTTAATGTATCGGAGCCCTAAAAACGGATATTCAGGGCAAAAAACGGGTATAAAAAAGTCGTGTATCTATTTAAATTCTTACATATTGTAGTTGACCTAAGTCTAGGATAAAAAAAAAATTAGAAGTATGAACTTGTATAAAAAATTACCTTCAGCTTACAATGGTCTTAACTACCAGCGAATGCTAAAGCGGGATGGGCATAGTTGTTTACTTGATAACTACTGCTTTGGTGCAAAAATATTTCTAATAAAAAAAAGTTTTATTAAAAAGGATTAACTGTATGAAAAAGCTGCTTACTATTTTAACTATTCTTACTTTAAATGCTGCTGGATGGGCAGCTGCTCCAACTATAAGTAATGTGGCAGGTACGGTGAGTACAGGTCAAACCCTGACCATTACCGGTGCGAATCTGGTTAATGAATCTGCAACCAATGCAAATTGGGATACCGCTTTCCAAGGCAATTCTAAAATGTACGGTTTTGAATCCTCAGTTTCCAGTGGTACGGCCCTGAAGACATCCCCGGCAAATGATAACTGGTATTTAAGGGACAACTCCCAAGGAGGGCAACCCTCAGGAGCGATCCAGAATAATTGTAAATTTATAAATTCTCCAAAATTATCAGGCGCACTCTCTTTGGAGTGTCGTGTATATGGAGGAAAAAGTGGCAATACGAACGATGGAGGCTCAGGATTTTCTGCATATCCAGGGTCAAGTAGTGGTAATTTTTATTTCAGGTATTATACCCGTTACCGTACTAATAACGGTAATTACCCCGATGTTTATACTAAAATGACGGTCACTCAACCTGCTGGATCGGGGAATATGTGGTATCTTGATTTGGAAGGCGCAAGTGCGGGGCAAACACCGCAAGGATTGACTACGAAGTATGGAGCTGTTAGCGGCCCCAGCCCATCATTGAATCTTCAAAATGACAGATGGTACTGTATTGAGGGGGCATGGTTGAGCCCTGGCACATATAAACTATGGGTTGATGGAGTGCTATTAGTTGACACATCTCCAGGGGTTTCAATGCCTGATAACGCCTATCCTCAATGGGGGATTATTAATTTCAGGTCAAATAGTGTTTACGCAGATATTAGCCAAAATATTGATAATCTTGCCTTCGGACATACCAGCAGGATTTACCCCTCATCAATAATTGAAATAAGTGGGGACGGATCTAACTGGAAATATCAAGAGCCAGTTCTTTTAAGTGATACCTCTTCTCAGATTAAAGTAAATTTGAGTGGGGTAACCGGTACCAGTTACCGAGTAAGGGTGACCAATAATGCCCAACAAACTAGTGCGGTCTATACAATCGGTGGTGGAGGCGGGGGAGATACCCAAGCTCCCTCAGTCCCAGCCGGCCTTGCTGCCAGTGTGATTTCATCTTCACAAATCAATTTATCGTGGTCAGCTTCTACGGATAATGTGGGAGTGACTGGTTATAAAATTTATAGAGGAGGAACGCTCCTTACTACAGTGACTGGAATATCATATAACAACACCGGTCTTTCAGCCTCTACAGCTTATAGCTATAGAGTGACAGCGATCGATGCGGCTGGAAATGAATCCAGTCAGTGCACGGCCGTGAGTGCTACCACGCAAGCGACCCAGGTGACAGACACTACTGATCCCTCAGTCCCCGCAGGACTGGCTGCCAGCGTGATTTCTTCTTCGCAAATCAATTTATCATGGTCAGCTTCCACGGATAATGTGGGAGTGACGGGTTATAAGATTTATAGGGGAGGAACACTCCTTACCACCGTGACTGGAATATCATATAACAACACCGGTCTTTCAGCCTCTACAGCTTACAGCTATAGAGTTTCAGCGATCGATGCGGCTGGAAATGAATCCAGTCAGTGCACGGCAGTGAGTGCCACCACGCAAGCAGCTTCGACTGGTGGATCAACTCTCATAGAGGAATCTTTTGACAATAATAGTTTTGCCGCCAGAGGCTGGTACGACAATACTGCTCACGGAACCATTGTATCAGGTGGGCAAACCGGTAATTGCATCCAGTGGGCATGGGCCCAAGGTGCTACCACACCGACTAACGGTGGTTCAATGCGGATGAAGTTTACTCCGACCGATAGTTTGTATGTTTCCTTTTATGTGAAATTTCAAAGCGGATGGAGAGGTTCACAACAGACTTATCACCCACATATGATGTTAATACCTTCCAATCTGGATAGTGAATATGCACCACTTGCTAATAATTATCTCAATACCTATATTGAATTTGTGTCAGATGTAGGTAGTCCTTATACCATCAGGCCCCAGCTGGCGATCCAAGATGAGAAGAGAGTTAACACCTCAAACGGTACTCCACCCAATAATTTGACGGCGATTACCGAAAATCGCAGTGTGGCCTATTGTAATACTCCTGTGTCTTCAGGTGCTACAGGAATTTGTTATGCAGATAATCCTTACTACAGTGCCAACGTCTGGAAGGCTTCCAGTTCTTCGCTTTCTACTAATGTTTGGCACCGTGTGGAAGTCTATTTTAAGATGAATACCATTAGCGGTGGTAAAGGATTATCAAACGGTATTATGCAAAAATGGGTGGATGGAGCTCTGGTTATTAATAAGAGTGATGTCCTATATCGTACCAATCAAGATGCTACCAAGCAGTGGGCCCAGTTTGTACTGGCCCCTTACATAGGTGATGGTTCACCCATTGCCCAGAATATGTGGATTGATGAATTGAAAGTAACGACTGCTTTAAGTGGTGGAGGAGGCGATGTTCAAGCGCCATCAGTTCCCGCAGGACTTGCTGCCAGCGTGATTTCTTCTTCGCAAATCAATCTTTCCTGGTCAGCTTCCACCGATAATGTAGGAGTGACTGGTTATAAAATTTATAGGGGAGGAATACTCCTGACCACGGTGACTGGTCTTTCATATAACAACACCGGACTGTCAGCATCCACTGCCTATAGCTACAGGGTATCGGCCATCGATGCTGCCGGAAATGAATCCAGCCAGTGCACGGCCGTGAGTGCCACTACCCAGGCACCTCCTGATACCACCAAACCATCGGTACCAGCAGGCCTTTCTGCCAGTGTGATTTCTTCTTCGCAAATCAATCTTTCCTGGTCAGCTTCCACGGATAATGTGGGAGTGACGGGTTATAAAATTTATAGGGGAGGAACACTTCTTACTACGACAACTAGTAGGACCTATAATAATACAGGCCTAGCGGCTTCAACATCCTATAGCTATACCGTGACGGCCATCGATGCTGCCGGAAATGAATCCAGCCAGTGTACGGCGGTGAGTGCTACCACCCAGGCAGCGGTAGTGGTTGATACCACCAGGCCCGCACGTCCAAGTGGACTGGCAGCCAGTGCAATTTCTTCTTCGCAAATTAACCTTTCTTGGAACGCATCTACCGATAATGTAGGTGTCACTGGATATAAGATTTATAGGGGAGGAGTCTACCTCGCTACAGCAACAGGTATTACATACAGTAATACTGGCTTGTCAGCTTCCACTGCTTACAGTTACCAAGTGTCGGCGATAGATGCTGCGGGAAATGAATCTTATAAATCATACACAGCAAGTGCCACCACTAAGGCTGCGGCGGTAGTGGATACCACCAGACCTTCACGACCAGCAGGACTGAGCGTGAGTGCGGTTTCGGCTTCCCAGATTAATCTTTCATGGTTAGCTTCCACAGATAATGTGGGAGTGACGGGTTATAAGATTTATCGCGGGGGAGTTTATCTGATAACTGCATCTGGTGTTTCTCATAGCGATACCGGACTTTCCGCTTCAACCGCTTATAGCTACCAAGTATCGGCGATCGATGCTGCGGGAAATGAATCCTACAAATCATTGTCTGTAAGTGCCACGACCCCAGCGGCACCCGTCAGCGGAGTGACACTCTTTACGGAATCTTTTGATAATAATAGTTTTGCCTCTCGAGGTTGGTATGACAATACCGCTCAGGGCACCATAGTATCTGGAGGACAGGCAGGCAATAGCATGCAGTGGGCCTGGTCACAAGGTGCCACCACCCCGACTAATGGCGGTTCAATGCGTATGCAGTTTACTCCGTCCGATAGTTTGTATGTTTCCTTTTATGTGAAATTTCAAAGTGGATGGAGAGGTTCACAAAAGACCTATCATCCACACATGATGTTAATACCTTCCAATCTGGATAGTGAATATGCCCCACTGGCCAATAACTATCTCAATACCTATATTGAATTTGTTTCCGATGTAGGTAGTCCTTATACCATCAGGCCACAGCTTGGAATTCAAGATGAGAAGAGGGTTAATACTTCAAACGGTACTCCACCCAATAATTTGACGGCGATTACCGAAAACCGAAGTGTGGCCTATTGTAATACTCCAGTGTCTTCAGGTGCTGCGGGACTCTGTTATGCAGATAATCCTTACTACAGCGCCAATACCTGGAAGGCTTCCAGTGCCTCGGTTTCCACCAATGTCTGGCACCGTGTGGAAGTGTATTTTAAGATGAATACCATCAGTGGTGGCAAAGGAGTATCAAACGGTATTATGCAAAAGTGGTTGGATGGAGTTCTGGTGATCAATAAGAGTGATGTTCTATATAGAACCAACCAGGATGCCACCAAGAAATGGGCGCAGTTTGTGCTGGCTCCCTTCATAGGCGATGGTTCACCCATTGCGCAGACTATGTGGATTGATGAATTAAAAGTGGCCACTGCTAAATCAGACAGTGTGGCTCAAAGCTGTGGAGATATTCCGAGTGGAGGTACCGAATCACAAGTGGCCTATAGTGCCAGTTCGGTGCTCTACGGACAAACGTGTGCCAGTATTCAAGAAACTCAAATTAGAACATGTAACGATGGTACCTGGTCTGCTTGGTCTGGCACCTATCAGTATCTGACCTGTACCGTGCAAGCACCGCTTAGCTGTGGAAGTGTTCCTCACGAGGGGACGGAATCAAGGATTGCTTATAGTGCTAGCTCGGTGGCCTATGATCAGCTTTGTTCAAGTATTTCACAAACTCAAATCAGAACTTGTGATAACGGTGTTTGGTCTGCTTGGTCAGGAACTTATCAGTATCTGACCTGTACCGTGCAGGCACCCCTTAGCTGCGGAAGTGTGGCCAGCGGCGAGTATGAGTTCCGCACTATGTATCAGTCAGCTGCAGTAACTGAAAGTCAAAACTGTATTTCGGAAATCCAAAATAGAAAATGTGTTGATGGAGTGTTTAGTGCCTGGTCGGGTACCTATGCCCAGGTTAAATGTGTAAAATCAAGAGTTCGTTATGAAACTAGCTCGGTCCCTGCTGGAAGTACTTGTAGTCCTGAAATCCAGCAGATGACTTGTGAAAATGCCCTGTGCGGAGTGTGGGTGCCCAATAATTACACTTTTACCGCATGTACCGTGGCCCAGGGAAATGGATGTGCCCAGGTGAGTTTTTCATGGAATCCTAACAAAGAAACCATTTTGCGTGGATATAGGATTTATCAAGGTACAGCATCCATGTTGTTTGATAAAAACTACGATGTGGGGTTGCCTGATCCTGTTAATAACCTGATCATCGCCACGATTACTGATGATTTTGCGTTTGGTGAGACTTATTATTTCACCGCCACTGCCTACGGAGGCGAGCAGGTTGAAAGTGATTATTCGAATCAAATTTCCTGGACCTGTCTGGAATAAAAAGGAGAAAATAAAAGATTTTGAGTTAATTAATATCTGACCATATAGCTTCCTTCTTAAAAATGTTGCTGCAGAGTTAATATTTTTGAGGAGGAAGCTTTTCTTTTTCAAGGCGTTCTCAATTGGTCAAATTAGGCAAGAAAATCTATAAAATCATATGGTTATATAGAAAAGCACGAATAATGGGCAAAATTTTGATCAATTTGGTCTTTCTATCACTAAACAAATAATTAATAACGATTTTGGTTGGTTGTCTAACAGCTTAAAATTAATGAATAATTATAAAATTCCGAAAAGATTACCATAGTGCGTTAGTGTAAGCAACTCTCGGCGTTATACTTATGGGTAAGTAATAATCTCTCTAGATTATAAATGCGGGACGTTGGCTCTCTAGGAGAATACTTTGGTGATATTCCAAAAAATCTATTTAATCATGCTGCTTGGCTTAGTTATAAGCTCGTGCATGTTTCAACCTGACAAGCTGGAAGTCAAGATTGATTTAAAAAACAACGCCAATAGCTCTAGCGTGGCGGTTAGATTTGTCATTATAGATCCTGTCAACGTAACCACCAGTGCCACCGCCATGATCACTGTTCAGGCGCTCAATGCAGCCGGACAGGTCGTGACCAGTTATCAAGACGATGTGGATCTGGTAAGTGACGGTAGTTCACTGATTAACGGTCTTTCCCAACAAGAAAGAGTTGATATTGTAAACGGGGTTGGAACCATCGCCCTCACCGATTCGGTGGAAGAAACTGTTCATTTAAGTTTGACTAATTCCTATGGATCAATCACCAATCTCACCAATACCCAGGACATCATTTTTTCCAACTTAGTGGCCACTAAATTTGTAATTCTAAATCCGGTGGATACCACCGTGGGGGTTCCTACTCTGGTTCGCATTCAAGCGCAATCGGCCGGAAGCGTTCGAGTGGTCACTTATCAAAACGATGTTGATCTGCTCAGTGATGGCGATTCAGTCATTGGCGGAATTGCCCAGTCGTACACGGTTAATATCGTGAACGGGGAAGGAACTGTCTTCATTAACGATCTTACCCCGGAAACCGTCAATCTGACCCTTGCCAACCCACAGGGAACGATTGTGGATGCCACCAGCGTGGCAGATGTTATTTTTGATCATGGCAGTGCTTCCGTGGTGGCCTTATATGTGACCGGAGCTAGTTCGATTATTGCTAATGGAATCACCACCACCACCTTGAGCGCATCAGTCACAGACAGTTATGGAAACCCGGTTGATAATCAAAACGTGGTCATCAATATCCCGGCAAATGGTGGATCAGTCCCTGGCAGTGTAAATACCAATGCGGGAGGACTGGCAACTTTTACCTTAACCAGCTCGACGGTGGCAGGCACCTATAATTATACTGCTACGGCAAACGCCATTACTTCCACTTCCAAATCGGTGATCTTTGTGGCAGGACCGGCCGCCAATGTGGATGTTTACGTTACTGGGCCAAGTTCGATTGTTGCCAACGGATCAAGCACCACCACGCTCACCGCCTCGGTCACTGACACCAACGGAAACCCGGTAGCAGGCCAGGTGGTTACCTTGAACATTCCGGCCAATGGTGGATCAGTACCTGGAACCGTTAGTACTAATGCCTTGGGACGGGCGGTATTCACTCTGACCAGTTCGACGGTGATCGGAACTTATAATTATTCGGCCACAGCCAATGCCATTACTTCCACCCAAAAATCCGTAACCTTTACGGCGGGGGCACCGGCCAATGTTGGTCTCTATGTAACTGGCGCCACTTCCATTCTTGCAAGCGGAAGTAGCACGACCACTCTTACGGCATCTGTCACCGATACCAACGGTAATCCGGTTAATAACCAAGCGGTCACCTTGAATATTCCAGTGAGTGGTGGATCAGTGCCAGGTACCGTTAACACCAACGCTTCGGGACTCGCAGTATTTACCTTAACCAGCTCAACGGTGGCAGGGACCTATAACTATACCGCTACTGCTAACAGTGTGACTTCAACTCAAAAATCAGTCACCTTTACGGCCGGGGTGGCCGCCAATGTAGCGCTTTATGTAACAGGGGCCAGTTCCATTGTGGCCAATGGATCATCGACTACCACGCTTACTGCTTCGGTTACGGATATTAACGGCAACCCGGTTAATAATGAAACCGTCACTTTAAATATTCCGGTAAATGGTGGATCGGTTCCGGGTACGGTCAATACCAACGCCAGTGGTTTAGCGGCCTTTACTTTACAAAGCTCGACGGTGATTGGCACCTATAATTATACCGCTACCGTCAATGCCATCACTTCTACCCAAAAATCAGTTACGTTTGTAGTGGGAGGGGTAGCGAGTGTTGATTTATATTTAACCGGTCCAGCTTCGATAGTGGCCAATGGGGTGAGTACCACTACGTTTACGGCCTCGGTCACTGATATTAATGGTAATCCGATTGCTAATGAAGCCGTGGTCCTTAATATTCAATTAAATGGAGGATCCGTTCCTGGTTCGGTAAACACCAATGCTTCAGGGCTCGCTTTCTTTACCTTAACTAGCTCGACAGTTGCTGGTTCATATAATTTTACCGCTACCGCCGATTCGGTTACTTCCATGGTGGAATCGGTAACCTTTGTGGCGGGAGTTGCTGCCAACGTAGATGTTTACGTAACCGGTCCTAGTTCCATTGCTGCCAGCGGCGCAAGTACGACTACTCTGACAGCTTCTGTGACCGACACCAATGGCAATCCAGTTAATAATGAAATGGTCACCTTGAATATTCCAGTAAACGGTGGATCAGTACCTGGTACCGTAAATACCAATGCCAGCGGTTTGGCGGTATTTACCCTGACCAGCTCGACGGTGGTGGGGACCTATAACTATACGGCCACTGCTAACGCTATAACTTCAACTCAAAAGTCGGTAACCTTTACCACGGGAGCAGCTGCCAACGTTGATATTTATGTAACCGGTGTTTCATCTATTGTGGCAAACGGAGTATCCACCACCACCTTGACGGCGTCAGTAACCGACACTAACGGCAATCCAGTTAGTAATGAAACCGTTACCTTGAATATTCCATTAAACGGTGGATCGGTCCCCGGTACCGTTAATACCAATGCCAGTGGTTTGGCGGTATTTACTCTGACCAGCTCGACGGTGACGGGAACCTATAACTATACCGCTACTGCTAATGCTATAACTTCAACTCAAAAATCCGTAACTTTCACCGCAGGCACAGTTGCCAATGTGGAAATTTATGTTACCGGTGCATCCTCTATTGTCGCTGATGGTGTTTCCACCACTACGATTAGCGCTTCTGTGACCGATGTTAATGGTAACCCGATTAATAATGAAGCAGTGGTTTTGAATATTCAATTAAACGGAGGCTCGGTTCCCGGTTCAGTTAATACCAACGCCGCCGGTCTGGCTTCCTTTACCTTGACCAGCTCAACCGTGGTCGGAACCTATAATTATACAGCGTCAGCCGGACTGGTTACTTCCATGCCAAGACAGGTTACTTTTGTGGCCGGAGCAGTGGCGGGAGTAGGATTATGGGTGAGTGGAATTAATATCATTGAAGCCAATGGCATATCCACCACCACGTTGACTGCGACCGTGACTGATGCGGTTGGAAATCCCATTGCCAACGAAACCGTGACTTTGAATATTCCGGTTAATGGTGGAACAGTGGCCGGTACGGTTAATACTGATGCAGCCGGGGAAGCCGTGTTTACCCTGACCAGTTCGACGGTCGTTGGAACTTATAATTACACCGCCACTGCCAATGCTTTAACTTCCAACCAGGACAGCGTCACCTTTGAATCGGCGATTATTTGTCCGCTTAATTATGTTCGAGTACCTGCTAATCCAGTCGTTGGAACGAACCGCCAATTTTGTGTTGCCAAGTATGAAATGAAAAATGATGGTAGCAACAATGCAGTTTCTCAAGCAGCCGGGAATCCGTGGGGAAGCATTCGACAAAGTATGTATCCCGCCGCTGAAGATGGAACCACCACGGCTAAATATAAGTGTGAACAGATTGATGGGGCCTCTGATAATTACTTTTTAATCACCAATGCAGAATGGATGACCATCGCCCGGGATATTGAGTCGAGTTCATCCTATGAAGCTTATAATTGGAGTGGTGGCAGTGTTGGCAATGGATATATTCATCGAGGACACGTTGATAATGCGCCTAATACCCGATTAATTGCTTCTAACGACGATAATCAAAAATGTTTTGGCACCATTACCGCAGGAGTCAATCCGCTTTGCACCGATAGTGGTGCTCAACAGAGAGTTCACAAATTATCCAGTGGGGACGTCATATGGGATTTTGCCGGTAACGTATGGGAATGGATTGATTGGAATGTCGCCCCTTCTGACAAGGCATATCGATCAGCTGATGGAGTACCGGTAAGTGTTTATAGGGATTTTAACGTGCTGGATTCCAATATTGGAATTTCCTCGCCGATGGAACCCGTTACCTGGCAGTCCAGTGATCCGGCCCTTGGTGGGGTTGATGGATTGGGTAGGTATTTAGCAGGTACCAATTCCACAGGTGGTGCCGCTGTTCGTGGTGGTGCTTATAATAATAATACCGATGCTGGGGTATTTACTTTGCATCTGGGATCGGCTTCCAGTACCACTTCTGCCAACTATGGATTCCGTTGTGTGTTCCGTCCTGCTGCTGCAGGAAGCGTGACGAAAGTTGATTTGTATGTAACGGGGGCCAGCTCCATCGTTGCTGATGGAATAACGACGACTACGTTGACAGCTTCGGTTACCGATTCTTATGGTGATCCAGTGGAAAATGAGTCGGTCACTTTAAATATCCAATTAAATGGTGGCTCAGTACCTGGTACCATCAACACTAATGCCTTGGGACTGGCGGTCTTTACGTTGACTAGTTCAACAGTTGCCGGAACCTATAATTATTCAGCCACTGCCGGGGGAGTCAATTCCACTTCGAAACAAGTTATTTTTATTGCCGGAGACGCTACGGAGGTGGATGTCTATGTAACCGGTGCCACTTCCATTGCTGCCAACGGAGTGAGTACCACCACCCTGACCGCTTCGGTAACTGATACTAACGGGAACCCAGTCAGTAATGAAACCGTCACTTTAAATATTCCAGCAAATGGTGGATCAGTTCCTGGAACCGTCAATACCAACGCTTCCGGTTTGGCAGTGTTCACACTTACCAGTTCAACCGTGGCCGGAACCTATGATTACACAGCTACGGCAAATGCCATCACTTCCACCCAAAAACAAGTCATATTCACTGCCGGTGCAGCGGTTAATGTGGATTTATATGTAACCGGTGCCAGCGTAATAGTTGCTAATGGTGTGACTACGACGACACTTACCGCTTCAGTTACTGATACTAATGGTAACCCCGTTAGTAACGAAACGGTCACCTTGAATATCCCTGCCAATGGCGGGTCTGTGCCTGGAACCATCAATACCAATGCTTCAGGTTTGGCTGTATTTACTTTGACTAGCTCGACGGTAGCAGGAACTTATAACTATACGGCCACCGCTAATGCGATTACTTCAGCTCAAAAATCCGTAACCTTTATAGCAGGTGTTGCCACCAACGTGGGATTATATGTAACCGGTGCCAGCACCATTGAAGCTGATGGGATCTCGACCACCACCCTGACCGCCTCCGTCACCGATACCAACGGTAACCCCGTCAATAATGAAACCGTCACTTTGAATATTCCAGTGGATGGTGGGTCAGTGCCTGGTACCGTTAACACCAATGCCTCTGGTTTGGCGGTATTTACCCTCACCAGTTCAACGGTGGCCGGAACTTACAATTATACAGCTACTGCAAATGCTATAACATCTGCGCAACAGTCAGTGGTGTTTGGGGTAGGGGCAGCCGCCAACGTTGATGTTTATGTAACGGGAGTATCGACAATCGTTGCCAATGGTGTATCCACCACAACTTTAACGGCATCAGTAACTGATACTAATGGTAACCCAGTTAATAATGAAACTGTTACCATAAATATTCCGGCGAATGGTGGCTCAGTACCTGGCACCGTCAACACTAATGCTTCAGGACTTGCAGTATTTACCTTAACTAGCTCAACCGTAGCAGGAACTTATAACTATACCGCCACTGCCAATAGTATTACCTCAACCCAGAAACAAGTTATTTTCACCGCTGACGTAGCTACCAATGTAGATGTCTATGTTACCGGTGCCTCTTCAATTGTGGCAAACGGAGTATCAACTACCACTTTAACTGCATCTGTAACTGATACTAACGGTAACCCAGTCAATAACGAAACCGTCACTTTAAATATTCCGGCCAATGGTGGATCAGTGCCCGGTACCGTTAACACTAATGCTTCAGGACTCGCTGTATTTACTTTAACTAGCTCGACGGTAGCTGGAACTTATAACTATACAGCCACTGCTAATAGTGTGACTTCGACTCAAAAACCAGTAATCTTTACCGCTGGGGTTGCTACTGATGTAGATGTTTATGTAACTGGCGCAAGTTCAATTGTAGCAAACGGAGTATCAACTACCACTTTAACGGCATCAGTAACCGATACCAATGGTAACCCGGTTAATAATGAAACCGTCACCTTAAATATTCCAGCAAACGGTGGATCAGTACCTGGAACCGTGAATACCAATGCTTCTGGTTTGGCCGTATTTACTTTAACCAGTTCAACCGTAGCAGGAACTTATAACTATACTGCTACCGCAAATAGTATTACCTCAACCCAGAAACAAGTTATCTTTACCGCTGACGTAGCTACCAATGTAGATGTTTATGTAACTGGCGCAAGTTCAATTGTTGCCAATGGTGTATCAACTACCACTTTAACGGCATCAGTAACCGATACCAATGGTAATCCGGTTAATAACGAAACCGTCACTTTAAATATCCCAGCGAATGGTGGCTCAGTACCTGGTACCGTTAACACTAATGCTTCAGGTTTGGCAGTGTTTACCCTTACCAGTTCAATCGTAGCAGGAACTTATAATTATACCGCTACCGCAAACAGTATCACCTCAACCCAGAAACAAGTCATTTTTACCGCTGACGTAGCTACCAATGTAGATGTTTATGTAACTGGTGCAAGTTCAATTGTAGCAAACGGAGTATCAACTACAACTCTTACTGCCTCAGTAACTGATACTAACGGTAACCCAGTCAGTAATGAAACCGTCACTTTAAATATTCCAGCAAATGGTGGATCAGTTCCTGGAACCGTCAATACCAATGCTTCAGGTTTGGCAGTATTTACGCTTACCAGTTCAACCGTGGCAGGCACCTATAATTATACTGCTACTGCAAACGCTATTACGTCATCCCAAAAATCAGTGATCTTTGTACCAGGTGCGGTGGCGAATGTTGAACTATATGTTACCGGATCTGCTTCTATTGTAGCTGATGGTGTGACGACCACCACTTTGACTGCTTCGGTAACCGATACCAACGGTAACCCCATTAATAATGAAGCTGTGGTTTTAAATATCCAATTAAACGGCGGATCTGTTCCTGGATCAGTTAATACCAATGCCTCTGGTCTGGCGGTCTTTACTTTAACCAGCTCGACGGTTGCTGGATCTTATAATTATACAGCTACCGCAGATGCCATCACTTCAATGGCAGTTTCAGTAACCTTTGTTGCCGATGTCGCCACTAATGTAGATTTATATGTAACCGGTGCCGCTTCCATAGAGGCCAATGGAACCTCTACTACAACCCTTACTGCTTCTGTAACAGATACTAACGGTAACCCAGTCAATAATGAAACCGTCACTTTGAATATTCCAGTGGATGGTGGATCAGTGCCTGGCACCGTTAACACTAATGCCAGTGGCTTGGCGGTATTTACCTTGACAAGTTCCTTGGTAGCGGGAACCTACAATTATTCTGCCACGGCAAATGCAATAACATCCGCTCAGCAACAAGTCTCTTTTACAGTAGGTGCTGCCGCTAATATTGATATATATGTGACTGGCGTAACTTCGATAGTGGCCAATGGTGTATCAACAACGACAATAACTGCATCAGTTACGGACATTGGTGACAATCCGGTAGCAAATGAAACCGTTACTCTAAATATTCCGGCCAATGGTGGCTCAGTACCTGGTACGGTTAACACTAACGCTTCAGGACTCGCTGTATTTACCTTAACATCCTCGACCGTAGCTGGAACTTATAACTATACCGCTACTGCCAATAGTATTACCTCAACCCAGAAACAAGTCACCTTTACTGCTGACGTGGCTACCGATGTGGATGTTTATGTAACTGGTGCATCTTCAATTGTGGCAAACGGTGTATCAACTACAACTTTAACTGCATCAGTAACTGATACCAACGGTAACCCAGTCAATAACGAAACCGTTACTTTAAATATCCCAGCAAATGGTGGATCAGTGCCTGGTACCGTAAATACTAATGCCAGTGGTTTGGCCGTATTTACACTTACCAGTTCAACCGTAGCTGGAACCTATAACTATACTGCTACTGCTAATAGTGTGACTTCAACTCAAAAACAAGTAATCTTTACCGCTGATGTTGCTACCAACGTAGATGTGTATGTGACTGGAGCCTCTTCAATAGTTGCTGATGGTGTGACCACCACAACATTGACAGCATCTGTAACTGATACTAACGGTAACCCAGTCAATAACGAAACCGTCACCTTAAATATCCCAGCTAATGGTGGATCAGTGCCTGGTACCGTTAATACTAATGCTTCAGGACTCGCTGTATTTACCTTAACTAGCTCAACAGTGGCAGGAACTTATAACTATACCGCTACTGCTAATTCAGTCACCTCTTCGCAAAAACAAGTAATCTTTACTTCTGACGTAGCTGCTAATGTGGATGTTTATGTAACC
>Ga0208957_1001131_pt1 | contig 14864 bp, 28 predicted proteins | sample RifOxyA1_FD_184029 | JGI IMG/M metagenome (GOLD analysis project Ga0208957, IMG submission 184029) | Groundwater microbial communities from Rifle, Colorado - Rifle Oxygen_injection A1 (SPAdes) | ecosystem: Environmental > Aquatic > Deep subsurface > Groundwater | place: Rifle, Colorado, United... | reverse complement strand
CCTACGGTATTGGGTTCGGGATTTACCAAAGGGCAGGTAGGTTTTATGATAAGAAACGTACGACAGATTACCAATGATTTAGATGGCAGAGTAGCGGGGGATAGACAGATAATTAGGTTTTTTAACGCAGCGCAGGACATTATAAGAGGAGCAAAGAAGGACTGGTGGTTTTTAAAAGTAACCGACTCGGCAACTACAACAACCGCTTCGGTAAATAAATATGCCCTGCCTGCGAACATGGGAGACCAAGGTAACCTGGATGATGTTAGATACCGATATGTTTCTGGCGCCAGCGACCTAACTTACCAGTTAAAATTCTTAAATGAAAAAGAGTTTGATGTTTATGTACAAGATAACAACAGAACGGGTGATGATTATTTAACCCACTATACTTTGGCGGAAGCCGATTCCAGTTCTGACGCTAGCTATATTTTAACCTACCCTACACCTTTGACTACGGCTTTGGGTACGTTTTATTTTAGATATTACAGAGACATAGAAGATTTGGATACGGTAGATGATGAAACTTTAATTCCCATACCCGCCACACTGGAAAACTTTGCCATTGCCCAGATGGAGAGGATAAAAGGCAATGAGAATAAAGCAGGACTTTATGAAGACTTATTTTACGGCAGACAACAAGTAGGCAGGAGACAGGTAGGTATTGATACGGGAGTTAACTTACTTGTAAAGATGGATGCCAACCGTAGAAACCCCGCAGGCCAACCAATGAGTTTAAAAAGATGGATAGGCAGACGGGGAGTAGAGAGACTTTATAACAATAGGTTTGAATCGAGTGACATTCTAAGGGAGAAATATTGGTGAAATGGAAGAACAAGAACAACCGTATAGCATTTTGGGTTTTGAAGGTGTAAACCGCAGGGTTTCTGTTTTCCTGAGAAAAAGAGGAGAACTTTACGATGCCTTAAATGCTGTATTTTCCAAGATTATAGGTGCGGTTGCCAAACGTGAGGGGAATGAAAAACGTGGAGATGATTTAACATCAACAACTTCGACAACAACCTCGACTTCCACTACCACCACAAGCACTAGTACCAGCAGTTCGACTACCACTTCAACTACCAGTTCGACTTCGACATCTTCAACGTCAACTTCCACCACCTCTACGAGCAGTTCAACTACTGAAACTACAACTTCAACTACAGAAACCACAACCAGTTCCAGCACGAGTACCTCTAGCAGTACAACCCGATCAACCAGCACCACATCAACGACTCGCTCAACCAGCACGACAAGCACAACCAGCTCTACATCAACGACACAAACAACGAGCTCAACTTCGACGACGACAAGCAGTTCAACGAGTACAACAACAACCGTATGATAAATTTACAGGGTTTAAAAACTTCAGACGGATTTGAAAAACTCATAGGGGTGTATGGGAATGACTTTCATATCTGGGACCCTGTTTTGGATACTTGGACAGGACAGGGAGTAAACGTAACTTCCAGTGTGAACAAATGGAGAAGTGCAGTATTTCTGGACAAGGCTTACTTTGTTAACGGCTGGACACAAACTTCACCTGGAACTATAACGGTTAATGACAACACAATGCGTTACGACGCTACCACATGGAGAGATGAGTATGTAGCCAATAAATTACCGATTTCCAAATATGTTCACCAAGTAGGAGATAGAATTTTTTACTCTAATTGTTATTTTAAAGGCATAAGCCAGTTAAAATCTTCTATGACATGGTTCAATGACTTACCTGATAATAATAATGTTACTTACGGATTTGAAGAAGGGACAACTTTAAACGGAGACAAAGACAGTACAAGAGTTTACACTACCGCCCCGACGGTTTACTTTATTACAAGAAATATAAAAGTTGGAGACCCGATATTTATTGTAAGTTTGAACAAAACTTTTTACGTTTCTGAAGTACAGACCGAAAGAAGTTTAATACTTACCCAGCCTCTAACAGCTGCGGTTACTAATTCTAACTTCTGGGTAGGTAGTAACTGGGTTGAAACTTCCCCTTCAGACGGTGACGAAACGACTGGGTTGGGGGATAACAACGATAACTTATTGATTTTTAAAAGAGATTCTTTATTTAGATACGACATTAAGACAAGTTTAAGGAAAATTAAAGGTGTACCAGGCACAACTTCACAAGAATCGGTAGTTAACATTAAAGACAAGACATATTACTTCCATTCAACGGGAGTTTGGGAGTGTGATGGAGTAACTTCACGATTGATTTCCCGCCCCATACAGGATTATATTGATGCGGTTTCTTCCGATATGTACCCCAACATAGTAGCTTGGGTAACAGGACCTTCACAGGAAACACTGAGGGTTTTTGTAGGTGACTTAACCGATACAGATAACAATATTAGTTTGACCAACGCCATATTAGACTATGACACTTCTAACCAGGCATGGAGCCCTGGAGCATTACCTTTTAAAGTAACCTGTGCCACTACATTCAGAGAAAGCAACACAAACAATGTATTACTGGGTACGGATGTTGGTACAGTTTATCAGGATAACAAAGGCACAAGTGACAACACGGTAGCCATTCCTTGGATGATTGATACGGGATTCCACTTCCCCGCAGGACCGCAGATTGAGATAGAGTTTGAGAAGTTTCAGGTACACAGCAAAAAAGGCAGAGGGATGCAGGTTAAGTACAAACTATACGGTACACCTTACAAGATAGATAAACAATGGCGGCCCCTAAACGATGTTGAAAACGATGTGACAGAGTTTATATTAAAAGGAAGAAGTGAACTTGATAACAAAGGCAGGGGAATAGCCATACAGTTTACCGAATCTTCCGATGATAAGACCCCCATTATAGAGAGAGTGGATTTATTCTGGAAACCAACTACGGCTAGGAGTTTGTAATGGACAAAAATTATACGGACTTAGGTTATGATAAGGCTTTAAACAAACAACAGGATGTGATTGAGAGATATACCGACGTAGACTTTGACCAAAAAGTTGATACAATTTCAGCCAGTAAAATTACCCAAGGTGTTTCACAGGGTACAAAGTTAGGTTTGGATTATGACAACGGTTTGGTAACCGTAAGAGAAAACAACACTACAAGAATAGTAACTGGTAAGTTTTTAGATGGTAAGTTTGGTATGAGAGTTTACGATTCCAGCGGTGTACAAGTTGTTGACAACACAGCATGAAAGGAATGTAAAATTTAACCATGCCGCAGAACATGCAACAAGCCAACATTAACTTGTTGGATCAGTGGAGAGCGTTAGGCAATACTGGTGACTTACCTGTAGGTTGGAGCGGACCAAGCGGTGGAGGCAGTGGTGACTTTGGTTTGGATAAAATACTTGATGCTTTTAAACAGAGACAGGAAGAAAGAAACAGATTAGTTAATGAGTTTAATGCCAAGAACCCCTTTGTTTATGATGAAATACTGGCTGCTAAGAGCTTAGAAGCTAAAGAACAACTAGACCCTTGGTATAAACAGACATTAACCGACTACCTAACAGGAGTTACACGCACCCGAAGCCGTGGGATGGAAGACGAGAGACGTTTGTTAGATGAACTGCAGACCGATACCCAGAGTTACACTGAAAGGAATAAAGAGAACGTACAACTAGCCTTAGAAAAAGCCAAGGAAGGTTCGGCACAAGCAGGACTGTTTAATAGCGGACAGATGGAAAGAGGACAGGGATTGATACAAAAAGAAGCGGGGCAGAACTTGGGTGACTTCTTAACAGGTGCGCAGAGACAACAAGCTAACATACAAAGAACCACAGGCAGGAATTTAGAAGATTTACAAAGAGAAGAGAGCATTAAGACCAGAGATTTGGCACGGGAACAGGATGTACAGACTAAATTACTTAGCTCTGATTTGACCAAAGAAGCGGCAACAAAGAGAGGCTACGCCTTACAGCAGTACTTGGGACCATTTGCAGAGACAAATAATGACTATGATATTCTAGGATTGGGGACACTTTAATGGATTTAGAAAGTTTAAGAAGCGGTGCGGATACAGCAAGTTTACAAGCTTCGACAATGCAAGCTTCCCTGCCTAGTGTTTTAACCGAACTTAAAGGTTCTTTAAATGAGATATTCAACAAAGACAACCCCCTAGTTAAAGAGAGAACAGGTTATCTTGAAAACTATTTATCGGCAGGAGACAGAGCCAGAGCCAGTTATTTACCGCAGAAGAGCGGGTTTGCCTATTCACCTACTGAACTTAATGCCTTAACTTCTTCAACACAGGCTTCAGCTTTAGCACCTTTGGCTACTGTAAACCAAATGTTAATGGGACAATACGGAGGATTAAAAGATTATTTAGGCCAAGCTAAGGATTTATTTGCCGCACGAGTACAAGCAGCTTATGAAAACGCACAACGAATGAGACAACGATATGGTGATGAAGCAGCCAGACAACAGCAAGAGTTTGAGAATAAACAAGCAGAGAAAAGTTTTGCAGAGCAAGTAAGACAATTTAATGTAGGTCAGTCTAAAAAAGGTGGGGTAGGAACCGATATAATTGATTGGGCAAGTGAATATGCCCAGTTTAAAGCAGCTCAAAGTGGAGGACAATCAGGACTTTCAAATAATTTTCTGAAAGGGATAACAAATATAACTGGGTTTTAATATGGATCCAAACGAATTAAATCAATTCAGATCATATATTTTACAAAAGTACCCTAACCTAAGTAAAGGGAATATGGAAGGATTAAATCAGTTTGTAGGCGGCCAACAAACACAGGAACTTGGTAGGCAAGGGGTATTAGACATTGGTGAGATTGCAAAAACCGAGCCTGGTATAGCTTTGCAACTATCAACTGAGGGTATAAAAAACAAACCTGATGAAACAGAAGCAAAAAGGTTGAGGGCTAAAACCGATGCTGAGAGAATCCTTACGGAATTAGAAAATAATTATTTTGGTGCAAACAATAACGAAGGACTAGCTTATGGTAGGTTGCGAGGAATAGGAGAAACCTTAAAAGCACGGGCTGGGGAAAATGCGGATCTTAATACTTATATAGGATTAAGAGAATCTTTAAGACCAACATTCGCAAGAGCCGCAGGAGATGTTGGTAATTTATCTAAATCTGAGCAGGATAGAGCAGTTAAAACAATTCCTACGGCATTAAATACCCCAGAAGAAGCGGCTAAATTCTTTAAAGCAACTAGGGAAAAGTTTGGCCTACCAGAAAGAAATTTAACTAATATTTCTTCTAATTTGCCTTCCCAACAACCGCAGCAAATTTCCCCCGAAGGACAGACTATGGGACAACCCCAACAGGAAGATCAGGGATTAATACCCCAATTAAAATCACGTGTTTTGTCAGGCTTATTCCCTGGTTTATATGCCGCAAGAATTCCTGGTCTTAATAGTGTACTAGCCCCCAGAGGGAAAGAATTACTTGAAAATGTAGAGAGTGGTCAACAAGTTTCACCAGATCAAATGTTAGGAGTAGGAGGGGAATATTTAAGTAATGCCTTACCATTTGCAGGGCTAGGCAGTTTACCTGTACGTATGGGACTAGGTGGACTTATAAGAGGCGGTACTACTCCTGGAGCTGAACCTGAAGAGAGAGTAAAAAGTGGTCTTCTACAAGGGGCGATAGGAACGGGATTAGGCTTTTTGGGTAGAGGTGCAGAAAAATTAGGTGGGTTAAGACCTACAGCTACAGGTACAAAAATCAGAGAACAAGCCGTTAAAGAAGCAGTAGGTAAAGTATCAGGTAAGGATATTATTGCTGATATGAAAAGCTGGGTTGATTTAACAAAACAAGCTTACCCTGGCAAAGAAAAATCCATAGAAAGAATTTTTAATAGTATAAAAACACAATATAAAGGCACAATTGATCCACAAAAAGGATTAGAACTTTTTAAAGCAGCCAAAAGTGGTTTTACAAAAGCTGGACAAGCAAAAACAGTTTTAGATGAGAGTGCGGGGAAAGCACTAAGGGCATCATTAAAAGCCCGTCTCGAACCTATAGCACCTGGGTTCACCAAGGGGACAGAACTTGTACAAAAAGGATTAGCCAGAGGGAAAACTTTGGGGAACCTTCTAAAATACGGTGTTGCTCCAACTATTCTTAGTGCAGGTATTTACAAAGGAATAGGATCATTAGGCGACAGTGACTATTGATAATTTACCAACCTAAATGTTTACCCTGGTAAGTACTCTGCCTTTTTTTATAATCCTTAGCCATTTCATCTAATTCTTCTTCTTCTTCCCGTTCATAAGGATCATCGTCTTTAGACATACGACCCATGGCATAACCAAAAAAGAAAGCTATCATCCATATAACAAAGAACCCAAAAAAGCTCATTTAATCAATCACCGCACTTTCACCCAACATTGGTTTACCTACTTTCCGATACGTTTCCTGTCTTAAAAGGGTAAGATTTTTTAAATAATTACTATCCTTATATGTGTTACCTTCTATATGTGTATCCTTAGTGGGGTCAATTTGACCCGTGGTTGTAGTATCTTTTTGACCCGTGGTGATAGTCATATTTGACCCTTGGTTAACCATGGTGTCAATTTGACCTCTGGGTATTTTAAGCCAATTGCTTTTATCAACTAAGATATAAGTATTATTTAGCCATTTACCTTTGTTACTTCTAATCTTTTCAACTTGAATTATATTTAGTTCCTTCAATTTTTTGATTGCTCTTTTAATGGTTTTTTCCGCAGCACCGTGTTCTTCAGCAATTTTTTTAACAGAAGGAAAACTTGATTGATTTATATCAGCATGGCGGCAAAGGGAATTATAAACAGCAGTTCCAGCAAAACCTACTATTTTTGCCCAACCATTTAGGTAAGCATCATCTACAGAATACTTCTCTTTTATCCTTATATCTCTAATTTTTATGGGTCGCATAGTTAAATAATACGACAAAAAGGACTATTTGTCAATACTATTGCAAATTCCCTAATTGTCTGATGTAAAATTAAGGCAATGACAAAGAATGGCACACTTACATATCGGGTAGAACAATTGGAACGAAACTATACCAGACTTGATGATAAGCTGGATATTTTACTAACCAATGACCTGCCTCATATCCATGAAACTTTAGTCGCTTTAAAAACACGGGTAACTGTAATGACTGCAATTAACGTAGGTGCTTTGATTTTAGTAGGTTTTTTAGCCTATCTGATAAGAATATGACCGAAATAACTTTACTCTACGACATACGCAATTTACTTTATTCAAATACCCTGGCGACATGGGGCGGAACGGTTTTGGCACTGGTTGCGTTAGTGATCTCGCTGGTAGCTTTATTTAAGGTGACTAAAAATGGAAAGAACTAGCCCGTGGAACCTTGAAGATATGATGAATGGCAAGAAGGTCATCAAGTTTCAAATGGAAGATGGTAGATGGGGATCGTTGGTTCCTGATGATATGGGTGCTTACAATCTATTTGTTGAGCCTTTTTCCAAACGCCCTGATGAAAAATTAACCCCCGACCAGATAGCCGACAGGACAATGAATAGAATTACGCAAGGCAAAAGACCGCCTAAGTATGATTAAATGGAAAGATATCGTGAGGCGTGGATCGTACTTGAAGATAATACTTGGTGGACGGCAGACGTACCAGAATCTACGATAGATAAGATGCGTTATATAGCAGAAAAAGACGGGGGAGGATTCTTTTCGGGCAGGGTTTACTTTAGAAATGCCAGAGCTTTCGAAGAAGGACAACACGTTAAGATGAAAGATTTGCTTGTAGTTGAAGTTGCAGGGCAAAAGTAATATAACTAAGTTATGACAGCGGACCAGTTTTTCGTAAAGTACGCAGGGAAATATATAGACTATGATGGCTACTATGGTTATCAGTGTGTGGATTTATACCGTCAGTTTGTTAAGGAAGTTTATGGATGTCAGCAAAGTCCGCCCGTTTCAGGTGCGGCTAAGGTTTGGGATACTTACAATAAGGACTTTTTCACCAGAATTCCTAACGGACCTGTTAACTATCCTAACAGGGGCGACATTGTTATATGGAACACTAAGGCTGGCGGAGGCTACGGGCATATTGCCATAGCAATGGATGCAGGTTCTTACACTTTTAATTCCTTTGACCAGAATTGGCCAACAGGTTCACGATGCCACAAGCAACCGCATAATTATACCAATGTTTTGGGCTGGTTGACACCAAAAAAAAAAGAAGATAATATAGTTACCACTGGACCAGAAACAACAACGTCCGAAATCCCCCAAACCCCACCTAGTGAGGCAGTCATTGAGCCACAAATTGAACCTACGCCTGAAATTACAGCAGTTGAGACACCAACAGGAGGCGAAGAAGTACAACCTAGTATTCCTGTCGATCCTATTGGTGGGAGTGATAGCAACGGAAGTAGTAGTGATCCAACAGTTATTTTACGGGATAGCCCCTCTGATATTCCTAAACCTGTTTTATCTTTTTCTTCTCTTGATCTATTTATTTCGCAAACGCTTAAAGCGATTTGGAATGGTCTTATGAGGTTCTTAAAACGTTTCTAAGGGAAGGAGGCGAGGTAAATGGAGACAGGTATAGTTACGGGTGCAGTTGTTATTTACGGGCTTGTAGGTGGCTTGAAATCAAAAGTCCCGCAGGTTTCAGGAATTTACGCATGGGGACTTAGTTTAGCATTAGGTGTTGTATTTGGGTATTTACAGGTTTTTGGATTAGAAAGTATTGAAGCGGGTATTGTTGCAAGTCTAGGTATGGGGACAGCCAATACGTTAGTTAATAAAATAGGGAATAAATAAGCCCTAATAATATAGGGTGGTCTGACAAAGCTACTCCCGTCTGCTGAGGGGATCCCAAGGCTAACAGAGGATAGCTTTTGTCTTTTAAAAAAGCCCCTTGCGGGGATATAATAGTATAACACTATTTGAAGGGAGAAATGACACAAGAACATAGAAGAAAAATAAGTGAGAATAATGCTAAATTTTGGTTAGGTAAAAAATTGTCAAACGAAACGAAAAAGAAAATGTCAATTGCACATAAAGGTAAAAATATGGGAGAAAATCATCCTCGATGGAAAGGTGGAATAAGTTTTAAACCTAAAAAAAGTAATTGGTTAAAATATCTTTTTGGAGAAAAACGGATCATGAATAAAAAATTTAAAAACTCTACCTTTTGGATGAGAAAATGGCGTGCAGAGAATCCAGAAAAAGCTAGATTTGAAAGACATGTTTATAAAATGCGAAAGAAAAACGCACAGGGTTCACATACTATGCAGGAATGGATTGATTTAAAAGTTAAATTTAACTTTATGTGTTTGTGTTGCAAACGATTTGAACCTGAAATTAAATTAACGGAAGATCATATTGTTCCACTAAAAATGGGGGGTACGGATACTATTAATAATATTCAGCCTCTTTGTAATAAATGTAATATAAGCAAATATACAAAGACTATTTCTTATTTGCCTCTAAGTTCTAATAACTTAATATACGAGGTGGAAGGAGTCTGAGATAACAAAATGATAAATGACGAAGAAAAAACAGTTGACGGGGACGAAGAAGAAACTCCAGCGGGTGATGAGCCAGCTGCTGAGTAAAGCCCTTTTCAAGTTTAAGACAGTAAATTAAGCTCCTAGTGCATTTTAATCATATAAGTCTCTAGGGGCTTTTTTAATAAATAAAAGGTGAGATTAAAAATAAAGCCACAAATGCCCAGATAATCAAAGCTGTCCAAAGTTCGATTTTAATTGTCATTTATTTTTTAGAAGTAAGACTGCTGCCCATATCCCAAAAATATATAAAAGCAACCCTGCAATAGTATATAAGCCATCTCCTGCACCTGCTCCATCATCAATGGCCGTACCAAGTACGCCAATAATAACGCCTACAATAAGTGCATAGCCTACAAATTGTTTCTGTTCCATATTCGCCTCCTTTCTTTAAGGCCTTAATCGGCCAGCCAAAGTGCATCAGCTGACCTAAAACACCTCAAATTTGGAAGCAGGTGATCATGGACAAGAAACCCACATCTCCTTTTACTTTTCTTACTCCCAATACGTTAATCCAACCCCCAACCTTTCAATCTTAGCTAAATTCACAATTATGGAATTTGTAGCCATTGACTGTAATATTCATATCCGGGTAGGAACTATAATCTGTTTCTGGGTCTTTAACATCTTTACGATTTTCTACCCACTCAATAAACTCTTTACGACTAATTCTTTCGCCATATTCATTTTTAATAATTTTATCTTTTAACCATATTTTCATTTCCTCCCAATTCTTATAAAACTTCCAGTCATTTGCTTGCAAGGCAAAAGTCCAACCTATAGAGGATTTTCCTAAGTGAATTTCACCATCACCCCTATCGCATACTTTACAAACATTTCCTATCGCATAAAAATTTGTTCCCATTATATTCCTCCTTTCATTTTCCCTTCACCTTTATGACAGATCATTCCTCGATCCAAATTTTCCATGATAGCTAATACTAGCAGTGTTATAAGCTAAGGCAGCTATTTTTTTATCCTGGTAGTAGCCTAAAAACTTTGGCTTTCCATCTACTTTAATACGAGCCACCCACTTTTTGTCCTTTTTATTCCAGTAAACCCCTTTGTAACCAGAAGTATTGTTTTTTTGGAAATGACCATTATGGTGATTTTGACTGTGAGTAACTACTCTTACAAACCAAACACAATTTTTCATGACCATATCTTGAGAGCTTGTTTTTTGCTAACTCTTTTAAAAGTTTTTCTTGTCTACAAATCTTACAAATGCGTTTTGTCATTTAAGTTTCCTAACCTTCCACTCCAAAGGTTTAAAGGTCGCACCATGAGTTACTGCCATAATTGAGGCACTACCGAGCTGGGCAAAGAATTCTTTTAAGTCGTCACCCTCAAGATAGTATTCCCGATCTTTGTACCTGTAAATAACTTCAAATATGTTTTTAATATCGGGTAGATTCATTTTTCGGCAACCTTTGATACTTCTGTAATCTCAACTAAATCAATATCGGTTCTTGCCCCTATTGCGTTGGCAGTAGCCAGTGATAAATCTGCGATTCTGCCGCAACAAGCCATGAAACCGCCTGTGTCGGTAATAGTGGCGACAATACTTTTGCCATTAGTGCGGTTAACGAGAGATACCCTAGTCCCAAGAGGCATAATGCCCAGATCATAAAAAGCGATGGTGAGGCGATTGTCATCAAGTTTTTCGCCGTTTGCCATTTTGTAGTAGAGTTGTCCTTTTTCGTCAAAATACTGTTTACAGCCGAGGCATCCGCCATAAGTTGCCGTATATGTCGAGACGTAGCCCGAAATTGGACTTTTGGTTTTCCAGACACCTTTTTGTTCTTCTTGGGCATTTGTTGGATCGCCCGTGCTATTTGGCGGTGCGATTCGTTTCGATCCCAATTTGGTTTGTATGCCCCTTTCGGGGCTTTTACTGAGCGGGTCATCTTCCTCCTGTTGTATTTCTTCGGTTTTTGCGGCATACGGCTGTTGATATGTTACCTGGTGCGATATAACCTTGGCACAAAAGAAAAAGCAAAATATCTGGTCAATAATCATCTTTGTATTCCAAATTTCTTATAAGCAATTCCCCAATTTTCTCCTTTATCAAATTGTCCATGACATTTCCTGCAAAGTCTTATCCAATCTTCTATTACTCTTTTATATTCATAATTTTTATTAGCCCATTCATATCTTTTTGTTTCATCAATAGTATGACAATGTTCACATTTTTTAGGTTTACCTAACTGTCTTTCAACCCATTTATGTAAACCATGATATCCAACATTATCACCTTTCCATTGATATGATTTTTCTCCTGTATTATTTATACTTCTATGTTTACTACAATACTTAACGTGGTAAGCAGATAATTCTTTTCCACATTCCAGACATTTTGGTTTACCACCGTTCCAATGCCAATGTTTTTCTTTATTTGTTAAAAGACCTTTACATTTACTGCAATAAGTCAATTCTTTTAGTTTCGACTTTTGAGTCGTTTTCAAATATTCATTACAATTCGGACATTTCTTTTTCATAAGTACCTCTAAGCCTTGGGCTACGTCTTTCAAGCTATAGCATTTCCCCTTTTTTAAAGGCCCGCTAGCCCAAAGCTTACAATTACCTATTTCCTTTTCCTGTCTAAAATCTTAGCAATTGAGAAACCTGCTAAGAATATCGTAATTACCATTGATATATAACCGTAGATTAAGGCAAACTTATTTAGGTTTGAAAGATCAACTACCTGTAAAACTGCTGATGTGGTTGCGTTATCCATTTATTTCTCACCACCTTTCTTTCTTCACCTTTCTTTTTTCCCAATACTTTACCCCCGCCTGAAACGCCTCAACTAATTTTGCAATTTCGTTTTGGTTACTTCTATAAATTGGGAAGATAATGTCGGTTACTTCCCTGTCAACTTTTTGTTTTTCTTCTTCGGTTAGCATTTATTTAACCTTTATCCTATTTGGAGTTGTCGGTTTAGGCTGTTTCCAGATATCGGGATTGATTAAGAGTTCGTTTATTGTATAAGCGTTTACGAAAATAATATTCTTCTCCATCCATCTTGCCCTTGTTAAGGCTTCGGTTAAGGTTTTATCGACTACGGCTTTTGTAGTTTTGTATTTTTTATGTTTCATAATAAAGATTCTCATACTTGATTATGTTTGTTGGTCCTCTGCCGACCATAGAGCTCTATCATTGCGTTTTTCAAATACCTTGGCTATTTCCTGCGCTTCATGTTCGTTTTCGCACATAGCCAGTAAAGTAGAACCATTTTCAAATACATCTTTTACAGCGTATTTACCGTCTGGTAAGATTTCAATTTGTATCATAAATTTTTATACGTTTCTTTAAGTGACTCAACAAGTTCCCTGTACATGATTTTACCGACTCTGATTCGTAGGGCTTCCTGTTTAAGCTGGGTATGTTTTTCTTCACCGATTTTTTTGTTAACCCAGATTTCCCATTCCAAGGGACGGTAGGTGAAATAGACGTGGCAAGAAGCGCATAACGGGATAGCATTGCGAATATCCCACCTAAGGTTGAGATAACGTCTTGAGACGATGTGGGCACATTGTAAGTTGTATTGACTCCCGCAGTTTTCACATTTACCTTTCGATCTTATTATTAGACTAAACCAATGATCGGCTTGTTTCTTGCCGACTGGTTTGGCCCGCTTCTTTGGTTTCTTTAATTTGGGCATCTGGCATGAATAGAAAATCCCACAACTGATAAGTATTTCTTACATCAAATTTTGAAGGGATATCTGCTGATTTATTGATAACTCTTGTTTCTATGTCTTCGTATGGTACGGTCATAGTTTCCCCGTCACATTCAATAACCAGCTTTTCTTTCTTACCAATGGCTTTTTGGCATTGAAACGACCTGAGAGTTGCTAAACCTTTGTATAATCGGTTGATTTTAATTATCATTCTTAATTTCGTGACATTTTGTACATCTGGTTATAGTTTCCCATTCATGTTCACAAGACTGAGATAATTCCTTTTTTAAGTCCGAACGGGAAAGAGAACGGGCTTTTGTCAGTAGCTCATCTAAATTACCTGTAGGTAATTCAGGCCGTATCATATCTAACTTCGCACTATCAATATCTGCAATGTCCACCAGTTGGACATTTCTAGTTAAAACTAGATCTTTGTATATCCCAATGATCTTATATACAGAAGCTCTTTTAAACCCTAATTCCTCTTGCGCAATATATGCTTCAAAAGTGTCATATCCAAGTGTAAAAAAATACCTGCGCTTGCGATTTTCATAAAGAAGTTCGGCCATCTTGAGCCAACGGACATTCAAATCTACCTTTAAACTCTTGATGGCCTGATCGTTTTCAAATGCTTTTTTGTTTAGATCACCGAACTTCTCGATTTTCATTATTCGTAAAACTTAGCACGACTAGCGGATTTACGGAAATTATATATATCTTCAAAAAGGATTAAATAATCCCGTAGTTTTGCTTTCTTAGGAATTTTTATTCCGCTTCTTATTACCGCTTCAAGAAAAACTGAAGGTTTAACCTTCGCATAAACAATACTCAAAGCATCAATAAAAGTACGATCTTTCCAAGTTGATCCTTCAGTATAAGATGCGATGTCCTGTACTTTTTCTGCTATATATTGCGCATTAGATAAGTTTGTTACTTTGAATAACCCTTCTTTAAACAATTTTATAGCAGAAACTTTGCCTATTTTGTTATATGCGGAAGCCGCAGTCGCTTTTTCTCCTACCAATAAATGAATAGCAACCCCAATCGACAAATGATATTTATCCAGATAATCTCTTAAAATTTTGTAATCCCTGTTTCCTAAAAGAATATGAGACTCCAAAAAATCAGGAAGTTGCCACGTTCTTTCAACTTGGCTGGCAATTACGGTCCTTAAATCTCCAAATCCCATTTGTATAAAATAAACAGGTAAACCAAGTTTCTTGGCCGCTGCTACTCTGTGTTGTCCATCAATAATCTCCATTTGCTCATTTACAAGTATTGGTTTATACTCAAGTAGGTTTTTCTCAGCGATAGAGGCAATCAGATTACTTAAATGCCGTTGCGCATAGGGTCTATTGCCTTTTATCTTTTTAAACTGGTTATAATTAGTCGTCTTTTGTATTTTCACTTTTTCACCTCCTTTACTGTTTCTCAAATATATCCAATATTGCATCAATTTCTTTCATATCCTTAAAAATTCTTCGGCCTGTTGGCAGTTTCCTGAATGTAACCAAACCTTTGGTTTCGTACCTAAGCCATGATTTAAGGGAAGCGGGTAAACCCCGTTGTCTTGCTCTTTGCCTAAATGCGCCAAACTGTAAAAAGCTCATTTAATTTCAGAATAATGTGTTTTTTGCATTTTTACATTGGCACATCGACTACACGCAAATAATACTATCCAAGCAGTATTACCTCTGTCTAACCATT
>Ga0208957_1001127_pt1 | contig 14891 bp, 18 predicted proteins | sample RifOxyA1_FD_184029 | JGI IMG/M metagenome (GOLD analysis project Ga0208957, IMG submission 184029) | Groundwater microbial communities from Rifle, Colorado - Rifle Oxygen_injection A1 (SPAdes) | ecosystem: Environmental > Aquatic > Deep subsurface > Groundwater | place: Rifle, Colorado, United... | reverse complement strand
TTGAAATATCCAGTGTTGGGTCTTGAATAGCCTTCACGTCATTGATCGCTTTTTGAACGACGTACATCTCAAATTCCACGGGAAGGTCTGATGTGGCTGAATCTGAGGCAAGTTCAGCTAAGACAGCGAAGTAATGAATCACCGCGCCCGTGATCGTACTCGGGAAAAGATGGATGTAGTTATTGAGCCGGGTATAGGCCGCCTGCCGTTCGGTCGGGGCTTCAAAGGTATTGGAACACACCTTTTCAAAGCGTTCGGGCTCAATTTCCCTATTTGTTGAGCCGTTGTTAGTTGCGCCCGTGCAATCCAGCATCTTGATCGCCCGTGGAGATTCGAGCAAGTCTGTGGGGATGGCCGCGCGCGTGGTTGTAATCGCTCCAATCGTTGAGGCTGAAAGCGAAAGGCTTGCGCTCTTTTCCCATTTCTTGTAACCAAGCCCGTTCAGTTTCGACTGGACGAACTTCAGGGCTTGATTGATGACCAGATTGAGCCTTACGAAAGGCCAGTCCTGATGCCCTTCAACGTGAGCGCCGATGGAAACCAGATCCCGGTATTGAGCCAGTGTCAGGGCCATGTTACTTCCCCTCCAATCGAAATCCATATAAGCATGTGAAGCATAGTGTCCATACATAAAGTCATGGTGATTGATGAATAAATTCCAAAAAGGGCATTTTGCCGGACGAGCTGAGAATCAATGCTCCTCCCGCTGTAAAGGGATCGGGGAGCGCACCGTACGCGTGTGCTACCGATATGCCCATATTGATACCATCCACCGTGGATGAATGAAGCTGTCGCCCAAGAAAATTATCGAATGGGTAAGTAGCATCCAGAGCACCAAGCGAAATAGAATTTTGCAATACAATCCCCACCCAAAAGGCATCATCGTAGGGAATTGTGTATGGGAAAGGGGATTCCGTGATAAGGGCTGTAACACTTGTTGCTGAGTGCGTCACATCCAGCAAGAGACTCCCCGCGTACGGATTCTGCGAGTAATCATTCGCCCACATTCCAAAATGACAAGTGTTATTGGATGAGATATTACACCGGAATTTCGCTCCGTAGAGGACCGTTCCCTTCTTGAAAAAATGCCTTGTTGCAAAAATGGTGTCTGCTGCAAAGGAAAAGGCTGCGCTCCTCATTCCGTTACAGAGCCCGTACCCGACATAAGAACTGACATTGTACGGAGCGGTAAATGTCATCACCTTTTGTTTGACTGCATCCTTGTACCCTACTTTGGCATAAAGGTCATCCTGAATCGTAGGAGAAAAAACAACCGTCAGATAGTAGGTATGCCCGGGAGTGTTATGGGCAGCGGCGGATTTCCCATCCTGGCCTCGAACCACAACGGCAACCGTATCGCTTGACACCGCGTGAGAATCGATCCTCAGTGGCTCCGCGTTCGGGTCTTGAAGCGGTCCGGCATAGAGGCCATCCCAGAGAATGCCCATCAGGTATCCCCCCGTATAGACTCCGGTATTGATAAGGCTTCGTGTCAGAGTGGAAAGGTTGGCTCCCTGCCCCGTGGCAAGGGAAATGGACGTATCGGCAAGAGCGACCCCGCCGGAAGCAATCTGGAGGTTGACGAGGGCTTGGGCCTTGAAATAGTCGCTGAAGTAGCTCACTGGATAACACCTTGAGTGAGCTTGATGAACTTAGAAAATGCCTCTTGAGACTCTTGGGTGCGTTGATCCTTGGACAAGCACCGTGCAAAGGCGAACTCCACGATTGCCTCAACTGCGCTGTCCGGTATGACCGATGCCTGGGATGCACCAATGTCCGTTGGTTGTGTCAACACTCCGGCGATCCAAGCCGCAGCGTTATTCGTTGAGGCTGTTTCAAAGGTGATGACCGGATTGGCGAAGCGAATGTAATACTCTCCCGAGGCTATTGTCGCTACGAGAAAGGAATTCGCCGCCTTGAATTCTGAGGCCGGGCTGTGAAATCTCACCCTTGCCGGATACAGTGGACTTCCCGCGGCAGAGTTGTATTTTACCCAAACAAGTTCCAGTACCGTCCCCGTCAAGGAAGCCGTTGAAGCCCCTGAAGCGACTGTTGCGGTCTGCGTGCTGTACAGAGTTTGAAGCAAGGGCGAAAGTGGAATATCCTGATTCGGTGTGGCAAACTTTTTAGCCCGATAGACCCCGAGAGCAAGCGCAATCACCGCATTCTGGCCATCGGCTAAGGCCGCGTAAGCCTCTGCATCAGTCCAGAACGAGGCTGAGGCTTCATCAAGGAGTGTCCTAAGCCGAGCTAAGAGATTCGGGCCTGTCATTCTGCGCTCACAGGCCTTTTGGCTGCCGTGTTGGATTCCGTGACGATCTTCTGAATCTCAGGATCAACGGGAAGTGGCTGAGGCTGGGTCAAGCTCGAACGCGGGCCCGAGACAATGGGCTTTGAGGAGCCTTTGAGTTCGCCGTTCACTTTCCAAACCTCCCCATTCGAGAAGGGCCTGGATTCTTCGATCTCTTTGACTTCGATATCACTTTTGGCGATAAAGACTCCGACAATCCCATTGGAGTTAAACTGGATTTTCTTCTTTCCGCCTTCGACCCAGAGGGTCAAGGCTTTTCCGCGTGATGCGAAAACGATTGGTTCAAATGTTTTTTTCGGCTGCTCAGGCCGCGGTGCTTCAGGCGGAGCTACCTGGTTGACTATTTCACCTACAACGGGGACTTTCTTTGTGCGTGGCATAGTTCCTCCTTATGAATTTGGAATTACATCATCTACCGCGTCCGCCGCTATCCATGCCGCATTCCAAGCAATCGTCTTAAAGTGAACGGGCTTGGGCATCGGGCTTTTGGGATGGATCATTACTTTCGTGTTGTCCATCATGAAATTGTAGGTGGCGTTAAACACCTTCCGGGCCAGATCCGACCATTTCCGCCACTGTTTCTTGGGGACACGATAAAGGTTTCGCATACGTATTACTCCCGAAAAAGAAAGGGGCGAGCCTCCGCCCCTAACGTGAATTAATGACCCCGCTTGTGAGCCACCAAGTAGAGATTGACTATGGTGTCTTCTTCATTTGGGGTTGAAACATCTGATCCAGTCAGCGACAAACGCGCGGTTTTGACTCCGTTTGTAGCGATAACGCCTACATAGGTCAGAACCTCGAGTTTTGCTTGTGTCGTATCGTTCACCGTTCCCAGTGTTCCCGAGTAGTTTGAACCATTATCAAACGAGCCAACCAGGATGGTCTTAAACTTCGGCACACCGACAACGCTTGTCGAACGAACCCAGCAATAGATGCTGTCGTACGGTGCGACGGAAAACTTAACGCTCGTCACCGTTGCGGCTGAATCGGATGTGAACGGGCTCCATGCTGTGACTTGCAGGATGTCAACGGTCTGACTCAAATTGTCACCGTAATTACTTACGGCAACCGTCTGAGCATTCACCGTCAACACCAGCGTCATCAGAAGGGCCAAAACAAACATGATGCGTTTCATTACTTTTCAGTCCTTTCTGATTTATGCAGCGTAGAGGATGCCCTGTTTTTCTTCGTTCGGAATCTGGATGCCAACGTCCATGAGAATCTTGGTCGTTGACCCGTCCGTTCCAGGTGTCTCAACGTTTTCCTCGACCCGGAATCTTCGCGAACCCTTCTTGTCGTTTGCCATGAAGCGCAAAGCGACATCATCGGGGTCAATGGAGAATCCGTAGTTCGTGTACTTCCCATCAAGCACCGGATCCCATACGACATCGACAACTCCCGTATCGGGATAAAGGCGTGTCATCTGGACTCCGAACTCGGTGGTAACGTTGTCTTTGAGCTGGACCTTTGCAGCAACCATCGCATTGATGTCGGATAACTGCTGAGAACCGACATAATGAATTCGGCGTTTCGATCCTCTGGCAAAGACTTTCAGCCAGTGAGCATTCCACTGGGCGAGCGTCATTCCGCCTGCCGTATAGGTGGAGAGATTGGTCGTAATCCGGCCCAAGGCTCCGTTACCATACGTCCAGAGATAGGAGGAAACAGTACGCGTTGCCGGTGTTGCGGTGGAGAGCAGGAAGAATCGCTCGACTTTGAGCTTCATCTCCTTGATCTTCTTTTCCACCTGTTCGTCGTGGGTTTCCCCATCCGTCCAGGCTTCGCCCGCTTCATCGCGGCCGGTGGTGGCAACGGCATCCGTGAAGATGGTGAGGTAATTGTTTTTCTCAATCGCCTCAGTGGACATTGCCGTCGGTGTTCCGGCGTACTCGTTGTTCAGATTGCCGAGGATCTTGATGTTTGTTCCGTTTGCGGCGGCAAGCAAGTTCGTCGAAGCATCCAGAGAGCTGATTGCAACCGACGTGCTGGAAGGCGTGGCGGTTACATAGGCCATCTGGTCACTGTCTTCAATGAGAATAATATCATTCGCCTTGAAGTAGGTGTAGTTCGTGATGATGAGCGTGCCTGTCGCGGCACTGGGAGCGGCAAAAGCAGCTCCAAGCGCGGCCTGATGCGGGAAATACTCATCTTCAAACCATGAGAATTTTCCGGTCTTGTTGATAACCTTCTTCTGCTTGACCCCGGCAGAGAAGAACAAGAACTGAAGGAACGGCGTTTGATACGGCTCCAAAAGAAATAGAGCGCGTTCTATGTCCGGCTTCAGTTGCGCGGCTGGGTACGATTGGCTTGACCGTACGCCAGAGATGACGCCTGTTATTGCCATTTAGAATCTACGTCCTGTTCTATCCTCGAGTGCCCGGTTGGGGCATTTTGCCTTCGTTGCGCTCGATGATTTTTTGTATGGCCGGGGAAAGTTCAGAGTCCTCCGACTTGACCTTGACCGAAGCCTTTTCCTTCTCGGGAGCACTCTCGATCTTGCGTTTCAACGCCTCCATTGACGCTTTGGCCTCTTTACGCTTCTCTTCGGGTGTCCCTGCTGTAAGGCGCTTATTCTCCTGCATGTAATACCAGGCGGCAATATCGCTGGCTAACAACTCCGGCTTGCCGTGGTACATGGCGGGATTTTCAGCGACAACGGGAGCGATGAATTCACCAAACCCCTTTTGGATAGCTGTCATATCCGCCCCTTCAGGGAGTTTTGAAGCCACAAGTTCTGTGGCCTTGATGATGTTCGCTCTCGCTTCTTCCGAGCGTTGACGTTCCTCGGCCACAGCCTGCAAGGGCTTGGTGTCGGCTTGCGACTGAAGTTTTGCAACCTTCGCCATGAGCTTCGCCAGTTCCTTCTTGTGTGCCTTCGGATCGTCAATGGGATCGGGGAGTTCGGTCTTCTCGATCAGTTCGTCGATCTCTTCCTCGACTGTTTTCGTAATTTGTGCATCAGCAACGGGCTTCTTCTCCGGCTCCTTCGCCTTTACAGGCGCGGTCTTCAGGGTGGAAAGCTCGTTTTCCGACTGGCTCAAACGCGTATTGAGCTGCCCGTAGCTTTTCAAGAGTTCCGTGACGGGTTTCCCCACCATGCTCTTTAAGCCGGGATAGTCTTTGACCATCTCTTCCGTGACTACCGGGACATCTGGTTTCGTCACTTCGCTTTGAGATGGAGCGAGTGGGCCTTCATTTCTGGCGACGATCTTGGCAACAACTCCCTCTTCCTCTTTCGGGGTTTCGAGAGCCGGGTCTTCCTTTTGAGGGGTTTCGACCTTCGGTTGTTCCTTTTTCTCTTCAGCCATGATTGTACAAACTCCTTTGAATGAATGATTGTTGGTTAAACTGCTGTGAGTTCTTTCATTGTCTCTTGTGCTCTCCTGGCGGCTTCCTTCGACTGTCTCAATCTCTCGCGCTCCTGAAACTTCTCCCATCCGCTCCTTTGGCCCGGTAAAGGCTTAACCGGCCTGCATGTGCCAAAGAACGAATGCCGAATGCCTGTCCGGTTCTGAGTCTTGACAAACTTCTGCATGGCCTTCGGTTCAGGCATCTTCACCGTGAATTTCTCCACCTTCGGCGCTTTCTTCGGGAAGAGTTTGCGGAAGAACTGTGAAAATCTCGTCACTGCGCCGGTGCTCCTTTCATCCCATCCTGCAAGACTTTGGCCTTTTCGATGTTCAGTTTCTCCCGCTCCATATCCATTACCTGCTTCACTTGCTGTTGCTGTTGCTGAGCCTGTGCCTGATACGCTTCCCTGATCTTATTCTTCAGGGATGAATCCATTTTGATGAATTGAAGCACGACTTCAGACGGCAAGGGGGCTCCGGTGATCTTCTGGTAAGCAAGCAACTGATTGAGCTTTTGGTCTGCATCGATCTCCGTGAGCTCACCCTCGGAAATCACCAATTCCAGCCTTGCATCCTTCAGGTAAGAATCGGGATTGTCCTTCTGGTTGATATAGGCAAATCCCGTCCCCGGCCTATTCTCTGACTGCTCATAGACCTTTTTCCGGGTCAAGAGCGCCTTCATCTGGTCATCCAACGAATCCCCGGCAACCTTCACCGTCCGTTCGGCGGTCTGATATATGCCGATCCAGTCAAGGACCACCTGCCCAACATGGCCCTTCCACCTCATCAGATTGTCGATGAAAAGCTCCGCCACCAGTTGACCCTGAGACTGCTTCAAAGCAATGGCCTTGCCGGATTCATTCGATTGGTCCTTCAATCCTGAGAACGACCTGCCGCCGGCCAAATCCTCCACAAAGTTCTGCATGATCGCCGCGAGCTGAAAATACTGCTGCTTTGCTCCTACGGATTCAATCGGAATGACAGCCCTTTCCGGCCCCCGTTTGAACACCGTTCCGCCCGACTTCGTGATCTTCCTCTGCGCTGATTCGGGGGTTTCATTTTGGGCCAGAGCCTCGACGTTGATCTCGTACGCGTTCTTTACATCCGTTCCGAGTGAGTAATCAATCTGACTGATAAGGCGGTCAAGGAACACTTGGGGATCCTTGAGCAAGTCCGTCATCGTCCACCAGTCATCCAAGAGGTGAAAGGCTCGGTACACGATCAAGGGACATTGGTCAGCGTCAAGTTCAGTCTCTTCGTAGGCCAAAATGCCAACGTAGGTGAAGACATACTTATCCAGCTTGTCCTCAACCTTGCGAATGATTTCCGATTCACCCGGCCTCTGGCCGATGGAGAGATAGGGCACTTTCATCTCGAGAATCTTCTCTTCAGCCTCTTTCCGTGTTCGGTATTTCCCCACAGCCCGGGAGGCCATCTTCCCGTTCAAATTCAAATAGTCATCGAACAGGGCGCAGAAGTACGTCCTTTTCACCCTCTGATAATGCGTGACTTCGGTAATCAAGTCGTAATCAGTGTTACCTGATTTTGATACATTGACGAAGTAATTGTAGATCAGGCGGTCATTCGTAGAAAACGCATCCCCTACGGAAATCCTGTCCACAATCGCCCCGTACTCGTCCCTCATATCCTTCCGGTATCGCGGCCGTCTTTTGGCAATAAACAAGGCATCTCTCAGGAGATAGTCCCTTGCGTTCGCATCCCAGATCACGAGCTTGTAATCAAGCGGCCTGCACATGACAACGGTATTGTAATCCTCATCATGGTCCAGATACACCTCCACTGCACCGTAATCGACTCCTACGCCTTGAGCGAAGGTTTCAGACTCCACGTATTTGAAGGAAGCCCGGCGTTCAAAGTCCTTCATTTCGATTGTGGCGAGTTCCGCCTTCACATCATCAGCCGGATCCTGAGCCGCATCCACTCTGAAGCCAGTCCTGGTATTCCTTTGCAGAGCGCAAATGGTATTGATCTTGTTCGCAATCAAGGCAAAGGAATAGGCTTGCCGGGTCTTCTCGATGTCCGCCTTCTGCTTCTTGCTCCAATGCTGATACTTGATATACCGCTCGTTCTCATCCCCTCTTTCCCATGAGGGGGAAAAGGTTGGGAGAATGTCGGTGTGGAGTTGCACCAAGTCCGAGTAGGAAATCGGTGTGCCGGTTATGAATTCAGCGGTCTTTGTAGTTTTCTTAGGCATTGGCGAGTAAGATCAACCTTCCCAGTGGCATGGCTCTATGAGATGCGCCCGGATGATGAAACGTGACGCTTTGCAAGTGCTTCTGACAATACTTCACCCCATCCAAGTCCCATACTGCGCGTTCATCGCAGCGGTGGAAATGCTTCTCTCCATTCTGCTTCTCGATCCATTGGCATTGATGCTTGTCCATCAGAACCTCGCCCGGATGTCTTCAGCCTCTTCGGATTCAATAAGGTCGCGGGCACGCGGTGGCAGTGCAGGCGGACCCTTCTTGAGAGGCTTTCGTATTGCCATTGTGCAGTATTTGGCTGCATCGTAGGGATCTTCAATGGTCTGACCTCGGATGAAATCAAGCCCTTCAACACTCTCCTTGTCCGATTGGAAAACAGGCATTGTCACACGCAAATGCTGACAGTTCCTTGTCACAAAGAAATGCGGACGCTTCTCGTATTCACCCTGTTTGTTCTTCCGCCAGTCCAGGAGTTCCCTCATCACCTCGTTTGTCACTGCCCGGTATCCCTTTTTGTCCGTTGAGGCTTTTGAAACCTTTATCATTTGCGGAGCGTTTTCGCCCATCTTCAGCTTGAATACGTCCCTGAAAATCTGAGCCGGGGTCTTATCGGTCCCGTAATAGTTCTTCAGGTCGATGTCCATGTTGGTGTCGTAGTACATCCTCAGTTTCTTCAAGCCAGCATTTATCAGCACATCGGCTATTTCATTGGCTCGCTCTGCCGGGCTCATGGCCTCAGTGTAGCATTCGAGGAAATTGACAATCGTGCCTTCGTGATCCATGAACTGAACCTCGAGCACCGTTCTCTCGCCGTAATCCAATCCGGCCACGACTTCAGCACCCTCCGGCGGGCTCATGGGGTCAATGATATGCAGATCACGCCTCCACATGGAGAAAAACTGCCCTTCAAACACATCGAAGTCCCCCAGAAGCTGGGCCTTGCGCTGAGATTCAGGCTTTGCATCCAAGTTCCTGCCGTAATCGCTTCTGGTGATGAAATACTGAAAACGCCTGTCGCTATCCCACAAGTAGTATTCAGCCACCGTAAGATGATCCTGAATGAGTGCCTTCCTTACCCATTCCACATTGTCCCACCCGTAGGCACGGATAAAGGCGTATTCCTCCGGTCGTTCGTAGGACTCATACTGCTTGTCAAGGAAAATTCGCTTGTGATACTGGTGGCCTGCATCCCCAGGATTGAAGGTCAATAACATTTTCGGGGTAATATCAAGGTTGGTTGTGCAGCGGTTGATGGTTTCGAGGAACTCAATCTGTTCCTGCGTGAATTGCTCGGATTGATCGACAATCACATCGGCAGCCTCTTTACCAATGAATCTGAAAATGTCATCGTAATTGTCACTGGAGATAAAACGGATATAAGAACCATTCGGAAATTCGACAATCTTTTCCTGCTTCTTGAAATACTGCTCAAGAATCGGGTATTCTCGCATCATGGGTCGAATGTGGTTATCTCTCAAATCGTCCAATGTCTTGCGAATAAGATAACCTGGAGTGTTTGCATATTTCAACCGGCGAAGAATCATTACAGCCCTTGCACCATGGCTCTTTGCCCCGCCTCTGGAGCCCCCGTAGCCGAAGATCCTCTCCGGCCCTTGGTCATAACGCTCAAATAGTTCCCGTTGCTTTGGCTGAAGGGCTATGTCAATCGGGATTCGGTTGCTCATTTCACGCTTCGGATAGTGATGTCAAAGCCTTCCGGTGCTGTGTGCTCGAGCGTTTGCGGAGCCTTGCCGATCTTCTGCTCTGCCACAAACTGAGCCGCAGAAATGGCCGCCTTCAGGTTCTTCTTCCGGTTCCCCATTGCATAGCGAAACGTCTCAAGGGCAAGGTCAAAATCTGCATCGGTAATCTTTTCACGGAGCCTGTTGACAACTTCTGTCTCAAGTTTCGGCTTACGTCCTGAATTCGGTCTTTTGCCACCGTTCTTCATCCAACTGGTTCCCTGATTTTATCACTTCCTAAAAATGAGAAAAGCCGCAAAGTGAGGACTTGATCTGTCCTTACCTTGCGGCCAGTTATTCTGGTACGCGCGTTATGTTTTTACACTTACGAGCGCACGCCCGCTGTTTGTAGTTCCTTCAATTTCTTTTGGTCCGCCGGGAATGACGGAATGAGATCAACCACTTGCTTGTTGTGAATTGCGATGTTGATATTCCCGTAACCGGATTTCATTACTTCCCTCAGGGTTGTGACAACCTGCGCCTCAATCGGGCTGAGAGACTTTTCGCTCATGCCTCCACCAACGAGAGTTCCCTGATTGCCCGGACTGCGAAGAGACAATGAACTCCAACAGCCGTATTCCCCTCACCTTGAACGACGTACTCCTGCGTTGACATGTCCTGATATTTCAGACCATGCTTGTGAACATACTCGAGGCATTCTCTCAGGTCTAGGCCGGAGATAATGACCTCTTCGATCTTTCGGGATTCAATCTGCAAGTCTGTGCCGGGTACGTTTGTTTTCATTTTCTTTTTATCAATCAACCATGCGAGCGGGACGCCTTTGGATCTCACCCATCCCGCCCACATGAATTGGATCGGGTACATGCAAATATACACTTTTGCGCGATTGAAGCAAGAACAAAATTAACTCCTCCGATGCCCCTTATCATCCCGGCAAAATGCCCTCATCGTTACCCATGGAAACCTCGGCTTCCATGAGTAGGATTTTCCCCTCGGGAAGTCCTCGACGTTATGATGCGTCACGTCTGAACAATGCTGGCAATACTTCCTGATACCACGCCTCGGCTTCTGTATGCGCTTCCCGCACCGCTTACAACGTTTCATTCACCTTGTTCCTTTCTTAACTGTCTTGTTTCTCCCTAAATTCCTTCCACTCCGCTTTGAACTTCTGCCACTCCGAGCTTGCACCCCAGCCTACATCCTGCTCCCCGGGTATGGCGTACTTCTTTTCGAAGATATAGGCGATAATCAAGGTGACCACAGCGAGCAAATACCACCACCTCCAGCCCAGAGCGACGACGAGAAGGACGGTGTTGAAGATGGTGACGTAACCCGCTAATCTCATGGCGCGGTATTTGAACTGACCGAGATAGCGGAGAAGACTGTCCCTCGTTGGATTGCCTTCCAGACCTGAGTGATGAATAAGGTTGTGCATGAGGGGGTCTTCGTTCATTTTTGGTACTTCCCCTTATTGGCAGCCTCAACGGGTTTTTCCTTCACCACCGGGTCGGCAAATATCAATGAGTAGTGTCCGACGCCCTTGGACTTACACGCCTTGCAGATCGGATTACTCATCACCTTTTTCCGAAGGTCTTTTAAGGGGGTTGTCAGGAAGTTCCCGATTGTGTATTCACGACGAAAAAGAAGCTGACACTGCTGCATATTCCCGCGGGTGTCAAGGGTAATCTCTCTTGATTGCATGTTGCAGTAATCATCTTCCCTGGGCTTTCGTTTTTGTCGGGCGATATTCTCCTCTGGCGTTTCAGGAAGCCAAGAGATGGTTTCCCGGTCTTCATCGGTATATGACCCGTAAATCATATGGTCATACATCATATGGGTCGCGGGGAATGCTTCAAATTCCAGTCCATACTTCTGGGCGAGCCTCTTCGCCGGCTCGTAATCCTCCCCGTTGTTCTTGTATATATGGAAGAACATAACATGCTTCGTCTCGGGATAGCGCGGATATTTCCTGTAGACTTCATCAAGCTTCTGAAGGAATCTCTCATGGTCTGAATTCTTTTGATACATCGCCATGTTTCGCCCTGAGTAACTCACCCGAAATTCCGCGGGGCGGGCGGCAAAGACTTTACCAAAATCGCAGAGAGAGTACTGCATGATGGAGGAGGTAGCACACCGAAGGCCTCTCTTGTTGCACTCTTCGATGAAGAGATGGAGGTCTTTGTGCATCAATGGGTCAGACCAGCGATAAAGCTGAACCTTTTTTACCCTTGTTTCCGATTGAGCTTTATCGAGGATCTGCCGGAACGTTTCTATCGACATCCTGTTGCCGTCACGCCGCGGGTCAACCCCTACGGCGCAAGTCGGACAAGCATACGGGCAGGAATCGACGAGTTCGACAAGTATTGTCAGACCCTTGAGCTTTACACCAGCCCAGCTACGCAATGCCTCATATTTTGCGTAAAAGTTCATTCCACTTTATTCCTTTCATTTCAGCCCCAGGGGGTTGATTTCAGCAAGAGATGGTTCAATGGAATCATAACTCACCTTGCTTTTTCTCTTTTCAAATATCCAGAAATAGCTGTGGAATTTGCGCGCGTGCTCTTGTTCGCGGCCATCCGTCATTCTGCTTTTTGCAAGCAAAACAAAGAGGTCTTTAGGGTAGAAGCCAATTTCTGTCGCGCGGTTCATAATCCATACATGAGTGAAGTGGTTCTTGCCGCCGACAACCGCATCCTGACACTTGAAGATGAGTACACCGCCCGGCATCATCACGCGGTAGAGTTCTTTCATAGCCGCGAGATACATCGTCCTGAGTTCGTCCCAATCCTTGAACGAGGTGAACCTCCTGCCTATCAGTCCCGTTTTCTTCTCTTTGGGCTTTTTACTTTCCCCGTTCATGGTGAAGGGTGGATCGAACATTACCACACCCACACTTCCACTCGTGAACCCGGTAAGATTCTTAACGTCGGCAAGCGCAACGCCGGGGGCTTGTGGGTCAATGTCCGATCTCAAAATGGGTTTGGGTATCCCCCGCTTATAGAAATTCCCCGTTGAATAGGTCGGATCAAGGTCAATCTTTCCCCCGCCGCAATGAAGCGCGAGAATATCACGGATCACCTGTTGTTCATCAAAGCCAATCGTCTTTATCACTTTATTCTCTCTCGCGCGATTCGCGCGGCTTCTTGGAGTTCGTTTTGCGGAATGCTAACGCGTTTGATGGGATGATTGGCAGGTTCCAATATGATTTTATTTTTGCGCTCCATCTTGTTCCTGTTTAACGCCGGAGATGCCCGCTTGCGATGCCATGCGGGTTTCTTCGGAAGATGAAACTTGTCGGTAATCGGCAACCTATCCCAGAACTTGCCATTATCATCTTTTTGATATGCTTTGAGTGACCCGTCAACAAGGGATTCAACCTTGTCCGCCCAACCCCATACGCAAATATATTCTGCGTTCTCACCCAAGTAATGCCATTCGCAACCGCCCTCAATTAGGGCGGCCAACAATGCTTCAAGGTTCTCACACTCAACCTCGACGATTCGTCCCGGCAAAACTATTTTATGCACGCGCTTCACGTTCATCCTGTATCTTCTCCCATACCCTCTCATCTGATACGGAGCCGGGGAGGATCACTTGTTCTCCTTTGGGGAGGCGAGGGGGAATTCGTGAATGATTTCGCCGTCAAGTTCTCTGCTGCCCCATGTGCCGTCTATCTTTTTGCTTCCACCGTGTTGCTTGTGGAAGAATGGGATGTCTGCTTTTTGGCATTGCTCGCGAATAGAACGCACCCATTCAAGGTTTGTTGGGCGCGGATTTTTGAAATCGGACTCTCCGCCCGTTACGATCCAATTCACTTTCGGCGCGCCTCCATATTCGATTCCCGATTTCGTGTACACGGTTCCATTCATCACATCGGTTTCCGTCGCGGGGTTCAAGGCAATACGTCCCCATTCATCCTTTTGTTCAACTGGCAGGACTATGCGCTCGAAATCTATACCACCCAGAAGCGGCTCTGCGCTTACCCAACGAATCGCTGCGGGGGTCATCATCAAAAACGGTATTCGTTCATTCGCCTCTTTCTGTCTCTCTGCACTCACGCCAAGCCATACATTCGCGTATCCTTTACCCCAATCCTTCGGCAAATGTTCCTCGATTCTTTCGGGGCGTTTTGTCAGAATCAAATAGGTAAATTGCGGGGTTGCCTTGATAACCGCCCACGCCTCATCCCTCCATGTGTCCGCCTCCTCAATGAACCAATCGGAATAGGAACAGGTAAAGATTCTCCCGCCCGATCGTACCTTCCCGTTTTTCGCCCACGTCAAAGGCGCACGGAATGTTGCCGCAGATGACCGCCACGGCTTGTTGGGATCCTTCCCATAACGGGTTAGGTCGCGGAACATGTAACACTTGGCACAGCCAGGACTCACCTTATGGCAACCTTGCCACGGATTCCAAGTTGCATCCGCCCATTCGATTCCTGTTCTCTCAGCCATTGGTTTCTCCTTTTGCGAGGGCGAGGAGCGATTCAAGTTCCTCTTTTCCTATCTCAATCGACTTTTCTCGCGTTCTGTTTAACGTGTCGATATTCAACCGTAGCCCCTCCGCTATCTTCCGTAGGCGGGATTCACGGGAGACGGCAGCGTTACGGTAATGGTCTGCATCGTTATCGAGAAGCGCGGCAAGTTCTTCATCACCCCTTCGGGGGTCATGGGTCTATCCTTAGTTGACTGAAAAATTCAATCCATCCCTTTCGCAAGTGCTGATATACCTCACATGCGAAAACCAGAAAGCAGATAGAAACCAAATTCCAACCCTTTGAGCGCGATTCAAAGGATAATTCCCATGAGAGAACGATCATCAAATACTGAAGCGCAAGACCTATAACCTTATAGATCATTCACGTTATCCTTTCTTGGGGAGATGGCGGGAGAGGATGGCTATGATGTCTTTGAACGGCCAAAGCGTCTTTACGGGAATGTCACCGTCTCTCAGGTGAACGTCTGCGCCACAAGTTTTACATTTGCCATACACATTATTCCCGAGAAAAATTTGCTCACCAACCTTCCTCACCTCTTCCACCACCCCTTCTCCGGGGGAGGGGAGGGACAAAGCATCTATAGCATCCCTTACAATCTTGCGACTTAATTCAGAGTGTTGTTCGCGTGCAAGAACCATGCTATTCAAAAGCCCGATTGCCTGAACAAGTTTCCTGCGCTTCCCCTCTCCGCCCTCTGGGAGCAAGGGGCGGGTGTTCCAAAGTCTTACGATTTCTTGCCTCGATGCGCCAGCAAGTTTAATCCACGCAGGGCAAGAGCCACACCAAATGCCATTCTTACCG
>Ga0208957_1001124_pt1 | contig 14901 bp, 25 predicted proteins | sample RifOxyA1_FD_184029 | JGI IMG/M metagenome (GOLD analysis project Ga0208957, IMG submission 184029) | Groundwater microbial communities from Rifle, Colorado - Rifle Oxygen_injection A1 (SPAdes) | ecosystem: Environmental > Aquatic > Deep subsurface > Groundwater | place: Rifle, Colorado, United... | reverse complement strand
CGGCTTCGCACCGTCCGCCGTCATGTGCGGCGGCATGCTGGCGTCTGGCGTTGACGGGATTGCGGCGGTGGCACCATGAGCACCGACCACACGCCACGGTACTCCTGCACCCTCGTCCACGGCTTCGGCGGAGTAACCTACGCCGACATGTGGCTCGAGCTTGACGGCGAATACGTCAAGCGCAACGACTACCTCAAGCTGCGCGAGGAGCTTGCCACCCTCCGCGGAGCCGCCTTCGCTGTCACTGCCTTCGCGCTGCCGTACTGGAGCGACGACCATCACCCGAAGAGCATTCCCGTCAGCGACGACGCGCTGCTGAGGCTACAGCGGGCGCTGTACTCGGAGGAGGAGTAGTAGCACGGACAAGACGGCCGACTGCGACGAAGCCGGCTACTCTATCCAACGAGCCAAGGACGAGATCGAGGATGCCATCGACCAGCTCTCTAAGTATGTGTGAGGGAGAATAGAGTTGCCGTGTTGACAACTTAAGCAGTAAATGTCACCCATTGAATCACGCTGGTGCCGCTAGAAACAATCTCCCAATTGGGTATTGACACCCGTTTCGCCACCTGTCATTATGGAGCACACAAGGAGGTGCTCCATGAAGCACGTCAGAGAGTCGGCAATGAAGCTAGCAGAAACAAAGCCACAGGGGTTCAGGGCGTCAGACCTCATATGGATGTGTGACTGCTCGAAAAACACAGCCAACAAAATCCTCCAGGATTTGACGCAGGACGGAATTCTGGACAGGAAGGGGGCGCTTGGACGAGGCGGGTACACATACAAAAAACACCAGATAGTCAAACGTGGGGCATGGACTGAAATGGTCCGTGACGTAGACTACACACTTCGTGTTGCAGCGCTCAGCATGTCAGACGACTATGACGGCGTTGACGCCGAGGAACTCGCAGACAGCGCAGGATGCTCAAGAAAGGCCGCCTATGACATGCTCATTGACCTGTTTGCACACAAGCTCTTGCGTAGAGAAAGGATGTCAAACCTGAAGTCAACCATCTCGCACAGATTCTACAAAATGAATGACCCGTCACAGGCGTATGAGTCGTCAGACATCGAACATGTATTCCTGATGACTCAGGACGAGATGAAGCAGTACATAACTGATTTCGTCATGACCCGCATGGGGACAACCGCCGACAACACAAGGGTTACGTCAGAAATAATGGACAATGTCGGAATCAAGATCGTCGTGTCAGTTGTCGGCATTACCAGAAGCGTGACAATTGTGAGATTCCCATTCTCAAAAGAAAAGCTCGAATTTGCAGTAAAAGAGCTATGCGCAAAATGTAAGAACAACATCCCAGCCGAGGTGACGTCATGAAGCGCACCGTCGAGGATGATGCAATTGCCATAGCAAAAACGCCGCGCGGCGTTAATGTAGAATACCTAGAGAGTATCTCTGGTAAATCAAAATCACATTGCTACAATGTAATAAGGTCGCTCGAAAAAGACGGGTACATACATAGGAGAACGCTCGACGAGTCTGATTACGTGCTTGGGGGCGGGAAGTGGTCTGATCCGATCACATGTCAATCTGACGCAAGGAGAGGGTTCATCGGAGGATTCTCACCATTCGACGAATCGCTCGTCGAAGAACACATAATCAACATCATAAAGTCCAGAATGATCAACCTCAAGGGCAACCCGGACTGGCTCACCATCGCCGTGGACATAGCTCAACACGGGATTGTGATTGTCGCGGACTCTGAGATTCTTGGGTGCATCAGACGGACAGAGCACTACAAAACATCGGCCAAGCTCGTCGAGGACATGGCCGACGACCTTAGAAGAGACCTACGTGCAATGATTTACGCCAAGATGAGGCCGGCAGGACTGAACTTCCTCGACTTTTCCCTCGACACAAAAAGCGACTTGGCGTGATGCTCGGTCCACCGGTTACGTGTAGGAACCAAAAATGCGATTATTATTACATGGAAGGGACGGATTTTCCTAAACCACCCTGGGTGCGGTGGGATGTGCAATAACCTATTTGTTGTCAGTATGTTACGTCAACACGGCAACAATCATGGCACCTTGTGTGGTCTGGTGGATTGGAGCGTAAATGCCTGTAACTACAGTCTTTGGACCCCCCGGTACTGGTAAGACCACGTATCTGGCTCGACAGGTCGGACGAGCCGTCGAAAAGTTCGGTGCCGACAAAGTCATCGTCTGCTCTCTGACGACGACAGCCGCAACCGAGATCACCAACAAGATCGCCGAGAAGGGTCTCGCCATCTCTCCTGAGCACGTCGGAACTTTGCACGCTATCTGCTACCGAGCCATCGGTCTGCCGAGGCTCTTCGACAGCGTCATAGGGGAGTTCAACGCTCAAACTGGCTTCAATCTGACGCCAAATACCCGCGAAAACGCATCCGTAGACCTCGACACCGCGATCATGCGGGGGGGTGATGTATCTGACCCAATAGTTTTCCACACGAAGAGCGCTGACGAGTTGCGCCAAGAGATCGACCTCTGGCGCATGAGGATGCTCCCTGTCGAAGACATGCCGGCTCGGCTGGTCCGACTCCACAGCGCCATGACGGCGTTCAAGGACGCGACCGGGACCATCGACTTCGTTGACATGATCGAGCGGGCGCTCGCGCTGCCGTTCCATCCCGAGCGGCCGAGAGTCATCGCGGTCGATGAGTGCCAAGATAGTAGTCATATGGAGCTAGAGCTTATTAAGAAGTGGAGCGCATCAACAGAGCACACGGTTATAGTTGGTGACGATTTGCAGGCTATCTATGAATGGCGTGGTGCAAGCGTGAAATCCTTCCTGTCGATGAGTCCGCCGGAGAACCGGATTTTCCTCGACGTGACTCACCGACTGTCGTGGAAAGTCTGGGAGTACGCGAAGGCGTGGGCCGACACAGTAACCGTCAAGGCCGACGCGCAGTACAAGCCGAGGGACGACGCACCCACCGGCAGCGTGACACGGCTGGTCCAGACCGGAGGGAAACCGCTCGCCGTCATGAAGCAAGTGCTCGAGACCCTCCAAGGCAACGAGACGGACACCATCATGATCCTGGCGACGTGCGGGTATATGCTGCGGCCAGTACTCGCCGCACTGAAGAAACAGGCAATCCCATACCACAATCCTCTGAGGAAGAAGCGGGGAGACTGGAACCCGCTCAGGCGCGGCGGGAAGCATACGTCCACGACTGATCGCATCCTCGCCTTCTGCGACTCCTCTCCTGCGCTGTCGTCAACACCCACACCGCCGACGTGGGGTTCATTGCATTCCTGGACTGAACACCTTTGTGCCGCCGCGATGGAGCACGGAACGAAAGCCTTAATTGCTAGAAACGCCAAGAACTTACGCGACGAAATCGTCGGGTACGACGAAATGGAGCGGCTGCTGGGGTACGCGATGACGCGCGCCATCGGCGATGGAAATTTGACGCACTGGCGCGAGAGTACCCTTAGAGCGCATGTTCCTGGTCTGGAGTTTCCTTTCGACATCGTACAGCGTTGGGGGGTTGAGGGGCTGAGGGCGACGCCACGTGTGATCGTTGGGACCATGCACTGTTCGCCAGGATTCGAGCCGATTCTCACGGCCAATCGTGGGTATGTGCCGATTGAAGAGCTAGATCCTGAGACTGATCGAGTTTTTGGCTATATGTCTAAATGCAACAGGATTTCACGCGGGACAACAAACAGGCCGGGTGGTAACGGGTATGCTATACAGAAAAGTTCAAGACATTTCATAGGTAGACTTATAGAGTTCAATACAAAGACCACCAAAACAACAGTAACACCAAACCATAGGATGCGTGCGTGCTTTAATCCAATGGCGGCAGACAAACACATTGTGTACCTAATGCGTCGTGGTAATTGGTGGAGAATTGGTGTTACAAAGACGTTTTCTTCTCCGTATATTGCCGGCGGGCTTGGCGGCAGGCTTTCTACTGAGAAGGCTGACGCTGGATGGGTGCTTGGTTTATACAACAGTAGGTCTGATGCTGTGTTGCGTGAATCATATCTTTCGACTAAGTATGGTATACCGACAATAACATTTAATGCTATGAGTAATAGGTCTGTAAGCTCAGATCAGTTACATAAGCTGCACGACTCAACTGCGGACATACTAACTTCTAGAATAAGTAAACTGTTCTACGATTTTAACCTTGAGCAAGACTTTCCGCTGTTTATTAGGAACGGGGCTAGAAGTAGGGTAAGGTCTGGTTATGCCTTTGAGACGTGTGCTGCCAATTTGCAGGTTGACTGGCTCTTTTGTCTTCCCGTTTATAACTCTAGCTACAGTCCAACGTGGGAGCCGGTAGTTGCGGGGTCTTATAATTTTAGCGGAATGGTGTATGGGCTTCATGTTCCGCCCCATGGTCATTACGTGTCGGGCGGGGTGATCGTTCACAATTCAGTGAAGGGCGGAGAAGCCAACGAGGTTTACCTGATTCCCGATCTTGCGCCTCAGGCATACGAGGATTACGCGATCGGAAGTGCTGAGAGGAGGGACGCGGTGCTCCGAACGCTGTATGTTGGCATAACACGGGCGAAGGAGAGGCTCTGGCTTTGCAGCGGGACGAGGAACGTACCCAAGGTGCGCTGGATCCCGATTTCTGAGGCGGTGGAGGATGCGCCGTTCTAGCGGCCCCGGATACACCGCGTAAAACGCCCCGAATTTCGTCGCAAGGCATCGGCGGGTAGGGTGACACGCCCCAACGGCCTTCGAGCAACTGGCGGTGGCGCTGCGTGCCGTACAGGGGCACCGGCGCGCTATACCGGCGGTCGGTCTCCGGGGTGCGGTGTGGTTTGGTGGCAAAAAGTTGTGAATTCTCATAGAAAGTTAGCAATTTGTTGAGAAAAGTTGGAAATTGTTGAGAAAAGTTGGTAATTTCTTGGTAATTCCTGCGAAGTTATGAAATCTCTTGACTTTCGCGGACAAAACCGGTAGAATGTCTGGCGTTGGAGGAAGCGGTCATGTGCCAGCCAGCAACGACGACGTGCAGCATCTGTGGTCATCCGGTGAACCAGAGTGGCAAGGGGAGGCCGCGGGAGTACTGCGGCGGCGTCTGTAAGCAGATCCGCAACTCGTTGGATGAGTTCATGCGGGCGATGGAGGCGGTGCGGTTCGCGGACATTGAGCACGCACGGCGGATGGCTGCGGAGTTGTTCCAAGGCTACAACGACGTCCATCAAGCGGTGATGGCGCACAAGCGCCAGGCAACGCCGAAGGCTTCCGGCGCTGTCGAAGCAGGAGCGGCACGATGAGCGAAGAAGCGGTGTGCAGGGTTTGCGGTTTGCCTGTAGTCCGGCTGGCCGGGTACAAGCCGCGCCTCTACCACCCTGCTTGCTTCCTCGCGAAGGACCGAGAGCGAGGTTGGAGGCGTGACGAGTGGACGGTCGGCGGAGAGCGGATGGGAGCGTTCAAGGCGTCGCGAACGATCAGAGCGTTGGCTGAGGCGGCACGGGCGACGGGCCGGTGGCGGGGCGAGCAGTTGCACGAGCAGTTCCGGTTCAGCGGTTGGCGTGGGATAGTGGGATGGCCGGTGGTGTTGGAGAAGTACATTGCGGACGTGACGAGCGTGTGTGACGAGTGGTGTTTGATGTCGGAGGACGAGGACTAGGCGATTGTGAAGAGCTTCACAAGCTCCGAGTTCTTTCTGTTAGTCATTGCCTTGTGCATTTTTTCACAAGCCAACTTGTCTTGTGAATAGTTTCACAAGCCATTCGTTGTTCTCGGCTGCTTATGTTTGAGCGCCGGAAGTATACACGCCTGCTGCCGCCTGTCAAGTCCGAATGACCGCGACTTTCCGCTATGTAGGATTTTGGCATGACACGACGTTTCCGCTATGTGGTGATTTCCGTATGACAGGACGACTCCGCTATGATGCGCGCGCGTCGGTGTGGTGCGCCGCTGTCCGAAAATCGTACATGTCCGAAAATCGGACACAGGTCGGCGCTTGTGAATAGTTTCACAAGCTCCCTTCCCTGGCCATCGACTCTGAGTGTATGTCTCAATCTCACCCTGATCGTTCCTATTGTGAATAGTTTCACAAGCTCCATTCCCTGGCCGCTTGTGAAATATTTCACAACAACCGGGCCTCCCGCGGCCGGTATTAAGAACGTAGTACCGACAATCTAGTACCATGGTACTCCTTTCGTGGTCGCTCCCGCGCCTACGGCTGGCACCTGGTCGCTCCCGCGCCTACGGCTGGCCCCTGGTCGCTCCCGCGCCTACGGGCTGGCCCCTGGTCGCTCCCGCGCCTACGACTGGCCCCTGGTCGCTCCCGCGCCTACGGCCGGCCCCTGGTCGCTCCCGCGCCTACGGCCGGCCCCTGGTAGCTCCCGCGCCTACGGCTGGCCCCTGGTCGCTCCCGCGCCTACGGCCGGCCCCTGGTAGCTCCCGCGCCTACGGCTGGCCCCTGGTCGCTCCCGCGCCTACGGCCGGCCCCTGGTCGCTCCCGCGCCTACGGCCGGCCCCTGGTCTGCTAGTCCGTCATCCTGCTATCCTCCACGCCGTACAGTGTAGCATAAACCATGCCAGAAATCAACCTACTCCCGCTTATGTTTCGACTCCGGCCGGAGCAGCGCGGAATTCATAGCATATAATGATGCGACCGGGTGCTATAAAATTCTCGGAAATATTCGCGCGAAGGGGTTGACAGTCTATCGCAAGGGTATATATTGGTAGGTGGAAAGGGGATACGGAAATGGCACGCATGACGGAACAGGAAGCCATCAGCATCATGGTGGCTACGGGTTGGACGGTGGCCAGGGCCACGGAGGCGGCCGCTAGCGGATTTCGTCCATCACGCGGCACTGTGTGCCCCGATTGTGGTGGTCCAATGCCAAAATCCTGCGTGGCGAAGGGCTACCATTGCGACCGCTGCACTGCGGTTGCTGAGGGGGGCGCTAGCTAGCGGCCGCTGCGCTCCTGCCACGGTGTGCCGTGGCAGGGTCAGAGCGGCTGCGCTGGGCGCGGCGGAAGGTGAGGAGATTATGGTACCGCAATTCGTCTCATTGTTTCGGGTCTACAATCTGAGGTCGGGTCTGTATGAGACCGTGACCGACCCCAAGACCGGCGCCTACCGCGTCGGTGTGTGGACGACGCGCGAGGCGGCGGCAGTGTTCGCGACGACGGAGGATCACGTCGTTGTGCTGACGCCATACGCGCGCAAGTCGATTGCCGCTGGCCGTGTGGTGGTGGCATCGTGAATACGCGGTATCGTACCGCGTCGTACAGCGATGTCATTTACATCGCTCACCGATCGAATTGGGCGCGGCCCGTCACTGTGTACCGCGTCGGCAACGCGGTACATGTTGCGCGGGTGACCACGGGCGGCGCCGTGGTGGCCTGTAGCGGGGCCATGGCCCAGCGGGAGCGGGTTGCTGTGGCCACGGTGGCCACCGTGACATGCTGCGATTGTAGAGCCCGCCAATTGGCGTGGTGAGTCTACCGGCTTGTGCCCGTTGTCGAGCGGGCACAACGCGGTAGACTTAGACTGCCAGAAAAGAGGAGTTGAAATGAACATGGCGAAAGCGACTCACAAGAACGGGACTCAGATTGTCCTGACAGAAACCGGCCGCACGATGCGACGTGACCGCGGGCGCGGCGAGTGGTACGATGCGCGGTTGCCGCGGACATTCGACGTCGGACGCTGGGAAAACCTGGCCGAAAGCGTAGGCTACAAGGTGGCCGGAGATGACCTTGTCCGCTGAGTGTTTTACGTGAAACAATGAGGTAACCATATGCTAGTGGTAATGGCCAACGACGAAGAGACGAAGGTTGTTATCTTCGTTGACAAAGACGGAATCACGAAGGTCAGTGAACCCGCGGAGGAAACCAACAGCGTGCCAGTGGTAAAGTACTGGTGCGGAGCGAAGTGGTAGCGCTGTGCCGCTTTTCGTCTCAATCCCCGCCGCGCTAGGTTGCGTCTACCTCATTGCGTTTGCTTTGTTCCACAAACGGATTCTCGGCATTTCGGAGGAATAATATGGAAATTCTCGTGTCTCGCGCGAACCTTCTCGCTATCCTCAACAGTCTGAAATCCGTCATTCAGAAAGGAAAGAACATTGCCCCGGCACTGACCTCTATCCGTCTCGCGGTCTCAACCTACGGACGTCTCGAGGTCTCTGGTACTGATATGGACGTGTTCTCCACGGCCACCACCGTGGCACGAACGGAAGGCAGCGGCGAGATTGTAACCTTGTTCACCGCGTTGCGCGACGTCGTCAGGGGTATGTCTGGCGACGTCGTCACGCTGCGCAGTGGTAGTAGCTACTACCCTGATGGCGTGTACCTCGAGTGTGACGGCTCAACGGTGACCCTCCCGTGCCTCGATCCTGAAGTGTACCCTCAAGAGCCAGGGTCGCCCGACCGTGGATTCTACTCGCTGTATCTCCCGATGCTGCGAGCAGCATTCGAGCGCACCTCATTCTGTATCACTAAGGATGACCCGGGTTCCCAGTTCAACGGCGCGCTTGTCACGCTCCACCGTACCTCGATCGAGGTAGCGGCGACGGATGGCTATCGCCTGAGTGTCGCATACGGTGACACGGACTACGATCACCCGACCATACCGCCGGTCATGTGGCGTCGCGCCATGATTGATCTCGTGTCATCGCTGCCAGGTGACCTGGTCTCGCTCGCCTATGTCGACCGAGACGGAGATATCTCATCGTATCTCCGTGTCGATTGTGGTGGTGACGCGACTCAGTGGCGCGTGGTCTACCGCGTGCCAGAGACGCGATTCCCGCAGTACACCCGGGTTATCGACCGCAAGCAACCGCACCACGTCTCGTGCGACCGCAGGGCACTTCTCGACGCCACGAAGAGGGTAGGCAAGGCAGCGCACGAGAGGGTCCGCGGGGTCCGGTACAGTCTCGCGGGACGTCACCTCGTGCTCGAGTCGATTGGTGGCGCCGGAAGTGCTCGCGAGACCCTCCCGCTGTGCTACTCAGGTCCGGGAGGCGACGGGGTGCAGGTTGCACTCAGCTCTGCCTACGTGGCTGAAATGCTCGGCAAGCTGAAGTCGAAGCGAGTCAAAATGACCCTTCCTGAGATGGCGGGTAACCATGTCGGATTCTCGGCTGAGGATACCATCTCGCCGCTGAGTGATTGGTGCCACGTCCTAATGCCTGTTCGCCAGTAGATTCTACTCGTTCGCGATTCTACGGCGCGGCCTTCGTGGTCGCGCCGTTTCTTTGTGCCCTGTGCCTACCTTCGCCTGTGCCTGTGCCTACCCTCGCCTGTGCCTGTGCCTACCCCCGCCTGTGCCTTATGCTACACCCGAGCACATGGTGCCATTATGGCACAGCCCCCCGGGGTCGGTATGCCATAGTGGCACGCCAAAATGGCACGCGCTATCTCCAGAGACGCACATTTAGCTCAAAACTCCGAGCACTTCTCACGCTGCCGTGTTCCAAGAAGCGCCACGTTCCACGCCGTGTGGAACAGCCAGCCCCCCCACCCCGGTTTCACCGCCCCCAGCTCCACACACAGACCCCCGCGCACATTTCAGGGAGAAACGCGCCGGTCGTCCTCCGGCCCGGTCCCAAGCTGGAGGACACAGGACTCGATGAATGCGGAGATGTCTCCGTCGAGGACGAGGTCATATGGGTGTTCGGTTCCGGTGCGGTGGTCTTTGACGGTATTACGAGGTTGGTGGTATGTGCGGATCTTCTCGGCCCAGCCGAGGTTTATCCTACGTGCTGGGTCTTCTTCTGTGTAGTGGTCTACGAGCCGTAGGATGAGCTTACGGAAGGCTTCTTCTTTGTTGGTTGCTTGTGATCTTGTGTTGGTTGCTTCTGCGGCGATGCCGGTGGCGATGTGGATGATGCGGACGGCGGTTTCGACCTTGTTCTTCCGTTGACCGCCGTTGCCTGGAGCTTTGAAGGTTTGGACTTTGAAGTCTTTTTTGGAGAGGCCGCAGAGTTGATCGGCGACGTGCTTGGGTACTTTGAGCTTCATTGCTACTCCATCCACCGTGTTGCTTCTTCAGCGTGCCAGATGATGTGTTCCATGTTGTTTTTGACGGATGACAGACCGGCTGGTTGTTTCTTTTCGAAGTCCATGGTAACCCAGAGTTCGTTCATGTGTTCCTCTTTGACCGTCTTGTTGGCTCATGCCACATTGGGCACAGCTCTTTGGTCATGTCCCAGCACAGAGCCATGACGTCACCGAGGCGCTTGATGTCGGCTCTGCTGCACCCGTGCAGTGCGCAGCGGTCCTGTTCGTCGAAGTGCCAGTTGGAGCATCCGTCCCACTTGACGTGTCCGGTCAGGTATGGAGTGGCGAGGTCGAGGCTGTAGACGTGCTCGTCGGTTCCGCTGTCGTCCGGCCGGCACCACACCGGTACGTTGTAGATACCGCGCGGTTCCTCTTCCCATGCGACGATGTCGTAGATGGTGTAGTCAACGTAGTACTCGTGGGCAACTACAACGATGGTGAACCCGAGGTCTTCGGAGTGAACGATGCGGTCTGCGTTGATGTCTACAACGGACATTGTTCCACCCAATCTTGACCTTTTTGGAGCTGTTGGGCACGAGCTTCAGCGTCGTGGAGTGCGCGGCGCAACCTGGCGACTTCTGCATTTCCTCGCCTGAGGTTGTCGTGGTACTCTTTGGCGTCGTCGTTGCGAGCCCTGTTGAGGCTGTTGACGTCGGCTTGCAGCCTGACGATATCCTCGTCACGTCGGCAGATGAGAGCTGAGCAGATGAGAGCTGACACGTACTCGTTTTGGGTGAGGCGGGTGTTTTGCTCTTCAAGGTTAGCGGCCTTGGTGCGCAGTCGTGTGATCTCCTTGCCGGCGTCGAGGAGGACGTAGTCAGCGTCGTGCTCGGTGTCAGCGGGGGGGGTCATGAGCAGGTGGGTGCGGTGGCAGACGGTGTTGATGGCGTAGGCGATGCGTTCGATGATGTCAGCCATAGTAGACTCTTTCTTTCAGTGACCGGCGTGTGGTGGTGTCGTCGATCTTGGCCGTGGTGTCGTATGTCCATGTGAGCGTGGTCAGCTTCTTCATCTTGTCCTCGAGTGCTTTCACCCGCCTGTCGATGTCGTCCTTCCAGTGGAGCAGCGAGACGGCGGAGAAGATGACAAAGAGCATGATGCAGATGTTGCCGATGGCTTCGATCATAGGGTTGTCTTCTTGTAGACCTCGAGCGCGTCGCCGAGGTTACGGAACCGGCATCGCGCGTAGAAGTCGTCATCGCGGCTGGATGGTGTTGGCTCGATCTCCCACTGTCCGTCGATGCCAAGACACATGCCGGAGCGCCTGACGGCCATGCGGACGCCGGGGTAGTGCGGGCTGTTGGTGAGGTTGAAGGTGACGGCGTTGCCGGTCATGGTGTCGAAGTGTTGCCTGACGGTGTACTGGGTGGCTATGAGGAGGCTGTCGACGTCTGAGTAGCTCATGGTGCTATCCTGTCTAAGAGCGCTGCGCCGAGGACAGTCATGATGTCTTCGACACGACCACGGATTGTGACAGTGGATGGCGTCTCGCCAATATAGTATTTTGCGCCGACACACGAGAGTCGCCAGCTTTTCGGTTACATGCTTCATGGCTCCTCCAACGGCCGCATTATGCCTGAGGGTGCGATGGTTGTCAACATTATTCTTCAGCACCAACCCCCTGCGCACAGCCGACGGCGCGGCAGCAGGCTTTGCAGCGTGGCATGTCCATGCGTGTGAGCAGGCCGGGTACTACGGCGAGCATGTCCCGCCCGCAGGCGGTCATCACGTCTTTGCTGAACCTGTCGTCGCCGTTCATGTACATCCACGGCCAGCGGTCGTAGTCGTTGACGCGGTGGAGGGTGTCGCCGTTGTTGGTGGTGACCCAGTTGTACTTGGTGGTCATGGTATGATCCCCTCGTCCTCGCGCTTGTAAGCTCTGAGTTCGTTGCATGTTTGCGAGAGCTTCCGGTTCATCTCCTCGAGCTTCTTGCACTTGAGTTCGAGGTCAACGATGCTCGGTTCGCGGAACCGGCGGCGCGTCGACCTTACTGATTCCTTGCCGATGTTCCTGATCTTGTGTAGGTCGTCAAAGGTCAGCATGGCGAGGTCGCCGAGGGTGTTGACGCCGGCATTGAGCAGGGAGTGCTTGATCATGGTTGGGAGGTCGGGGGACATGATGGAGCGGTTCATGGTGCATCTCCGGTACGGCGCGGTGGCCAAAGTCGCAGGATCAGTGCATGGACGTCGCGCCCTAGCCGGTTGTACGAATTCATATTTTGCACCTCTTCAAGTGCTCTGTATCTGTTTGCTTCTTGTTCCTCAACGTCGTCGAGCTGATCGCGCAGAGCCTCGACCTCAGCGCGCAGCCGTTTGACGTCTGCCTGTAGCTTCTTGATGGTGGCGTCGCGGTAGTCGCGCATGGCGACTGCGCCGCCCCTGCTGGCGTCATAGGGGTTGCTCATAGTCCACCATCATGGTCGCCAACACTCAGCCGTTTGATCTCGGCGACAAGCGGGAGGATGGCGTCGGCGAGGTCATCAGCGATGAGGTTGACCTCGTTCCAGCCACAGGCGTGACCAAGCTCATAGGCGACGTGGTCGAGGTCGGCGGTGAGGGTGTCGTCGGGGAGGCCGACGAGGATGTGGATTTTAGTTTGCCGGGTGTCTTTCATGGTTACTCCTTTCGTTCTCGATGAGTTCTGCCAGTTGGCTGTCGAGACTGTTGCGCAGAGTTGCTCCGCAGCGCTCGGCATCGACGCGCAGCTGCTCAAGCTCTTCCGCCGTTGGTGTGCGCAGACATCACTGACCATCCGGCACTTCTGTGTGTTGCGGAGACGGCTGCGTTTCGCATTCAACGACACGGAGCGCAAGCTGTGTGGCGATGACGGCAGGGTAGTATCGTGGATTGCTCTTGTAGTCCTCGATGAGAACCCTGATCTGATCGACCGGGAGACTGAGGGTGATGGCGCCACTTCGTTCGTCCATGTGGAAAACAGGCTGGCCGTCGCCGAGGTAGACGGTGACACCCGAGGTGATCACGTCAGCGCTGCAGTTGATGACGGAGTCATCGGCGGCCAGCGGCAGTACGATGACGAGTACCGCGAGCATGACCATGGTGCCGATGACGGCGGTGAGTGTCACGTGGTAGATCCTGTCAACAAGGTAGTAGGCGGGGTTCATGCCTTCTTCTTTCTGGTGACGAGCCGCTGGCGCTCGTCACCTTCCCATCCGGGAAAGATCATGGCGAGAACTGCCGGCGGCTGCTCGTTGAGGACTGTCCAGAGCAGGCGAGACAGCCGCGTGTTCTGGGATCCGGTGAGCATGTCGTCGGCGGCGGTGTCCACGTCGATGGCGTGGAGGATTTCGTGGAGTAGTGTAGCTCCGAAGGAGTCGGGGTGCTGCTCGGAGATGACGATCTCGCGGGTGGAGATCTTGACCACGCCGAGGTTGCCGCCGAGGGTGATGCTATTGGCGTCGTGGACGTCGATGGAGTAGTTGGAGCCGAGGATGCTGATGGTGTTGGTCATTCTGTGTCTCCGTCGGTGTCGTCAGTTTCGATCGAGACATCTCCAATTTTGATGACAAAGCTATTGTGACCACTGACGACAGACACGGCGAAGTCATTGCCGAAGACAACAATCCGGCCGAGGCGCTTCATGTGTTCTCGGCCAAGCACATGACCGTTTGGGTCATGCAATGTGCTCCATAGACTTGACGGGACAACTCCTATCAGACCGGAGTCTACACCATAGACATGACCGGTGTCATCAGGGTAACAACCATCTCCGTAGCAAGTCATTGCAGCCCATAGTGGACGCTCGTTGAAAGTGACAACCGGTGGCGTGGTCCCGCGATCGTCGTACGAGAACAGATCGCATACGTCGCTCCATGTCTCATGGCTGAAGACATAGCACGGGTCGCCGATGAAGTATTCTCCGGCTGGCATTGTGTAGGACTTCATGTTACCTTCTTCTTACGGACGATGGTAGCTTTTGCGGTGCCGGCAATGAGGGTCTTGAGTGCGTCGTTCTCGGCACGGACGCGGTCCATCTCCTTGTCAAGCTCGTTGTGGTCGTTGAGGAGTTGTTCAGCACGCTCCGTGGTGTATGTCAGCGCGGCCTGTGTCGCTTTGTGCTCCTTGGCCTTGTTTACAAGCGACTCGTGGAGCTTGCCGTTTTCGTCGGCCAGTGCTATGTTTCTGCTCTCGAACGACGAGATCCGCTCACACAGTTCGGCGATGACTGTGTTCGACTGTTCTCGGTGCGTCTTGAGTTCGCACCCAGCAATACGAGCCGCATCATTGAGCTTGTCGTGCTCGTCGTCGAAGCGCTTGATAGTTGCACATGCCGCGTCTAGAGCGGCACGAAGCTCCTTCTCCCTTACTTCGTAGGCTTTGGCTATGGACGCAAGCTCGGCGCTGTCGGCGGCGAGCGCCTGGTACTCGTGGTCACCAACGCGGACAGCCTCGCGCAGCTCCCGTTCTGTGACGGCCTGTTCGTGTGTGTGGCTGTACGGCACCCGACTGGCATGCTTGTCCCGCATTTCCGCTTCGTGCTGCCATGCGTCGATGCGGCGAGCTTGTTCGGAGACCTTGGCGACGAGGGTGTCGCGTTCGGCTTTCAGTGCGACATCGACGTTGGTGACGGTGTGCCGGTTAGCGGAGCGGAGGATGAGGCCGACGAGGCCGTGGCAGTAGTCTTCGACCTTGTTGTAGAAGTCGTCGTCTTCAGTGTCCTCGGTATTGAGTGCACCAGCCCGCACCGGCGCCCATCCGGCGTTGAGCATGGCGTCGGAGTCGTCGATGAAATTTTGTGCAAAGCGGACCGACGTTTTGATGCGATCTCTCCTGACCTGGCTGTGGTGGCTGTTGAAGTTTGGGTCGTGGGTCCACCCAGTATAACCACGCGCCATGACGTCAGGCCAGCGCTTCATGACTTCGCTAAGGCCGACATCATCAGACCATTCATCATT
>Ga0208957_1001122_pt1 | contig 14936 bp, 24 predicted proteins | sample RifOxyA1_FD_184029 | JGI IMG/M metagenome (GOLD analysis project Ga0208957, IMG submission 184029) | Groundwater microbial communities from Rifle, Colorado - Rifle Oxygen_injection A1 (SPAdes) | ecosystem: Environmental > Aquatic > Deep subsurface > Groundwater | place: Rifle, Colorado, United... | reverse complement strand
TAGACGTAGGAGGTACAAACCCTGCCATTTACGCTGGTTCATCTACGCCCTCAACTGCACCGTTCAGGGTTACACAGGCAGGGGCATTAACAGCGACATCTGCTACTATTACTGGGACTGTCACTGCTACTGAAATTTATGGCAGTAGCTTGTCTACAGCAGTATCTGGTAGTACTGGGGAAAGATTTATAGTTGACGACACAACCCATGTCTCAAGATATTACAATAGTTCCAATCAATTGACCGCAAGCCATGGGGCAAAGGTTGTATCAGGGTCGTACTACTCGCTGTCTTATGCTAGAGGAGACCTTGCAGGCTCATATGCTTATTTTGGAGTTGGGGTAGACCCGGCGACGGAAGTGACAGCATCTGCATTTATAGGTTCGTTGGGTGCAGCTCCAACAAATTGGCTTTTTACTTCATATTACCCCGTTTTTAGGGGGATGACGAGATCACAGGCGACACATGCAGGGTTTGTGGGAGACACTTATGGAGGTAGTAGTACTTATGGAGGCTATGCCTTCGTCGCCCTTTGTGGTTCGGGAGGAGGAGTTCCATTTTACATACCCCACACGAATACCTTTTTATGGGGTGTTTCAGGAGGTGGGATTGCACTTAGTTCCACGATTGGTGGGACCAGATACACAGTTGTAACCAATAACAGCTTTGTTGATTTTATTTCAAAAACGGTGGTTGCCTCTTCTTCTGGCACTTCTGACACTATAATTTCGGCAACAGCATCAGCTACTACAGGGTCAACGATTGGAATCGGTTCCACAAACGCTTCAACATCTGGCAAGGTTATATCTGCTGTGTCCTCCGCTTCAACAGGGACCACTTATGGCGTTTATACTACAAACGCTTCAACAGCAGGTACAGGGGTCTATGCTCTGGCTTCTTCTGCATCAGGAACGGCTATTTATGGTGAAGCATCAGAAACTGGCACCGGCACCACTTATGGCATCAAAGGGTCCGTTGCTTCATCTCTTGGGGTTGCAGTTAAAGCAACATCTTCCAAGGCTACGGGTACTAATTATGCTTTTTATGGCACCAACGCATCCACCAGTGGGGTAGGACTCTACGCAGGGGCGACGGCGACCGGGGCCGGGACCTCTTACGGGGTATTTGGTGAATGTTCCACTCAAACAGGCGTCGCTGGTCGATTCATATCAAACGCTACTACTGGGTCAAATTATGGAGTAGCCGGTGGTAGTTATTCCAGCACTGGTTGCGGCACTGCTGGTTTTGCGTTCGAGAACTCAGGTGTTAATTTTGGTGTTACTGGCAATTCTGCTTCTGCGTCTGGGTTTGATTTTTATGCGACAGGATCAGGGACTAACTATGGCCCATTCACCGGGGGCCATCAAGGACTCGTGACGGAAGATTTTGTAGGGGAGATTGGGGATATAGTTTGCGATTATCAGGTTGTAAATAAAGCTAATATTTCAAACTGTATTTGTGAAATGGTATTATCATCTACCCCTAAACAAAAATCAGCAAGAGGTGTTATGACTTGCTCCTCTTCTACTCTTAATTTAGACCAACTTCCAGCAGGGTTAAACGGATACACTGGTGATTTAAAAGATTATGGATTAATCAATTTTAATGCTGTCGGAGAAGGACAGATAAATGTCTGCCCTGAGGGTGGAAATATAGAAATCGGGGACAAAATTTGTACTTCTTCTATTCCCGGAAAAGGGATGAAATTAACTTTATCTTCGTATGAGGATATTCTTTATATCGTAGCCGAATCAAGGGAAAACGTAGATTGGGCAATTGAACCAGAAAGTACCAAAATGATTGCCTGTATTTACCATAAAGGGTAATAAATCAATATAAAGGAGGTGATAATGGAACACCAAATATACACAATCACAGGCGCCAGCGACTTTCAAATGTTGGCTATCCTGCTCGGTGGCGGTTTCGTAATATTTAATGTGGTTGTCGTCAGCGCAATTCGGGGCTGGATCGCGGAAGTCACCTCTGCGATTAAGCAGTTAGTTGCTTCCGTTGCGGATCGAGAAATAGCAGAACAGAAGTTGAAGAATGAAATGCTCCAGCAGATGAATTCCATTGTTATCAGCTTCAATTCTGCTATTTCTGTGGCTTTCGATAAGATGGCAGATCGGGCGCATTCCTCCTTGCAAGATCACGTACTACAGCAAGATAAGGATATTAATAAGGTTTTTGACGAATTCAGAATGCACAAACAATGGACTGAAGAGGCTGTCAAAGATTGCAATGAGAAACGGGAAGCCACGTGGGACAAGATTCAGGACGCTATGGACAAATGTCAGGCCGATTGTTGTCCTCCGAGGGGAAAGGCGTGAAATATTGTGCACATTGGGTCAGTTGGGCAATCAAACAAGGAGGAAAGTTATCATGGGTGAATTAACACTAAGGGAAAAACAATCTCAGTTCGCTCGAATGGTGACGTTGCAACTTATCCCTAAATTATATGAATTAGGGTATGAATTTACATACGGAGATGCGTATAGAGACCCAAGACTTCACGGCAAAATTGGTGAAGTCTTGGGATACGGCCATCGTAATTCTTGTCATAAGCTGAGACTAGCTGTAGATTTAAATTTATTTAAAGACGGTAAATTCATAGAGTCTACAGAAGATCACAGGTTGCTTGGCGAATATTGGGAATCTATTGGGGGGGCTTGGGGTGGAAGGTTCGAGGACGGCAACCACTACTCGCTGGAACATAATGGCTTTAAATAAGGAGAGAAACAATGAAGATTTTTACCCTGTGGGATGCCCTGAAACAAGGCAAGCAGCTGGCGAATGCTGCGACCTGGAAGAACCGCCAGATTGCTGCCAGTGCCGTTGCCAGTATCGTAGGTGGCATAGTGGTTGTTCTTCCATGGCTTGGTGTAAACATCGAGGTATCAAATGAGGACATTGTGGCGATTGCTGGCGGTGTTGCTGCTGTGGGTGGCATCATTAACAGCCTGCTCACTGCAGCAACCAGCAAGAAAGTGGGACTGTCATCTCGGCCTAAGCCAACCGCGCCCGATCCCGTGGACAGTTCACCAGGATTTGAAGACGCTATGTGAGAGTGTGTATTTAACAATAACCTGCAAGGAGAAATGAGATGGGCAAAATCAAGTTTATGATGTCAGGGGTGTGGACGTTCCTTCTTCCTTTTATTAAGATTCTAATGAGCCAGGCCGGGCAAATACTGGCCGCCTCCGCCTTAAACGCTGTATCTATTATGGCCAATCGAGATATGAATAGTGACCAAAAAAGAGCCGCAGCCGCTCAGTTGGTCAAGGTCGATCTTGCCAATGCCGGGTTGGAGATGGCCACTTCTGTAGTCAATGCGGCGATTGAAGCGGCGGTTGTGAGATTTAAAGAAAAATAACTAATATAATTGTATTTGAGTAACTACATAAAAGAACCCATTAACTCCACGGTCTCTAACTTTGTGGAGTTAATGGGTTCTTACTTTATCCTTCTACAACTGCAAAGTCAGGGCCGTAATCATCAATTACTACTGGTATATCTCCCCACATTAAATAACCGTTCTCGTACTTTACTGGCGTTTGTTTATCCCATTGATAACTATCCCCAATCTTCTTAATTCCTTTATTATCCTCTAAGATTGATACATAAGTTTCTCTTGTCATAAAGATTTTACTAACTATTTTATATCTTTTAAGCATCTCTCGTAATGATTGTGTTTTTGAATTTTTTTTCCGCATTCTAATGCCATTCCTATTATAAGGTCTCTGAACGAAAAGACAATAGCCTTTTCAGGTACTCTATATTTAGCCAACCCCTTTACCGCTTTCTCTAAATATTTCCTTGCTTTGTCATCCTTAAAATCATAAGTCCCTTGAACCTTTGTCATAATCATTTGAATTTGTCTAGGTGAATATCTCCTTAAATCAATAGATTGGTATTCCCGTTTTTGTTTAGGTGGTCTAATTTTCTTCTCTCTGATTTCTACGAGTTTATAGATTTCAGGGAGAAGTTCATTGCTAATTACACTATAATACCAACTGTCAATATCCTCTTCAGTCGAGATATTCTTCTTCCCGATTTTGATTAAGGGAAAACCATAAATAGCGACAAGCTGTTTTCTTGGTTTGGCGTTCATAAAATTAAGTCGGTATTTTTTAAGATAATCGTTAATTTTATGAACGCCAATTAAGACTGTTTTCTTGTTATCTTTGTTGTCTGACATTGTGTTTCCTTAACTTCCACATGACCCGCCTTTACCAGTTATATCGCATACATCATGCTCAGAGTAAACAACTCCTGTCTTATTTTTTGCATCATTATATGGTACTGTGGTTAATGGTTGACCACCTCTAGAACCATCTGGATAACAAGTAAACCCTCTGAGTCTTGGTGCGTATTTTCGCAATAAAGTAGCAAATTCAAGAACTTTCCCTTCATTATTATCCTTAGATCCCCAAGAAGGAAGATTAATAGTAGAAGAAATAGCATGATCTACATAATCTTGAATGTCTGCTTGAAATGCAATTCTACGTTCTGGATTTTTAGCTAAATCTACGGCTGTTTCAATTGAACTTGGATCTAATCCGTATTCTTTAATGAGATGTTCTGCGGTATTATCTACAACAAATTCATATTTCCAATTAGTCCCATCTACAAGATACCTTCTCTTATATGCAACAGCATATAGTGGTTCAATTCCAGTAGTGGTTGAAGCAATTAGGCCAATAGTTCCAGTAGGTGCAATTGCCCTGTACCCGGCTGGCCTAGAAAGATATAGCCTATCGCAATGCTCATTGGCAGACTTTTCGCTTTCATCTTTATATACTTGAAGCCATGAACGTAATTCATCATTCATTTCATATCTGTAATTTCGCTTGAGTAACCATTCATGAATACCCATTAGCCCAAGTCCTATCCTTCTATTTTTTTCCCTAACTAATCTAACTTTTTCATAAGGTAAATCAGCTCTCAATGTTCCACAGACTAGGAATTTAGAAGCGACGTTTATTATTTGCCGAAATTCTTCAATTGTTTCAATCGCTCCAAGATTTATAGATCCAAGGTTACATACATCAGAATCATCTTCAGATGTTAGCTCACAACATGCATTGCGTAGCGTTTCATTTGCTTTATTCCCAAAATTAAATGAAAGTCCTGGCTCTCCATGCATCATAGCACTACGGATATTGTGTAAGAAAATATCAGGTAGAGATCCATCTTCTGTTTCTGAAAGGAATGCGTCATCATAGTTAAGGCTTACATTGGTCATATCTAATGGTGCTGCATAATTAAAATTAAATCTTTTTAAATCAGATACTGATTTGTTATCACAACCTTCCACAATCGTCCTTGACCAATCTTTGATATCGATAAAATCCTCAACATCTCCATGTCGCCAATTAAGTGAAGCATATATGGCCGAGTTGTGGCTTACAAAATCATCAGCTATAAACTCATGCACATCCTCTATCTCTAAATCATAAGTCCTTAAAATACCTATATTTTTAATTGATAAGATTTTAGACGGTATTTCACTGGTGCTTTTTTCAGTAATATGGCCCCTTGGTCTTTTATTTGCATAGGGCATTACTAATTTTCTCCATAATGGTTTCTGATAACTACAAAGACGTACCTCGTTTCCATTTTCAGAGGCTAAGAAACCAATAGTCCTAAGAAAAGCAATTACCTCAGATCGGACAGACTGGTGCATATTAGCTAATTTCCAACTATCTGTTCCATAATAACCATCAGCATCAAACCAACCAGCAATAAAGGCGCACTTAGCTTGAAAATTAGCCCCATAAATTTCCTCAGGGATTACAAAAGCAGAGTTAGGTTTTTTATAACCCTGAAAAATATGCATGGATTCCTTGTGCGATACAGCTACCTCTGTAACTTCTCCATGTCCTTTTCTAACATGAGGTTTATGACCACAAAATTCTTCTAATGACTTCACTAATCTGTCTACTTGTTTTTTATTGTATTTGGGTTTTTCTATTTGCAGTGTTACCTCATGTGACCTATTGGAAGTAGATGAACAACCATCCCCAAGAAAATATCCAAGCAGATATGCTCTCTCTGTATCATAATCAGCACCACCGTCTATTTGTGGAGTAGGATGAAAGTATAGTTTATTATTTAAACTTAAATTCCCTGCTGGAACAGAGAATGTCTTGATCCTAGCCTGTGTTGCTGATAACCACTTATGATTGAAGGATGATCTAACTGTTCCATGTTTTGTTTTGATCTCAAGGCATGGTTGTTCATCCTGATAAAATTTATTAACCACCCTTCTTGCTCCAAACCTAGTCTTTTACTTCCATCTGGTAATGTTATCTGTGTGCCTTCAGGTAAACACCTTCGAGACCCTCCCTGCATTACATGACGGCCAATCTCATTGATCATTTGCATTAAAGAAACAGATCCAGAAGCAATACCACCTGTTTTTCCAATTGCTCTCCCTTTTGGCCTAATTCGTGAATAATCAACGCCAATTCCGCCACCTACCATTAAGCAGGAAGTAGCCCTTTGAACTAAAGATGCCCATTCTTCTCTTGTATCTTCTTCGGCTCTAAGCATAAAACAATTATTAAAATAATGTGCTGGTCTTCCTGCATAATAAATATATCTCCCTCCAGGAAGAAATTTCATTTGCGTCATTGCTTTTTCAAGATAATCACATTCGCTAATAGATAAGGTCCTCCGCCTACGACCTGACATAGTTCCACAAACATCTTCGACGATCATCCTACATCTCTCAGGCCATGTGTCTGATTGAGTAAGTGCATATTTACGATAAAAAATACTATTTGCTATTGGTGTTTTAAAATTGAAACTTTGCATCTTTCCCCTTTAAATTAAATTATTTACCGCTGCTACCAAATCCACCTTCGCCACGTTTAGTTTCTATTAATTTATCAACTTGTCTAAGAATAGGAATTGAATAAGGTTGGATAATCATTTGGGCAATCTTATCACCTTTCTCAATGCTCAGAATATCATTGGTTGTATTCTGAAGCATTACGCCAATAACCCCCCGGTAATCACTATCCACTACGCCTCCTTTTACAGCCCACCCCTTCTTTGCCATTGATGAACGATCCCTGATGCTACCAAAATTACCATGCGGAATAGAAGCTCTTACGCCTGTACTAAAAATATGAATTGAATGAGGTTTAACGGTTATTGTTTCAGTTGAATATAAATCTATCCCTGCTGCATATTCACTTCCGTATGAAGGTTCCTTCGCATCTCCTTCAAGAGTAAAATCAAACCATTGTGTCATATATTCTTCCTTCAAATTAAAACCATTTAAGAATTACATCAGTTTCACCGTTTACTTTCTTAACGACTAACTTACTAGGTTCAGTAAGAAATACTTTACATTTCAGGTTGTACTCTTTTAAAATTTCAAGCAGGTCTTTTACTGTTTCGATTTCTATTTCCATCTTTCGGGACATGTTACTCTCCTTTGTTGAATTTATAATTGTGAACTGGGCAAGCGGAACTGTAAGTGTAATATCCGTGAGGCCAATTGTCCTGATTATCGAGTGTCGGGCAGCGGCATAATGGCCGTTCCCAAAATTTAATAAAACTTGGGTTTCTGCCAAATCCCCACAAATCCTGTAACTGGTATTCTATTTCATCAAGTCGTTTATCATACAGGGGCAATTCTTCGACGGCTGCCTTTGCCATGTTCTTTCCTACTTTTTCACGCAATAGATGCAATTCATTAATTTTATCGATATGTTCTTTGGTGATGTTTCTTTCTTTGGCTAATTTCTGATTAATTGACATTTGATTCCTCTTAGGGTGGGTATAACTTATCGGCATACTTGGCGGAAACTTTAGTGTTATTCAAGGGTAAATAATTTTTCTATCCCCTTTTTACTGCCAGTGTCTTGAGTGAGAGAGCTTACTATTTCTTTCTGCCAGATACATTTAAAATCAGGCGGGGCATTATATTCAGAGATATAGATTTCATGTCCTTCTGCTTTTTTATTTCTACACCATTGCCAGAATTGTTCGTGGTCAAAACTACTTTTATATTTAGTTGTGCCTTGATACGGTGGGTCGCAATAAATAATGCTGCTTGGGTTTATTTTAATTTGGTCATAAGAGCAACATAAAAATTTAATATTTTTAATTAGGTTCTGCTGTGCTTTCAGGTTCTGCTGTGCTTCGTTTTGATAATCTCGGACTCCTGCTTTATCTCTTCTATAACCTCCAAAAAATTTAGCACCAAAACTTAAGTTAAACCCAACATACCCAACAAGCCAATCTGGATATTTATCTTTATTAATTCTAATGTCTTTGTATTCTTCTTCACCTATATGAGGAGGGTTAAATTCATTCTGCTGTAAGTATTTAAATAAAGCAATTAAATACCTGTTAATATCTGCTCCAATTTTAAGAGGGTGATTTACTTTATCAATTAAGTTGCCCCCCGACGAATGGCTCAATATACCATCTATCCGGTGTTAAGTTTTTAGTAATTATTGGAATAATATATTTAGCTATTCTGCGTTTACTCCCCATGTATTTCATTAATTTAAAAACTTCTTATTCTGCCAATGATTATATCCCCTTCTCCATGCTAAACTTCTTAAAAATGAAGAGACTGTAAAAATACATGTTATAATAAAATTCACATGAAATGCTTTTAAATTACCTCCAAGTATTTCAACAACCGGTGCAGCAATAAAATTCCAGACCGTCATCGATAAAAAAAATCCTGACCCTATATTAAGTGCCGTTTCAATAGTAGAATGTTTTAGTGACTGACTCACATCATCCTCCTTGTAGCGAATTGGTGATTATCCCAATCCTTAATTAAAAATATTTGGTGTTTTAGGAATGAGTGTTCAGTCATTAGTGATTACCGGCAATAATTCAGGATGTTGTGCTTGGTTATAAATTTCATCAATAAACATCTTCCACTCCGGGAGTTTGTGATTTTTACGCTGCTCAATAATGCATCTAAGCACAGCATAATTCATCGTAACGACTCTACGTTGGAGATAGGATTCAGGAACATATTTTTTTAGTTCAGCAATAGAATTGGCGTACCTTGATCTTGCTTTATTAAACAGAGAAACTTCTTCTTGCTGGATATCTTGTTCACATCCTTGTTCTAAATCATATACATCCATATCTCTGCGAGTCAATACGTGCATAGTGCTCTCAGACTGTGCAACCGTGCCTACCTTATACGTGTCGAATTCTGACCACCAATACCTCGGAGCATTTATCTCAACCCATAGTATAATTTGGCGAAGGAATTTATCGTGTCCTTTACCTCTGCCTGCATTTGCTGTTGCGGTTTTTTGAGTTTGTCTCATTCTTAAAGAAATAGGGTCATCTTCATCGATGGTATATTCGGTAAAATTATCAGAACTATCACAATACCACCAATCTTCCCTATCTATAGACCTATCTTTGTAAGATAGGCTAAACCCATATAGAGCAGTATTAAAACCAGCTTCTTCAATAATAGTCGTTTTCATCTTACTCTCCAATGGTGATAGCTTTATTCTTAATATTCTCTAATTCCACCCATGAGAACAGAAAATCCTCATCAATCGACATTCCATCTTTATTAAATTTAATCTCGTGTAGATTCGTGACTTCTTCCTCGATATCAATCCAAACACCAAACTCATTTATGATCATTTCACTTTTCTTCATTTCATTCTCCTTGTTCTTAATGGGTAATATAGTTCGCATTAACTGATTTAATGATCAAGATATGATACATTTGATTTTTAATTAATTTCTTTATATAAAAATTTAATTAATTCAACTGCTGATTCGTTTAGATTTTTGAGTGTAGAATTATTGGTGATGTAAAAATCGTAAGTATATTCGGCACAATTGAGGTCTGCGTGATTTTGTGCCGTTTCACAATCGTCCCGTTCAACAAATATAGTTACTGTATTGGGGTATTGTTTAACGAAACGACTGATCTCTTTTGGCTCTCGAACCATGAAGATAACTACTTCATTGTCCTGTAGGTTTTTTACTTCTCTTTGCATTACTCTGTATGGCCCGTTAAAATGAAGTGTTGACCAATCTTTGAGGCTGGAAAGCGCATTCCTTCCTTCCTCATCCTTCACCCCGTTCCATCCCAAAATTTTTGCGGCTTCTTTTACATCATCAACACTTGAGACTACGCTACCATAAATCCCCCGGTCTTCTAATCTTTCCAGTAGGAAATCAGCGAAAACATTTTTTCCTGATCTAGGGTACCCGTTAAGGATGAAGGTGCAGGGGCTTGGTTTATTGCATCTACAGTCACCGCAGGTTGAGCATAATCCACAATTGGGGCAGTGCAGGTGAGTATCATCGCTTTCGTCTTCGTATACATCGTTCATTGTTTTCATTTGGTTTCCTTTAACAATCTTTATGCGAATGGTGTTCTTTACATACAATGATTTGATGAGACATATCATCCGCCATTGTATGATCTTTGCCAACCATTACGTTATGGTGGATTATAAGTTCTTCCCGTGGAAATGGTTTCCCGCAGACTTCACAGTGAGTATATCCGAATTCATCTTCCTGAAGGTCGAGCAACGCCTTTCGGTTAATTTGTTGATGGCACCTTGATGCCTTCTTTATATTTCTCAGAGATTTTGGTGTAGAAACCGCTCTAAATACATCACAAGTATTTTTACAATTATCAGAGCAATATAAATGACACTCGGTTCCTAAAGCGTATCTTCTTGGATTCTCTAAGGCACGAACCCTTGCAGATATTTAGCTCGGATCAGGGCTAAACAACTTATCACATTTCTTGCATTTCGTCAAAATCCCGTACCCGTTCGGGTCATCAATAATTTCTTCAACTTTGCAAAATAGAGGGTATTTCTCTTGATAATCTTTTGTTCTAAAAGTAATTATCTCCTTATTATAACATCCGCAAGATGTAGTATTTCCCTTTTTTAGAGCTTCGATGCCATATTTACCAATGTTCCCATCACAAGAACATTGTGCCATCATTTGTCTCTTTCCAAATTTACTTCTTTCTACCTCATATAAGACAGTCAATTTACCGAATATTTGCCCTATATAATTTTTCCCTGAATTTGTTCTTCTTTTTATTACTAATTCTTTCTTTAAACATCCGCAAGACTTTGACTCGCCATCTCTAAGACATTTTAATAAAACACTCTTTCTTGTTTTTAGTGGACAAGAGCATTCGCAGACAAAACTTCTATCTATTCCTCTATCTTTTACTTCTCCAATAATTGTCCACCTATTAAATTTGTCCCCAATATTTATTTTAATTTTTATGCTCGGGAAAATACCATTCTTTTTTAAATATTTTATTATAGTATCGTCACTAACACTAAACATCTTTCCTAATTCCGGAGTTAATATATTTTTCTGATACAATTCACATATTTCTTTTATTTGTTCGTCAGTTAATTTCCTTTTCGTCATTATTCCTCCTCCTTTGGTCTATATCCCTCATCATACGCCATAATCATTTTAGACACCAGTGGGGATATTGGTGTTTCCCCATCAATGTATCTGTGAACAGTTCTTTCATTTAAGCCTAGCCTCTTTGCTAATTCTCGTTTAGTCCAACCAATTCTCTTCCTAATTTGCTCTAATTCTAAATGATTCATTTATTCCTCCTTAATATACCTTATCGGCATAACATATCAAATACTTTAATTTTATTTTGGTTTATAACCATTTTATTCTGACTTGTAACCATTTTTAATCAACAATACTAACTACACCATCAGATACCCGGAATAAGCGGTCAGCCAACAAAAATCCCTGATCGCTTACGAATATAAATTGAATACCTAATCTATCGCTTAATTCTTTTACGACTTTAGAAACAGCCTCTTGATATTGAATTGAATTTAATGAGGAAAAAGGCTCATCGAGAATCATCAATTTTCGAGACTTCCGTTCGAGTACATGAAATGCCACACGGCACCCCAAACTTACGACATCAGCGAGGCCACCTCCTGAACTGGCAAATATGTCAGCCCGGTTGCCATCCTTCTCAATAAAACAGTCACATTCGGTAACATTTCTCCGCTGTACGAAGCCCATTTTGAATTCCCGCGAGTCTTGCCAAACTGCCTGAAGTAGCGGCGAAATTAACGAGGTGAAATAGCGTATCATCAAATTCTGCGTATTTTCCGAAACGCTCTGTATTATCGCCCTCGCTTCTAATGAAAATATTCCGTATTCAGTTAATTCCGCCTGCTTTATTAAGTGGTCACTTAGGCTACCTTCCAGCCCTTTTTTCGTCCACTTAATCTCATTTACTTTAGTTCTAAATTCCTGGAGTTCTTGTTTAGTGGTTAGCATTTATTAGCACATTGGAATTTTTGATTATCAAAGTGAATTCGCCAAGACTTTTCTATTAATTGGAGGATATCAAGAGAAATATTTTCAGCATCCTGCATGGTTTCCATTGGTGGAAGCGTACTCCATAGAAAATTATTGATATTCATTTTAGTTTGCTCAATATCAAATTCGCTCATTTTATCTCCTCACCATTCAAATTTGCTTTTCAGCTTCTTGAACAACGTATCAATTTCAGTTTCATATTCTTTCATTTGTTTTAAGTATTCTTCTTTCTTCTTTTGAGCGTCTTTAACATTGCTAACGCCATGCTCTTTTCCTTGCTTTAATAGTAATTCCTTCTGCCCTTCAGCAGTAGCTAAATCCTTCTCTGCCTTCTGGATTTCTTTTTCTAATCGTCCCAGTTCACTTGTCACTTCTTGAATGTTCATTTGTTGTCCTTTGGGTTTAGTTCTCGGTATTTGTTGATGTATCTTTTATTACATTCACTTTGATTCCATTTGCTATTGTCGCTATTATTACAACTATAAAAGACTTTCCAGTGATTCATCATCATATTCCAAGCAATGGTTAATTGTTCAAATTTAACACACGAATTAATTACTCGAATCACTTTAGCTTTTGCCCTGTCTGGATGATTCAACACTTTAACAATATCATCTCTAGTCGTGGTCAAATTCTCTCTCTTCGCTTTCAATGTATGTGAATGAATTCACTGGCTCTACTACATACCCACACGAGGGGCAGTATGAATAAGGAACAGCTAATCCTAAATGCCACTCACAGTTCATATTATAACACTCACACCTTACCAAATTTGTCGTCATTTCTTATCCCTTTTATTAATTCTCTCTTTCGCGATTAAATAAAATTCTTCATTTATTTCTGAACCAATAAAGTCGCAATTGTTGGTTATACAACTTAATCCAGTAGTCCCTATCCCCATAAATGGATCATATATTAAAGAACCAGATGGGAAATAAATATTAATAAGACTATCGACTAATTCTTGAGAAAATGATGCTTTTAATTTACAAATATACTTATCATTGTTTTTTGCTTCTATAAAATTTGTATAATTTTTGTAGAACTTTTGGCCAGTTGATTGATTTATTTTACTTACTTTTTTGTTTGTAGTGAAAGTATGGAGATTTTCTTTTTTAACTAAAATATAAACCAATTCTGTTATCCTACTTAATTTAGTTGGGGATGTCTGAAATGGGATAGCATTACTCTTTTTCCAGCAGATAATATCAGCAAGGGTAAAATTTGTTTCATTATGTATTTTAGACATTAATAGAGTAGGAAGAATAGGGTTCTCTTTAGCATAAGAAATATTATAACATACGACTCCTTTATCTTTTAAAATTCTGTCGTATTCATTGAATTCTTCAATCCTTAGATCAAGATACTCTTTTTGTGTTAATTTGTCAAGATCAGAATACCCATTATTATAATAACAATCACTTCGTTCAGTATTTATATTATAAGGAGGAGAAGTAATAATACCATCAATTGATAAATCGTCAATTTCTTTCATTAAACTTAAAGAAGTCTGATTATAAATATTATTTATTTCTATCATTCTTGCCTTTTAGACTATAACCATTTTTAGCATTAAATCCATTTATAACAAAATTTGCAAAGGTAGGTATCTTGACAGCCTTTGATCCGCAATTAGGACACTTGATTTCTTTGGTGTCAGTGAACATGAGTTTGTCAATAATTTCAAATTGGCAATTCCGGCACCTGTAATCGTATATGGGACTCATTATTCCTCCTTTTTCAATACTTCAATATCAATTCCGTCATCAAGAATCATGAATCGAATATCTGGATACTTTTCTTTGAAATATTTTTCAACTCGTTCAAATTCACAATTAGAAAGGTTTCTTTTTATTTTAATAACAACAATATCTCCTTCTTTGAAATTTGTGATAACTAATTCAGCATTGATTAAACTTATATTTATTTCATCACACATTAGTCAACCTATAGTGTTAATTTGATAATGTCTTGAACTTCTTGTTTAACACTGTGCTTTTTTATAAATTCGTCCAAATTTTTGACAAAATCCCATTCTCTCATTTCAGAATTGCCACCAAGTAAATCAACGTACTCGCGGATCTTATCGTTTATTTCGCCAGTTTCCCGATTCTTTTCGATTTGTTCAAGATTAAACACTTCTTTTGCTGGCTTAATCGGAATTTTGTAGATTATGTACTCATTTTTATCGGTATCGAAAATAGCGACAGAAGGGGTAAACTTGGTTTGGGAAGAAGTCATTCTGCCCAGTGACCCCATATTTAATAATGTTTTACCATTATATTCTTCTAAGATGGTTTGATGATTATCTCCCGCAATTATTAGATTAAAATTATTTTTTGCAAGCATTACCCTTGAAGTAATATAACTAGATTGCCCATGCCATATTTTTTCATCTTCTGATTTAATAATCATCTTGTGAATTAAAAGAACATTAAAAGCGGTATGGTCTTGGATATCTGGTATTGATTCCCCCCAACTTGCTCCATAAAAATGAACACAATTGTCTTTTAGCGGTTTATCATTTAAGACAGTTAGTGCTTCTGATGACTCCAATACATTTATAGGGCAATTGTCAAGGT
>Ga0208957_1001117_pt1 | contig 14997 bp, 18 predicted proteins | sample RifOxyA1_FD_184029 | JGI IMG/M metagenome (GOLD analysis project Ga0208957, IMG submission 184029) | Groundwater microbial communities from Rifle, Colorado - Rifle Oxygen_injection A1 (SPAdes) | ecosystem: Environmental > Aquatic > Deep subsurface > Groundwater | place: Rifle, Colorado, United... | reverse complement strand
TATGCATAAATTAGAATATACAAAAAATTCATTAAAAATAGCTATTGAAACACCGATAATTGAATATTACAATTCTTCCCTGTCTGAAACAATACAAAATATTCAATATTATACAGAAGAAAATCAAAAGGAAATTGATAGGGTAAATAAACGAACAGAATGGATTCAAAAATTAAGAGAGAGTATATAAATGACACTTGATGAAATGACCAAAAAACTGGAACAGAAAAAGGAAAGAGCCGCTGAACTCCGGGGGGAAAAGGCTTCACAAATTAAACGGCTTACCGAGGAAGGATGTAAAACAATCGAAGAAGCTGAAAAGGAAATTGAAAAAGAAGAATCAAAAGCCGGTAAACTCCAGAAAGAATTTGATAAAAAACTTGAACAACTTGAAATAGAATATGAGTGGTAAATAAGATGAAAACAACGAAAGAAAAAATATTATCAATAATTGAAAAAATAGGAATTCTTACTGGATCAAGATCATGGGGCGTATATCATGACGATTCAGATTGGGATTATATTGTTTTATTTGAAGATTTTCGTAAGGAAATGGATAAAAAAAATATTTTATTTCATTTTGATAATCCATATAAAACTTATAATGAACCGATTTTTATTAAAACAGATATAGAAGTTTATGATTGTAAAGATAATTTATTTCGTTCATATAAAATAAATGGTGAATATCTTTTTAATATAATAATGGTGTGGACCAAAGAAGAGTTTAAGGCATGGGAAACAGCAACAAAATGGATGAATTTTCTTCCAGTATTTATGATTAAAAATAAAGAATGTAGAGTAAAAATATTTGAAGCTCTTAAAGAATTGGCAAGAAATATAAAATGAATATCCAACAATTCAGATCGGCAATTGACCAGAGAAAGGGCAAACGAGATCAAATCCAAAATCAAATTGATTCTACCCGTTTGGAATCTCAAAAACTCAGAAGGGAACACCGATCAGCGGAACGGGCCAAAATCCTTATTCAAACGGTTGCCCAACAAACTCAGGAAGAATTAAAATATCAATTATCAGAACTTCCTAAACTCGCATTACAAGGGGTTTTTGATGATCCTTATGATTTTGAAGTTGCTATTGAATTGAGAAGGGGGAAAACCGAAGCAGATTTTTGGTTTATCCGGGATGGGCAAAGATTGAATCCTAAAAAATCAACCGGCCTTGGTTCTGTAGATATTGCCGGAACGGCATTAAGGGCAGCATTATGGAGTTTAAAAAAGCCAAGGAATAGGCCAATTATATTTTTGGATGAACCATTTAAACATTTGAAAGGGCAAGAAACAAATATCAGAGCCTTGGCGATGTTAAAAGAGATTTGCAAACCAAGACCAGAACAAAATTGGCCGGGATTACAAATTATAATGATTGCAGATGAACGAGCATCGAGAGAAGATATTGAAGCGGTTGCGGATAAGATATTCGAATTTACAATAAAAAATAGAGAAACAAAAGTAAAATGTTTGTAAACAAGTACGGCGGTGGCATAATGGTATTGCTGATATTCTGGATCGGAATGCCGAAAGGCCCGACAGCCAGTGCAGGTTCAAATCCTGCCCGCCGTACACTTTAAGGAGGGAATATGAGCACCATAAGAGTTGAAGTGAAAAACGAGATACTAGGCGACCATATTTTTTGGGAAGGGGATTCTTCTAAGATTTCAGAAATAAGAAACATTCCGGCAAGGGTGCTGGCAGAGTGTGTTGTCAAGGATGGAAAAGAGCGCTGCAGTGGCATGTGGGTTGTCTCTGCACTTTAAGGAGGGGATATGACATATAGATTGCGAAATCAGTTAGTAAGAGCCGAAGAAGCCAAGAGCGTCATTGCAGCGAACCGCATCCAGCAGCTCGAAGCCGAACTTGCGCGGAAGGATGAGGTGCTGATGGAGATAGAAACCCTTGCTATATTGACAAAATTTATGGATATAGCCGACAAGGCCAGGGAGGCGTTGAATGAAAAACCTTAAATCCTGCCCGTTCTGCGGAAGTGAACCAGGCATAACTATTCGCGCTGCGATGGTGAGCGAAAGTACAAGTTTTATCTGTTTTGTTTTTTGCTTTTGCGGGGGGGCATACATTCAAAGCCCATCAGTTTGGAAAGGGATCAACAAAAAATGATGCGGCGGGAAAAGCTATTGAGGCATGGAACGCCCGCGCCTCTCAGTGGATAAGCGTAAAGGATAGGGCGCCGGAAGCACGGAAAAAGGTAATTGCTTTTTATCGAAACAATCAAGGTAAGGGCCGGGAGGTAATGGCAGAATATATCCCCAGGTTCACCGTGCTTGTCGAAGATTATTTTGACCAGGACGCGGAAGGCGGCACCGAATGGGACGAGGCTGGAGAGCATGAATACGTTACTGAATCATGGCATGAGATAGTAGATAATTGGGGTGATTTTTCTGGGTGTGAAATAGTTGAGGGCGAAGTTACCCACTGGCAACCGCTACCCGAACCACCTACGGAATAAAAACGCCCCACGCCGGGAGGGAGGTCCAGCATGGGGCAACCGTCCCGAGGAGGGGTAGGACGGATTCAGTCGTTCATTTCTTTCAATGCCTTCATCAGCCGCTTGCGCTGTTCTTCCTTGCGCCGTGCGATTACGGGGACGAGGTTTATTACCTTGCAGGGCTTTTTCTTTTCAGGCACCTTCTCTTTCATAGTCCTGATCCAAGTCGTAAAAATAGACCCTGCCTATCTTCACCACGAATTTATCCGGCTCTGCCCAATACGGTGGCTTAATTGAGTCATCGAAATAGCTGTCTGCGCCTGGGGCCGGATTGGGGATACATCCGTTAAGCACCCCCTCAACGATTCGCATACATTTATCCCAGGAGACCCTTGGCTTTTTCTCGGGCCAAGTTGTAAGCTGTTTGTCCTTCGGGTCTGTTGTGCTTGAATACTGCCACTTTTTGAAGATTACCGAGAGAATATCATCCCCCCACCACTTCGGACGGTTCACCCGGTTCATTATTGAATGCACCACTGCGGCAATACATTCTTCACTCTGCCCCCGTGCCTCACGCCATGCGGTCAGCGCCAGAAAGGTTATTTCATCGTGTCGGTATTCCATCACAGCTCCATCCGTTTTGCTGCTATCGGCTTGTGCAACTCCTGAACATGCACCCCGCGGTAGTACCACATCGTCCATGGAAAGTCCGGGTTGTTATTTCGTAGAACTGGAATCCAGATGTCCCATGAACAAACTACGCAGAGTCTGCATGGCCCGAACTCACCGTCCTTCACAACACTCACACATTGCGCTTATTTCCCAATACTCTTGATGATTTCCCAAACAGCGACAATTATCATGGAGATGCTGGTGGATATCCCGCTGGCACTTCCATTTGATACTGAGCTTGCTTTGAGACGTATCAGTTCGTCACTTACATTTGCAACTTTTTGCTCTATACTAACAAATCGTATGTTGCCTTCTGCAAGTCGTTGATTGTACCCCTCAGACATTGACCTAAGTAATGCCTCAACACTACGCATTGTCTGCTTAATCTCACCATGAGCGTATTCCAACTTATGATGCTCGGCAAGTAATCGTTCACTGGCCTCAGTCATACGTTGGACACATGTAGTGGCTTCTTCTATGGTGTCCCCCATTTCTTTAGAAAGAGTGTCCATTCTCTCCCTAACGAGCTGCTCCAGCAACTGATGATTGACACATCCTTTTTCTGGGCACTCAATCATCTTAGCATCTACTGCCATCATTCCCATCCTTTGCCCGGCTCACAGGCGGTAAAATTCCATCGTAGATGATTTCGTACTCCCGCCAGTGCCGCCACTCATCGGACAACATGTCGGGAGTCGTGCCCCAAAAATTAGAGTGCCGAACGCCTATCAGATACAGATACTCCCCGGCCAGTTCAGAGCATACCGGGACACCTGAATGGTGCAGATACCGGGCAAGGGTCGGCGTTATAGCGTGCAGAAAAATCCGATACCAGGGATAAGCGCGGCCATTGTATTTATTGACCAGCCGTTTGACCGCGGCCTTCTTGCTGAAGTCCTGTGCCAGCGGGCGGGCAATAATCACCCTCTGCCCCGCGTACATCTCGAACAGGTTGTAGCGCCCTATTCTTCGCCTGCTCTCAAACGTGGTGCCATCTGAGTTAATAATTATTCCGCAGTGGTTGTATTCGGCCTCGCCGTCCGTTGAGCGTAGCCGGTCCCTGAGCCGTATCAGCTTGCCGAACAGAGCATCCGTGCGGACGGCGAAGATATCACCGGGCTGAATGTTGAGCAGGATCATTTCTTGCCGACCCCATGCCGCAAAGCTGCCTGCCCTAGCCCCGAAAGGATCAGCAAGGTGCCGAGTTCCTTATCGCCATTGTAGAAAAAGAAAATTCCACAGGCAATTTGTGCCGCTGATACGATGTATGTTTTGTAGTTGTCAAGATGGTTCATAGCCTACTCCATCCCCCCGGTCGTGGTGGTTGTCGGTGACTGATAAGGAATCGACATGGACGCCTGAGAGCTGCCGGTGATATGGCTCTCAAATGGGGCGTAGCTGTTCGAGTCACCGTTGAACGTGACCTGGCCAGCACCCTCAACCGCCTTTGCCCCGAGGTAGCCCAGAGCGCCAAAGCCCATGATTGCCGTGGCCTGTCCTGACAATGTATTCAAGACCTGCATCCCGGTAACCGGCGGGGTAATATCGAGCTTAACCGGAGACAGCCGCTCAATCTGCATGGAGCCGATGACCGCCAGCAAGAGCCGCTCGTTGTCGGTCGCCCCGGCCCTGCTTACCGTGTCCCTGATCGCGTTTGACTGTGACGCAATCCGCACAGATTCAGCCTGTGAATGGCTGGCCAGTGTTTCAGCGTATTTTTCGTAATCGTCAAAGCCCAGCCCCGCGCACCCCGTCAGCATCCCCGCTACCACTAGACAAAATACTCCCTTGATCATCGCACACCTCCGCATTGATTTTTTCCACCAAAATTGTATTGTGGCCTTAGCCATGAGACCTCCTGTATCAGTAGGTGGTGATATGGTCAGGCCCCCCGGTTCAGTGGCTGCTGTGCCCGGGGCCGCTGTTTCATCTTTTTCTCCGATCTCGTTGAGAGTCCCATAGCCCCCAAGTTAGCAAGACGGCTAGGAGGAAGATTATTACGCTGCAAGCGAGGATGAACTTTAGCATTTCACCACTCCCGCTATTGCATTAAAGCTATCCCAGGGTGCCTAAATACGATGTCGTTGACTTGAATTGCACCAACATCTGCATTATACCCATAAACCCCGCCTGACACTATTTGAAGCATACTACTATCTGTACCGCTCCATGAATAAAGATTAATTCCACCAATCATATTCGCTAGATTTGTTTTTAGCAGCAACTCAATATTCACGTTTGCTGAGGCATCATTAGCCGAGTTGATGGCAGGGCTACCAACATCTAGGCTATACTTTTTATTATCTGTATCTAATGTGATTGTAGGATTAGTTGAGCCGGTCCAGGCGGCTGGAGAATAATTATTCAATATCCCCCCGCTATTGATAACCTGTGCCGCATACCCATATATGATTGACCGCCAAATGTTTAAAGTATGACCAGATTGCAATCTATACCCTGTCCATGGATATATCATTATGCTATTAACTATTTCCCCAGACCCGTCAGCACCGTAAGTACTAAGATACTGAGTCGAATTAAAATATATTGTATCATTTAGGTATATCACATGATTCGGAACTGTAACGCTAGTAGTCCCTAAATTTTTACCTGCTATGTCTGCGCTTGGAGAATATAAATAAGACCCGGCTACAACAGCATTTTTTCCTGTAGTCGGCGACGATGCCTTAAAATATGAAGCGTCGGTAAGCATCATCCCCCCTAGTGCTATGTTATTATCAGACACGCTTATAGTTTGAGGATAAACCCTGTCATGTACGACTCCACGAATGTGCAAGTATATAATACCTCCAGCAAGCGACCCAGGCCCATAGCTGTTAGTTACACTCCCCCCATCAACAATAACAGTTGTAACAGCGTTTTCATCATCAGCATGTATTGATATCATATCTCCATCTGATGAAGTCTTTGTTGCACTTGTTGCGCTTGTAAAAGTATTACCTACCCATGTACAATCTTTAAAATAGGTTGTCCCCCATTCGCTTGTTTCCCATGCCTGGTCAGAGTATGAATCAAATGTAACTGTATCAAAATAAACATCCAGAGAACTATTTTGACCCCCGAATGATTTCATATTACTAAAAGTAATATCTTCTATTTTTATATAGCTATCAACAACGTTGATACCTTGTGCAGTAGAATCTATATATGTCACTGCTGCCGTATTAGGGTCAGCCGTCCCTACTGGATTAACATAAAGAAGATCGCTTGTACTATCATAGTACCAACTGCCATCTGTTGCCCGACAATCAGCCAAATTTGTTGATGGTAGCCCATCACCATAACTTAGTAGTCCTGAATCATATAATGCACGAGCTACACCAGCCGTTATAGTTGAGTCAGACACCCATGCTGCATTTTCTGCGTCCTCATCGGTCCACGATCCCGAATAACTATTTATCCCTTCCAGTGTTGGCAACGCACCGGGCAACCCTTGAAAAGTTAACCTGCTAGAACTAGATGCCCCCCCTGAGTTGTCAGGCACAATTATATAATACCCAGTATTATCAGCCGGGATATCAGCAACAGTAAAATCTCCACCTGTCCCCGACAGGTAAACGATATCACCACCAACAAAAACATCTGTTTCTAAGCAGATGTCTAGCCCCTCCAAATTAAATGAAGTCGCAGCAGCATCCCCACCTGCGGTATTACTCGATAAATTTTCTGCAGAGCATGTGCTTACACTGCCATCAGAGCGCACATAATAATTCGTTGCATTTACAGGCGTTGATATAATCAATGCTAAAAAGAAGAGGAGAGAAAGCCTTATAAAAATCAACTTGCACCTCCGTCTGTATGCGATCCCTGAACGCTGTAAAAATACCATTGATACGAACTTGCCCCGGTTCTTAATCTTATCAACACGGCACTATTTCCTACTGTTTGGCCTATATCAATTTCATCATTAGCGTCAAGCGCGGCTCCATCTAATACAAATATCTCGCCAGATGGAGGTTTTAAACTCCACGCCTGAGTTGCCGCCTCGACCAGTATGGTAAACTTGATATTCCCACTGTAAGCCGGTAAAGTAGTATCTCCGCCTGAACCCATTCCGTAATTTGAAACTACGGTCCCAATCACGTTGGCATCAGATAATGAAGAAGTCCCGGTAACGTTGACCGTTGCATTCAGACCGTGTGCCGTTGTGCTAACCGTATGGTCATACACCGAGTTGGAGCTTGCCGCCTCGGTCGTGTTGCCATCGCTGGGGGAGTCGTCAATGGTGACCGCAGATTGCGGGGGTGAACCAGGGGGGCCAGCAGCTATCCCAATTGAATAATAAAATAATGATATAAATAAAACAATTATTAATTTCTTCACAATTTATCAACCTCCTTTATATTCTGCTTTATTATATCCTAAAACTCTTATATTTCTAAATTTTATTTTTATCTATCCGCATACAATCCATAAAACTTCAAATAAAATTTCGAACCAGAAACGGCATTGCCAGAAGTTGATATTGTCCAAATCTCAGAATATACCGGCCACAAATAAGTATTAATACCAAGAAATGTATTTTTCCCTAATGTTTCCTGTTTCGTTGTTTCATCAATAAAATTTGTTCCATTTGTTCCAAGTAAGGAAAGGCCATCAGAATCAGTAATTATTAAATCTGTTTCATCAGTTGGGGCAGGAGAAGAAGGAATATATTTGATTTTATAAATATATTGCCCCGACAATTTTTGCATTGCAGATTCATCACCATTTGAAGCCAAGGGGGCAGAAAGAGAATTATCAGTATGATGAGTGCAAAGAATAGTCAGAATTGTTCCAACCTTATTCCCCCGATAATCTTTGACAACTTCCCAATCGGTTTCTGTACAAGTTCCGGCAGCAAAAACATTCCCGTAAAATAATAATGCAAATAATACAACAATAAACTTTTTCATCTTATTTCTCCTTAATTTCTTTGAATCTGTTGGCCAGCCTGTTTTGACATTCTTTTCGAAATAATTATATCCCTTTCTTTTGAAAAAATTACTTGAGCCCGATAAGGAATATGAATCATTTTATTATCTATTGTTGTAAAAAATCTAAATGGTTCAGGAAGATTTATAAATTCCCCGGAATCAACCAATCTTGAAGTAATCCCATCCCCTGTTACATTTTTAATTGTTGTCCAAAACCAATCTTCTTTCAATTTATATTTTACCGTGTAACTGTCCATTTTAATTTTCTCTTTATTGTGGTTAATAAGAAATTAAGCAACTTTCATAATATAAAAACAAGAAAGAAAAAGTGGCCTATTTTCATTGGAAGATGCTGCCGTTGCATCTACTGCTGTATTTCCGCTTGCTGCCGCTGTATTCCCACTTGCTGCACCAGTATTCGTATAATTCGAAGGAGAGGTTGAACCATGTTCATGAGTTGAGCCAGAACCGCTTACGACTGTAGATACAAGACCAGCATCGGCTTTGGCCGAATAATATCCCAACCCGCTTTCAGTACCAGCAACAAGCGGATTAACACAATGCATATTATGAGCATGAGAAGCCAAATCTGCAGTATTTAATGCAACAGGATAAGTTACATGTGTATGACTCTGCATTGAATGAACATGGCTATTCAGTCCGTGAGTATGGCTGTTCATTCCATGGCTATGGGAATGAGTATGGCTATTTGAAGCAGCGCCACCAATCCCGCCAGCAGTTGTATCCCCCATAATAAAGCGCGAATCCGTCAAATTTGGGAGATATCTATTTGCTCCGTTAAATATCCCAGTTCCAGTATTTAATGCAGCACCATTACAAACATACCAATTATCAGCATTCAAATAAGCATTTGCCAAGGCAACACTATTCCCACCGAGCAAAACATCTGTATAACTTCCATTTGATCCATCCCCAAAATATCCACCAATCCAAGGGACAATAGAACCAGCAGGAATCCCGGCATCTACTGGTTGCCTCTGAAGTTTCCAGCGCTTATCCCCGGCGGCAGAATCGTCAGGAGAAATAATACTTGGAGAACTTTCAGCAGCACCCGAATCAACATCTAATTGATAAAGATAAAATGTTGTTCCATTCGCAACAATACACAAATCCTTATCATTAAGAATTGAACTGTCAATTCCATCAAGATCAGTTGCTGTCCCACCAGTAATCCCTTGCCGATAATAAACAATAACTGGCATTTATCTTACCTCCGTTAATTGATATGTTAATTCTGTATATCCATTGAGTTCTGGTGAGTGCCGACCTTTAGGATCAACCGTAAATCTTGCATAAACAAGCCATCTCGAATTATTCAAATCAGTAATAAGCCAAGCAGCAGGCCTTTTCTTAATAATCTTTTTCACAAGAAATATAAAATTGTTAAAAGCTGTATCTCTTGTAATTACATGTCTATTATCAAATGTCCTTAAAACATCCCTATCTTTTACAAATACAGAACCAGAATTATATTCATCAACAAAAGATAAATCATCTGTCCCTTCCATTATTTCTCCGTGAGGGCCGGCAAATGATAAAATTAATCCAGCAACAATAGTCCCAGCAAATACAGCACTTCCAGCAGAATTAACAAGAGAAACAATTATTTCAAGATCAGCAGATACTTGATCCCATTGAATCATAAATGCTCCGGTTTCATCATCCTGAGCAGCAATCGTTTCTGTTGGAACAATAAAACTTGACCATTCTGTTCCAGCTTCCCATTCAACCCCATCATCACCAGAAGATAATACAGCAACTTCCCATTGAATCAAGTTAGGATCACTTATTTGTGCCGAAATACTATCGGCATTTGTATTAAAAATCGCGAACCCCGAACATAAACCAGAAATTGATACAGTTAAAGTTTCAGAAGCGGTATCCCCCTTCCAAATATGACCAGGATATTCATCAAGCAAATTCTCATCAGCATAATCCGCACTTTCTTCCGATGAAGCAAGAACACCTGTAATTAAATTTTCAGCAATTACTTTCATGCTATTACTCCATCACCGGAAACAATTATTTTATAATTCGCTAAATCAAATGAAATATTTCTTGTATAAAGAGTAACATCAATTCCGGCAACTGAATTGTCAGGAGGGGCCATTGTATCAGTAAATGTAATTGGTTGCCCTGGAACTGGAACATTTGCCGCAAGTAAATCCATTTTTAATGTAATCTGTGGTCTTTCAAGAATTGTTTTCCTATTCCCAAGATGAGTGGCCATTGCAGAGGCAGAAGCGGCTACACTTGTATAAATTCCACGATTACCTGAGCCTGATACATTTGTCCATTCCCATAATTGAGCAGAATCAGTAAGATCATTATAAAGAATTTCCTCTAAAATATTGCCATCACCATCAACCTCATAAATTGCAATATAATCAAGATCCATAACCCCAGCAGCAGCAGAGGAATTTAAAATAATAACAGGTCTAATATAAGCCGTCCCTGTATACATAGTGCCAGGACTTGAAACAATTGGAGCTTCAGCAATACTAGCTGGCGCGGATGTTGCCCTAGTATAGCCAGTTTTTGTCAACCAATCAGACGAATATGCCGATAAATCAGGAGCACTAGCACAATGCCAACAAGCTAATGTATAATCAGTTCCCCCATTGCGATCAATAATAGTTGATCTGTCAGCCCCATACCCAAGCCAACCCGCCACAATATTGGCTGATCCTGATGAACGACGAACCTTAATTGATAAACGATAAGTTTTTCCAGTTTCATATTGAACAAATAAGGAACGATGCATTAACCAAAGTTGATCATTCCCCGAATTATTCCCAAATCTTCCATATAAATGCTCAATACTGTTTGCAACATCAGATGATTCAACAGAACCATAAGCGTAAGAGCCAGCCAATTTATATTTCTTTATTGCTTCACTTGTATATTGTTTATATGCAGGTAAATATTTATATTCAGGAGGGTAAATCTTTATTCCAGGAGTAAGAGCTGATCCATTACTCAATAATGTATCAACAAGATAAAGAGTTCCATTTTTGATATAAAAAAGATGATTTGTTGCTTCTGCCAATTTGGAAAGCATATCAATTACAATTTCACCTTCTTCAAAAACATTATAAACACTTGGCTGTGTTACCCTTGCATAAGTGGTATTTAATGTCAATCCAAGATAAGCAGAAGCACAATATGTATCAAATACATCCGATAATGTATCATCAATATAAGTTTTTTCAGAAAGAGTTAATGAATATTCTTCACCAAACAATCCATAAGAAATTTCAGATTGTCCTATTGATTCAAGATGAGCAGTTCCAGAAAACATTAATACCGCTGCTTCTTCCGTTGTGTCCGTTATATAAATTGATATCGCACAAGAAACGGGAGGTGGATAATCAGAAGCAAATAAATCAGGAGATAATGTAATTTTTCCCGATTCCGGTTCAACATATCCGCCAACATAATTCTTTATTGAATATCTCGGAGGGGTCAAATCCTTTATTTTCCTCACCCATTGATGAGTCAAATAGCAATATTCATCGGAAATCCGATTAACTACGCTATTTATTGTAAATTCAACAAGTATCATTTAAAACACCATTGGGCGACCTTTCATATCCCGCAAATCAGCTTGAACTCTATTGTTATCGGCAATCTTCACGATTTTTGCATCAAGCTCTTTTGAAGCAGTAACATTTACATCAACAGAAATTTTTCTTGTTATGCTATCATTTGAATTTGAACCGTAATTTTCCCCTGAAGGATAAGTATTGCCCCCATCCCCAACACCAGCAAGCAAATCATTAATATTATAAACAGTATCCTCTGCAATCCTTACCATTCCATCTGCTGCTGTTCTTACCGCATTATGGACATCACCAAGGGCATTTTCAAGATCATTAAGGCCATAATCAAGAGTCCCTACAGTATTGACAAAACTTCGTAAACCGCCAGAAGCAGAAGAAAAACTATTCTCCATTTCCAATACATCGAGTCCTAATTGTTCGATAACAATCCCGACTTGATCACTCGCTAAACCAAGCCCTTTCAATTCTGATTTGAGTTTTGAAGTATCTTTAGAAACACCAGAAATAACATTACTTATTTCATCAAAAATAATTGTAAATTCTTCGCCCTCAACTCCCATATCTTGCAGGGATTCAATTGCAATGTCCAAACTTGTTTTCTGAGCATCAGTAATATTAATCAATTCTTCTGCAAGTCCAACAACACCTGATTTTGCCTCAATCATTGATGCAGCAGTTGACCGGCCCATTGTAGTTGCAAGAATTTCAAATGTCTTAAATTCCTTGCCAAGATCGACCCACATCCCTTTCTGGCTATCAAACATTTGGATATTGATATCATTTATACTGTCAGCTGTTTCCCTAATTCCCAAGCCAAGCCGTTTTGAGCGGGTCAAGATTGAACTCTCAGCATCCATCATAAACGCTTCCAATCCACCGAATACCGGGTTCATACCCTTCTTGAAAGTGTCACCCATTGCATAGGCAAATGCATCAGGACCAACTCCCATATTGTTCATCAGTTCAGACATTGAAGGAATGTCCTCTTTCATCATCTGCCGTGCCCAAAGCGATATTCCAAGAGCAAAAACACCGGCAACCATAGCCGTTCCAACCCCTGCACCTACACCCCCAGCAGCAGCCGCTCCACCCTCACTTGCTGCCGCTCCACCACCAACAACCGCGCCTTCATAAGCACCACCATATAATCCGGTTATTGCGGCTTCCTGGGCGGCACTAGCTGCTATCTCCGCAGCAACAGCCTCATAAGCTGCCGACCCAATAACTGTTCCAGCATATCCAGCGCTGGCCCCAACAGGAGCACCTACCGATACCCCAGATGCCGAAGCAGGAAGCAATGAACTTCCACCAGTTAAATATTGATATCCTGAATAAAGAGTTCCGAGTGATCCTAATCCACCCCCAATCCCATTACCTCCACTGCCACTAATTCCCCCAAGCAATCCACCAAGTGCCCCAGACCATCCACCGCTAAATGCCCCGGTAATCATCCCGACAATACCACTCATAACCCATTGAGCAATAAGGTCGGCAATAAACTTAATAAAGATATTGAGCATATTATCAAGAAGGGATTTCCAAATATCCCCAATCGAATCAAATTCACCCTTCATCACTGAAACAAAAGTATCAGAAAATGCAGTAGAAAGCGATTGATAAACCTCTTTCCCTACTTCCCCAAGGGATTTCATTGCGTCTTCTGCTTCAATATGTCCTGCAATAAATCCAGCAAAGAAATTATCAGAATCAGTTGCCCATTTTACATAAAGTTCTTTTAATCTCTTTTCGCGATATTGATTTAATAATTCTTCATCTTTTACATAAACTCGATAATCATTAATTTGTTTTTCAAGTCCTTGTTTCCATGATTCATAAATCCTATCATTCATCACTTGAGAAGAGCCAACTAACTCATCATAAATTTCTTCAAAAACTTCAGAAGATTTTTTTGAAAATTCTTCATTTTCTTTTTGTTTCTTTTCCCAATTTTTATAAGATTCAGCAATTTTATCAACTTGTTTTTTCACTTCCTTCATTTTTTGTTTATATGAAGGAGTAGATTTTATCAAATTATCAAGAGCAAGTTTTAAACGATCAGCATTTTCAGCACCATTACCAAGAGCCTCTTTTAATAATGCTGTAGCTTCTTCAACATCTCTCGATTCCTTCTCCAAGGGGAGATATGTATCAATAACATCCTGAATTGCATCCGCATGATCCTTTGCATTCCTAGTTGCCTCTTTTTCACTTTTTGAAATTTCTCGTACGGCAGCCGCATATTGTTTATCTGTAATTATTTTATTATCAAGCAAAATTTTAAGTTCTTTTTCTGCTTGAGTCATTTCACCTATCTTTTCAATTACAGGAGTATATTTCTTCTTTAAATTTTCAATCTCATCTGCATATTTTTTAACAGCTTCTACCGATGTACCAAATTCATGACTTGATGTTAATTTTGCTTGTGCAAGAATTAAATGAGAACCAACTAATCCATCAACTCCAGCCTTTTCATTCTCAAGTGCAACAAGGAAATCATTTTCAACACCAATAGCTTCAAGACCCGCCGCTGATAAAGTTTCATGAGAAGAAGTTAAATTATCAACCTCCGCTCCATGACTACTCAATGTTTGAGTAGGTATTATTTCTAAGGTATCATTATATTGTTTTAACCATTTAGATGCTTCTTCCGGCCCCATTGCTGCTGCTTCCCAAAAACTTAACTGTCCATCAGCAACAGCATTAAGTAATCCAAATGCATTATATAAATTTACAAAACGATCAGTAACAAGAGAAATTGCGTCCCCAACACCTTCAGCAGCTAATTTAAAATCATCAGCCCAAGCAGTTGCATTACCACTCTCATGAAATTCTCGTAACCAATCGGCAAAATCCTGCATTACAGAAGCAATTCCACTTGTCCCGGAAATTGCTTGATTCATATCATTGACTGTAGCGCCAAAATTCGTTCCAATATTGGTCCAGGCTTGACCAATAGTGACTTCCATTTTAGAAAATTCTGAATGGATTTCACCTGCTTGTTTTTTCAGGGCATTAATCATTGCCTCTGTAGTAACCTTTCCTTCAAAGGCCATTTCTCTAAACTTTGCATAAGGGATACCCATACCCTTAGCAATTTGCATAGCTACAGCAGGCAATTGTTCCATTACAGAGCGCAATTCTTCACCTCTCAATGTTCCGCTTGCCATACCCTGAGATAACTGGATAAGAGCTGCATTTGCTTCTTGCGAAGTAACACCGGAAATAATAACAGCTTCGTTTAATGCTCTTGTAACCGTCATCAAATCCCCGGAAGTCACCCCAAGTTCTTGAGTGGCTCTGGCCATACGGGCATAAATAGTCAAAGTCGATTCAAAACCAAC
>Ga0208957_1001115_pt1 | contig 15019 bp, 16 predicted proteins | sample RifOxyA1_FD_184029 | JGI IMG/M metagenome (GOLD analysis project Ga0208957, IMG submission 184029) | Groundwater microbial communities from Rifle, Colorado - Rifle Oxygen_injection A1 (SPAdes) | ecosystem: Environmental > Aquatic > Deep subsurface > Groundwater | place: Rifle, Colorado, United... | reverse complement strand
GTTCGAATTACCCGCAGGGGGGAGGGAGTGGGAAGGACCCATGAAATTGAGGGGCCGATACACTTTCCCTTCCGCCGGACTCTCTCCGATATTGCGCAGCATATAACCTTTAGGGGGCATATACTCTCCCACCATGCCCCTTCATTTCGCGAGGGGTAGACTGGGCCGATCGTGCTGAGAATATCTGACGGACTATCTGAGAGATTTCCTTGTCGATCCCCTGTTTTGCGGCTATGGCATCGGCGCGCTGGCTGTTGGATGCAGCCCGCATCGCCCGCTCGAACGCCTCGAAATCTTCGCGTATCCAGGTCATGGGCTTGCCGTGTCCACCTGCGAGGCGGCCAAACTTCTTAATCCATGCATCAGACTTCTTGTAGTCTCGCTTGAGGTCGGCCCTATCTATAATGTCCAGCATCTTCATTGGAGAAACCCCTTTGGGAATTGCGCTGCTGTTTCTGCCGCAGATATAAATATGAATTGCCCTTCATGATCACGCCTGCATGTGCGATCTCTGCAAGGGCCGCACATCCTGGACCATGGCCCTACTACTGGCCTGCCTGATCCGATGGCCTCTCGTGTTGAGCACCACTCGCACATGCCGATGTTGAGCATTACCTCTGCTTGGTTGCGCATATTCTCAGTTCGCCAGAGTAAAACAGGACATCGGACAGAAAATCCTGAAATGTGTACGCCCATCCCGAGCCCGCCCGCATCAGGCAACTTCTCTCCCCGCAGAGGCGTCTGTATATATCTCCGAGGGCGTTTAATTTTTCGTCTTCGATCCTGACGATATCTATGCTGAGCATTGGCGCTAACCCCTCTTTCTGCTCAGAGATTCCACCTGAGCGAGAAATGCGGCTATCTGCTGCTGTGCCTCGCGGCCCTCGGATATGATTTTTTCGGATTCCTTCTTGTCGATATCGCCGCTTTCCATGGATTTTGACGAGGCCTGCATAAGGTCTGAAAATTCTTTGATGCACTTGACTAGGCTTTGCTGTATCTCTTTGAGCCCTGTATTTTTGTCGGGAATGCGGACGGCGATGTGCCCATGCTCGTGGCAGAGAAAGTGGAGAGGTGAGGACCACGCCTCGTAAGCGTTGCCGATCTTTTTGGAGGCTTTAATAATACGGTTTGTGCGATCGATGCAGTTGGGCGCGCCGGAGAACGTGCCGCCGTATGGTTCCTGGTACTGATACAATGTCCCAGGCTCCAGCGTCCAGCCATCTTCTTTGCACGCGCCGGACATGAGCGCCGTTTTCCCGCCGACTGCTTTTTTCATCGCATCGAATGATGATATTGTCATCGGAAATCCCCTTTACTCTTCTGATTGCCCTGGGCCATAAATGCTGCTACTATCCCATCATGATGAAGCGCGGCCCACCAACATGGAACGCAGGAAATGGACCTCGGCGCTGTAGCAGAGATCCTCGATGATCGGCGCTGCCGTTGCTGCTGCATCTGCGAACTGCTGGATTTTTTTGGGTATCATGGCATTCTCCTTTATATCCAATGGAGGAAGGGCAGAAAGGAAACCCAGCGCCGCTCCCTCTCATATTGTTCATTGACATATTCGTCCGGCATGGTGTCGTAAGTGTCTGTGAAAAATTCATCCTCCGGAGGACTCGGCAAACTCTCAATGGGCCTGTCCGTTTCTCCGCACCTGACGCAGGTATACGCGCACCAATTCGTGATCAGGTTCCCCGGATAAAAATAGTTGTGACCCTTCACGCGGCAGACCTGCCGGCCGATCCAGCGGACTGTATCTATCAGCGTGTAACGGAGTTTCTGTTTCAGGTCGGGAATATTCACGGCATCCTCCTTTTTTTAGAGGGGAATTAAAAAAGCCCCTCGATCTCGCGGGTTCGTTGGCAAAAATCCTGGGAGATAGTTTGCACAAGGGGGGTCCGCTGAAACCGAGGGGCCGTCTTTCCCGCTCGCGCCGATGGCACTGAGAGGAAACCCGTAATGATAATTGCGTTGAGGCCTGAATTGCTGCGATGTGCTGTTCTATCTCCCATGCCCAAAGGCTACCAAAGTTGGGGGGTATTGTCAAGGGAAAAGTTATACTTTAGGGGGGAGCCTAAAAGTGGTATCACAAGCCATTGAAAATACTACTTTTGGGGGATTTTCAATAAGGGGGGATAATGCTATCGTCTCAATCATGTCTGACGATTTAGATCAACTGATAGCTAAAAATCTGCGCCGATTACGTAAATCTAGAGGATGGTCTCAATCTGATATGGGTGAGGCGCTCAATCTGGATAAAGACAAAATCAGCGCCTATGAAAACGCACATATTGTAATGGGGAAAGGCATGATGATGCGGTTCTGCAAAGCGCTGCACGTTCGGCCATGGGAATTTTATATAGAAGACGATTCGCCACTGGTTACAGACTCATCAGAACAGCAGCAACTGGAATTATTCCGGGAAGCCCGAGAGCTGGGAGTGGCTGAGGAAGTGACACGTTACGGGAGATATCAGATAGAGGGCGCACGCAGAGCCGCTGCCGGCAGCGTGGACGAGCGGCTGCGGCGAGGGCATGAATTGCTCAAAAAGCATCTACGAAAAAAGAAGAGTGCCTAATTCGTCTTTTCAAAGGCGATCAACAGCTTCTCCTGCAGTTCGGCCACCAGGGACTTGAACGGGCAGTCCTTCCCGGTCGAGGAAGGGCAGAGGGGACATTTTTCCGTTGCGGCTTTTTTGCTGAGAGGTACAACGTTCTCCGGCAAATGTTTTAATATCATGATTTGATTTAATCAGTTAATTGCTTTGATGTCAACCTGGCGTCGGGGTATTTTCGGGCGAGTCGAACAATAGGGGTCCGAGTCGGACATGGGGTCATAAACAATACACGAGTGGGAGGCAATCATGGGATCAATCGTATTGGCGTTAATACTACAGGCGCTTGGAGTGCTGTTCTTCTGGGGCGGCTATGGCGCAGATCAACCGGCCCCGCTGCTCGGCTTTGGGATCGGGCTGACGCTGACGGCGTTCTTCGTGATGCTGGTCGGCATCAAAAAATATTTTTTGGGCGATATCCTCGCCGAGCTGAGGGCGCTGAACGGACTGCTGCCCGGCGAAATACGCGCAAAAAAATAGATGCCCTCGCTACTCTGGATCAACGGGATCGCGTATGTGCAATACTACGTGGCCGGGAAGGCTCGCAAAAAGAGCCTCCGGACCAAGGACCGGCCGACGGCGAATAAGCGATATAAGGAATTTTCTGCAAAACACGAACTCGGGTTGATCGGGCTGCATGCCGAGCGACACATCCCCACCCTGCAAGAGCTGTTCGGTGACTATCTTCCATTTTGCCAATCCAATAAATCCCCCAGGACGTACCGGGGGGCAAAACAACACATTGACGACAAACTCGGGCCGTTTTTCGGCGGCATGCGCGCTCAGGATCTGACCGCTAAACACATCGAGGATTTCGTGACGCGGCTCCGATCCTGGGCGCCGGTGCCGTACCATCCCCGGACGATCAACGCTCATCTGGAGACGCTGCGCAAGGTGCTGCGCCGGGCCGTGGAGCACCGGGACCTGGACCGGATGCCCTGCGAGATCCGGATGCTCAAAACCCCGGACAGCCTGCCGCGCTATGCCTACCCCGACCAGATACGACAGTGGATGGGGCAGATGGACCTGCCGCACCGGATCCGGGCGATCGTATCGCTCATGACGGGGATCTCGGACCGGGACCTGGGATATGTGCGCAAGGAAGGGGTTGACCTACATAATGCGATGGTGCACTACAGACGCCCTAAAACCACAACGGACATAGCAATCCCCGTTACAAGGACGGCGTGTAAGCTCCTGGGGCACCTGGTAACAAGCAGCCCCGGTCCTGCGCTGTTCCCGGCGGCAAGCGCAAAAAAGGCGTTCTCGACGGCATCTGAGCGGGCGGTTCAGTCCGGGGGCAGGAGGATAACGCCGCACATGCTGCGCCACTCATTCGGGACCTGGCTGGTCTCGATCGGGATACCTCCGATATTCGTGCAGCAGATGATGGGGCATAAGGATATCAAAACGACAATGCGCTATGCCAAGGTGATGCCGGAACATTTGCGCGAGGCGATCGACCGGCTGGAGGAGAAGATGCTCGACGTGGACGCGCTGATTGCGCTGCCGCAGTTGCCGGACCGGCGGGCGACGGGACGACGCTGGACAGAGAAGGAACGGAAGGCTCAGGCGGAGAGGATGAAGGGCAACAGGCTGCGCTTGAAATCTGCAAAATCTCGTGCTAAACTTGCAAGGACTGTGGAACCGCTAATAGGCGGGAGGCTAAAAGGAAAACTAAAGGGGGGAACAAGTGAAAATAATTGAAAAGATTGATTTATTTGGTGCCCCTGGGGTGATTCGAACACCCGGCACGCGGTTTAGGAAGCGACGTAGCTACGGCAAGTTGTTGATTTTTATAGGGCATACGTGGCGGGAAATGGCACTTTCGGGCATGTTTGGCATTAAAACCGCTACTAAACCGCTGCCAGGGCCTTATCAGTCAGGATGGCTCGGTAGAAATGTGCTACAGTGGTTAATTATGAATATATGCATTGCGCTGGTTTGCATGATGTTCGTGGGGACGGCGGCAGTGGCGGCTGAGGACTCTGGGGATTGGACAACGGAGGATACGGCGGTCCAGGTGGCGTATTCTGCGCTGCATATAATGGACTGGTCTCAGACGCTGCATATGGCGCGAAACCCAGGCATTTATGAGGAGCGCAACCCTATCGTGCGCGGGCTGATTGGGAAGCATCCTTCTGAGGGTCGAGTCAATGCCCTGGTCGGAGCCAGCCTGGCGCTGCAGTGGGCGATCGCGTATTCGCTGGACAAGCCGTACCGGGGGTACTGGCAGGCGTTTTGGATCGGCGTGGAGGCTACCGCCGTGGGGAACAATATCAATGCGGGGGTCCGGATATCGTTTTGACTGCGACAACCGGATCCCTTTCTCTATCTCGCGGTTTTGATGGCGTATTCCATGGCCTTACTGAAATGCTTGGGGAAGTTTTTCTCCGCATATTTTCTTGCCACATAATAAAAATCAAAACGGTTTGATTCGTACTGCGGGGCGCTGGTAAAAAACAATACTGGAATGCTGCTCTGCGGGCCGGTCCTTCTAAAGACCCCTACCCTGGGCACGGCATAAACCGAGCCGACCGCTTTGGTCTTCCGAATTTTTGTTTTATTGTAGCCTGCTTCCTGATACGACTGGATCTGCCCCAGTATCCGGGCCATGTTGGCCGCGCTGATATTGCCATAGCGATCGAGCGGGGCGCCAGGTCCGGGAACTATCCATTGATCACTACCCATGAACCCGAAGCGCCGCAGCCGCCGTTCCGAGGCCTTGACGAGACGCTTGCCGCCCAGAATGTGGGGCCGCAATATGGACTCTACGTCGAGGTCGTTCCCCTCTCCTCTGGCTAAATAAATAGTGACTGCGAGGTTTCGCTTGTCTGCCTTGGTGTAACGGACTCCCTTCTGGATTACGGGCATGGGCATGTCGAAGCTGTCCCGGATCTCCCTAGCTACTGCCTGATGGGCTCCGTAAAGTGTATCGTTCAATGCCTTTGACAGGGCAAAGGGGAGTTGCTTGCCATATTTGCCGAGTTTGTCTTTTAATTCGACAAGGCCCTCAATTTTTATTTCCATCACAGTTTCTCCAGCGGCTTTAAGGTCATGTCTGTCCGGAACGGGTTATAGGGGGCCTCCCAGGCCTCGCGGGGGACTTCCATGAGTATGGGGGCATCGGTGTCCCACTGGCACCAGATGGCTTCTGAGGCGCGCAGCTTTTCGAACAGGGCCTCTACTGTTGTGGTCCGGAGGGCGGGGTTCATGTTGGTGACTGCCCAGGTCTGTTCAATCAAGCCGTCGGCGTTGGTCCGGTACGGGTCAAGCGGGCCTTTCAGAAAATTCGGGAGTTGCCAGTAATCGCCGACATAGGCCTCGCCGATCTCCGGAGTAAAGCCTGCCGTGGCCGGAATATATATCTCTATCACGGGATAGGCTATTGTGGTCAGGGTGGCCAGGAAAACATCCGCAGTGTCCACGGTGATGGCGTTACCGATGATTGCTTTGTTGTTTGCGTCTACAGCGGACGTGGAACGGAGCGGAGAGAGTCTCCAGGCGTTGACCGTGACTGTCTTTCCAATCAGATTGTGGTAGCCCAGGATCAAACTGTTCACGGTCTTTTTCTCATAAATATATAATTCGTCAATGACTACTGCGGTGGCTCCGTTGGCCTTGGTGTGGTCTCCGGATATTTTGAGATACCAGTCGTCGGTGGTGAAGTCCGCGGTCACGTCGAAGCTGAACCAGGCGGCGGCCGTGGTAATGGCGGGCTGGTATCCTGTCTGATCCGAGTCAATATCGGTGTTGCTGCCGGACTGCTTTGCGGTGACTATGATGGCTCCGGCAGTGGGATTAGCCGTGGTGCTCTGTGCCTTAAAAAGTATGGTATAAGTCCGGCCTTTGACGAGTTTTCCCGTCATGGACTGCATGAAATATTTGCTTGCTACCAGGTCCCAGCTGGCGGAGTAGGCGCCCTCGAGCTTTGCCGCGCTGCTGATAACGGACCAGCCTGCCTCCGCTGTCCATTCAGGCAGGAAGACCCCGGACTCGAACCCGCCATTCTGGCAAAAATTCGGCGCGTAGGCTCGGACATAGAGTGCGGTATTTTCAATGCCGGTGAACCGCGGGGCACGGGATCCGTCTGCGGCATAGAGCACCGGCCTCATGGCGGAGGTCTGAGCGCAGGTGAGGCCTGCGCGGATGGTAAAGCCGTCTCCGATGTCCGCGTCCTGAAGACGCTCAAAGAGGGTCACGGTCTCGAAATAAGAATACCCTAACCGGACGACGATACCGGGATAATAGATGCTGGCGTTGAGCAATCCGCAGTAGATATATGTGTTGGTAACGTGGATACCGTATATATATCCCCCGCTGAAATCTCCGCCCACGTCCACGGTGGAGCCGTAAATGGCCCAGGTGGAGATTTTGATTCGGATGAGATCTTTCTGCGCGCCGCAGTAGAGATAGTCTCCGAGCGCCGCAAACCGCTTGACCGACCCCTCGCCCGCGCCGAAGGTGAGCGTAGGACCGGTTATAGCCCAGGTGGTGATATTGATGCGGCTGACCTTTCCGGGCGTGGTATCTATGCCGACATAAAGATAATTCCCAGAAACAAGCAAACTGCGGGTGAAGGTTTCGCCCACGGCAAAAGCAAGCACGGCACCGTCGATGGCCCAGGTGCCGGTATTGATCCTGACGACGCTGGCGGGGTTGTTTCCCATGCCGCAGTAGAGATACCCCGCGCTGACGGCGAGCGCCCGCGTCCAGGGTTCAGCGCCCAGGGAGATGGTGGCTCCGGAGAGCGCCCAGGTGGTGATATTGATGCGGATGACCTTGCCGGCGGCCGTTTCTAGACCTCCGTAGAGATAGGATCCGGAAATTGCCAGACAGTTGACGATATTTTCGCCCGCGGCCAGCGTAATGGTGGCTCCGGAGAGTGCCCAGGTGGAGATATCCACCCGGACGATTTTTCCCGGGGAGGTGCCGAGACCACAATAGAGATACGTGCCGGACAAAGCGACATCCTTTACCACGTTCTCGCCCGTGGCCAGGGTGATGGTGTCTCCCTCTGGCTGCATGCTGTTCAGGTTGACCCGGACGATCTTCCCCGGGGAGGTATTCAGCCCGCAGTAGGCATAGGTGCCGGAGACGACCATGGCATTGATGCCGATCTCTCCGGCAGTGAGCGCCAGGGTGGTACCGTCCTGGAGAAACGTGGAGATGATGATCCGGGAGATTTTGGCAGGGATCAGGTAGTGTCCGCAGTACACATAGGTGCCGTCCGTGGTCAGAGAGTAGACATAGTTTTCCCCTGCGCCGAGGGTGACGGTGGCCCCGGAGACTGCCCAGCCCGCGGTATCGACGCGCACGACCTTGCCGGCGGCGGTATTCAGCCCGCAATACAGATAGGTGCCGGAGACTGCAAGCGCACGCACCTGGTTCTCTCCTGCAGCAAAAGTGAGCGTGGCGCCCGTTTTGGTGAAGGTGGACGTGGCGATACGGAGAACCATGCCGGCAACGGTATTGAATCCGGCGTACACATAGGTCCCATCCGTGGCCAGCGCGGCGACATCGTTCTCGCCAGCCGCGCCGGTTACGGTGGCGCCTGACTGCGTGAACGTCACGAGGTCCACGCGGCAGATTTTGCCGGGCGATACTCCGCAGCCGGCATACAGAAACGACCCGGAATTGACGAGGGCCTGTATGCTGTCTTCTCCTGCTGCAAGGGCAACAGTGGTTCCGCTCTGCACGAACGTGGACAGATCTATGCGGGCGATTTTCCCGGGAGCGGTGAGGCAACCTGCGTAGAGCATGCCGCTGTATACGGCAAGCGAGGTTATGTTGTCTTCATTTGCGGCCAGGGTGAGCCCGTCCACCCGTTCGAAGGGGTCGAGACTCACTTTGGCTATTTTGCCGGGCGCAAGATAACACCCTGCATAGAGGCAGTTGGTGGCTGCATCATATACAAGGGCGCGGACGTATTCCTCGTTGTCGCTGAGCCTACAGTAATCAACAACAGATGGAGAAGGCGTGGACAGGTCGATCTTCCAGATGACCCCCGGACTATAAGAGGCCGCGTACAAATAAGAATCCACGACGACCGCGGCATAGATATACACGGCCGGAGGAAGCAGCCCCAGGCTGGACATCGTGCCGACTGCTGCGGCGATGTCGGTGACATGGTACGCGTTTTGGGTGGTATCGAACACGAGCCCGCTGCCCTTGAGACTGGCGAGCGATGCCACATCTGCGCGGGCGGCCACAACTCCATAGAGTTTGTTGGGATTCGCTGGGTCGGCTATGGCCTCGGGACAGGTGGCGTAATCGGTGCCGTCGTCGCCGGTCTGGGCGTCGCGCAGTATGTTGTTGAAAAATATCTTCGGCTTAGTGAACAATGGGGCCTCCCCGGAAGCAGCTAGGTTATTTCCAGCAGATCGAATAGCACCCTGTTTTTCCCCTGATCATATATCTGCTTCGTGATCATGAAGCGCAACGTCTCGGACAGGGCGATCCCGCGGCGCTTGAATTTGGCGAACTCTTTGGACCATATGCGGACAACGGAACCGAGGCCACGTATGTACTGGGATACGGGCAGGACCGCGCCTTCTATCCGCACGGGCGGGTAGCTGTGGCGCGCGGTCATGCGGGCGGCTATGGCCTGGGCAAGGGTTTCGCCCTGGTATCCGGCTTCGGGGCCGAGCCACTTGCTGACCTCTATCATATTGGCCTCCATGATGGAGACGTATATGTCCTGGCCGGGCGCCCAGTCGTCGGCGCTGGTAGAATTCAAATTGCCGTAAACCTTTTTGAAGTTCGCGCCCCAGCTCGTGCCTGAGCCGTCCCATTCGCACCCGCAGTAGGTGAGGTTGTATAAAAAATCCGCGTACCCGAGATTAATTTTTGCTATTTCCTCTATGGGGATGGCGTCTATGCCTGCCCGGACCATGACTTCATCAGCCCAGGTCTCCTCGTAGGCTCCGGAGGTGTCGTAATGGACGTACTTGATCCGCGAGCCCTCGTCCACGGTGATGTACCCATCCACGATGATGCAAAGAGGCGTTAAAAGCTTGACGATCTCCTCGGGGCTCTTGATGCGGGTGTCGGGGGCGGCGGTGCCGTCAGAGTAATTCATGATATTGTTCGCCCGCCGGACGACGTGGGCCTGGGGAGCAGGACTGCCGCTGCCTGCGGAGAGCTTCCCCTGGGTGAAACTGGAAACATCTATATACCGGGCCGGGATGCCTGCGGAACCGCGCATGATGTTGATCATGCTGTCCATGGCGTGGGATCCGTCTTCGTCTATAGACAGCGTCTCGAAGTTCAAAAGCGCGGTCTGCGTGGGCAGAGGGGCTTTGCGTTTCAGGTCTGTGATGGGGTTCTTGATGACCATGGGCAGCCCATAACTGTCTCCCCGGTATTTCGGGCTTACGTCGGCGCTCTCGACAATGCCGATGCAGGTGCGCAAAAGATCTGATGCGGCAAAGCCTTCCACGTCAGCGCCGAGATAGAGGGCAGCGCGAAAGTTTTTTAAGGGACTGCCCGATACGATCCGCTGTATCCGGTCCGGGGTGGAATCCCGGAGCTCGAGCGGGAAAGTGCCTACAGAGGAGACGCGCTCTATTGGCAGAATCTGCGATGGGCTGAAGCTGCCGGGGACGAGCAACGGCTCGAAGTCTCTTAAAATTTCCTCTGCCACATAATTCAGCTTCACCCCGCGCTGCCTGAACCGGACGCGGTCATCGGGATAGTAGAACTCGACCATGTCTATGAGCGGGGACTGGTCACGGGCCGCGTTCGCTGCAAGATCGAGCCGCACGCGCCAGTACCGCACTCCTGCCGGAGCGACCCAGCCATCGGATATAGCGGAATAGGTTGTTTCTTCTCCGGAGAAGGCCCCGGTAGCAGAGCCGTAAAGCGTGGTCGTCAATGTGGTGCCGTTGGGCACGTCGGCGGACATCTGGAAAAAACCGGTTTGCGCGGGCGCCTTGCCGAGGTCCAGGGTCTTGGTGAGAAAATATCCGGAGGCTTTGTACCCGGACAGCTCGAGCTTGAAATAAGCATCCCCTATATTCTCGTACCATACCCCGGAAGACGGTTGACCGAGGGTCCACTGGCAACGGTGCATTGCGCCGCCGGCATATGCGTTTGTTGACTGATAACGGTAGCGCACATAATAGCCAGTGTTGGCCTGCAGAACGAGGGTATACATTCCCTCGGGCAGAGTGAAGTTGACGGGAATCGTCTTCTCGGCAGTGGTTCCTGCCGGGGGATAAATTGTCGTCGCAAAAATGCGGTTTTCCAGAAGGTAGGCGTTTATGCTCTCGTCTCCGTCGGTGACCTGCGTGTAATGGGGCAACTCACCCTTGACGAGAATAAGATAAGATACCCCGTCACCAAGTCCGGACTGATCAAACTTTACGGTGATTTTCGTGAGCTTCCGCCCAGGGGATATCTGGAAGGTCTGGGCCATGATGTTATAGTCCGCAACGCCCAAAAAAAGAGAAAGAGAAGAGTTCTCAGCGGATTGGACAATGTTGTACGCGGCGAGTTGCGTACCAAGCCTGGCAAAGCCGGGGTTGGCGTCGAAATCCATGTTGCTCTGGAGGAGCGAGGCTTTGAACTGGGCCTGGGAATCGACCTTGGCATTCAAAACGCTCTTCCAGAGATCGGCGAAATAGTAGAGCTGCTTGCCGTCGCGGAGGGCCTTTTGCATGCGAGGAGATATTGTGCTTATCGACATTCGAACCTCATGCGGAGCGTGCGACCTGGACCGTCAGCCCGCCGCCGGTGCTGCCGTTGTTGTTGTAGATGTACTCCATGCCCTCCTTCATTACCTGGCCGACGTCGATGGGCGTGCCGTTTATGATGAGGGTAAAGGCGGCTTGTTGCTGGGCAGGCTGTTGAGGCAATCCGGTGGCGGGATTGGCGCTATAGGTGCCGACTGAACCGCCCGAGGCCCCGGATCCTCCGTCGAAGGTCTGGGACCGTATCTTTGCCACCTGGGCCATGCCGAGGGCGATGATGGAGGCGGCCAGGACGACGCCCCATACTCCGCCCTGGGAATATGCTTTGGTGGCGCCTTCGTAGGTGTTTATGAGGGCCTGTGCAATACTGGCCGTCTTCTGCAGGGAGAACCACTTGCGGGCGCTCTTGCCGCCTGCCGAGGCCATGAGGGAGGACATCTGGACAAAGTTGTCCAGGGACTGCTTCTGCATGTCCTGCTTCTGCTTTTCGATTTCCTCTGCCTGCTTCAGGAGCAGGATCTGGCGCCTGGTCTCGTTCTGGGCCAGGAAGTCCCGCTGCTCCTCTTCGCCCTGCATGGTGGCATAGCGGGCCGCGGCGGCCGCATCAAAGGATTCCGTCTCCGCCTGGTGTATCTGTGCCATGCTGTCGCCCCGGGCGCGGGCAAGGGCCAAGCTCTGCTCGGAGTAGGCTGCCTCGGCCGCGAGCACGGAGTTGAAATAATCTTCTGGTCCGCGCTTGGGTTTGTTGTCTCCTCCGGAGCCCATGCTGGAGAACTGGCCGGCGGAGAGCATCTTTGCATCCTGGGCCTGCTGCCTCCGGAGGGCGATCTGTTTTTCGAGGTGCTGGATTTCCAGGGAGAGGTTCTTGGTGCGCTTCTGGTCCACCTCGAGCGCGAGGTTGCCGATGACGACGTAATCCATGGAGTTCTTCTGGAGGTCGAGCTTCTTCTGCTCCAGCGCGCGGATGCCTGCGGAGAGCGCCTCTTTGTTCCGCTCGAACTCCACCTGATACAATTCATACTCGGCTTGGCGCTGCTCCCTGGTTTTTGCTATCACCTTGTCGGCGCGGGAAAGCCAGGCTGCCGCGGCGTCCCCGGAGCGGACCATTTCGTCCCGGAGTTTGGCTTTTGCCTCGGCTGCTTTTCTTGCTTCTTCCGCGAGTTTCTTATTTCTTTCGACCACGAACTGGTAAATGCCGTATACGGCCATGGCCGCGAGGCCGAGGGCACCGAAGGCCATGGCCGCGCCGCCCAGGCGGGAGGCAAGATTTTCAACGGAGTTGCCGAGCTGGCGGGACATCTGGTTCGGAATGCCGAGGCTCTGGGCGGCGTTCTCTGCCGCCTCTCCCAGACCCCAGGTGGCGAGCCGGGCGCCTTCGGTCTTCTTGGCGAAGCCTTCCGCTGCCTGGCCGGCGGCGCGGAACGTGGCGCTCGCCTTGTCGTCGGCGGTGATGGTTATTTTGATATCGTCATCAGCCATGTATTACCTCGGGGGATGGCGTTCGCTCTGCTGTTTCCGCAGATCTTCGGATATGATCAACTCCCGCTCTTTTTCGAGCATGCCGAGGAGCAGCCAGTCATCGCTGGTCAGTTCGTTCCGGCCTACGGGGCACCTGCCGTCGAGCAAGCCGATGTAGTAACGCAGCCGGTCGAGCTTCGGGTTCCAGTATCTCCTGCTCCAGAGACAGCGCGGGCAGAGCTCGGAGCGGGCAAAGTCCGCAGGGTTTTCGTTAAAGGCTTCGCATTCGTCGCATCCAGGGACTTTCGATCGCTCATAGAGGAATCGAAAGTCCTCTATCAGTTTTTTATGCTGACCGGGGTGCGGTCGAATCTGCGGAAGATTGCCTCGCTCTTCCAGTCCGCGGGGATAAGATGCTTGTTCTCCAGGGTGATTGGCTTGTCGTCGGCGCCTTCCAGCCCTTCCACGGAGACAAGCAGCTTGTCGAAGAACGCGGCCTGCACGGCCTTGACGTGGGCCATGCCCTCGGCCGGAGTTGCGGTCTCGGGCACGTTGAACTTTTCCGCCTGGTAGATATTCAGCTCCTCGATGCCGGGCTCGCGCAGCTTCATGCTTGCCGTGCCGTCGGGGAGAGAGATGCTTACCGTGGTGCCGCTGGGGATCTTTGCCATAAAAATTCCTTTCGTTTCTTTTTAAAATTTATGCGTAATATGCTGCGATGGCGTTGTATACCTCAACTATCACCGCGGGGTTGGTGCCGTCGTCCTGGATATCACAGGAGTATTCCGCAGTGAGGCTGTCACCTACTCCGCCTTGCGGCAGCGGTGCCTTTGTAAGTTTGAAACGCGGGATCCGGAGTGCCATGCCGTAGTACATGGCGCCGCCGCCTGCGATGAGCGCTCCCTTGACTTCTATTTCCATGGCCAAGGCTGTTGCGGCTTCAAAAAACGCAACATGCGCGTCGTCTTCGAAACGAAGCGTGAAGGTGAGTTCCTGTGTTCTGCGGGCGTAGTCCATATCCTGGAATACGCCGGAATTACCCGCACCGAACCCGGGCTGGCCTTCGAGGTTGTTGTTCCATTTCCACGAGAATTTTTTGATCTTGACCTTGAGATCCTCGGGAGTGGCGCTGCTGATGTCCTCGCTGCCCTGGGTATTGGCGGCGGCTATACTGATGTTTGCGCCGTCCTCCATCCAGCAATAGCCGTTCTTCATCAGTATCCAGGATTCGGACGGCTCAGCTATGAAGCTGTCGGCATTGGTTGCCCGGTGGCCGCTGCCGATGATCTCTGCTTCGCAGGAGAGCGCCTTACCCTCTTCTCCGGAGAGCGTTATGCTGTTGACCTTGCAGCCCTTGTGCAGGTACTGGAGTCCGCCCTTCTTGCCGATGAGATTGAAGGACGGAAGCGCTGTCCCGACGGCGACGGGAACGATTTTCTGCTTGTATGCTACGAGCGCCCCGTCCTGGGTGGGCGTCATGCTGCCCAGTGCGGCGCCGACCATGGCATTGACGAAATTCGGCTTAGCCCGCGGCTGGGCAATGTTGACCTTGAACCCCTGGGAGATGATGTCCAGGTCCGTGCCGTGCTCGGCGCCGGAGACGGTGTCCTTGTCGGTCTCGACCACGTCGGCCCACTCCGGGCTATAGTCGGAGAAGGCTTTTATCCCCTGGAAATTGTCGGCGATGACTGCCACTGCCGCGCCGTAACTCGCCTCTTTTGTTTTGGAACTGATCATAAGACTCTGTTCCCAGCCTTTTTTGGTGTTCATTTTTTTAACCTCCGATAATGGGGACGTATACGGACCGGACCTATGAAGTGCCGCGATCCACTGAATATTCGATCTTGAACACGATCTCCGCTGCCGCTGCTGTGTCCGCTGCCTGACCTTTGTCCAGGGTTGCGGGGCCGTCCTGGTTGGTGTCGTTGGCGAGGCCGCCCCAGGTGGGATCTACGCTGATCATGGCGAGGGCCACGTCTGCCAGGATGTTCCGCATGGCGGCAAGTGCCGTGCTGCCTGCGGTTCGGTTTCTGATCCGGACAGGGAGCACCATGTCTTGCTGGCCTACGGTTACGTCGATGCGGTCTTCTTCCTCGTCGCGGTATTCGAGGAGCATGGTCTCGACGTTCTGGTCCATGGGGACCGTGTCCCATTCCGTAACGTGGTCGCCGATGTCCGTCCGATACCCATTGGCGATGAGGACGGTCTGGAGACGGGCCTTGACGGCGTCGAGGATCTGCTGGCGCTT
>Ga0208957_1001114_pt1 | contig 15021 bp, 27 predicted proteins | sample RifOxyA1_FD_184029 | JGI IMG/M metagenome (GOLD analysis project Ga0208957, IMG submission 184029) | Groundwater microbial communities from Rifle, Colorado - Rifle Oxygen_injection A1 (SPAdes) | ecosystem: Environmental > Aquatic > Deep subsurface > Groundwater | place: Rifle, Colorado, United... | reverse complement strand
AATCGGACAATATTATCCCAGCTAAGATGGTCTGTCATCGGGAGATTCTTAACAAGAAAATCCATGTCTATTTCCTGTTCATCGTACCCTTCGTTATTTTTAGGCTTTTCTCCCTTCAGAATAAATTGTCCGTTTCCCCACCACTCAGGAGAATAAAATATTTTCTCAAAATTAAGTTTTCTAAAATTGAGATTCCGGTATTGACATTTTTCTGTTTCTTCTGGGATTAAATTGATTCCTGTTCCCTCTGGGGTATCTTCAGGAATACCAAAATATGTCAATTCCAGGTTATACTCTGTGTTCTCTATCTGGATAAACAATTTCTTGTTTTGGACGATACTAGAACTGGCCCCGATTTCTTTAACGATCCTTTGTGCTTTCTTTTTAATCGTTTCAGATTTAACGAGTTTTGTTTTGCCCTTAACTGTCCTTTTACCATTTTCCCAATTTTCTTCGACTGTATGAGTCTCAAACAGAGGAGAAGGATAGTTATAAGCATTCATATTTTGCCTCCGAAAATGTCTTTAAAGAAATCCGGCATATCTGCTGGCTTAGATTGTTTTGTTTTATTTGAAAGATCAGAGGCTTTACGTTTCCAATCGCAGGAGTCGCAAATAAGCACCGCTCCTGATTTCATCTTCATCGCCCCTTTCTTAACGGTAGCAACTTTGATGTTACAACCAGCACAATATAGGATTATTTCATCCATTTTAAATACCTATATTTTAATTTGGACAATTTATGGAACAATTTCTGTGGAATTTCACCGACAGTTTTGAAGTTTTAGTACAAATTAAGCATAAACATTAAAGCCTTTGAACCTGGATACCAGAATTGCCTTTCCCCTAATTTCAGGATGTTTTCTTAAATGACGCTTAAAAGCCTTGATCGATCTACAATCACAACACGTCGAGTAACATACTAATTCTGGAATTTCATCATGACACATCCACCTCTTTTCAGAATCTACATACCACAAATTGTCGTGATTCGTAATCCAAATAAATTGCTTATGCAACCTTTGTCCCCTTGGTTTATCGAATTTCATATCCTACCTCTTACTGAAAGATTGCCGTAACGTCAACCCAACCACGGGCCTGAGTTTCTTTGATTCTTCATCCCCGATAATCGTAGAAAGGGATTTTACTTCAATTTTTACCACGTCGATAAACCTATGCTCCAATTTCCGTTTAAGCAGAAAATTAAATACAGTTTCCGGGTCAGCCTCTTCCCTCTTTTCGGCACCTGTAATTTTAACTACAGCATTATTTCCGAGAATAGTAACGCCACTCTTCAGTTCCGATTCGGTGTAATCCTTTTCGGCAAGCTGTTTAATCTTTTCCTTTAGTGGCTTGATTTTAGTTTCAAGCTCTTTGATTTGGTTGTCAAGTTCTGCGGCGGTGTCCACTAATGAGGTTACTTCTTTCTTGTTCATTTTAGTTCTCCTATAAATAATAAGGGTTGTCTTGGAATCGGCAAGTTGTATATCCTGGATGTTTATTCAATGAGAGGATATCATATCCCTTGTTTTGGAAATAAATATCCTGTTTAAACGATACAGAAAAGAAATGAGCATAAATGAACAGCCATCCGTACTTATTTATGCCGTCTAACCAATATAGGATTGGATTAAGCATTGTTTGCCTCTATTAGTTAGCCATCGTCCCGAGTAAATATACCATCTGGGATTCGGCTGCAATCACTTCTTCATTTTCTCCGTTTGGGATCTCTGCTATTTTCTCATTAAGAAACTCAACAGCCTTACTTTCTTCACCAAAAAATGCAGTTGCCAGTTTACGGTAGTTGCCAAGTGTTGCATCATCACCCGTGCTAAGTTTTTGCATTTTCATTTCTCCTTTAAACAAATTCTATTTATTCGGGTCGAAAGTTTTCATCCAATACCCGACTATTTCAATCGCTAATTTTTTACTGATTCCGAATTCATCAACAAGGAAAGCCGAAGCACCAAACATATTGCACGCTCCTGACTCCCTTAGATCGTCAAGATAACACAAATGCTCATCAGTACATCCTTCCGGCCTCTTGATTTCGTTCATTATTTTCTCCTTTGTTTAATTTAGAAGATACCGGTTACGACTCCGGCGCTGGCGTTTCGTCCCAGCCGCGAAAGCCTACTGTCAGCAGACTAAACACGCACGCTTTTATTTATAGCCGCTTTGTGTCCCGGCTTTGTGAGATAGTAGGGACTTGAACCATGACCTATCTCACAAATTCACTTTACTAATTATTAACAATCAAGTCAACACTAAAGCGATTAAACAGCAAACTCCCTGCTAAAAGTAAAACCACCATGTTCAACTGTTGCCAGTATCGACTTCCTCTGGATTTCACCATCTTCTAAATCGTTATTATGGCACCGTTCACAAAACCCGATATGGTCACGGAGAACAACCTTTGCACTGGGCATAATCCCCATAATCTTATTCAACAATTCAAAATTTTCTGGAGTCGCTGAATCAGAATCCGTTACATTAAATTCAATTTCTTGATCGTCGTACTCACATGAACATTTAATCTCATTGCTCCTGATCTTCTCGTATCGCGGGAAACTGGACAGTTCCTCAAATACAGTACCTCTGATTTCGGCGAGAATTTCATCATCAGGGAGAAGGTTCAACTTCAAACGGCCCCTTTGATTATCATTCCCGAATTTTTCTACCCAAGCATTAATTGTATCTCTCTTTTCCTGGGCAATTTTCTTGTTCTTCTCTTCTTCAATCCGGTTACGTTCTTCGTTCATCGCTTTAATTCCAGCAAGGTGATTCTCCGCTACTTCTCGAACTTCGTTATATCTGGTGCAATTTTTAGCATCAATTCTCCCGACATAAGGGAGATCAACATATTCTGCCCAGATATTATTTACCCTAATATCCTTATTATTCAAAAAATCAGTGATTCTCTGCTCGAATTCCTGTTTCTTTTTGTTTTCTTTTTCAATTAGTTTTGGTTTGATTTCATTCTTGATCTTGTCAAGAGCCTCCAGGAGAACGATATTAACATCTTCCTGCGTAATATCCTCTTCCTTTGCGTCAAGATAGAAAAATTGACTCCCTTCATTCATTTTTCCTGGCGATAAAAGATCACCCATTTTATCATACCAGAAAGAAGTTATTGTATCTGGATAGCCTCCCCTGTTAGTGATAATTGCCGCCCTTACCTCTTTTGAGAGAAGAGCCGGGTCAACCTCTATAATGACAAGCTGTGGATGATTTGCACCTGTCTCGATCATCAACTTTGCTACAAATTCTTTGCTTCTTTCGATTTGAACTTTCATTTTACTACCTCCTGTGAATTTAAGAAATCCAAGATTTCCTACCGGCTCCAAGAACCGGATTCTTAGCCCTGAACTATTCAGGACAATTATATATTACTAAATATTTAGGTATTTGGCAAGGTATTAATTGAGAGAATTGTATTTATCTATCGCCTCTGGTAATGAATTGAAAGCGCAAACTTCATTATTCCCGTCTTCCACCTCAAAGAACGTATCCATCTTTTCAATATCGGTACAAAGTTGAAGGGTTTTATATGAATCATTGCCATAAAAAACCGGCTATTTCTTGCTTAAATACTGTACAAATAATATCGTCGTAGTTTATCTGGTGCGATTGAGTTTTCATTTTAGTTCTCCTTAATAAAGACCTTCACTGTAAAGAATTCCTTTATCCCCGCCACAACCCCGTTTAATATCAGCCTTCTGCCCAGCCGCAATTGCAATTTTCATCGCTTCTTGTCTTGTTAAAAAATCCCCAAACTGGTCAATGAAGCCATCTTCCCAATTTCCATTTTCTAATTTAGATTTCTCAACAATTTCCTCAACAATTTCCTCAACAATTTAGCAGGCGAATAAGTCTGGTAATTCCGCCTTCCCATCAATTTCTGGGATATACTCAATATCAATTACTAATTCTCTCTGGTCTGATAGAACTAAAAGTTTATTAACTGGTAAAATTACATCGTCAAGCCTCTTATATCTCCCCCTATAGTCTCTTATGGATCTTTTTAAGTCCGTCCCATTCGTGGTCATATTGATTTTTACGGTTTTCAAAAGCCAAACATTAATTATTGAACAGAGGGTCGAATTATACTCTTTTATATTAGATGTCGAAAGTATGACATAATTGTTACTATGGTTGAGAAAAGAGGCAAACGCTTTTACTTCAGACACCTTAGTTCTGTCCGATAATCCAAGCAAATGCACTTCATCCAGAAAAAAAATAGAATTAGATTTATCACTTAAATGAGAAATACAAGAAACTTCAATCGCTTTCAGATTTTTAGTTGCCCATTCTTGTGTTCTCTCCGTCAATCCATAAGTATAAATTTGGACACTTGGGCAAAGATCATGGAAATTTTTCAGCAGATACATTATTGAATTAGTCTTACCACTTGAGCCAATACCAGCCAATCCGGCAACCCTGTTACCGCCTTCACCAAACACCATCTTAAGAATAGGTCCCCCTCCACCACCCCCAGACCCCGCATCCTTATTGGCGGAGTTTTCTCCCGCATTCTGATTGGCGGATACTGAATTTCCCGTATCCTCTTTGACGGATTCAGCATTAGCAGCCCCTGGATTCCCACCCCCAGACCCCTCATTTACTATTCCCGTATCCTCTTTGACGGATTCAGCATTTGAGGATACTGGACTCACAACACCACCTTTCTCAGTTTTAATTTTCGGAGTCTTACTCATTTTACCACCCTTTTGTTTAATATCGCTGAGAAAGCTGTCAGTAACACCGCCACGCCACGTTTACATCCTTTGCCATGCCACCCTACACCAACTCCCAAAAACGCCACCTTGAACGCTGTAACATGCAAATTTAAGCAGGTCCCAATTTCTTGATTTAATATACAAAATGTCAGAGCATTTGTCCAGAATTAAGCCGATAACTGTTTCCCTTCCGGCTTCTTTGTAGTAGTTTGTTTCTTTACAGCCTTCGGTGTTCCTTTCTTCACTTGAGCCTTGATCTCTTCTTGTGCTTTCTTCAAGCCAGTTTTAGGGGTTTCTCTCTTTGTACTTGTAACAATTTTCATCGTTCTCTTTACTGGTTCTACTTCGGCCATTGCCTTTTCAATAATCGGCATTTCGGGTTTAACTTCTATGGCTTCGATTGTCTTAACCTTCACGATTTCCGGCTGTTTTGCTTCTTGTGCAATAACCGGCATTGTGATTGTGAAGGAATCAGGAATGCTCCAGATCACTTCCTTCCTGCCCCGCTGCCCTGGAACTTTTGGAACTCGCCCTGATTCCGTTACGGCTCCATTTGCTTTCCCGATACGAAGGAAACCACTTGCCTCAACGATACTGATACTAATCCCTGCATTCGTAAATCTTTCTGCCAACTGCTTTGCCGTAAGTTCCATTTTGCTACCTCTTAATTTGTTTTAGTTTGTTTCTTGATTACTTCTAATTAAATGCAACAATTCCCTGTCTGTCATTTTCTGAATATTGATGGCTTGTTCTGGTGGCAAGTCTCCCTTCATCATTTTCTTGATAATCCCGATCCTGAACCTCCCGACATCTTGTGGCGTTTTCATATTTATTTCTTCCCCAAGAAAGCTATCCCCTTCTTATTCCGCCATTTGCTTGCCTGCCGCTTCGTAGGCGGAATTCCAGCCTTTTCACAAGCATCCTGGAAGCTCTTGACGGTTTTTGCGAATTCCTGATTTTTCATACCCATGATCTTGTCAATCGTCATTTTGTTTTCTCCCTTTAATTTGTTTCAATTAGATTTTCGATTTGTTTCAGTTCAAACCATATGAGAAAGGAGAAAATTCTCACCCCTAACCGCTTCTCTTAGATCGTTTACAAGAGTTTCGGCTGACTCCTTAGCTTTGGTCACTGCTTCGATTTGGTTCATGTTTTGACCTTTCAATATACTTTGTTGAGTTTCCGGTACTCGATCCCGTAAGCGTTATTCACGAAAATTTCCTGGTGCTGGATATTCTGATTTTTCTCCAGGAAAGCAAGCATCTTTTTTTTGGTCTTGAAAACTTTTGTCTGCCACATTTCCCGCCTCCTGGAAGATTTTTCTTCATCGCAAACACATCTTACTAATAATTTGACCTAATTGCAACAATTATTTTATCCCTCTCTGTATATAGGGAATTTTACTATTGATCCGGTCTTGAAGTCCGTCAAAGAATTGACGCATAATCTCCCTTCCTGAACACGGCCACCAACAAGAAAGGCCATACTTGAACTCAACATCAGGATTTTTCTTAGCTAGTTTAATTGCTTGATTGTATTCCCTTAGAGTGACACTTCTGGAAATTGATGGAAGGTAAATGGTCCTTTTCATATTTTCCCCTTATCCGATTTCAATTATATCTTTATATAAACAGTGAAAAATCCCGTCAATATTCTCATCCACATGAAAGTGCCCAAAGAAAAATTTCTTGAATTTTACCATCTCGCAAACTACATCAAAATATTTGTTAAGGTTTTCTGATTTACTGCTAAAATCCTGGCCACAAATTTCGCCAAGTCTCTTAACTGCTGACGTTGACGATGTATGCCCTAATATGTAGTCTACTTTGTTTTTGTGATCCTGAAGGTTCTGTAGTCCCTTTTCGCATTCTGCTTGACTAGGCTCTTCTTCCGGCCACCACGAAATAAATTCTCTTCTGTATGCTTTGTCGTGGCTCCTTGCGCCACCCATGCAGAAAAATTTCTTATTCTCGATTGTATAAACTTCACCCCGTTTCAGCATAAAAACGGAATCGCTTACTTTTTGAGCTTCTGAGCCAAACATCTTGACATTTTCTAATTGTTTAAGTCTAAAATAATTCTCGTGGTTTCCAGGAATAAAAAGAGTAGTCCAGCTTCTACTTTGCAACCAGTTGAGCCAGTAAACCTCATTTCTGTCAGGTTGCATTTTCCAGAGTAAGCCGAAATCGCCAAGGATAATTAAATAATCCTGTTTAGATAGTTTTCGGCCTTCCGGCCAGTTTTTGCCAGAGAGACGATTGACGGATATTTCGCCGTGAATATCGCCAGTCAAAAAAATTCTGGACATTTTGTCACCTTAAATAAATGCCTTCAATGTCCAGAATTTAGGGCAGGCAAAAATCCAAACTTCTGTAATCGCTTCATTCCACCCTGTCCCCTTAATTGTAAAATTCCCATTAATTTTCCTAAACTTTTCTTCTTCATACCCTTTCCCTTCTTCTCTATTATGCTTTTCAACAAATTCGTATTTACATGCTTTGCATTTCATAGTTTTACCTCAATTATACCATTCAAGATGTTTCTGGAATTCTTCGTTAATTTCTTCTTTTGTTCTTGAGCCGGTAAAACAATAATGCCAATTTCCGCAAGAACATTCTGCCTCTGCATCGAAGAGAGAAATAATAATTAAATCGTGTTCCTCCTCTTGGAGAATTTCGCCGCTTGTATATCCTTCTTTAATTAAATTTGCGATATGTTCTTGGTCTGAATCCGTCAATTCATCGACACCATCAAAATTTAAATTCCATTGTCCTCTTTTCATTTTGGCACCTATCTCAAAACCAGATTTTTAACTTCTTTGATCTGTTTCTTGTCTCTTGGGTAGTAGCCCTTTCAATCGCTGCTGAAACAAGGATTTTGGCAAGGATATACTCATCAGGTGAAAAAGATTCCACCTCGACCATGTTTGATCTGTAAAGCTTTTCGCACTCGATCTTGAGAATTGCGGAAAAAGAGTCAACAAGCTCCGCTACTTTTCTTTGATGGTTTACGTTCATGTTTTGGCCTCCTGAAAAATTTTGCACAATGCCTTTCTTGATTTAAGTGAATTTTATTAAATATTTTCGTCTTTGTCAAGCGTTTTCAAAGCCGTCAAGAGCCTGGCAGTTATCATTCCATGCGAAAACTATACTTGATATAAATCTATTTTTCTCTTCTTTTGTCGCCGTTGAAAGTAAGTTGTTTCCGCTTTCCATGACAACCTGTTCAAAAGCTTTAGCAAGTTTCAGCAGGTCAGGAGCAGCGGCGAGTAAGCTAGTGTGCTTTTTGTCATATGCTACGGCTATATTATAGCCTGTCTTTTCGTCAATGACAAGTCCTTGGTGGTTTCCGGTTTTTGCAGCGTACCATTTATTTTGCATTGTCTTATTCTCCTGTTGTTTTATTAATCTCGGTCATAACCTTATTTTCCATGGTCCAGATGTATGTTCCATCTCTAATCCCTCCACTTGAGAATCCAATTAAAACAATTTATAGTGACTTTCTTATTCCTTTTTGTTGGTTCTTTCTTTGCGTAGACGGTTAGAGGTTTCATATTTCAACCTCCAATTTTCCGAATTTGAGTGATATCAGTAACCGGCTTGCCATTGGCCCTTCTGTAATTTTTTGCAAGCTCTTTTATTTTCTCGATTTTGTCCCGGTTCGTTTTCCACAAAACGGGTTGGTTCTTGACAAGGTAATCGATATCATCGAAGTGAGAATCTTTTGCAAGCTGTTCGATTTCGGCTCCACTCCACGACTCAAGCTTTTCTGCAAGGCTAAACGGCAAACTGGCGTGGTGTTTCCGGTTCATAATTTCGATGATGATTTTTCTCTCTTCAAGGTTCGGATAGTCAACGAAAAAAATACAATCCCACCGGCCAGAACGCAAGAACTCAGCAGGAAGGTCTGAAAGGTTGTTGCTGGTAGCTACGATAATTGCTGAACTCGATCTGTCGTTCATCCATGTAAGAAACGCTCCGAGCTGGCCTTTACTTGTCCCTGAATCACCTTGGCCATTGCTAAACATCCGGTCAATCTCGTCAAGGTGAACGATACAGTCCCCTATACTGTCAACTATTTCCGTAAATTGCTTTGTTCGTTTTTCCGTATTCCCCACTAAGCTATCTTTCAAATTATTAATATTAGCGGAAATCAGTAGCCGATTGAAAACGCTTGCAAGTGCCTTGCTGAAGAGGCTTTTCCCACAACCAGGTGTTCCAACAAGCAAAATTGCTTTCAGCTTTGGCATATGCTCATTGCCCATCTGGTATGCTTGTAATCGTGCTTCAAAATACTTTTTTAACGGCTCAAGACCGCCGATGTTTTCTAAACTTTCGGGTTTCTGAATCTGCATCAACCCCGAATTATTAATTATCCCTTCTTTTGCCCGATAAACCGCCTCTACTGTAATTTTGCCGCTCTTGACAATCTCAAGTGCAATAGCGTTTTCCGCTTCATCATAGCTCAAACCAAGACAATTCTCAGCGATATTTCTTTGCTCACCAAGCGCGATATTTTGCCCGATCTGGCCAGCAAAATTTAAGATCATCGGCAAAAAATCATTCGCAACCGGCAACCGGAAATCTACTGTACAGGCCGCTTTGTCGAAAAAGGGATTGATTTTATCTTTGCCAACAATAACCAAAGTGACTTGATTGTTTTTATACAATTCGAGATTATTGCTTATTACCTGAAGAATTCCCTTGTCTTCAAAAAACCAGTTGAAATTCTCAAGAATTAAAATGGATTGACTTAAGGTGGTACTGTATTCTATCAGGTCAGGAATTTTCTTGTATTCTCCTCTGATACCGTCAACAGCGTTCCACCTGTTGACGGTAAAGGGAGCATCGGTACTGATAGACTGAACGCATCTCTTGACCTCTTCTGTCTGGATTGAGAGTAAAGGAAAACCGGCCTTGCAGTAATTTGTCAGGTTCATTTTTTGGCCTCTTTATAATTTATTGCGCCTCTCAGGTTTGCGCCATACAGGTCTGCGCCTTCCAGGTTTGCGCCTCTCAGGTTTGCGTTTCTCAGGTCTGCGTTTCTCAGGTTTGCGTTTCTCAGGTCTGCGTTTCTCAGGTTTGCGCCATACAGGTCTGCGCCTTCCAGGTCAATTTGTTCAATTTCCCCTCTTTGTTTCATCCCGATTAAAACATAACAACGGATGAGGGAATTAATTAGAAAACAAGGATCATTTTCTGTAATTTCACAAATTAACCTTGCTTCCCGGCAACAAATTTTATTTGAGTTTTCAACCAGTATTTCGCCCTTGTACTCAGCCCGGAAAATCCTTGCACCATGCTTCCACCACCTTTCTGGATTCGCAGTTAGATGAAACCCGTTAGAACACATTTTAAGATCGTTTTCTATCTTTACCCATTTTCCAGGTTTTCCATTAATAGGTAAAGGCCAAACAAAATCCGAATATCCTCCAGTATTTTCAGGGGTCAAAACTTTGTAAAGAGGAACAGCAGTATTCATCTTTTCACCTCAAAAAATAACATAAATTAATAAAAAGAAAACGTAAAAACCAGAAATAATTAAACCAGCAATCCCAAAATTTTTCAACCAATATTTTAGCATCTTTTCACCTATTCACAAAATTCTACCAATTCATCAGCGAAAAAGATTTCTTTCTCTTTCCCGCTCCGGCACAAATACCAATTTTTTGCAGGACAAAAACCTATTGTCCTTACCCAAATATCTTCACAGCGAATTCTTGCCTGGTAGAAGGGACTTTTTATCCATTTGATTTCGTCCATTTTTTTAGCCTCTTGAGTTGGTGTTTTGATGTTTATTAATTCCAGAAAGCCGGTAAAGTTTCCTTTATTCCTTACCGGCTCAAGCAATCAACAAATTAACCTACACGGTTATCGTTCTGACAAGGTTTTCACGGTTCGGTATGATACCATCCGGGATACTTTCCAGAATCAAATTTAGAGCCGTTTCCGCCAACTTCTGGCCACTTCCAAACATGACGGACTCCAGTGCTGAGGTGTTTGCCTTGAGTCCCATTCCCCGGCTAGTCCAGTACGTTAGGCCGTTAAAAAGATCGTAACCAGTGCCCCGGACATCCTGGCTCACATTACTTGCATTATCGGCGATGATTTCCGCCAGCATCTTTTGTGTATTAATGCTCCTGGTTGACGGCTTGTCTTTGTCTCCGCCAAACAACTTGCCAATGATCCCGGCTTGACTTTCAGCGGAAAATTTCATGCTTGCCAGTCGCTTGAATTTCTCTTTCAATGTCTCATTTTCGGCTTGCATTTCCTGGAATGCCTTGACCCAGCCGTCAATTTTCGCCTCTGCGTTGGCAGTCTGCTTACAAGCTAATATTTCAGTACTATCAAGTGACCGTTTCCAAAGATTAAAGGTGTTTTGACACTCGATCCTGAAATCGCCTAAACCTAGCGTAATCTTCATTGTTCCGTCATGGGGAAGAACTGCATTAATAAATTGTTTATGGGTATTACCTTCCCCTATCTCAAATTGACCGGCATCAAGAGAGAAGAACACCTTTTCGCCTTGACCGATGGCCCCGATATCGGTAATGTTTCCAAGCTGGTCCAGTTTCTCAAAAAGCGTTTCACTTTGCAAGGCCTGAAAACGACTCTTTGCCATCCTCAACGCTGCCCCCGTTCTGGTATTTTCCAGGATAAAATAGCCGGGAATTTCGGAGCCGTCTTTCTTGAAAATCGGGACAATTTCAACCGGAAAGTCAGCTTTGCTCAATTCGAACAATTCCCGGTTTGTGGCGTTAGGGAAAACATGATTTTCCATAGAATCATTCCACCACCAAGCGGCGGCGTTTTTCGAGCTGAACATCTGAAGCTCCATATTTGCGGCCATGACGTTTTCTCCTTTTTGTATTTTGAAGTATTTAAAACTTATGATTCTTTATACAAACTATTTTCTATTTATACAAGTGAAAAATTTCAAATAATGCAATTTATTTCAGGAGAGACAACCCGACAATTTTATTACGGTAATCTCCATCATTTTTATAAGTAATAGCAACTTTTGAAATCGGCCAAGACCAAAAGAAATCTGCACTTGTATCAACCTGAATAGGGGCGATTTTGGGATTGACCCTATTGCAAAATTCAAAATACAGGGTATCCAGAAAATTCAAACCATCACTCCTCCAGCATGAGTCATGGTTTGAAGTGTTTACCCATTTATCACAAGGAACACCACCGGGAGTATGTGCAAAGTCTCCATTTTCGTCATAAGCAGGTACCCAGAAAACAGAAGTATTTCCACAAAACAGGATATAAATAATCTGGCACTCGTTTTTTCTTGGTTTCTCGTATTTATCAGCAGAAAGCCGGACCTGAACACAAATACCCTCTCTTGTAATTGTCCCGTCATTGTTCCACTTCGGAGATAAAGAACGATTTAAGGAATGGTCAACGAGCATTGTAATAACACTATTTAATCTGACATTAAACATGATTTTTCTCCTTTTAATTTTTTTGAAGTATTTAACTGCCCGCTGACAGTTATCTTGTATAAATGATTTTCTATTTATACAAGGTTTATTTTGCTCAACTTAAAACATTTTGAAATTTTCTTCGACAACCAACCTGTAATAAGCCCGGAAAACATTAAAGGCTTTAACAGCGTCATCTTTGCTCGAAAAATCATAAGTGGCAATTGCATTTGTGTTATCAATAGGATATATTTCAACTTTCCAGTGATCTTTAAGATACTGGTCAATATCCCATACCAGCTTAACAGAATCACTTCCTCCGATCATGCTAAACTCAATAGGGAAAATATCCCCATAATTTATATCAGTCCAGATAGTATCCGTCAAGCCTGAAACCTCTTGACAAATGTTAGTGATAAAATTGAGCTTATTAATTTCTTTTGCTGACATTTTCATACCTCCAACCGGTATTGTTTAAAATTTGGATGATGATCAATTAGCCATATGCGCCATTATAACCGTTAGGTCTGGAAAAAACTTCAGGAAATGCCATTGATTTCATTTCGTCATAAGTAATCATTACTGGCCTCTTAATTCTTTTTCTGCTTCTTTTTCTGCTTTTTCGTAGCAAGCAGGGTGAAAAGCCTTTGCGAAGTCTCCGAGCTTAACCATGAGAATTGACGGATTAGTAACAATCGCTTTTCCCTTGATCTGTTTTCCACAATAGTAGCAAGTTTTCATTTTTTGGCCTCTTGTGTTTTGAGTTAATAACTTCTTGATCTCAACTGTTAAATAGATAATACAAATAATTTGAACTAATGTAAAGGATAAAGTTATACAATTAGAAAAATCCTAAAAATTGTTTTTCTGGAATAGGTAAATTCATGCGTACGATTTTCCGTACGTGTAAAAAGTAGTACGTTATTGCGTACGTGTTGTTGTTAATATCTTTTGTTAGGATTAGACTTTTAATTGTTTAGCAAATAAGCTGTATAGGGTATACTGTATAGGTTGGGCCATACGTATGGCGTTTCCTGTTTTACTCAACCCCTTTTCTCAAATTAAAAGAATTAAAAGAATTAATTGAAACAAACCTTGCACCCTTGCACCCTTGCACCCTTGCACCCTTGCACCCTTGCACCCTTGCACCCTTGCACCCTTGCACCCTTGCACCCTTGCACCCTACGCCATAATCCACAAAGGCAATCAATAAGACTTCCAGAATTGAGAAAGGGCAGTTGTTTGTGGATAGGATAGGATTATTTCATAGGATTATATCAGGGGATACATGTATCATATGATACAACTTAATTTAAGATGCTCAAAGATGGATATTAAAAAGGTAAGGGAAACACTAGGTTTTTCGCAAAGTGATTTTTCTAAAGTATTAGGAATCAATCGGTGCAATCTATCAGCTATTGAAACAGGGAAACGGAAAGCCAGCAAGCCAGTAGAAGCCTTGATTGACTTATTGCTATATCTGGAAAAGCATTGCCCTGAGCATATAGACGGTTTTATTGGTGGAAGGTAAATTATAATTATCTCTTTATATCGCCTATTCTCTTGAATTTACTCACTTTCCTTATATTATCAAGTAGTTATAATATACTATTTTTAAGAAATATCTTATGTACAAGTGAGTTTTTCTTGCCTGTTTTTATGCATGATTGCCCGTATTCCCTTGGTATTAAAGGGAAGTGATATAGGGCGATATAAAATTGTATAAGGCGATATTAAGCTATTTCAATACAACACCCCCCCAACACCAAACCAAACATAAGAACCGAATTTTTCCACCAGAAAAACAAAACGCGTAGTTTTCTTTCTTCGCCCCCCCAACCCAACACACCAGCTTTTTGACCATCCCCACCCCCAAACCGAGATTGTAGTATCCTATTGCTTGCATAGTTTTATCCCTTGAAATTTAGCGTTCTATGGCGTCACCTTGCCCTGATTAGAGCTTAAGGTATACCTTTCTATGGCAAGGCCTGAACACGGCTTAAAATTGACTGTAGTGCTTATTTTCAATCCATGCGGATATCTTGCCAGATTGACTTTAAAGCCGTTTCAATATGCGAATCCTTTATATCCAAGTATAGGAGTTAAACCAGAAGCATGTAGTAGATCCCATAAGATCAGCTCCTTTGAGTGGCCAGCATTCCTGTACTTTATATAATCAGTTTTATGATTTTCAAGCATGAATTTATGCTTTTCAATTATCGCGTTTTTCATGTATTGGTAATGCTCTGATTTTATTTTCATACTTTCCCCTCTTATATATCTATACTCAAGGTGGCAACTATTGCCAATGCGCATAACAGCCGGTATACAAGTAATTTGATTGTCATTTTTCGTTATCCTTCAAATTATCCCAATAGTTTTTTAACACCCTCTTTGCCTGTTTTTCTGTATCACAAGGGGCCATTTTTACCATGCCATGAACCGGGATATATCTGCCCCAAACATAGCAGATTGTAAACTCGTGAATGGCACCGGAAACAGGCCCACGAATAATCTTTTCCAGAATAGCTCCGGGTAAAATATCTTTTGTATATTCCGTAGCTATTCCCCATTGTGTATTTTTCAGGTTCATCACCTTTCCTTTATTGTAGTAGTAGTTTAATTGTAGAAGTCCGCCAATTCATCGGCCCAGAACACCTCTTGAGTTTTTCCGGTGCGGCAAAGATAACAATCCTTTGCCGGATTATAGGCAATGATGCGTTAGTGTTAGAGTATACAACAAGCTGATAGGTTTTTGATTTTGCCTTGCTCCCGCATAGCAATCCCTCCCACGTGATATGCTTGCCGCTTTGCCCCGGTCCGGCTACCATAACCGGAGTTGCCATTACCG